>Ga0209398_1000903_pt1 | contig 16686 bp, 9 predicted proteins | sample AshMeaBigSpring_FD_184125 | JGI IMG/M metagenome (GOLD analysis project Ga0209398, IMG submission 184125) | Groundwater microbial communities from Big Spring, Nevada to study Microbial Dark Matter (Phase II) - Ash Meadows Big Spring (SPAdes)... | ecosystem: Environmental > Aquatic > Deep... | reverse complement strand
ATTTTCCGGATCGGGGCAGGTAAAGGTGCAGCTGCCATCATCACAAGTAGCCAGCGGATTATAATTAGTAGCCGTAGCATTCGTACAGCCTAAAACTGATGCCACATTGTTACAAGTACAAGTAGCGGCATCCCAGGTTTCCACTCCATTCGTACAGTTACCATCACTTACGCAGGGCACTGGTGGGGTGCCAGCAACGCAATCACAAATAGCTGCATTCCAGGTCTCTACACCATTGCTGCACACCCCATCATTACAAGTACCCGGATCGGGGCAGGTAAAGGTGCAGCTGCCATCATCACAAGTAGCCAGCGGATTATAATTAGTCGCCGTAGCATTCGTACAGCCTAAAACTGATGCCACATTGTTACAAGTACAAGTAGTGGCATCCCAAGTTTCTACTCCATTCGTACAGTTACCATCACTTACGCAGGGCACTGGGGGGGTGCCAGCAACGCAAGCACATGTAGCTGCATTCCAAGTCTCTACTCCATTGCTGCACACACCATCATCACAAGTACCCGGATCGGTCTGGCTTATATTAGGACAGCTCGCATTTAATGTAGGTACGATAGCAGTATAGCAGGTAGCACCACCCCCTAATAGCGTACCTAAGTCAGCCGCCGTATAGCCTGTTACGGTCTCGGTAGCATTTCCCGGCGCACATATAGGTGTGGGAATAGCGGATGTCTGCGTACCACAAATTCTATCTTCGGGATCATCAAAATCGCCATCAGCAGCACCATTGGCACCATCGCCATTGTCATAGCCTATCGTAAGCGTGGCAGCTGTGGTACAATTTCCAGCTGTTTCTATCACATCGGGTTGTCCTGGCCGTACTGTATAGATATATTCAAACTCTTGACATGAAACAGTGGCATCATAATCCGCGGGTACTCCATCTATGATAGCCAGATAGATCGTACGGTTAAAAGCTGTACATTGTCTTGTGATCAATCCCCCGGGTACCGTAACAGTACCTGCTGCTGCATCTACCACATAAGGAAGGCTGAGATCTTCAAAAGAAATAGCATAAGGAAAGGCAGTAGCATTCCAAGCATCTGCAAAATCAGCAAAACCTTCGGTAGCTAAATCAGAAAAACCAGTTCCTGCGGCATTAGTTATTAATGCTAATGCGATAGACTGGCTTGCATCTAGATTAAGACCACTTATAGTAAATACTAAATCATCTCCCACACAAGCTCCCGGATCTGTGGTTACACTAGTCCAGGAAGAAAGGCAGGGAGGTGCACAGCTGGTATTTAGATCAGTGATAAATGCAATTTCATCGGCTGGCATAGCCGCGGTAGTAAAGGTAAGGGTACCCACACAAGCACCGCCATCGGCACTTAATGTGACATTAAAATCTGCTCCTGCTATCACCGCATCTATCTGAGCCTGCGTGAGTTCTAAAACTAAAAATCCATTTTGGCTGGTAGCTCCTATCTGATTAATTCCGGGAATGAAGACACCGGCATCATGATCACCTATTACCCCTACGGTAGAAGTTACTGTAACATCCGTTACACAAGAAGGGACATTTTCGGCCGTGATTAAGTAATAGGCATTTCCCGGCGTAGCTCCGGAAGTAAACAAAGTAGAACAAAAGCCAAAAGGATAGACTGTATTTACCAAAAAGCCTTGGGCATCTAATGAGTTAAAAGAGCCGGAAAGTGTACAGGTACAGTCTCCCGGACAGGTACAATAGTCCTCACCTGAAGCAGTTTCACAACCATTGGCTCCGCAGGTAAATAAAGGGCACTGTGTAGCCAAATTCACAGTAGATAATGAGGATAAATCTATGATAAATACTTCATTGCAATCCGTATCGCCATTATTTCCGGTAAAAGTAAGCGTTACAGAACCGGCATCTACATCTGCCTGCGTGAGTTTTATGAATTTGATAAAACGGTTTATTTCGCCGGTCGCATTTGCAGAAGGAGGACTAGTAGAATTATATAGACTACCGGCTGTAACGGTGGCTGTACCGAATGGGGCATTGGGATCTGCCAGGGTAAGTTCTATACTAGAATTAACTACAAAGGGTATGTATCCCACGGGAGGATTCTCATTTGGTCCTCCGTTATACCCAAGACCTGCATCCGTAAGCTGGGCGGGACAATAAATTAATGGAGTAGTAGAAGCTGCAAAATCTGGCCAGGATAAATAATTTATCGTAGTCTCACAAGGACAGTCGCCAGGACAGGTGGCATAGTCTTCGCCCGCACCACAAGCACCATCACCGCAGTTTACATCAGTAGCTATGATACAAAAACTGCCTGCAGATCCGTCCCAGCCATCTACCATTACGTAGTAAGTAGCCCCGGCAGTAAGTCCGGTAAGATTTACTATAGATAACCAGCTACCCGTACCAGTACCTTGACTCTCTGGGATCACACCTGAATCGTCGTCGCATCCCACCTCGGTTAGCGAACCACAGCTTCCAGAATAAACGGCTATCTGAGTATCACCCATACCGCCAGTACCGGTGCCATCTCCCACACTACCGGCAAAATCGGTAGAAATAAATAGATTTCCATTTGCTGGGGCTACTACAGAAAACCAACTGGGGTTATCTATAGTAGGCTCAGGTGCCCCACCGAGTCCCCAACAAGTAGGCGCGGTAGGATCTGTGGCATCGGGAACGCCATTGTTCGAAATCTGGGTACAAGCCGTGGATCCCTGGGGTAGTACAGCAAGAGCCGTAGCCGTACTACATTGCGAATAGGTATTCGCCGTTGTTAGCAGCATTATAGCTAGCCAACAACAAAAATAGGTTTGGATTTTTTTCATAAAAAACAATTAAATAATTATGTAAGTTTTAGGTTTAGGACAAAATGAGCCGGCAAGATAATGATTTTTTTGTACTTCCAAAAAAAAAATTGATTTCATCTATTTTGCAGCGTACAATTTGCAATCTAGGTCTTTTCCATTTATACTTGTTGAAATTACTTGAGAACCAGAAAAACGGATTGCTTTTTCCATAATATATATTCAATTTTATATGATATAGTGCTACAATTCATTACTAATCATTTTTTTATATATTATTATTTATTACATTTTTTACAATTCTCTTTTTTTAGATTTCCCAAAAAAAAGTGCCATACCTCAGTGAAACTTAGATATGGCGCAAACAATTTGCCTGAAAAAAATATTCTACAACTTAATTATTTTCTTCACCACTATTTGGTCTGGTGCAGAAATTTTTACAAAATAGGCCCCTGAAGGCATATTTTCTACATTTATTTCTGATGATTGTCCATTGAGGGACTGCTCCAACAGCTTTTTTCCATTTACATCTAATAGCGCTATCGTCCCCTTTCCTATATGGGATAGGCTATTTATTATTAATGTATTTATAACCGGATTTGCGATGGTAAACATATTTTCTACCTCTGCTATGCCGGAAGGTGCCACACAGGCACAATTAGCTGCTACCGAGCCCGATATCACCGCCTCACATTCGGTGCCTTCATTAGCCGTATAAGAATAATTCAATGGCTCATTACAATCGCCCACACCGGCCGGATCTGGCACATTTCCTGTTTCAGCATAGCATTCTGTGCCATCCACCGCCAACAATACCACACTGGCAGCCGTGCCACAGCTTCCGCTCGTCTCGGAGGCTACTGGAGCTTCCGGATACTCGGTGTAAGTAACCGTCTGAAAGCAAACAGCTCCTGAGGCATCCATGAGCCAGGCACCCGTTTCTTTTTCTTTGGCTACGAAAGAAACCTCTATGGTAAATGGGTCGCATCCTTCAGAAGTAAAAGGTATAAAGTCTAAGGTGCCTACGAGTCCGCCTTCTCCGCCCACTTCTTCATCGTAAGTATTTACATTTGTAGCATTAGGATCACCCTGAAAATCATAAAATAACTGATATACGATTTCATTTCCATTAGAGGAGGTCTCTATCCCATTAGGCGAGGCTACCGTAGTGACTGCAGCTTGCGGATCTCCGCCATAGCAGGCCGAAAAATCTGAAAAGCCGAATGCCGCTTCAGTGCAATCTACTACCGGATCTGTGTTTATCTGTATAGGCAAAGTAGTAACACAGGAATCATTATCGCCGGAAAAGGTAATAGTGATAAGTCCATCCGGTGCTGCGTCTATATCTGCTTGCGTAAGTTCTAGAAAATACCGAGTATAATGATTGCCATTAGTAATGGCTACCATAGCGGTATCGCCGGAGGCATTTATTACGATATCTGTAATATTTCCAAAATCTGAGGTGATACTATAATCCAGGGTATCTGCCTGAGGCACACAGGAAGGTCCGGCGAAGCCAATAAAATAATATCCGGCATCAGGATTTACACCGTTATAAGTGGTCGGAAACTGGTCGCCACCTACTATGAGCATCTGGGACTGATTACTGGTGAGAATAAGGTCCTGCCCGTTTTGTCCTACATAGAAAGCCTGGGCATCGCAGTCTATATCTGCCGGGCAGGTACAATAAGTCTCTCCGGGTCCCGCCGCTCCATCTCCACACACGGCCGGTGCAGCGGAAAGCGTAAGTAGCGTAGGCGTTCCATTAGCAGTATTATCCAAATTTGCCCCGCAGTTTCCATTAGCGGATATTACAAAATAAACCGTGCCTCCGGCAATGGCGGTAAAGTCCAGCGAACAGCACTGGGTACAGCTGGCCAGCACCACGCCCCCCGTTACCTGCTGAGGATCGCTATTATTCGCATAATTACTGGCTACTGCCGCTCCGCCTTCTATAATGGTAAGATCAGTGGCCGTAGCGACACAGGTTCCCGGAGCCAGGAGTGATAAGGTGTAAGAACCGTTTGGGGCTACCAGCGAGGTATATACTTCCCCAAACCAGCTCTGATAGGCGGCTTGCACCGAATTGCCCTCGCTAGCTGCAGTGCCTATATCGCCCTGATCACTATAGGGACCCCCCTGATATTCCAGGCACTGGGCTCCCGCCGTAAAAACAGAAAAAATTCCTGCTATAGCCAGCAGAAAAGAAAAATAAAAATGGTACGTTTTTTTCATCAATAAAAATTTTATGGGTTATTGAAATTGGGCGTAAAATAAGGAGAAATAAATTACAAGCGGTCATTTGTCGCATCTATTTACCTTTTTTTAAAATTATTATTTTGGCGATGCCTGCCCTTCGCCGGCTTCGACCCCACTAAGGGATCTAAGGGCGGTCACGGAGCGTAGTCGAAGGGCAGGCCCGGGCTACTCCGGGCTCCGCTTCGCTCCGGTCTTCCGCTTCGCTACAGACCAAGCCCTCTATATCCCTATCGCTTTTCATCTATCATAAATTAAAACTTATATCGTATTAGCTAAATAGATACCATTTGTTTTTAGCAATAAATCCGGGGACAAATTTATTAGCTACAGGGCATCATTATTTTTTATTTTTCCAAAAATCGCTAGTAAATTAATGCGCTATAGGCCAGTTTGCTCCTATTGGCATACCATAAATTATAATCCGTGGCATTTACTACCGCATTGCCATTGGCATCCATTCCCACATACTGTCCCACCAGGGCAGAATTTTGTGCCCAAGTATTATAGTCACTGCTATTTATATTTCCATCTCCATTAAAATCACCGGCATATAATACATAAAATCCATTTTGAAGTTTTAACTTTTCTATACCCTTAGCCGAATTTGCCGTACTTGTAAATGAATAGCTCATACTATTAGGCAATGAAAGGGGAAGAGCAGTCATCACTGCAAGATGATTTCGGTGAAATATAGCTACATGATAGTTACCCGTAGTAATATTATTAAATATTATTCCTTCGGTGCCATCAAGGGAAATTAAATCTCCATCACTGTTTATAAAACCCACAGCCGCATCCTCGATAATGTTTTCGTCAAATGCATTGCGCGCTTCTATATAAACCCAATCAATGGTCCCAGCCGGAAAAACGATGGCATATTCGGTGCCCGTATAGTAATGAGGCGCGCCGGTATAAGGCTGGCTATGTGGTAAAATTTCTTGCGGACTCAGAAAACTACTCTCCATAACCCCATTTCCATTATGAAATCCCTCTAATAATAGATTTAATTTTACCCTCGTGGGAAGGACCATTATTTCCACCGTAGTACCACTTGTACAAGGGCTAATGGAAAAACAATCACCGCTGCTACCACCCGGAGCCGGTGCTGGATCGCCCAAATTAAAAAATAGCGAGCCATCATGTGATACTCCCTGTACGCAATAGACCCCTTCGCCAAATACCCCTCCAGAGATAGTAGAAGAGGATCCAAAATATACTACCTGAGAGCTATAATGATCGCTGATCACAAAATCATACTGAATGGCCTCTTCACCACTCACCGTAAAACTGACGCTTCCATTCGTATCTATCTGCAAATCGCCGGTGGCGGTGAGGGTGCCGGCATCGGCCATACAAGGAATTTCCGGACAGGCTGTATCTAGGCATCCCGGAGGGGGGATATTAAATCCCGGATTGCCATTGAGCATGTGATCATTTATCTCAGTTATACTTATAAACTCCCAACTTTCAATTGTATTTATACTTAAAGATGAAGTCATTATACCATCGGAGGTGTGAGTAAGAGCACCCATTGTATGACCTATCTCGTGGGCATTGAGAATTTTTAGTAAGCTGAGCGTAGGAGCAAATTGCTCTAAAAGAAGATAGGCATACTCGGTACAAATCATAGGCGTATAGGAAAAGCCCACATACCCATATCCGGAGGGTATGGATGATGGGCAGTTAGGCGATCCCAGAGGTATCCCCATGTCTCGCATAGTCCATAGCTGCGCCAGATCCGGATCGGTGATAAAGCCTCCTCCTTCGCCCCATAACCTAAATTCTTCTATGAGCAAACACATATCAGTAGAAGATGTCCATGGATCTATATCCGGCACAAATGCTTCTGCGATGGTAAACTGATAATCGTGGTCAAATGCTCCTACCCATAATGGATTCATGGCATTTACCACCGCTTCCATCTGCAAGATAGCTCCGGCAGATCCTCCCCAATTGTTTTTATAAGATACATCGCAGGCAGTGGCCAGCTCTATTTCTTTACAGTCATTTCTAAGCCCGGCACCACCCTGGCTTTGGAGGATTCGGCCAGTAAAATTCATCATCTCCCATACCCCACAGCGATGCTCCCCAGTATCTATTACATCTCCCGCCTGATAGATGATATAAAGATCTTCCATATTTTCATCGGCCTCCAGATAAGAGCGTAAAGGTTCTATAAAATAATTCTGGCCGCTTACCTCATACCACCCATAAATAAAATCTGGAGCTATACTTATCTTCACAATTCCCCCTCCATCTTGATCTAGGTAGCCGGTATAAGTGGCCTCAGCGGGCAGGGATAGGCTTCCTTGTTCACTCCGTGCAGGCATACCGGGTCTGCGCAGATGACTCTTCTCTAAGGCCATCTTTATCTCGCCTTGTGGAAATAGAAGACTATATCTCCCTAATCCTTCCATAAGAGATAAATGCGAAGACCAAAGCGAAGAGTTAATTTTTATAATCTGGAAAGTTTCAAAATGCGATTTTACCTGAGGGTAAGCCGAGGCATCCATCCTTATGCAGGGTATTTTATTACCTTGGCCAAAAATCGAAGTGCTCAGAAAGAAAAAAAGGAAGACTTTGATAAAAAGGGGATATTTTGTCATGTAAAAAAATTTAGGAAAAATACTCATTTTAAAATATATCGTCCTAAGTAGGACTTGCTCAATAATTAATAAAGCCATCGAAAGAGCCGGCATTAACCTTTTTTTTCGACAAAGTAAGGCCCCTAAAAAGGTGAGTAAATGTAAAATAGCTTGCACTTCAATATCAAAAAAAAAAGAATACAGAACCCTTTTTTTAGCTCTTTAGCAAGCGATAATTACGCATACTAATGGATACAGTACTGTCTTTGTTTAGCCTGCTAGATGGTATATGCGATAGGGAAGCCTTCAGCAAACCGGTGCCCCGTTTTGCCTGTTTTGGATAGAGGACAAGTTCTTACGGCATCTCTCTAGTCTAATAATGAGGCTAAATTCTAAAGTCCTATTTCAAATTATTGGTAATCACCCCCAACTTGTCCTTAGGATAGGAGCGGCTATCCTTTTAGGGTGGGAGGAAGAAAAGGAGAAATAAGGAAGACTGAGGAGTAAACAGAATGCTTTGTAATCTGAAAACACCATGGAAACACCCTTAAAGATAGTAGCGGATAGCCCGGGCCTGCCCTTCGACTAGGCTCAGTGACCGCCCATAGATCCAGGAGGCTCATCGAAGTCCGCGAAGGGCAGGCATCGCCATCATCGCATGATTCTAAGTCATCAATCAAGCTCTAAGTAGTTTTATCTTTTTTATACTAATATTTCTAGTGCATAAAAAAAGCAGAAAATCACTTCCTGTGGGGCTAAACTATATATCCTGGTTTATTTTGCACCCAAATGGCTTTAATCTCGTCCTTCACCGCCCGGCTTATGCAGTGGCACCGATCAGCTAATACGCGCCTTCTGCCCTGGAAAGGGATAACAAATCCTTACTATATTTGGCTTTCGGAAATTATCTTGCAGCAGACCCGTGTGGCGCAGGGGTTGGACTATTATGAGCGATTTATCCATCAGTTTCCCTCTATCAGCGATTTGGCTCTGGCCTCCGAAGAAAAAGTACTAAAAGCCTGGGAAGGGCTGGGCTATTATTCTCGTGCCCGAAATCTTCACGCCACGGCACGATATGTCTGGACAGAACGAGGGGGCGTTTTCCCAAATTCCTATGAAGAAATTCTGAAACTAAAAGGCATAGGACCCTATACCGCTGCCGCTATCTCCTCATTTGCCTTTGGTGAAAAACGAGCTGTGGTAGATGGAAATGTGCAAAGAATACTTACTCGTTATCTGGGCATTTATACGCCGGCCGATAGCCGGGCCGGAAAAAAAGAGATAGACCATATTGCTCAAAAACTGATAGATGTGGATCATCCGGCCTTGTATAATCAAGCCATTATGGATCTGGGAGCCACCATCTGCAAACCCCAAAAACCCGATTGTATCGAATGTCCGCTTCAAAAAGATTGTTTCGCTTACCAGCAAAATAAAATCACTGTTTTCCCCGTAAAAAACAAAAAAACGCTTGTGAAAGACAGATATATTTTGTTTCTAATCTTCCATAGAAATGACCGGATGGCTCTGCAGCAGCGATGCGAAAATGATGTTTGGAAAAATCTCTTTGCTTTTCCAGCCATAGAATCGGCAGAACCAATCACCGAAAAACATCTACGGGTCCTCTTAAAAGCCTATAAAATATCACCTCGCGATATACTTGATTCATCAGATGAAAAGACTTGGATACTTACTCATCGCCGCATAAAATCTCTCTTTTTAGACCTCACTTATAAAAGCGTCTATGCACATTTTACTGCTGAAGCAGAATGGCTCAGCGAAACTGAAATACTGAACAAGGCCCTACCCCGTTTAATTCAGAAATTTTTAGCAGATAGAATCGTTACAAGGGATTAAAATAATTTTTTGTTTTACATTTGGGAGATAATAAAAATGGTATGAGAACATTAAATAAGGTATTGCTCATAGGAAGATTGGGTAAAGATCCTGAAATTCAGCATTTCGAAAGTGGCACAGTTAAAGCCAGTTTTCCGCTGGCTACTAATGAAATTTACACAGACCGGGCTGGCAATAGGATAGAAAATACCGATTGGCACAATATCGTGATGTGGAGAGGGCTAGCCTCTATAGCTGAAAAATATTTGCATAAGGGCTCGCTCATTTTTTTAGAAGGCAAAATAAAATCCCGCTCCTGGGATGATAAAGATGGTAATAAGCGTTTTATCACCGAAATAGAAGCCTCTGACCTGAGTATGCTGGATGGCAAACCCCTTGCGCAAAATGCCCAGGAAAATCACCCGTCACACACCGATCAGATGCCGAGAGACTTTCACAGTGAGCCGCCCCCGCCCAGTGATGAAAGCATACTTCCTTTTTAAGCCAATATGGTGAGAGTCCCCTATTACATCTCTGAATTGGGCTTTCTTTAGCCCACTATAAGACCCAGAATTCCATACCCCAATCAACTCCATAAACAGGCGGTTCTGGTGAGCTTTTAAGGGGGGATAAGATAGTTCTACGAGAGAGACAGGCTTCTCTTTTTTGGCTCAAAATATCTGCCTAAGAAAAATGCGCTTCGGTGCAGAAATAGGTATCTGCTCATAACCTCTTCTGTTATAGATCATCAATCCCATTTCATCTCTTCTCTAATTTAATCTATGCAATTACATAGTATCGCTTTTATCTCCAGAATCCTGCTGCTGGCTCTGCTGCTTAGCGGATGTGAAGAATCCTATATACCTAAACCAAAAGGATATCCGCGGGTGATATTTCCCGAAAAAAAATACCGGGATTATGCGGACAATGAGTGCCCTTTTACCTTTCAATATCCCCTATATGCCGATATAAAAAAAAATACCACTTTCTTTAATGAGAAAATTAAAAACCCCTGCTGGCTGAATATGGAATTTAAAGACTTTAATTGCATACTTCATCTCAGCTATAATAATATAACACCCGAAAACAAGGTAGATAAGCTCATAGAAGATGCTTATGAAATGACGAATAAACACGTAGTAAAAGCTGATTATATAGAAGATCAGGAGATCAGTACCCGCCGTGGCATACACGGCCAGATAAGCAATGTAGCCGGAAATGCCGCCAGTGCAGTACAGTTTTTTCTCACCGATACCACATCCCACTTTTTGCGCGGTTCTCTCTATTTTAGCAATACCCCTAATGCAGATAGTCTGGCCCCTATTTTGAAGTTTTTTAGAGAAGATGTCATCACCTTGATAGAAAGCTTTGAATGGAAGAAAAAATAAGCTTCCTGTATGGCCATTTTAACAAATAACGGTTTTACTATATCCTAATAAGGGAACTTGTTCTCATCCGGTCTTTTTCGTCCTCATTTGTTTGTGCGCCACATTCCTTTTTAATCTTTATTTGCTAGCATTTTATAATGTCTATTAAAATTATCTTTATTCTTTTTTTGGTTTTTTTAGCCCTGAGAAAATTTATTTTGCCCTTAGCCGGCCTATCTAAAAACATCTCATCTAAAGAAAAATCGGATTCCCCTCCCTCTTCTCCTTCCGGCACTCCAAACCCTGCCCAAACAAAGGATCAGAAGGACGAGGGAGAATATATTGATTTTGAAGAAATTAAATAAAGGATGATTGCTGCATTTATGCCTTTTTTACTACATTACGGTGTAAGGAATTTTATCCTTATTACCCTGGGCTTACTTTATATCCCATCATGGAGTCAGGATATACACGCTAAGTATCATTTTCTGCGCAGCCGCCTCACAGAAAAATTTCTAAAATCAGGAGAGGGAGCCGGCTATTCCATACCGGCGGCCTGGCTGGATACCGAGGATCCTTATGTAAATTTTAATCGCGAAAAAAAGGATGCTTATGGTCTGCTGCGCTGGAGTGATGGAAGTTTTTATTTGGGTGAATATATGGCCGTGTTAGCTACCGAATATGCACTTCTGAATAAGAAAGCTCCCTCGCTCAATAACCAATTAGTAGAGGAAATCTATTATGCCCTTATGGCCTATAGGCGCTTAGATGCCAGTGCAGAACACCTCATTTATGGAATACCTGCCGCCGATAAAAGATATGAAACCAATGGCTTTTTTATGCGCGATGATATCCCCTCAGAATTTGTAAAAAACCATTTCGATGTCCGGCGAGAAGGATCGGATTTTGCCTGGATCCCACCGGATTATAATGCGGTGAGCCAAGATCAAATAATAAGCCTAGCTATGGGACTGTGCCTGCTCATAACCGCGGTGCCGCCAGCTATAAAGTATAGGCAAATATTTCCACATCAGGAGGCTAAAGAAATACTCCTACTGCTCACTAAATACGCTTCCTCTCATAACTGGATATTGAGATCCCCTATAAATAATAAAAAGGTTCCCAGAGGTCAAAATATGAAGTACCAGGCCTATCCACTCTGTGAAACCACCCGCCGTTTTACAAATCGCAATTTTCATAATAGACAGTCCCAGCACCTAGGAAAAAAATTGTGGATGGTGGCTCAGAAAAAATTTGCCGCCAAAGCAAGCAAAAAAATAGCCGCTGAGGAAGTGGGAAAGAATCGCATTTCTATTTATGACGATGTTAATAATGCGATGATGCTTAAGATGGCTGCCCTCTCTAATAGCTGGGATAGAAATCTATTTATTAGAAACTGTATGAGTGCACGTATGGAAATATTTATTCTTCTGCACCAGTATCTCTATCCTTCCGGAAAAAATATAAATGCAGATATATTTAAACCTATACTAGAAAAAATGCCTCCAAGCGGCCCATATTACTTCGATAACCAAAACAAAGCCTGCTGTGAATGGGCTTCCCGAGATCGCTGGAATCATCCTTCGGAAAGAAATGGAGTGGACAGCAAAGAATATAAGGGATATTTTCCGGGACTGGACTATATGCTGCTACATAATCTCTATTACCTCTGTTATCCGGAAGATTAGATCTATCATAGATTATCTCCACAGCACATGCTTCAATCATATAATCTCATTTATAGCCAAGAATGATAATCCCCCTATTCTCTACGTGCTTTCTTTTCCTATTCTAAGCTAGCTGGTCTTTGCAGATGTCACTTCCCAGCTTTGGGGGATATGATGCCGGAGAATAGTTACCCTATTTTGTGTCCATCGCCTCTTTTTAGTAAGAAAGTATCCTTCTATCCATCCATTTGACTTTTTTTATAGATTATTTTTTTATTATTGAGAATTAATATAGATTTGCCGTAGATATTATTATCTGGTGATATACTTATTTATAAAGCATTACTAATAAAATTTATTATGGGAATGACGAATGTGGTTTTTAAGAAGGTTTCATTATTAGAGCGTCCGGAAATGGAGGATGTTCTATTGAGTCGCCAGCTGGCGATAAATAATTTTACCATTTCTTGCAAAATGTTTGTTTTCAAACAATTAGAAGAAATTGTAGCTACCGGGGGGATGGAAGTTTACGGTGATTCCGTGCTCATCAGATCGGTATCAGTACCCATACATTTGGAGGGGCGGGGCTTAGGCAGAAAAATGATGGGAGAGCTAGAAAGGCTGGCCAGGGATAAAAAAGCCAAAGCCATATACGCCGTTACTGATAGAGCAGAGAGTTTTTTAGAACATATGGGATTTGAGGCCATCATGCCAGAAAAAGTACCGGAGTATATGCGCAGTAACTGCAATCAGTTTAATGGCGCTTGCCCTCCTACAGCTACCATTATGCGTAAATGGCTCATAAAACCAGAACCGGTGATAGCCCTTTTCCCTGAAGATGAATCAAAGCAGGAGTAACCACTATCGGCTCAAGGTTTTATCTTTATTATACGCACATTTCCGGTGCCGATCTCTGCCCCGGACCAGGTGATCTGTGCAGTTTGCTGACCACTGATAATAGATCCGCTACTCACTATCCATTGGTATAGGGTAGCAGGTTCGCTATCGGTATAATATTGCTGTGCTTCCGTATTGCATATTATCGCTTCGCCATAGATATTCGCTTCTTCTTTGCAGAAATCCATTAAATAGTTTAGCGTAAAGGATGGACTCTCAGTACGTACTTCTGCCGAACCAAACAAAGTAGCTCCGGAGATAACCGTATTAAATATAGTAGCAGGCATGATTAGGCTTTCTGCTACATTCATACGGATACTGGTGCTGCCATTTTCTGACCTGTGCACCCAGGTCCAATAATGCTGGGTAAGGGGATCAAAATAACCGCACGGAATGCCGCCCATATTCGTAAAAAAGGGGTTGCCGGCATAGAGGGCTTCAAAATCTCCAAGCAGCGTGGAGCTGGTGTATAGCGCGCTGCTGCTGCCACGACTTATGAGCATAATATATCTGGTGCCATCAAAATAAATATCCGGATCCGATGCGGTGCCCGAGTCTATCTGCAGATCTAAACGATGGCCTGCTGCCAGGACAAACTGTGTGCCATCCGAACCGGGTATTTCTATAGCCGCATCAAAGATTTTATGACAAGGATAGGTAGTACAAAAAGCTGGATCGGTGCCTGGCATAAATCCTGTAGTATTCAAGAAAAATAATACAATGCGACCCTGATCATCCAGATAGGCACTGGGATCTACATATTGCACCGGTTCACCTGTCGTAGTAGTTATAAACACATTTTGCGGACCGGCATCCCAGCTTTGGCTTTCTGCATCATATCTGCTCACCCTGCCGGGCGTATAGATATATAGCTTGCGGGGCCGGGTTATAATATCCGGTACGCTTCCGCTATAGGAGGGAAAGCCGGCTACCAGATTCCAGCTCAGTCCATCGGAAGATTCGGCCAGCTGTACGGTATGTGTTTGCGGACCATCACATAACGGCCCACAAGTATGAAAGGCCATAAGATAAGGCTTCGTAAATTCCTGGCTATTCATGATGGCAGATGCTAAGAGAAACAGGCACCAAATATCTCTCATCTTTTTGTCCAAAATTAAATAAAATCTCCGTAAACTTGTTTTAAAGTATTCCCCCCTCCAAGTATAGAATTGTAAGGGATATTTTTTGATTAGCGACGTTTTTTCCAGTGGCACATTCTATTCTTAGTTTTATACCCAATAATAATTTCTTCATGCTGGCGCATACCGTATTCCCTGTCCATTCAGGAGATGATAATAATCATCTTTTTTTTATCCCTTAGCTCTGTGTAGATATAGAAAAATGGACATAAAAAAAGGGGGCATATAGCCCCCTAATTAATATCCTTGATAGGATTATTTTTTTACAAATCGGTGGGTAGCACCATCTTGCATTTGTATAAAGTAGGTACCTACCGGAAGAGGTTCTATATTCATATCTATAACGGTAGCGCCCGTATTTACTAATACTTTTTTACTGCTTACCAGCTTGCTATTCAGATCAAAGATAGATAACTGTACATCGCTATTTACTGCACTGGCTATATTTATATAAAGATGATCTGTAGCCGGCACTGGAGAGATATCTATAATACCATTGGTAGCACTTATACGGGTAAGACTTATCACCTGGCTGTAATCATACTGGCCATCATAGTCGGTTTGCTTTAGGCGATAGAAAGAAATACCCGCCGGGGCTGTGATATCTAATAATTCGTAGCGATGCGTAGCAAAACTCGTTCCGGCTCCATCTTTAGTACCTACTGGCATAAAATTAATTCCGTCTGCTGCCCGCTCTATCGTGAAGAAATCATTGTCTTTCTCACTTGCTGTTTCCCAGCTAAGTAAATTTCCGGTATCTTTTACACTTCCGGTAAATGAAACCAGGGTGATAGCCGTAGGCTCACAATTATCATAAGAACCGGAAGCAGAAGATGAGCATACGCCATCATTTGCTGTGATGGTATAGCTATCTCCATTGAGAATATTAGGAATACCAAAAGAACTTCCGGCGGTTATAGAGGTAGCAATCGTACCCCCTATTGTAAAGTTACTATTGGCATATCCGGCATATCCGCCATCTACTAGGGCGATGATAGAGTAATTAGTTCCATCATCTGCACACAGATTAAATTCATGGTTTATGGTTACCGGAGTAAGGAATACTACCGGTCTTCCAGTGGCTACCTTCGTACAAGGATCATCCAGCATTACATTGCCATTAGCATCGGTAGGACCGGCCACTGCAGAGATATAATACATCGTCTCCAACATTCCTCCATCTAAGTCGGAAAAGCTGAATACCCCCGTGCTATCAGCAGCAAGTATATCGCCTGCTGAGGGTCCGCTACCGGTGTGAACTGCATAGATTACAGCACCGTTCTGAGGATATTGATTTCCCGGATCTGTAATAGTATAATCTCCTGCAATGGCACTGCCACCGGCACATATATAGATAGGATCATCATTATCCATAGATATATTCCAGTTGCACTTTATACATTGAACACTAGCTGCAAAATAGGTAGCTATACAGCCATTTGCATCTGTAATGGTAGCCTCTACATTCGAACCATCAGGTGCTGAAACAGCAAATGAATTGCCGAGGAAATTGTCATCACTAAATGTACCCGTGATCGTATAGGGAGCAGTACCACCGGTTATACCCAGAGTAAGCGTAAATTCTCCACCCGTCTGTGGACAGTTATAATCTGTTTGATCTACAGAAAAACCCTCACAGTTATTGGTACTGCATGGGGCATCTCCGGCTACATTCACACTAGAGTTTCCATCCGTTACATTAAATGAATAGGGAGTTCCACAAGCAATGGATGCTGAGGTGAAATTTCCACCGCTAAAGCTTCCACCATTAGAAGAATAAATTCCTGTACCTCCAATGATAGCAAAAGTTACCGTATAGGTCTCATTTGCACCAGCGGTCGCATTTATAGATCCCGGTACTACACTGATATTGGATAGAGTACCGGCACATACGCAGGAGGCATTATAGACATCATTGGTAGTATTGGCATTATTATCATTACAGGAGCTGCCGGGGCTTTGTATGCCGGCGGTATTGGCATCACAGTCGGTAGTGCAGGCCGGGCAAGAGCCTCCACAGTCCACACCCGTTTCAGTGCCATTCATGATGTTATCACTGCAAGTAGGTAGCAGGGTGCCGGCACATACGCAGGAGGCATTATAGACATCATTGGTAGTATTGGCATTATTATCATCACAGGTGCTGCCGGGGCTTTGTATGCCG
>Ga0209398_1000901_pt1 | contig 16695 bp, 13 predicted proteins | sample AshMeaBigSpring_FD_184125 | JGI IMG/M metagenome (GOLD analysis project Ga0209398, IMG submission 184125) | Groundwater microbial communities from Big Spring, Nevada to study Microbial Dark Matter (Phase II) - Ash Meadows Big Spring (SPAdes)... | ecosystem: Environmental > Aquatic > Deep... | reverse complement strand
CCGCGAAAGACCGCGGGCTAGCGCCCCGCGGCTGATCCACAAAACCGGTAGGTAATTGTCGTGCAGCGCCTTACCCCTGGAATCACGTGGCCAGTCCACCGAAGTACGCATGAACGGAACCGCGTCGAGGTAGCGGGCGTTCGATTGAGAAATGCGGCGTAATGGACAAACGGCCCATGGGTTTTTCCCGCGATCGAGAGCAGCCGGCCCGGTCATGGTGTGGCAGTCGGGAGGCGTCCAGCGTCCTGCTGGTGCTGGTCGTGGCCGCCAGTGCGTCGGCCGCTCCCCTTCGCGTCGTCGAGGGGCAGGTCGTCCACGTGCATGATGGGGATAGCTTGACAGTCCTCGTCGACGACCAGCCCCGCAACGTCCGCTTGTACCAGACCGACGCACCAGAGTTGGACCAGCCGTATGGTCGGCAGGCGCGCGCGGCCTTGGAATCCCGCGTGCTGGGAAAGTCCGTGCGGGTGACCGTCATGCAGGTCCGCGACGACGGGCTGCTGTTTTCCATTGTCCAGGTTGAAGGTCCCACGGAGAACGACCGACAGGTCGCGGCGGGCTGGGCCTGGCGGTACTCCGAACCGACGAAGACCCGCCTCCGCTCGGCCAACGAGGACCGGGCCCGCGCGGCCAGGCAGGGGCTGTGGGCCGGCCGCAATCCGATCCCACCCTGGGAGTGGAGGCAGTTACACCTGGACCAGCCCGACCCGCGCGCCCTGGCCAAGAACGAGCAACTGGTCGACGAGGTGCTCGACCCCGAGCTGGTGCTGGCGATCCATCCCCGCCGGTCACGGCTGATCCGCACCCGCCAGAGGGTATCGCGCATCTCGATCACCGATCCCGGCGTCGTCGAGGTGGTGACGTTGAGTCCCACCGAGCTGGAGCTGATCGGCGGGCGCGTGGGGCAGACGACGCTCACACTCTGGTTCGGCAAGACCGCGCAGCCGGGCACAGCCCACGTTCTGCGCTACCTGGTACGCGTGACGCCGAGCGTCCCCGCCGCTTCGGATCGCCGGCGGCCGCGCGCGCCCTGACTGGCGGTTCAGGACCGGTTTCACCAGCGCCCCGTTCCGGGGCTGGGCCTACGAGATCGTGGACCTGGGCGACGGGCGTTTTGCGTTGCGGCTGTTCGTGACGCCCGAGCCGGCCAGTGTGCTGGTCTGGGGCGTGGCGGGCCTGGCGGCGCTGCTTTACGCGCGTCGCCGGCGCGACCGATCCGCCGGAGGGCGCTAGCGTCCGGGTAACCGTTCACAGGGTGGGGTCTGGTCCATTTTTCGGCTGTGAAGCTCTGCCAGACCCAAACGCGCTGGCCGAAAACATGGACCTGACCCCCTGGAATTGCCCATACGGGGTGTGAACGGTTACAGCCCCCGGTTGGGTCGGGCAGGTGCCGCGGCCGAGGTTGGGTCGCGATCGTGCGGTCTGCCACGGGTCGCGGGAGGGCGAGGCTCCCGCCGAGCCGCGGACACGGGTACACGGCCGAGACGGCCGTGACACCTGCGGGAGGGCGAGGCTCCCGCCGAGCCGCGGACACGGCCGATACGGCCGAGACACCTGCGGGAGGGCGAGGCTCCCGCCGAGCCGCATGCCACGGGTACACGCCGAGACGGCCGATACGGCCGTGACACCTGCGGGAGGGCGAGGCTCCCGCCGAGCCGCGGACACGGGTACACGCCGAGACGGCCGATACGGCCGAGACACCTGCGGGAGGGCGAGGCTCCCGCCGAGCCGCATGCCACGGGTACACGCCGAGACGGCCGATACGGCCGAGACACCTGCGGGAGGGCGAGGCTCCCGCCGAGCCGCGGACACGGCCGAGACGGCCGTGCAACGGGGCACGTGCCGGGTGGAGTTGTCCTCAAGGAGGACGAGGCCGCCGGGTGATGGTCAGCGGCGGCTCGGCGGGAGCCTCGCCCTCCCGGGGAGCGTCACACACCCGGGGAGCCTCACACAACCGGGGAGCGTCGCCCACCCGGGGAGCCTCACACACCCGAATGGCGCCGCGGCGGCTCGGCGGGAGCCTCGCCCTCCCGAGAGCGTCGCCCACCCGGGGAGCGTCACAGACCCGAATGGCGCCGCGGCGGCTCGGCGGGAGCCTCGCCCTCCCGAGAGCGTCGCCCTCCCGAGAGCGTCGCCCTCCCGAGAGCCTCGCCCTCCCGAGAGCGTCGCCCTCCCGAGAGCGTCGCCCACCCGGGGAGCGTCGCCCACCCGGGGAGCGTCGCCCACCCGGGGAGCGTCGCCCTCTCGAATGGCGCTGCTCGAACTCCCCGAATACGGATCTCGACACCGCGGGGTCAGCGGAGGATTTCGCCGGTCCCGGCCGGGAGCGGGCTGAGGCGGGATTGGCTGGTCAGCTGGCGCACGACCTCGACCAGGTCGCCCGTCTGCTCGGCCAGTACCAGCTGCCGCTGGGACCAGGTCGCTCCTTCGGCCAGTGCCCGGGCACGCTGCAGGTAGGGCACGCATTCCAGCTGTTCGGCCACCGGGCGGAGACGGTCGACCAGCGTCCGCACGATCTGGCCCACGGGCTGGACTTCGTGGGAATACGAGTTCACCAGCTGGGCCTTGTTGCCGAAGCGGCAGGCCCGCCACTTGTTCTGCCGCACCATCATCGGGTGGCAATCGTGCTGGTAGGTCCCTTCGTCGATCTGGTCCGAGAGGGCCTTGACCAGGCACTGGATCAGGGCGGCGAGCGCCAGCACGTCGTCCAGGCAGCCGGGCATGTCGCAGACGCGGACCTCGACGGTGCCGAAGTTGTGATGCGGCCGCACGTCCCACCAGATCTCGCGAATCGTGTGGATGAATCCGGTGTCGACCATGTGGTTGACCAACCAGACATATTCGCTCCAATTGCGCATCAGCGTGGGCAGGCCGGCGGTCGGCAGCCCTTCCATGATCTTCGAGCGGAGGGAGTGCAGGCCGGTATTGCGGCGTTCCCAGAAGGGGCTGCTGCAGCTGAGCGCCAGCAGCGTCGGCAGGTGCTGCATGATGCGATCGCAGATCATCACGGCCTTGTCGCCCGAATCGACGCCCACGTGGACGTGCAGGCCGAAGGTGATCAAGCGGCGCGCCATCTCCTGCAAGAGGTTCACCAGGCCGTAGTACCGCTGGTTGGGCGTGACCTTCTGGTCTTCCCAGCGGGAGAAGGGGTGTGTGGCACCCCACCAGAGCCGCAGTCCCAGCTCGTCGGCCGCCTGTTCGACCTGGGTGATCTTGGCTTGCAGGTCGGCATCTGCTTGGCCCACCGTGCGGCAGATGGCGGTATTGATCTCGATGCAGCTTTGCATCAATTCCGGCTTGAAGTGCTCGTCATCGCTGGTGGGCAGCCGGGCGAGCAGCTCGAGGATCGAATTGGACAGCTCCAGGGTCCGGGCGTCGACCAGGGCCAGTTCCACCTCGACGCCCACGGTCGGCTGGTCGTTGGAGTTGAACACCAGCGTGCTCATAGCGACCTCTCGGGGGCACGTGCTCAGGAGGGGCGGCCCACAGCGGCGGCCGTCGGACCGCGGGCGGGAGACTGCGGACGGCGCGGATCGAACCAGCCCACGGCGGTCCGCGCCAGGATGCGGGCGCCGATCGGGATGGCGGCCTCGTCGACGTCGAACATCGGGGAGTGAAGTCCCCAGTTGCCGGCCTGGTCCGAGGCACAACCCAAGCGGAACATGGCCCCCGGCAGATGCTCCAGGTAGAAGGCGAAATCCTCGCTGCCCATGCTGGGCCGGCCCAGCTCGTCGACCTGGGTTCCACCGACCACCCTGGCGGCGGCCTCGCGCAGCAGGTGCACGACCTGCGCGTCGTTGGTCACCGACGGCGCACTGGTACCGAAGCCGACCTCGATGCGGGTTTCCGAGGTTTGGGCCACTCCCGCGGCGAGGCGGCGGATGTGATCGATTGTCTGCTGGCGCACGCGGCGATCGAGCGTGCGGAGTGTCCCTTGCAGCTGGACCTGCTCGGGGATCACGTTGGCCAGCTGGCCGCCCTCGATCCGGCCGATCGTCACGACGACCGCCTCCTGGCTGTCGGTGACGCGAGGGATGTGCAGGTAGAGGGCATTGATCAACTGGGCGGCGGCGGTGATCGGGTCGATCGACTCGTGGGGGCGGGCCGCGTGGCCTCCCCGTCCCAGGATGCGGATCTGCATTTCGTCGCAGTTGGCGGTGAGCACGCCTGACCGCAAGCCGACCCGGCCCACGGCCCGCGAGGGATCGACATGGGCCGCCGCGATCGCTTCGACGCCCTCCAGCCCCCCGCCGCGGATCATTTCGAGCGCGCCCTCGGAGGTCTCCTCGGCCGGTTGAAGAATGCCGCGAATCGAGACGGGCCAGGGCAGGGCGCCTTCAAGCTGCAGCTGACGAACCGCCAGGAGCGCACCCGTCACGCACGCCGTATGGGCATCGTGCCCGCAGGCGTGCATCACGCCCGGCCGCTGGCTGCGGTACTCCACTTGTGTCTGATCCTGGACATGCAAGGCGTCGATGTCGGCCCGCAGCGCGAACAGCCCCTGTCCGGAGGCACCGCGATCGCGGCTGTCGGCCACGACACCCCGCCCCTCCGTGCCCAGGCGCACGTCAAACCCCGCATCGCCCAGCAGCTGATAGAGGTGGAAGCTGGTCTCGTGCTCCTGCCCCGACGGTTCGGGGTAGGTGTGCATGCGGCGCCGCAAGGAGATCATCCGCGGCAATTGCTGCTGGATGAGGGCGTCCAGGTGCTGCTGCCAGGAGTCATACAGGTTCATAGCGGGACCGGACGAGCGACGAACCAACGTTCCGTGCAGGCTGGTGTGGTACGGATTCCTTACGGAGCAGCCATCCCACCCAATGTACCACACGGGGCGGGCGGTGGACCGGTTCGTCTCAGGCGAGCGACGCGTGCGCGTTGGAAACCGTTCCGGCTCCGGTCCCAGGGGGTCAGGCACATTTTTCGGCGGCAGCGTCCTGCGACGGCGCGCTGTCTCTGCCCGCCGAAAAATGAGCCAGACCCCGGCCTGTGAACGGTTACCCGCACACCACGCGACGTCTCACGGGTCGCTGTCCGTCCGCCTGGCCTCCGTCTCCGATTGGCGGCGGATCAACTCGCCGAGCCACCACCCCCACACCAGGTAGTGGAACAGGATCAGCCCGAACAGGGCCAGTACGACGACCACCAGGATTCCCACGAAGCCCAGCGTGAGGAAGGATAGGATGGCGAGGGCCAGCGAGAGCGCCAGGGCGAACAGACCGAGGGCCAGCGTCGATTGCCAACGCGGCGCCGCGGCGGGGAGAGGCGGCGGCTGAGGTCGTTCGCTGGTCACGGTCAGCCTCTGTGTCATTCCCAGGCGTCAGATGGTCGGAATTCCCGGGCGATAAACGGTTCAGACCCTGAACTGGGAACGTGTGCCCCGCGCGGCGCGGGCGCACCAGGGGGTCAGGCACATTTTTCGGCGGCATTGTTCCACGACGGCGCGGCGTTTGGCCGCCGAAAAATGAGCCAGACCCCGGCCCGCGAGCCTTGATCTTACCCCACGAACTCGGGCTCGACCAGCGCGGGTACGACGCCCGCGCGGTGGGCGTGCGCCAGAAGCTGGCGCACGGCGTCGCGGCCCCGGGGACCGAAATCAAGCGTCCACTGGTTGACGTACATGCCGACGAAGCGATCCGCCTTTTCGCGATCCAGATCGCGGCCGTATTGCAAAGCGTAATCCAGTGCTTCGCCGCGGTGCTGCAGTCCGTACTGGATACTCTCCCGCAACAGCCGGGTGACCTGGCGCATCGTCTCCGGCCCCAAGTCCTTGCGCAGGGCGTTGGCCCCGAGGGGCAGCGGCAGCCCGGTGTGGGCGTGCCACCATCCACCCAGGTCGACGACCAGCTGCAACTGCTGGTCGGTGTAGGTCAGCTGGCCCTCGTGGATGATCAATCCCGCGTCGACCGTCTGGCCCTGCCATTGCCCATCGCGTGTGGCGGCGATGACCTGGTCAAACGGCACCACGACGTGATGGAAATCGGTGTCCAGGCACAGCCGCAGGGCAAGGTAGGCAGTCGTGAGCGTTCCGGGCACGGCGATCGAGAGTTTCTTGAGGGCGGAGGTCTTCAGGGGTTCCCGGGCGACCACCAGTGGGCCGTAGCGGTCGCCCATGCTGGCCCCACAGCTGCAGAGGGCATACCGCTCGGCCAGGTAGGCGTAGGCGTGCAGGCTGACGGCCGTCAGTTCCAGCTCACCGCGCAGGGCCCGCCGGTTGAGCGTCTCGATATCGACCAGTTCATGCTCGAAGCGAAAGCGGCCCGTGTCGACCTTGTTGTTGGCCAGGGCGTGAAACATGAATGCGTCGTCCGGGTCCGGGCTGTGACCGACGCGGATCAACTGCGGCACGCCGTTCATGTCATCTCCGATCGGAACAGGGTTGCGTGATTCCGGGAGCGGCGAGGCTCTCGCCGCGCCGCCTATTCCGGGAGGGCGAGGCTCCCGCCGAGCCGCGGCGCCGATAGCTCAGCCGCTGGCTCAGCGGGCGCTTCGCCCTCCCGCGTCCTAAGCACGGCGGCCGCGCCGCCGGCTCAGCGGGCGCTTCGCCGCTCCCAGGACCGCGAAGCCTTCCTGGGAGGTAACCCGATCGCGATCGGGCCGGGGCCGGAGAGAGGCCCGCGCAACCTGCCGGGCGCAGACCGCCGCGCAGGCCTGCGAAATCCAACTCGGGAATCTACATCAGCCGGGTAACCGTTTACACCCCGGGTGAGGATTTCCCGCGGTTGCCAGGGGGCAGGCAGGTGTCTTCCGCCAACACGTTTGGGCATGGAGGAGAGAGGGCCGGCTGAAGGATGGGCCAGCCGCCGACCTGTGATTCCCGAAGGAAATGCCATCGGCGTAACGGTTCACGCCCCCGGGTGGGCGATTCCAGGGGGTCGGGTCCATGTTTTCGGCCCCGGCGCGCGCGCATCGCGTCGTTTATGCTGCCGCCGGTCAACTTTGTCACAACATCGTCGTCTTTCGCTCCGCGAAAGAGCGAACTTTCGCGGCGCGAAAGGCGACAATCCCAGGCGGGTGCGGTATATCGGCCGAAGAACCGGGGATAACTCTAAGGCGCTGCGCGACAATTACCTACCGGTTTTCTGAATCAGCCGCGGGGCGCTAGCCCGCGGTCTTTCGCGGATGAACCGCGGGCTAGCGCCCGGCGGCTGATGAGTGATTTCGGTAACTTATTGTTGAACAGCGCCTAACCAGGGTGTGAACGGTTACACTTTGTCACAACATCGTCGTCTTTCGCTCCGCGAAAGAGCGAACTTTCGCGGCGCGAAAGGCGACAATCCCAGGCGGGTGCCGTATATCCGCCGAAGAATGGACCAGACCCCGACTGGTCAACGCTGACGCGACATCTCAGCACGTCGCGTCGGAAGCCGCTTCGCCCGAGCTGCGATGGTTCCGGTCGCGGCGCGATTCTTTCCCGGCTCGGTTCTCGCGTTGGATCGCCTCGTACACCTCCTGCCGGTGAACCGGCACGGTGGTGGGGGCGTTGATGCCCAAGCGAACCTTGTCGCCGCGGATGTCGACTATCGTCACCACAATGTCGTCGCCGATCATGATGCTTTCGTCGCGATGTCGGGAAAGGACAAGCATCGTAAGCTCCTTCCGGTCGGGTGTGCTACGGGCGCCGGCAGCGGGTGCCAGTCGATACGGACGGCGCGCCGCCTCGCGCCGTCACCGGTATGTGGGCTGACGGCTGGTTGCGCGTGGGGGCTCCGGGATCGGCGTCAGGGAGCCCGTTGGCGAGACGGCCAGTGCGGCGGATGCAACGAATCGCTGGAGGAACGAATTCGCGCTGCCGTTCTGCTAGCTGACGCGCGGGTCGCCAGCATCCAGTATCGGTGCCGCAGCTTGCCCAGTATTACCCGATAGCGGGAGCGGCTGGGAATTTGTTCGCGCCGGTGCGCCGTTAGGCACACTTTCGCAGCCGTGCGGAATGCTCCGGCAATAGCGGCTGGTCCGGTTGCCCATCGCGAACCAGGACCTGGCGGCCGAGCCGCCGCGCCAGATTGACAACCAGCGGGGTTCGCAGATTGATGGTCAGCGCTTGCTGAGTGAGTTGCAACACGGCCAGCACGAGGGCCTGTCGCGGGTCGTCCAGCTTGAGCGGCTGCAGTTCCTGGGCGGCCACCCGCAGGGGCTGCTCGAACCCCAGTCGACAGGGACTGGCCACAGGCAACGCGACGCGCGGGTCGCGGACGCTCTGCATCCAGCCCAGGTCGTCGTGGTGGTTCTCGGCGAGCACGACCCAGTGCTGGTGGTCGGAATAGCCCCAGAGGCCGTCGGGGAAGACGACCATTTGCTCGAGCCCGACCTGCAGTGTGCCGAAGCGGGTGGTTGGAATCTCCATGGTCGCTACCGGTGTTGCTGTCCTGAGAAGGCGTCCCGGGGGTGGTCTGCGAGCGGTGAGCGACCGGGGCGGCAAGTGGCCGTCTGTCCGCGCCGCCGCTGAACCTGTTTATCGGTCGTGCACGGCCCGCGCAACGACCACAAGTTGGACGAGCGATACGACCGGTATTTCTTGACGGAGGGGGCCGGCGACGTGCTTCGCGATCCGATGCCGGTCCGCGTGCGGACCGGCGAGTCTCTGAGGCTATCCGCAAGCCCTCACCCTGCCCTCTCCCAGAGGGAGAGGGTTTTCAGGCAGCTTTTCCGAGGGAGAGGGTTCTCAGGCAGCTTCTCAGCCGCTGCGGGCCGTGGCAATCAGCTCGGCGGCGCCCTGTGCCAGCAGTTCGCGGGCGGCCTGGCCGCCCAGCATCCGTGCCTGCTGTGGCGGGCCGCTCTGCCGGCTGGCGATCCGCTGCGTTCCATCGGCGCTCAGCACGACGGCATCCAGTTGCAGCAGTCCACTGGCAACCGACCTGGCCCAGGCGGCAACCGGTGCGAGGCAGCCGCCGCGCAACTGGGACAGCAGCTCCCGCTCGGCCGTCACGCAGGCCCGGGCATGGAGGTCGTCGAGCGGGGCGATCCGCTCCAGCAACTCATGGTCGTCCGCGCGGGCCTCGATGCCCAGGGCCCCCTGTCCCACGGCGGGCAGGACGATCGCTTCAGGCAGCACCTGCGTGATGCGGTCCTGCAGACCCAGGCGGAGCAGCCCGGCGGCGGCGAGCACCAGGGCGTCGAACTGATGCTCGTCCAGCTTCCGCAGCCGCGTGTCGACGTTGCCGCGGATGTCCTGAAGCAGCAAGTCGGGCCGGGCGTGCAGCAGCTGAGCTCGGCGGCGGGCGCTGCCCGTGCCCACGCGGGCGGCGGGCGGAAGATTCTCCAGCCGCGCCGCGCCCCGGGCGACCAGCACGTCGTGCGGGTCTTCCCGCGGTGGGACGGCGGCCAAAGTGAGTCCCGCGACCGTTTCCGTCGGGAGGTCCTTGAGGCTGTGGACGGCCAGATCGATCCGTCCGTCGAGCAGGGCCCGCTGAAGCTCCCGCGTGAACAGCCCCTGTCCGCCCAACGATCCGATGGGGCCGGACGCGATGTCCCCTTGCGTGGAGATCGGTACGAGCTGGATGGGTACGCCGAGCCGTTCCAGACGCTCTGCTACCCAACCGGCCTGCCAGCGGGCCAGGGAGCTGCGGCGGGTCCCCAAACGGAGCGGACGGGCGGCAAGGTCAGCGTTGGCGGGGCCCACCTGCAGACTCCGAGCTCATGGGGTTCGTCCGTTTTCCTCTCCATGGGATGCCGGATCCACCACGGTACCCTGCTGGCACGGCGGCTCGCCGTCTTCGGGCGACGACGCGGCGGCCAGGTGTTCGGCCACGGCGCTGCTCACCTCGGGGTGAATCAGGGGCTCATGCTGGACCTTGGGCACGACCACCCCGCAGCTGACGATGAACTGAACCGCCTGGTCCACGGTGAGGTTCAGATCGACGGTCTCGCTTTTGCGGACGGTGACCGTAAATCCGGTGGCCGGCATCGGCGAGGTGGGGATGAGCAGGCTGAGCACCGGTTCGTTGGCCGCGGCGCGGATGTCCAGCATGCTCTCGCCCGTGACGAAGCCGAGCGACCAGACGCCCTTGCGCGGGTATTCCACGGCCACGACCCGCGTGTACTCGATCTCGCGCTCGCTGAACACAAAATCGGTCACCTGTTTCACCGAGCCGTACACGTTGCGGACCAGGGGCAGGGTGTGAATCAGCCGCTCGAAGGTTCCCCAAAGATAACGGCCCAGCCCCGCCGCGAGGAACTTTCCGAGCAGGTACAGCAGCAGGATGAAAATGCACAGGAAGACGGGCACCACCACGTAGCGTTTGAGATACCGCATCTCGACGTAGCGCTCGTAGATGCCCTTGCTGGAACTGGGCATCGGCCCGCTCGTGTTCCGGGAAACCAGGTCATAGACCTCGCGCGGAATCCACTGGTCTCGAACCACGGCCACATAGGTCCGGTCGTCGTGCTGGAACGAGATCAGGTTCCCCTTGTCGTCATGTACGGAGTTGGTGATCCCCGGGGGCAGGTCGTACTTCACGTCGGCGATGTACCAGCACAGCACCTGGCGGGTCCCCGTTTCCACGGGGGCCAACACGTACACCTGAACCGTATTCCAGACCCAGAGGAAGATGACGATTGTCAAGAGCGGCGGCAGCACGATCCCCAACCCGCGGAGCACGGCGCTGCGAAAGGGATGCGGCGAGCGTTTGGGTCGTGCGGCGTGGGGCGATTTCGACGGACGCGTCATAACCATTTCCGTCCTCGGATCAACAGTCGGTTCCGCTGCGTTGCTACCAGCCCGGGTGCGAGGCACGCTGCCGCGGCTGCTGCCCGGTATCCTCCACGGTCAGCGTCCCTGCTGGCCGGTCCGGCATTCCCTCGGCAGGGCGGTTCCATCCACGGGCGGCAACGGTCCAAGTACCGTGGTGGGAGCCTGAATAACCTTGCGTGATCCTGGGAGATACGGGACGAGCCAACCAGGGCTGCACGAACTTCGGACGCCGAGGCTCTTGCCCAGCCGGCGCGCTGGGCCGGTTCCCGGCTCGGCGGGAGCCTCGCCCTCCCGGAATCACAAAAACCTATTTAGCGTGCCACGGCCCGGGCCGCCACGGCGACGGTCACCCGCACGGCCCCGGCCTTTTTCAGGACGCGGGCAACCTCGCTGGCCGTGGCCCCGCTGGTGAGGATATCGTCAATCAGCAGGACGTGGGTGCCGCGTAAATCGTAGCCCGCGGCGACGTGAAAGGCACCACGCACATTGAGCGCCCGCTCGCCGACCGCTAACATCCCTTGCTTCTTCGTCTTGCGTCGACAGCGGAGCAGGTCCCCGCAGGCGGGCAGCCCCAGCCGCTCGGCCAGGCTCTCCATCAGGATTTCGGCGCTATTGGTTCCCAACCGGAGCCGCCGCAGCCAGTGCTTGGGGACAGCGGTTGCCAGGTCCGGCGATCGAGCCGCCAGCCCGGGGCCCAGTCGCTGCGCCATCAGTCCCCCGACGGCCGCGGCGAGTGCCTGCTCCCGCAGCTGTTTCATGCGGACCACGGCGCGCCGCATCTCTGCCTGGTAAAGACCCAGCGGCACGACGGCATCCACCGGCAGCCGCTGCCCGCGGCACCGGGGACAGTCGGGCGCCGCACCAGCCCCCGCCGGCCGGCGGTTGCCGCACCGTGGGCAGAATACCACGTTGTCCAGAACCAGGCGTGCGACACAGTTCGGGCACAGCTCGGGCGTGAACCCCGCCGGTTGAAATTCCAGGCTGCAGAACGGGCAGACCGGTGGAAACACCATGTTGACCGCCGCGCTCCGACAAGCTCGCCACAGCCGACTCGCGCGGCAGTAGAGACGGCCCAGGGGCTTCCCGCGCGGGGTGATGGTCAGCGGATGGGACATGGAGCGATGCCTGACTTGCAGATCCGCAGCCCCAGGTGCCACGACGGTCGGCCGATCGGTCGGACGCCTGGGCCGCGGTCGTCCACGTCGAATCACGGTCGCGCTCGCCGCGTGGGCGTGCTGACGGCGATCACCCGGGGGGAACCACGGTCCGGCCCGCACCGATCCAAGGGGATGGGAGCGCGCGGCGGCCGCCCGGCGAAGATCATGATACCGTGATCCGCCACGGCGCGGAGACGGTCGCAACCGGTGGGTGCGCAGGCACGGAGCGTGAAAGACCCCCGGACCGCCACGCCGGCCACGGCCCTGGAAAACTTGCCCATCTTGACCTGTGCTTGAGAGGTGCGCTATCGTTGCTCGTACCGTCCCGGGGGCGCGCGAATTCACAGGGGTCGGCTCCATGTTCTCGGCCACCGAGCTAAATAGCCTTGCGTGATCCTGGGTAATACGGGACGCGCTAAGGCGCTGCACAACAATTATGCTGCCGCCGGTCGGCTTTGTCACATCATCGTCGTCTTTCGCTCCGCGAAAGACCGTACTTTCGCGGAGCGAAAGGCGACCATCCTCGGCGGGTGCCGTATACCTGCCGGTTTTGTGGATCAGCCGCGGGGCGCTAGCCCGCGGTCTTTCGCGGATGAACCGCGGGCTAGCGCCCGGCGGCTGATGAGTGATTTCGGTAACTTATTGTTGAACAGCGCCTAACTAAATCTGCACAATCGTGGGAGGGCGAGGCGCCTGCCGAGCCGGCGCGCTGAGCCCGTTCTCGGCTCGGCGGGAGCCTCGCCCTCCCAGAATCACGAAAACCGATTTAGGGCGTGGGGAAGATTGCCGGCCGAAGAAGGGATCCGACCCCGCCCTGTGAACGGTGACGGGCGTGCAGGAACAGGTGCCGCATGGCCGACCGACAGACCGTACTGAGCCAGCGGGCGGCATGGGCCGAGGGCCAGCCGATCAGCGGCCTGATGGCCCGGGCGCTGGCGAATCCCCACCTCATCTCGCTGGCCGCCGGCTTTGTCGACCAGCAGACGCTGCCGGCGGAGCTGACCCACGAGGCGCTCGAGTCGCTGTTTGGGGACGGGGTCGGGGCCCGCGCGGCGCTGCAGTACGGGACGACACCCGGCTATCCACCGCTGCGCGAGGCGATTCTGGCCGAGTGCTGCGCGGACGATGGCCTGTCGGTCGCGGCGAGCGGCCTGTCGCTCGATCGGGTCGTGGTGACGGCGGGAAGCAATCAACTGCTGCATCTGGTGAGCGACTCGCTGTGCGATCCGGGCGATATCGTGCTCTGCGCCGCCCCCACCTACCTGGTCTACCTGGGAACGCTGCAGAACATTGGTGCGCGGGCGATCGGCGTGGCCTGCGACGCCGAGGGGATCGTGCCCGAGGCGCTGGAAGAACGCTTGCGGCAGCTGCAGGCCGCGGGCCTGCTGCCGCGGGTCAAGGCGATCTATGTGGTCAGCTACTTCGACAACCCGCGCGGCGTGACGATGCCCGCCGCGCGGCGCGGCGAGATCGTGGAATTGGCGCGACGCTGGTCGCTGCACGGCACGCTCTACGTGATCGAGGACGCGGCCTATCGCCAGTTGCGATATGGCTCTGCCGACGTTCCGAGCATGCACCGCTTCGACGAGGGCGGGGAGCAGATCGTGCTGGCCGGCACCTTTTCCAAGAACTATTCACCCGGAGTTCGCGTGGGATGGGGGATTCTGCCGTCACGGCTGGTGGCCCCGGTCTGCAACCAGAAGGGCAACATCGATTTCGGTTCGCCCAATTTCAGCCAGCACCTGATGGCCGAGGTCTTGCAGAAAGGCCTGCTGCAGCTGCACGTCGCCCGGATTCGCGCCGCGTACCGCCAGAAGCGGGATGCCATGGTCGAGGCGGCGCGGCGGCTGCTAGCACCGCTGCCGGATGTGCGCTGGATCGAGCCCGAAGGGGGGCTGTATGTCTGGCTGGAACTTCCGGAGTCGATCGACACCGGCCCTTCGGGTAACCTACTGGATCGCGCCCTGGCCGAAGGCGTGCTGTACGTTCCGGGTGAGTATTGCTCTCCGGGCGAAGGCGAGCCGGTGCGCCGCAGCACGATGCGGTTGAGCTTCGGCGTGCAGTCGTGCGAGAAGATCCAGCTGGGGATCGAGGCCCTGGCCCGAGCGATTCGTTCCGCGCTGGACGCCGCGTGACGCGGCGCCTGGGATCCTCTCGGGCGATGGGACCAGGAGGTTCGCCCCGGCGCCACGGACGAGGGTGCTGATCCGCCCGGGGCGAGGCAGGCGGCAGAGGGCGTTTCCCTGATCGTCCCGGGAGCCCCGCCCAAGCCGCGCAGGTAGGGGCAGCGCGTGGTGCCTGCTGAACCTCTGCCGCCGGGGAGCGGATGTTTCAATTGGCACGGGAAGTTCGTCGGACGGAGCCGCTGGTCCCGAGCGGCAGCCTGGAAGCGACCGGCCTCATGGGTATCCTGGACCGCTACGTGCTGGTGCTGTTCACGAAGGTGTTCGTGATCTCGTTCGTCAGTCTGACGGGCATGTTCGTGGTGGGCGATTTCGTGGGTAATCTGAACGAGTTCCTGGACCATGCCCCGCAGCAGGGCGGCCTGGCGGCCCTGATGGCGGCCTACTACGGAGCACGGGTGCCCTGGTTCTTCGACGCGACCAGCCGCGCGTTGGCCATGGTCGCCGCGGTCTTCACGATCACCTGGCTGCAGCGCCACAACGAAATGACGGCCTTGATGGCGGCCGGCATTCCGCAGGGGCGGATTGTCAAGCCGCTGCTCGGGGCCGTGGTGTTGATCAGCCTGCTGGCGGCCGTGAACCGGGAGACCGCGATTCCCGCCCTGCGGGAGCAGCTCAGCCGCGATGCCCAGGACTGGCGGAGCGGCGACCTCACGGTATTGCAGCCCCGCCACGACCACGAGACGGACATTCTGCTGGGCGGCCAGGCGGTGCTCGCCGCGGAGCGGCGGATCGAGAAACCCAGCTTCCTGCTGCCGCCCGAACTGCAGGATTACGGGCGGCAGTTGCGCGCGGCCCACGCCGAGTACCAGGACGCCGACGGCCAGCGCCCGCGCGGGTTCCTGCTGCGCGAGGTCACGGAACCGCCCGAGTTGGACCAGCTTCCGTCGATTGTCGTGCGCGGCCGACCCGTGGTCCTCTTCCGCCGCGATACCCCCTGGCTGGGAACGGGCGAATGCTTCGTGGCGACGAACATCACCTTCGAGCAGCTGATCGGAGGGACCGCCTGGCGGCAGTTTGCCTCCACCGTCGAGTTGCTCCGCGGCCTGCACAATCCGAGCCTGGACTACGGCGCCGACGTGCGGGTGACGGTGCATGCCCGCGTGGTCCAACCCCTGCTGGACATCCTCCTGTTGCTGTTGGGACTGCCGGTCGTGGTGGCGCGGCAGAGCCGCAACGTGTTCGTGACCGTCGGCTTCTGCATGGTGCTGCTGGGCGCTTTCTTTGCCGTCGGGCTGGCCTGCCACAGCCTGGGGATGAACTACCTGATCAGTCCCTCCCTGGCGGCCTGGTTGCCGTTGATCATTTTCGCGCCGTGTGCGGCCGTCCTGGCCGCGCCGCGGCAGGCCTGAGCGGCGACCGCCACGCCCCCCTTCCCACGGAGGGCCCGGACGTGCCGGCCCGCGTCCACCCCCTGGTTCCAGGCCGGGAACGAGCAACCTTGCGCCGCCAGCGGGGTTAGAATAGCTGACGCGAGGGTCCAGGCGGGTTTTCATGCGTTCTTCCACAAGGAGCTGACGATGTTGCGACACCTGTTCGGAATGTGTTTGTGCGGTGCGACAATGGCGCTGCCGCTGGCCGCTCGGGCGGCGGAGACCGGTGGGGCGGGGGGGGACCGCCCCGTGTCGGCAGGTCGGGCGACGATCTCCGTCGGCCGCGCGCACGACGCGGCTCGGACCGGGACGTCGTGGTGGCTGGCCGCGGCCGACGAGCCGGAGGCGAAACGCGAAGGCGGGGAGCAGGACAAGCACGAGAGGGGCAAGGAGTCGGCCGAGAAGGCCGCGGGTGACGCGGGCCGCCGAGATGCCCATCGCCCCGAGGGGGATTCGCGTCCTGGCGACCGGCCGCGCGGCGAAGGTGGTCCGCCCGAGGAGGTCCGCCGCCGCTTCGAGGAGATGCGGGCCAGGGTCGAGCAGGCTCGGCAGCGGATTGAGCAGCTGCGCCGAGAGGGGAAGCATGAGGAGGCCGAGCAACTCGAGCGGAAGGTGCGCGAGGAGATGCAGCGGCGGATCGAGGAGCATCGTGCGCCGTTTCGTCGACCGTCGCCCGGGGACCTGCCCCCGGGAGGCGAGGCGGCTGAACCCCTGCGCAAGGCGCGGCACCTGATGGCAGCCGCCGAGCACCTGCGGGCCGCGGGTCTGGCGGACAAGGCCGACCAGGTGCAGAAGATGGCGGAAGAGTTGAAGGCTCGCATCCCCGAAAGCGCCCGACCCGGGCCGCCTCCCGGCGATGCACGGGAAGAAGTGCGGCGGCTGCGTGAAGAGGTTGAGCATCTGCGGCGGCACATCCAGGAGATGCGCGAGCGGCAGGAGCGCGCTCCCGAGCGCGACTGAGCAGCGTGGCGCGCACACGTCACACGGCACGTGATGCGCGCCAGCGACTGCGAGTTGCCCGATCACGGGAGGGCGAGGCGCCCGCCGAGCCACAGCCGGAGTCGTGTACCCAAGGCCACATGCGCTGCCGCTGTACCTGGCCAGCCGTAAGTCGCCCATAAATAGTGTTTCGTGAGTCCGGGAGGGCGAGGCTCCCGCCGAGCCACAGCCGGAGTCGTGTACCCAAGGCCACATGCGCTGCCGCTGTACCTGGCCAGCCGTAAGTCGCCCATAAATAGTGTTTCGTGAGTCCGGGAGGGCGAGGCTCCCGCCGAGCCGAGAACCCGCTGAGCGTG
>Ga0209398_1000898_pt1 | contig 16735 bp, 10 predicted proteins | sample AshMeaBigSpring_FD_184125 | JGI IMG/M metagenome (GOLD analysis project Ga0209398, IMG submission 184125) | Groundwater microbial communities from Big Spring, Nevada to study Microbial Dark Matter (Phase II) - Ash Meadows Big Spring (SPAdes)... | ecosystem: Environmental > Aquatic > Deep... | reverse complement strand
AAGGGGGGGGGGTAACTATTTCAAGTAAAAATCAAAAAGCTTTACTATAAAGGCTTTTGGATATATTTTCGGCTATTTTTTATTTTTGTCGGTTAATAGTGAAAAAATATTTTTCCTTATTGCTAAAGCTTGTGAGGTCTGTACAATGGGATGATACTTATAAGACATTAAATTTCACTACAGACTTATCTATACCGGATCTTACGGAGATAAAGTAACATCCTCGGGCTACTTTGCTAAGGTCCAGAATAATCCTATTCTCGCCGACGGCTAATTTCACACTTTGTTCTTTTACTATTTTTCCATCAAGGGTAAATATGCGAATAACTGCATCACCCCCTGTTTTGCACTGGTATATTACTTCTGCCTTATCATCTACCGGATTGGGATTTATCCTAAGTGTTTCGTTATTTTTTTGCATAGTTACATCTGTATCTTCGCCCTTACCCGGACAGCCTGCAGTAGTAAAACTTACAATGCCGGTGAGAGCACTAGTACCACTGGGACAGGTGGTATAAAGTTGCCATTCATAGGAAGTACAAGCTAATAAACTAGATACTATTTTATAAGGCGTAGTTACCGAATAGATGGTCCAGATGGTAGTACCCGTTTTGCGAAATTTTACTTTATAATAGGTAATGCCAGCCACAGCAGTCCAGTTTAATTTAGCAGAAGTGGTAGAAATATTATCGGTAAATAAGCCGGTGGGTACACCGCAGGGTGCCATCGTAGTAAAGGTGCTTATGGCAGTATAAGAAGACCATCCGCTAGAACAGTAGGCCGCTACTCTTACCTGATACTCAGTAGAGCCAGTGAGCGAACTCAAAGTCTTGCTGGTAGTAGTGCTGGTGACACTGGTCCAGCCTGATACACCGGTCTTTCTATACTGCACCTTATATGAAGTAGCACCAGACACAGCCGCCCAGCTAATGGTAGCAGAAGCCGCTAGTACATTGGTTATAGTCAGTGCAGTAGGAATACCGCAAGGACTGAGGGTAGTAAAGTTTACGGCAGCCGAGAAACTGCTCGTACCGGTACTACAGGAAGCAGATAGCATTACTTCGTATGCAGTAGATGAGGTAAGGCTAGTGAGGCTTGCTGTATTGGTAAGGCTACTGATTGTAGTCCAGGAGGAGGCTCCCACAGGGCGAAAAAGTACGCTATAACTGGTAGCATTATTTACTGCAGTCCAGGTAACCGTAGCAGAAGAGGTATTGATACCTGATACCACGATACCACCCGGCACATCACAAGGACTGAGGGTAGTAAAATTCACAGGCGAAGAATACCCGCTGCTTCCAGCGACACAGGATGTGGATACCTGTACCTCATATAAAGTGGAGGGCGATAGATTAGATAAGCCCAGGCTATTTGTACTGGCACTTATAGTAGTCCAAACTGTAGCCCCAGATGCCCGGTACTGCACGTTATAGCCCGTGGCACCGGTTACCGCATTCCAGGATACCGTGGCTGCATTCGTTGTAATACCGGCTACACTAATGCCCCATGTACTATTACAAGGCAGAAGTATTCCATCGCTGCTGCTCATAGCACTGAGTCCGGCACCATTGGTGGCCCGTAGGCTTATATAATACATCTGGCCATAGGCCAGATGTAGGTTATTGATAGTGATGGAAGTATTGGTGCCATTGCTGGTCCATCCTATGAAATTTGTGCCGCCTGCACTGGTTCCCACAGCATATTCATAAGCGGTAATACCAGAATGGGAATCGGCAAAATTACTCCAGTTAGCAGAGAGGGATGTCGCAGTAGTACTCAGGTCTATATCTGCTCCGGTTCCATCATTTACTATACCCGTTTGTGGTGCTGTATAATCTACCTTAAAGCTTTTCGTATCTGGATTAGTCCATGTAGTATTATCCAGTAATAGGGCGGTTATTCGACCGGCATCGGCGGTAGTACTCGCACTTTGATAATTTACCATTTCATTTGATGCCGGTCCTACAGTGACTGTCACATTATCTGTACCTCTCCATTTATAAACTTTTAGATTATCTATGTAATATTTGCTATTTCCACTTCTAGGGGATATAGCTATACCGGAAGTAAGGGGGGCAGAATCGGTCCAGGTGGCTATAAAAGAATTATTGCGATAGATATCTATTTTACCGGTAGCGGGATTGTAGATAACTTTATGGCTATACCATATATCGGGATCTACGGTTACAGCTATATCCAGAACCAAGGTATATACATTAGATGAGACTTTATATAACTGCATTTTATCGCTATCTATACGGTAATAAATAAAATAAGAGTTTCCGCGATTAGAGAGGGTGGGATTATCACAAAACCAATGGATACCCGCCCGTCTATTTGTACCTGTACCACTTATTTTATCATCCCAGGTATAGAGATATGCCTGAGCATTATTTTGAGTAAGGCTGGCGTAAATATTTGTATTGTCACCACTACCTGTGGCTTCATCCGCTTGATATAGTGCGCCGGCATTTATACTCCAAGTACCGGTAGAAACTGTCCAGTTCGCATTTATAGATGCCGTAGCAAACTCATCATTAAAGAAACCATTAGCTATACTGCTTCGCCACTCTGTACCGGTATAACCCTGTACATTATAATAACGGCTATAGGGATTACTACAAATCTGATTAGTAAAACCAGCCGTAAAATCATCTGTTTTCCATCCTGTTATGGCATTTACTAAACTAGTGGAATTGCAGCTTTGGGTGCAGGTCCATGATGAATTCCATCCTGCTGCATAGGTAGCATTATCTGATGTAAAGCGCAACGTCATTGTACCACTACTCTCAGTAACCGTGCCGGGAGAAGCGGTACCCGTATAAGTACCTATGAGTGGTGAGGAAGTAGAAGGTCCATTATAAATATACAGATAATCATAATTTGCTTCAATATTAAAAGAACTAAAGGACATCATTACAGCCGAGGCTCCAGGGGGTGATATGATATAGGTACAGCTTTCATAATGCCCATAGTTCCAATCTGCACCTCCCGAGTCCAGAAAGTTTCCGGTACATTGATTTACTGTGATACTACCCGTGCCGGCAAGAGTAGAAGGAATATCATTTGTTATAAAAGTAGTGCCACTATAACCGGAATAAGTACCGGCTGCACATACCGATCTCACTTTCCATTCATATAAAGCACCGGCGGTGAGGCCAGTAGCGATATAGTTATTCGTTCCCACGGTATAGTTTGTCCACAAAGTGGCGGTGGTTCTTTTTATAGCGATTTCATAAGAAGGCACCCCTGCTACGGCATTCCAGGCTAAGGACGAAGAAAGTGCAGTAGGCGTAGCCATTAAGCCGGAAGGGATAGTACAGCTGGCGGTAGAAGAACTGTAAGAAGCTGCCCATCCGCTGGCAGTAGTGGCGCAATCCGATCTGAATTCCATAAAAATAGCGCCGCTGTAAGCTGTAACGGTACCCGGCGATGTACCGGAATATTTACCTATGAGTGCTCCATTTTGATTTATTCCATCATATATCCATAGGAAATCATAGGTATTTTCTACTGCCCAATTGGAAAAACTCAGGGTAATACTTCCCGCTCCTCCGGTGGGCTGAATTCGCCAAGTGCTGCGTTCTTCATTGCCATAATTAGCCGCTGAGCCTCCGGAGTCATAAATGGAACCACTGGCTGTAGTAGAGACGAGCGGTGTAGGCATTACATCATTTATGAGCTGATAAAAGCGAGGCCAGTCCCATCCCGGTCCGGGATCGCTGTGCGAATTATTGGGAAACATCTGGTGGCCTTTAATTTTTGTACAGGTATGACTGAGGGGCATTAGTCCTGAAACGGGTGGGCCATCATAGGTTTGTAAACTATTAATACTTAAATCCGCTGCGATAAATTTACAGAGATTAGCAGAGGATTGATATAGGGCATTTGTGTACCAAACCTCTCCCTGGGCTGCAAATCCTTCGTGCTCGATACCGACGGCATAGGAATTTTCGGCGGCTACGTGATAGGCCTTCGTACGGTGGCAAACCATTTGGGTTACCTGGCCATCGAAAGATCGCATTACATAATGGGCAGAGACTCCTGCAGCAAGATTATTAAACCAGCTTATACAACTGGCATAGGTACCCTCGATATCGTGTATAGCAATCGTATAAGGAGTGATAGCAGTAGTAGAATAATTAGCAGGATCCGGGGCATCAAAGGTAATAGCGGCAGCATATTCCTTCGGGCCAGTGGGCATAGAACAAAGGGCTTTGAAGGCACCATTCATAGGCTCAGGGGCATCTCCTTTTATTTCACTGCTAATGTCCAGATGAGATGCAGTGACCATGCTATATTCTGTACCAAATAGACTTTGCATATCAAAATGATAGGGCGGCGTATGAAAAGCCTGCTGAAATGCAGGATTATTCATAAAATAGAGAACTGAATAGAGATAGGAGTTTAGGGCAAAATCTTTTTCCCAATTTTTTGCAGGCATAGGTATTTCAGAACTGATCCGGATGAGGTAGGCGAGCGCCTCGACATGGGTCAGATCGAGATGATTTTGTACAGCCAATGATTCTATCCAGGCAGCATAGGCCTCTATTTCTACGATGTAATTTCTTTTTAGATAATCGGGATCCTGTCCACTAACTTCGGCTACGGAGTGAAGTGTAGTTTTAAACCAGCCTTTGCCATTTTCTACCAGTCCCATAATGCCATATGTTAAGGGCATACACGTACAACTTTCGATGCGATTTTCGGCATCCAAATGATGAATTCTGTTATTGGTATAGGCAATGGCTTCCAGCAATCCTTTAGGCAAGCGAGGATGTGCCGAATAGGCTTCCTCAAACCAAACATTATACTGATGGTTAAAAGCATTACTCTGCACCGCTGGGGAAGGGCCGGATTATGCTATCGCAAATTTAGCTATACATAACCAAAGCAAAATAGGTGCTGAATAGGAAAAAATCTTCATTCTTACTATATATTATTGTTCATAAATAGCTGGGCAAAATCAAATAAGTGGAAAAAAATTCATTGCATTATTACCCTGCTTCAAAAACAAAATGAACCCTTGGATATTTTTTGTTATTCGTGCGTAAAGTTAAACATATTAAAGTAATATTCGTATGGTTTTTTATTTTTCTTAAAAAAATCTTTAGCCTGAGAAAGTAAATTTCCCATTCATATTATAGTCGCTCTATGAGCATAGCGTGACCGTGGGCTCCGGCTGCACAGGCTGCTAATAGGGCAAAACGCCCGTTTTCTTTATGAAGCCGATTGGCAGCTGTAGTGAGAAGCCGCGCCCCAGTAGCGCCAAAAGGATGACCTATGGATAAAGAACCTCCCCATAGATTAAATTTTTTCATATCTATTTCTCCTACGGCTTCCTGCCATTCTAGGTTTTGCCTACAGAAATCTCTGTCTTTCAAAGCATTTATATTAGCCAAAATTTGGCCGGCAAAAGCCTCGTGAAATTCTATCACATCAAGTTGGGATAGTTTCATGCTCGTTTTTTTCAGGATTTTAGCGGTAGCATAGGCAGGTCCTAGTAACAGGTTATTTTGCAAATCCTGACCCGTAAATACCCAATCTACCAGGCGGGCTTTGGGGGTATATCCTAGGGCCATTGCTTTTTCTTCTTCCATAAGCAATACCGCAGCAGCCCCATCGGTGAGAAAACTACTATTGGCAGCAGTAAGCGTACCATTTTTCCGATCAAAGGCGGGTCTTAGGGTTTTTATTTTTTCATAGGTGGTATCGGCTCTTATTCCATTATCTCTTTTTACAGGTATAAAATGGGGTGGAAAACTCACCTCGGCCAGCTCCTCCTGGATGTAGTTTTGCTCATAAGCAGCTGCAGCTAACAGATTTGACCTCACAGCATAATGATCCTGATCTTCACGGGAAACCTTACATTTTGCCGCTAGTGTATCGCAGTCCTGCCCCATCACTTTACCGGTAGAAAATTCGGCTATTAATGGCCGCTGAGGTTTGAAATCTTTTAGATTAAGACTCCACAAAAAGCGAAGATATTCACCTATGCCCTTGAGCTTTTGCGCTTTAAATAACTTTTGTCTCATCTCGCGGCTGAAGGTAATAGGGGTATCCGAACAGTGATCTACACCACCAGCTATCCCCACATCAGATTTTCCAGATAATATTTCATTTGCGACATCTGCTATAGCTCTGTTTGCAGAAATACAAGCTTGTGTTACAGTATGACAAGGGGTCTCGGGGCTTATTCCTGCTAAAAGAGCGGCTTCACGGGCGATATTGCTCACGGCCAGATGATTGATCACACAACCCAAGGCGAGGGTGTCTATTATATCTAATTCCAGACTGTTTCTTTGCAAAATACTCTTAATAGGAAAGTGGGCCAGCTGATAGGAATGCAGATTAAAATAATCTGTGCCCGAGCGCATAAAAGCGGTGCGGCATCCATCTATTATAACTATCGAGCGTGATTTCATTTTTTTCTCAAAGATAAGAAGTCCTCTCATCTTTCATCCATTGCTATCCTGCTCAGTTCCCTTTAGTTACTTTTAATTTTGGAATATTGATAAAAAATATTGACATTTGTCAATCCATCATGAAATCAGGAAAAGAACGCCCATACAAACTCAAAGCCCAGCAGCTTTATCTGAGTTATCCTGGCGTTTGGTGGCGTATCATTCGGGATAATAAGCTCCATAAAATATACTGGTGGAGGATACTGAGTATAAGCTTTTTTGTTCTGATTTCACAACCTTTCCAGTTATTGCAAAGGGTCCTTTATACCTATCGCATACGTCACACAAATCTAAGCCAAATGCCCATCATCTTCGTCATAGGACATTGGCGCAGTGGCACTACACATCTCCACTATCTATTTGCACGAGATAGGAATCTATCCTACCTCAGCAATTATCAGGGCTTTATGATAAATCTAGCCGGATTAGGAGGAAAATGGTTAAAAAAAATCCTTGCTCCCCTTATGCCGCGCACAAGACCACAGGATAATGTAAAACTTACAGTAGATGAACCTGCCGAGGAAGAACAACCACTTACAAATATTTCTATACGCAGCGGTATGCATTCATTTTGGCTGCCAAATAATCAATCCTATTTTGAGAAATACAACCTCTTTAAAAACATAAGCTTTCAAGAGAAAATAGGTTGGCAAAAAGATTATGATTACTTGCTTAGATTAATTTATCATCTCAATGGCAAAAAAAATCTGATTCTAAAAAATCCCCATAATACCGGCCGAGTAAAAGAATTATTGGATTCTTATCCAAACGCAAAATTTGTATATATACACCGCGAACCTTATGTTGTATATTCCTCTACCCGCCACTTATTTAGACGAACCATAAAAGCTCAGTTTCTACAGTTTATGTCTGAAAAAGAATTGGAAGATCTAATCATTACTAATGGAGCACTTACAGTAAAAAAATATTTGCAAGATCGCACACTGCTCAATGAAACCAATTTGGTAGAACTGAGCTTTGCAGAATTAGAAAAAAATCCCATAGAAGAAATGCAAAAAATTTATACCCGCTTAGGCATACCTCATTTTGAAGAATCTAGCGAATCTATGAAGGAGTATATAGAATCGGTGATGGGATATGAAAAAAATACTTTTTCCCATTTAAGTATCAGGGAAATAAATAAACTCAATACGGAATGGGACTTTTGGTTTAAGACCTGGGGATATAAAAAAAGGTCGATAGAATAACCCTATGATAAAAATGAGTCCTAATAATAATCTCTCATAAAACAAGCGATCATACTACTGTGATCATCGTTATTATATCACCTCGGCCAGTACAAAAATACTGCCAAAGATAAGAATCATATCTTGTTTTTTAGCTTTCTTTTTTGCAGATTCAAGTGCCTTCTGAACGGACTTATACGATTGTCCGAAAAGCCCTGCTACAGCGGCTTCGCATCGAAGTTCCTCTGAATCTTTACCCCTGGGAATATCTGCTTTGGCAAAATAATAGATGGCTTCCGAAGGCAGAAGTTTTAATATAGGATCACAATCTTTATCGCTCACTGTACCAAAAACAATATGTAACTTTTTATGTCCATATTTTTTTATTTCATCCACTACTATTTTTATGCCATCTACATTGTGGGCACTATCGCCTATGATAAGGGGATCTTGTCCTAGTATCATCCACCTCCCTATAAAGTTTGTTTTCTTCTTAACATTTATAAGTGATTTTTTTATATTCTTATACGGAAATTTTTCGGGATCGGATAGAGATAAAAATTTCATAGCCGCTATAGAGGTGATGATATTTTTTGGTTGAAAAGGACCACTTAGATCGGACTGCCATTTTTCTAAGTATTTACCTCCTGAAAAGGAGACATCGAAAATCATATTGCTTCCTTCATTTTCTCTCACTTTTAGCTTTACCTTATCTTCGGCAAAGAAAATCGGTGCATTTACAGATAGGGCTTTATTTATAAATACCTGATCCGTTTCTTCACTTTTTTGTCCTATGATTACCGGTATGCCACTTTTTATTATTCCGGCTTTTTCTGCGGCAATAAGCGGAAGCGTATGTCCCAGCATATTTTGATGATCATAACTTATATTGGTAATAATGCATAGCTCGGGCAAGAGGATATTAGTAGAATCTAATCGTCCGCCTAGTCCGGTTTCTATTACAGCATAATCTACTTTTTTTTCACGAAAATAAGTAAAGGCCATCGCTACGGTCATCTCAAAGAAAGAGGGTTTCACTTCTTCAAACAAGGCTTTGTGGTTAGCCACGAAGTTCCTCACATTTTTCTTAGTGATATACTGCCCATTTATTTTAATGCGCTCGCGAAAATCGCGGTAATGAGGCGAAATATACAAACCTGTTTTGTATCCGCATTGCTGTAGGAAAGCAGCGATCAGATGCGATACAGATCCTTTACCATTGGTACCGGCTATGTGAATACACTTAAAGGAATGCTCCGGGTTATCCAGGGCATTGCAGAGGGCTATGATATTAGTAAGATCCTTTTTAAAAGACGGCGGACCCACACGATGAAACATGGGTAGCTGTGCATAAAGATAATCCAGTGTCTGCCGATAGGTACTCATAGCTAAACTGAGAATAAAGCAGCAAGGTGGCAGACTTTATTGATTTCTGAAGGTATATTTTATGGTACCAGACTGTACATCAGGCGAGGCGGGATCTGCATTAAATGTTGCTTTCTTTGCGGAATTAATAGCTAGATTTTTCAAGATAGAGCTGGAGGTAGTAGAGCCTGAAGACTGAAAAACGGCATCTATAACTTTACCGGATTTATCTACTTTAATTTTTATAACCACTACTCCTTCTTCCCGTGAGTTATCGAAAGGCTTAGGGATGTCCAGCAGCACTCTTCCGCTGAGACTGGCACCTATACCGGGGGTACCGCTGGGTATATTATGCGCATTAGTACTGTTATTTAAAGTTCCTTGTCGGCTTCCTTGATCCGCTTTGCTTGTCTTCTCACCTTGACTGCTGCTGCTATTAGAAGCCTGGTTCGTCTTCTTTGGTTTAAAAAGAGCGTTGGGATCTATATTGTTATCATTTTCATTGGCCTTATTTTTAGCTGAAGCAGCCGTTTTTTTGGACTTGTCTTTGTCATCCTCCTTTTTCTTTTTTTCATTATCCTTTAGTTTGGGAGCCTGGCTATCATTTGATGTTTCTAAGGCTTCACCTTTTTGGGCAGCAGGTAGGGATACCTCTTTGGTAACTTCTTTAGTTTCCGGAGCTGCCTGAGCGGCTGGATTTGCCTCCAGATTTTCTTCTATCGCTTGAGCATCAGACACGGGAACCGGCTGTTCTTTTCCTTCACCAGAATCCGTATTGCCAAAACTCACTAAAAATCCCTGCTCCTGTGGCGGTGGAAAAGGAAGCTTCATCCCCAGCCACCAAAATAAAAGCAATAGGAATAAATGGGCTACAATCGTGCCTAAAATACCTTCTTTAGATATATGATTTTGATCTACAGATCCTGTGTATTCCATATCTTATTTATTTTCAGGTTTGGTGGCAAGAATCATCCGGCAGTCAAACTCTTTTACTAGGCTCATCAGCTGTACCACCGATTCATAAGGCAATGATTTGTCGGCAGATAATACCACTGTGGGATCTTTCTGCTCTTTTATTTTACTAGCTAGTCTGGTTTTTATTTGATCAAAAGCAATCTTTTTATTGTCCAGATAGTATTGCTGATCTGCTGTCATTGCCAGATTTATAGATTGGCTGGCTAGGGTTTGTCCTTTAGAATTAGGGAGCATAATCTTTATGGCATTGGGGCTTACCACCGCTGAGCTAAGCATAAAAAAGATAAGCAAAAGGAAAATGATATCCGTGAGAGAGGCCATCTGAAAATCTATTTTCACTTTATTTTGCTGTTTAAGGGCCATCACAATTTATTTTACCGGTTCCTGTAATAAGTCTATAAACTCTACCGAAGTAGCTTCCATTTTATAGACCACTTTAGAAACCAAATTAACTAAATAATTATAAAACATAAAAGCGATAATACCTACCACGAGTCCGGCTACGGTAGTTACTAATGCTTCATAAATACCGCTAGCCAACAAACCCGGGGTAACATTATTTTCAGAATTGGCAATATCAAAAAAGGCCCTAATCATACCGGTAACAGTACCCAGAAATCCCAACATCGGTGCAATACCGGCAATGGTGGCCAATACATTTAATCCCTTTTCTAATTGCAAAAGTTCCAGATTGCCCACGTTTTCAATGGCAGTAGAAATGGTATCCAGCGGCTTACCTAATCTCTTCAATCCTTTATCTACCATTCGCGACATAGGGCTGTTCTCACTTCGGCATAAGGCCTCGGCTGCACCCACATTTCCTCCGGTCATATAATCCCTTATATTACGCATAAAATCGGGACTGTTTTTAGTGGCTTTGCGTATGGCAAAATATCGCTCTATAAAGATATAGACAGAAATGATAGACAGCAGTGTGATAGGAATCATAATAATCCCTCCTTTCATACAAAGTTCTATGATACTCAACGATTTTGAACCAGCTTCGGCAGCAAGGGCGTTGGTATCAGTTACCTGCAGAAAAAATAAATGCATAGATGGGTTAGATATTTTATGGTTAATTAGAGTTGGCCAAGCCAAAGATTCACAAATAAACGAATTTGTGCGCAAATATTATATTTTCTTTTGGATTCATATTGGTATTTTTTTTTGGTCGGGTAGCAATGATTTTTTACTGATAAATAATTAAAAGCTGATAATCTATTTATTATAACTACCTATTTGGATAGAAATGGCAATAAAAAAATATCGCTTTGTTCATTCTCGCTATTTAATAAAAGCTTAGATTCCTTTAAAAATATCCTTCTAGGTACAGAACACTTCCTTTGGGATGCAGGAAAGCCTTAGTGGGCAGTTTTTCAGTAGAGTCATAAATAATCTATTTGGGCATAAACCGAACGGGTTGTATCTAGCTTCCAAAACGCACATCATTTGACTGGGCAAATTCCCATATAATAACCTGATGGTTATCATCTCCAAACTCAAAAAAATACAGTGTGGGAAAATATCTTTATTTCCTAATTCTAATAAAAATGAATATAAATTTATAAATAACTCGCAATCAATCAATTATATGAAAATAAATCAACTTTTAAGAATGAAAAAAACCGATGTAAAATAATCGCCAAACACTTGGCAAACCGGGGGTAAAATTGTATTTTTGCAGGATAAAAAACAGTAAGAGTGGAAGAAAATCAAGATATAATACCGGATCTGTCATCCGAACGAATTATTCCGGTCAATATCGAGGAAGAAATGAAAAGTGCCTACATAGATTATTCTATGTCTGTGATCGTAGCGAGGGCCTTACCGGATGTGAGAGATGGCCTTAAGCCTGTACACCGACGTGTCTTATTTGGGATGAATGAGCTAGGTATAGCCTTTAATAAACCCCATAAAAAATCTGCCAGAGTAGTAGGGGAAGTACTCGGCAAATACCATCCCCACGGAGATAGCTCCGTTTATGATGCCATGGTGCGTATGGCTCAGGAATGGTCTATGCGCTATCCGCTGGTAGATGGACAGGGAAACTTTGGCTCCATAGATGGCGATAGTCCGGCGGCTATGCGTTATACAGAGGTGCGTCTCAAAAGAATTTCCGATGCTATACTAAAAGATATAGATAAAGAAACCGTAGATTTTAGACTTAATTTTGATGACTCCCTGGAGGAACCCACCGTACTTCCCTCTAAAGTGCCTAATCTGCTGGTAAATGGTTCTACCGGTATCGCAGTAGGAATGGCTACAAATATGATGCCCCATAATCTTAGCGAAGTAGTAGATGGTATTATCGCCTATATAGATAATCACGACATCACCGTACCTGAGCTGATGACACATATAAAAGCGCCGGACTTCCCTACAGGTGGTACTATATTTGGTATAGCGGGGGTGAGAGATGCCTATGAAACAGGTAAGGGAAAATTAGTAGTAAGAGGAAAATCGGAAATAGAAGAACAAGGAGGTCGTCTTCGTATCGTAGTAAACGAAATTCCTTATCAGGTAAATAAAGCCGTGTTGGTAAAAAAGATAGCCGATCTGATGCACGAAAAGAAAATAGAAGGAATAGCCGATGTGCGCGACGAATCGGATAGAAATGGTATGCGCATAGCTATAGATCTTAAAAGAGAGGCCAATGCACAGGTAGTGCTCAATAAGTTATATGCCTATACACCCATACAAACTTCCTTTGGAATAAATAATGTATGTCTGGTAAATGGAAGACCTCGCCTTCTGCCCCTGCGAGATATCATTAAATATTTCGTAGAGTTCAGGCACGAAATAGTAATAAGACGAACCAAGTTTGATCTTAGAAAAGCCGAAGAAAGAGCCCATATACTCGAAGGATTACTCATCGCTCTCGATCACCTAGATGAGGTGATAGCCCTCATAAGAGCCTCCGAAACCCCTGATGTAGCCAAAGAAGGCCTTATGGCTAATTTCGGCCTCAGTGAAATTCAGTCTAAAGCTATACTCGAAATGCGCCTCCAAAGACTTACCGGACTCGAAAGAGATAAAATAAAACAGGAGTATGAAGAAATAATGGCCCTTATCCGAAAACTTAATGATATCCTAGCTAATGAGTTTATGCGTATGGATATCATTAAAGAAGAATTGCGCGAACTGAAACAACTTTTTGGCGATGCTCGAAAGACAGAAATTACCTTCGATGAAAGTGAAATTTCCTTAGAAGATATCATCGAAAACGAAAAGGTGGTAGTAACCATTAGCCACCTCGGTTATATAAAAAGAACCTCCCTTACAGAATACCGCGAACAGGGCAGAGGAGGCCGTGGTTCTAAAGGTGGAACTACGCGAGAAGAGGATTTTATAGAGAGACTCTTTGTAGCTAATAACCATAATTATATCCTCATATTCACCGAGCAGGGGAAATGTTTTTGGCAAAAAGTATATCAAATACCTGAGGGTAGCAAAACATCCAAAGGAAGACCTATTCAAAACCTCATTCAACTCAGCCAGGACGATAGGGTAGTAGCTTTTGCCAATGTAGAAACGCTTACTGACGAAACATTTTTAGATAATCATTTCGTCGTATTCTGCACAAAGATGGGCATTATCAAAAAAACCACTCTGCGCGATTTCAGCCGTCCCAGGCTCAATGGCATTACTGCCCTCTCCTTTAAAGAAAGTGATAAACTCCTCAGTGTAAATCTTACCGATGGAGATTCTGAAATCTTAATGGCCTCAAAATCCGGCAAAACCATTCGTTTTCCGGAAGCCAAGGTGCGCGCAATGGGGAGAAATGCCGCCGGTGTATATGGCGTAGATGTAGAGGAGACCACAGATGAAGTGGTGGGGATGGTCACACTTACCCAAGAAGAGAAAGAAAACCACAGTATCCTCATCGTATCCCAAAAAGGCTATGGCAAAAGATCTGTGCTGGAGGAATACCGAATCACTAATCGCGGTGGTAAGGGTGTTCTCACCCTTAAAGTTACTGAAAAGACCGGATACCTTATCGCGCTGCTTGCCGTTCAGGATTCAGATAGCCTTATGATCATTAATAAATCCGGTATTACTATTCGCATACCGGTTTCTTCTATAAGTGTATTAGGCAGAAATACCCAGGGTGTGAGACTTATAAATCTCCAATCCGATGATGAAATAGCCAGTGTTACCAAAGTACCGAAAGAGGAAGTAGCAGAAAATACCGAAGAAGAGGCAGAACCTCACAGCCTGCCCGGAGATGCTATGCCCGATACTGATTCACCAGAAAGCATAATAACCCCTGAGCAAACGGATGAAGTAGATAATGATCCCAAGGATGAATAAAGCTCCTAAAGACGATCATTAAACTTTTCTATATTTTTATATCTAATTTTTTTAAAATAAAAAAGCATTATTATGAAAGAATTGTTGATGATATGCCTGGTGGCTCTCCTGGCATTAAATGCCTCCGGACAAGGGACGCAAGTATCCTCTGCTAAGATAAGCTATGATAGCTATATGACCGGTGGAAAAGATATTAAAGATCTACTCGCTGCTAAGGAGGCCATAGATCTGGCTTCCCAGCACGAAAAAACCGGTATAGAACCAAAAACCTGGTATTATAGAGGGCTCATCTATACCGCCCTAGCCCAGCTCAATGATGCCCAATACAGCAAAGATGCCTGGTCCCAAACCCTGCAAGCCTATAATAAAACCCTGGAACTGGATACCAAGGGCAAATACACTACCGATGTAACCAATAGTCTCATCCTTATTCAAAACCCCATATATACGGCCAGCTTTCAACAATACCAGGCGGGCGATTACAGCGCAGCTTATGACGGTTTTAAACAATGTTTGGCCATTACCGAACTCAATAATAAAGTGAATAAGCAATCCATCGTAGATACAGCTATTATTCAGGCCAGTACCGTAGCCGCCGATTTGGCCGGTATGAAATTAGAGGCAAAAACTGGTTATGAACAGCTTATAAGCCTCCGCTTTAAAGACCCCTCCATCTATCAAAGCCTAGCTCGTATTTATCTGGAAGAAAATAATGAATCCAAAGCCGCTGAGCTGCTCGATATGGGCATGAAATTGTTTCCGGATAATGTGGGGCTTCTCATAGAATCCATAAATATTCTTCTAAGTAAAAATAAAGGAGCGGAAGCAAAAGATAAAATGGTAGCCGCCTTAAAACTGGATCCGGATAATGCAAATTTGCATTTTGCCCTCGGCACTATCGAAGAAGAACAAAAAGAAATATCCAAAGCCGAAGCCTGCTACCAGAAAGCCTTAGCGCTTAAGCCTGATTATTTCGATGCCTGTTATAATCTCGGATCTTTGTACTATAATAATGCCGTAGAAAAAGTGAAAGAAATGAATGATCTTCCCCTGAAGGATCAGATAAATTATGATCGCCTGAAAGGTGAATCCACTGCCTTATTTAATAAAAGTCTTCCCTTCTTTGAACAGGCCAATAAGCTAAACGGCAAAGATAAAAATACCCTCATAGCACTAAAAGAAATATATGCGCGTATGGGCAAAACAGATGAGTATGAAGTAGTGAAAAAATCATTAGATGGACTCTAGTATTTAATGTATAGTTTACGAAAAAAGCCTGGTTATTTCCAGGCTTTTTTTTTGTAGATCATTCGTTGAAACAGAGATAGATGGGCAGAAAAATAATGGTTATACCATAAGGAAATCACCTGAGTATATCCTTACAATTAACCCGTCTGCCATGTGCTATTTCCTACCTGCTACTTTGCTATTTGGATTTATTATGATCTGGTGAGCGTGCTATAAGCCTAGGCATTATTTTATACACAGTGTCTTTATATTTACAAACGCTTTTATTCCTTCTGTGCCCAGCTCACGGCCATAACCGGATTTTTTTATTCCCCCGAAAGGTAGAGATGGATCAGATTTAGACATCGTATTTATATACACATTGCCGGTGCGTAGTCGCGATGCCAGCCTTTCGCCTTTATCCAAATCTACGGTCCAGAGAGAGGCCGATAATCCATAGACCGAATCATTGGCTATTTCTATGGCCAGATTTTCATCTTTCGTCTTTATTATACAAGCTACGGGTCCAAATATTTCTTCATCATAGGCCGGCATTCCTTTTTTAAGATGGGTGAGCAGGGTAGGGCTATACCAAAACCCGGGGCGATCTATTCGCTTGCCTCCTATGAGGCATTTGGCACCTTTATTCATAGATTTTACCACCTGCTGATGAATGGTTTTCAGGTGAATCTCTGCAGCCATAGGACCTATTTCGGTGGCTTCATCGGTAGGGTCACCGATATTCATTTCAGCTATCATCTTTATCGCCAGTGCTACGAACTGATCGTAATTTTTCTCCGTAATAATCCATCTTTTTGCCGCTATACAGGATTGCCCGCAGTTTTGGAACCGCGATTTCACCGCCGTTTCGGCTGCCTCCTTAAGATTAGCATCATCCAGTACGATAAATGAATCATTGCCACCGAGTTCTAATACCGATTTCTTAATATACCTGCCGGCCAGTTCGGCCACCTTAGAGCCCGCTTCCACACCCCCGGTAAGAGATACTCCCTGTATGGCATCGTCCCACAATATACGCCTTATTCCTATATTTCCCACAAACATATTTGTATAAACACCTGGCGGAAAACCGCTAAGCATAAATAAATCTTCTATCTTCATAGCGCAGGCAGGCACAGAAGATGCGTGCTTTACCATAACTGCATTGCCCGCAGTGATAGTGGGAGTAGCAAAACGAAATACCTG
>Ga0209398_1000892_pt1 | contig 16781 bp, 10 predicted proteins | sample AshMeaBigSpring_FD_184125 | JGI IMG/M metagenome (GOLD analysis project Ga0209398, IMG submission 184125) | Groundwater microbial communities from Big Spring, Nevada to study Microbial Dark Matter (Phase II) - Ash Meadows Big Spring (SPAdes)... | ecosystem: Environmental > Aquatic > Deep... | reverse complement strand
CTTCGACGCCGGTCAGCGTCGGGCGGCTTTCGTCGGTCGAGGCAGCAAAAACGACTTGCTCAACCATCTTGCGCAGCCCGGTGGAGGGCAATTCGATGTGCAGCGGCGTGGCGCCGTTCGTTTCGCCGCCGGTGACGCTCTCGATGGTGGGAATAATCGGGAAGCTGGCCGCATCGATGCCCTTCATGTTGGCGTCGAAGGAGGCGCAGCGCAGTTTGAGCGTCTGCGTGCGCACCGTCAGCTCCATGTCGATGCGTTCGGGCGGCAGGCTATTGACAAACTCGGTTAGCAGGCGCGCCGGCACAGTGATCGAGCCGGGGTCTTCCACCTTAGCACCGATCCAACAGGTGACGCCGATCTCCAGGTTGGTGGCGGCCAGACGCAGTTGATTGTCGCTGGCTTCGATCAAAATGTTTGCCAACACCGGCATCGTCGAACGCGCCGAAACCGCACGCCCAACAATGGCGAGACCCTTGGCCAGGTTTTCTTGCAGACAACTTACCCGCACGGCGCCCTCCCTGTTTCGCTGGTTGATGTCATGAACTTGTCGTTTTGGCGCGCTCGGTCGCGGTGTGAGTGGGGCAAATGCCATCTTTCCGCATCGATTTCGCTGCATAGAGTATACCATACGCCGCACAAATGGCGAATCGTTGTGCAGCGTAGGTCAGCAATTTTCCTGCAAAATGGCAAACCCTTGACGTGCGCTTGTTGCCCGCCCGCGCCCTGTGCTATAATTTAGCGGAACGGATGTTCGGATGTCTTTCCTGGGCGACATGCGCATGGCGACCAAGTCCACCAAACGCAAGAAACCAACCAAAAAACCAGCGCCGCGCCGCAAGTCAGGCGGCGGCAGCACCGGCGACGATATGCGGCGCATCAGCCGCGCCCTCTTTCGCCCCGAAGTCGGCGGCGTGCTGCTCGTGCTGCTGGCGATCTTCACGCTGCTTAGCTTGCTGACCGCCAGTCGCGGGCAGCTCACCGGCGGGTGGATCGACCTGCTGGCGGCGATCTTTGGCGTTGGCGTGTGGGGCGTGCCGTTTGTGTTGGGCGGCATCGGCCTGTGGATGGTGGTCCGCGCCGTCGATCAGATGCCGAACCTGCCCTGGCAACGCCCCACCGGCGTATTGATCATCTTCGCCGGCGTGATCACGGCGCTGTCGCTACTGCTGGAACCGGCCGTACGTGCGCGCGCCGCCGCCGAGGGCGATGCGGGCGGCGCCTTCGGGCAATTCCTGGCCGATGCGCTGGAACGTTCGATCAGCGCGCCCGGTGCGTGGGCGTTCGTCACTTTCTTGATCGTGTCAGGAATCCTGCTGGTCTTTGATCGCGCGCTGATGGCGGGCTGGTCTGCGCTGCAAGCTGGCGCCGCCCACCCTGCCGCTGCGCCGGCATCTTCGGCGCCCGGCGCACACCTCCCCTGGTGGAAGCGCCTGTTTGCGCCACCGCCCCCACAAGAGAATGCCTTCACGCCGCCGCCGGGCGTAAACCTTGTGCGCCCCGAAGCGCCGCCCGACAAGAGCAAGCCCGCCAGCCCCGCACCCGCCACCGCACCAGCGCGGACGGTGGGGCCGCAATTACCTTTGACCAAACCGCTGGAGGAAGTGGAGCGGCGCCCGGCGCACATCGTCGGCGGCGCTGTCGAGTGGAAGCTGCCCACCCCCGACTTAATCCTCAGCAACTATGATCGCGTGGCCGACGACGACAACCACATTCGGATGCAGGGTCGCTTGATCCAGGAAACGCTGGCGCTCTTTGGTGTGCCCGCCGATTTTGAGGGCGCGTACAAAGGGCCATCCGTGACGCAGTATCTGATCAAGCCCGGTTATGTCGAGCGCAAGGTCGGCAATGAAATGCAGCGCGTCAAGGTGAAGGTGGCAAAGATCGCAGCGCTGGCAAACGATCTGGCATTGGCGCTGGCCGCAGCCAGCGTGCGCATCGAGGCGCCCATCCCCGGCACCAACTACGTCGGCGTCGAGGTGCCCAACCAGGCCGGCAACATTGTCGGCCTCAGAGAGTTGATGGAAAGCGAAGCCTTCACCGAGAAGAAGCGCACACTGCCTGTCGCGTTGGGCGAGGATGTCAAGGGGCAACCCATCGTCGCCGACCTGGCGCGGATGCCGCACCTGCTCATTGCCGGCGCCACCGGGTCAGGCAAGTCGGTTTGTATCAACTCGATCATCGCCTGTCTGCTGCTCACACACACGCCCGACAGCCTGCGCTTGCTGATGATCGACCCAAAGATGGTGGAGTTGAGCGTCTACAACGGTGTGCCGCATCTCTTCGGGCCGGTCGTCACCGAGGTGGACAAGGCGGCGGGCGTGCTCTTTTGGGCGGTCAAGGAGATGGAGCGCCGCTACACGCTCTTTTCCAAAGCCAACGCCCGCGACCTGCCGCGCTTCAATGCTCACCTTGAAAAAAACGCCGAGAAGCCGCTGCCCACCATCGTTGTGATCGTAGACGAGATGGCCGACCTGATGATGGCCGCGCCCGAAGAAGTGGAAAAGCACATCTGCCGGCTGGCGCAGATGGCGCGCGCCGTCGGCATTCACCTGATCATCGCCACGCAGCGCCCTTCGGTGGATGTGATCACTGGCTTGATCAAGGCCAACTTTCCCTCGCGCATCGCCTTCGCCGTCACCAGCCAGATCGACAGCCGCGTCATTCTCGACATTCCCGGCGCCGAGCGCCTGCTGGGGCGCGGCGATATGCTCTTCATGGCGCCCGACGCGGCCAAGCTGGAACGCATCCAGGGCACACTGGTCACCGACGATGAGATCGCCAAGCTGGTGCGCTACTGGCGCGGCTTCCGCACGCTGGACGACGCCAGAAGCAGTGCGCCCGCCACTTTCGACTTGCCCGGCGCCTCCATCGTCACGGAGAGCGCCCCCAGGCGGTCAGAGCCAGGCGCGTCGATTGCGCCGCTGCCGACCACGCCGATGAGCCAGCCGCCCCTGTTCGAGCAGATCGAGCAGTTGCGCGCCGCCGACGCCCGCGATGAGCTGTTCTACGTGGCGGTCAACATCGTGCGCGAGCATGGGCGCGGCTCGGTGAATCTGCTCCAGCGCAAGCTGCGCATCGGCTACACGCGCGCAGCGCGCCTCGTCGAGCAGTTGCACGAAGCAGGCGTCTTGGGTCCAGACCTGGGCGCCGGGCGCGGGCGTGAATACACCGGCGACGACGCCCCGGCGGCGCAGCGCACCGTTGACGCCGACGCCTTCAGCCGGGTGTGGGACGATGAGCCAGACACCGACCCGGCCGCGGCCACAGGGGACGACGCCACGGCGGATGACGGCGCCTTCCTCGCCGAAGATTTCGATGGAGCTGACGTTGGTGAGGACGATGACGACTGGTCGCCATCCCACCGTGCCTGGGACGCGGACGATGATCCGCCCACACCCGCCAGCCCACCGCCTGCCGGCCCCCGCCCTGCCCCGCCCACGATTTGGTTTTGAGGGGCAAGGGGCGAATGACGCCTGACGAATGACGAGCGACGAATGACGCCCGCTTCACAATTCGCGATTCACAATCCACCATTCACACTTTCAACAACTTCACAAAGGGTCTTTCCATGTACGACCTGATTATCCGCAACGGTCTGATTATCAACAGCGACGGCATCGTGAACGCCGATCTGGCGATCCAGGCGGGACAGATCGCCGCCATCGGGCTGGGGTTGGCGGGGCGCCGCGTCATCGACGCCGACGGCTGTTACGTCATTCCGGGCGCCATCGACCCGCACGTCCACCTGCAAATGCCATTGGCGGGGCGCGCCAGTTCCGACAGCTTCCGCACCGGCACGATCGCGGCGGCGTGTGGCGGCACGACGACCGTCATCGACTTTGTCGAGCCACAGCCCGGCCAGTCACTGCTGGCGGCGCTCGACCAGCGCCGCGCCGAGGCCGTCGGTCAGGTCGCCATCGACTTCGGCCTGCACATGACGATCCCGACCTGGCACGCCACCGCCCCGCACGGCCTCGATGAAGTGCCCGCCGCCGTCGCCGCCGGCTGTCTCAGCTTCAAGATGTATCAAGCCTATCAAGGGATGATCCTCGATGACGTGGCGCTGCTGCGCGCGCTGATGGCGGTGGGCGAGGCGGGCGGGCGCACCGTGCTCCACAGCGAGACCGGCCCCGTGCTCGACCTGCTGCGCGCCGACGCCCTGGCTGAAGGGCACACCGAACCGATCTGGCACGCGTACACGCGCCCGGCGCCGCTCGAAGCCACCGCCGTCCACCGCGCCGCCGAGTTGGCCGATCTGGCCGGCTGCCCGCTCTACATCTTCCACATCGGCTGTCAAGAGAGCGTCTGGGAGATCGTCCAGGCGCGGGCGCGCGGCATCGACATCTGGGGTGAGACTTGCCCGCAATATCTGCTGCTGACAGCTGAGGAGCATCTGGGCGGGCTGGACGGCGCGCTGTACGTCTGCGCGCCGCCACTGCGCACACTGGACGATACCCAACTGCTCTGGCAGGCGCTGGCGCAGGATGAGTTGCAAGTCGTGAGCACCGACCACTGCCCGTGGACCGCCGACGAAAAACAGCAACCCGACTTCACCACAATCCCCGGCGGCGTGCCCAGCATCGAGGCGCGGCTGGCGCTGGTGCATCATTTCGGCGTCAACCAGGGCGCGCTTTCGCTGGAACGGTGGGTGCAGGTCTGTGCCACCAACGCCGCACGCTGGATGGGGCTAGAGCGTAAGGGCCGGCTGGCGCCCGGCTGCGACGCTGATGTCGTGATCTTCGACCCGGCGCGCGTCAAATACATCGCCCCGGACACGCTGCACGAGACCGCCGGCTGGACGCCCTACGAAGGGATGGAAGTCATCGGCTGGGCGCGCACCGTGCTGCTGCGCGGCCAGGTCATCGTCGAAGACGAGCAGTACGTCGGCCACCCCGGCGACGGCCGTTTCGTCGCGCGCAGATAGTCTCCAATCACCAATCTCCGGGGCCGGAGATTGGTGATTTCCACCAGTACATTCGATCTTGTCACACACACGCTTTCTGTTTCGATCTTCCGTCATGGTCATGGCGCTCAACGGCGCCAGCCGGTTGACAGGGTTTGTCAAGCTGCTGCTGCTGACGCGCACCTTTGGTATTGGCGCGGCGGCAGATGCATACGCCGCTGCCAACCAAATCCCGGAGTTGCTCTTTGCCATGCTGGCGGGCGGCGCGGTGGCGGCGGCCTTTATTCCTGTCTACACCGGCTTGCTGGCGCGGCGCGGTGCGGCGCCGGCAGCGCGCTTCGCCAATACGATTGTCACCCTGACGATGGTGGCGCTTGGCGGGCTGGGGCTGCTGGTGATCGCTGGCGCTCCCTGGATCACAACGCATCTGCTCACGCCCAACTTTTCCCCCGACCAGCAGGCGCTCACTGCGCACCTCGTCCAGGTGTTGATGCTGGCGACGTTCGTCTTTGCTGTCGGCAGCATCTACGCCAGCATCCTCCAGGCGCACGATCATTTCTTTGCCCCGGCGTTGGGCGGCATTCTCATCGACCTCGGGCAAATCGTCGGCATCGCACTGCTGGCGCCACGGCTTGGCATTGCCAGCGCGGCGTGGGGGCTAACGGGCGGCGCGCTGCTGATCCTGGCTGTGCAGACGCCTTTTCTCCGCCGGCTGGGGCTGGACAACCGCCCTGCGTTGGCGCTGCGCACCGCCGGCATGGGCGAGATGGCGCACCTCTTTTGGCCGCGCCTGGTGACGATGGGGGCGGGGCAGGCGGTCGATCTGGTGGTGGTGCGGCTGGCGTCGGGGTTGGCGCCAGGGAGCATGTCGGCCTATTTCTACGCCGTGCTGATCATGGCCTACATGCCGCGTGGTCTCTTTGCACAGGCCATTGCCACCGTGATCTTCCCGACGATGGCGCGCCAGTACAACGTGGGCGACGCCGCTGGTATGCAGGCAACCACGACGGCGGGGCTGCGCGCAGCGCTGTCGCTGGTCATTCCGGCGACGGTCGGGATCATTGCGCTGGGGCTGCCGGGGATGCGCTTTCTCTTTCCGGGCGAGGAACTGGACGGCGCCGCGCTGGCGATGGTCTTCACGCTGACGGCGATCCTCGGCGTGCGGCTGGTCAGCGACGCCAGCATCGACATCCTCTCCCTGGTTTTTTACGCCCGTCACAACACACGGCTGCCGATGGTCGCCAGCGTGGCGTGGATGGCGGCGGTCTTTGGCTTGAGCTATGCACTCGTCGGGCCGTTTGGCGTCTATGGGTTGGCGTGGGCGTCGGCGCTGGCGGCGGCGGGATTGGCGGCGGGTTTCTACATTGTCGTCGGGCGGCGCGATCACGGCGTTACTGGGCGGGCGTTATGGCTCACCGTAGCGCGAGCAAGTGTAGCAGCGCTGGTGATGGCGATTGTCGTGCGGCTGCTGGCGACGCTCGCCCTGCCGGACGGGGTCTTTGTCGTCGCCAGCATGACGATGGGTGCGCTCGTCTATGCCGGGGTATACCTGGCGCTGGGCGGGCGCGAGGTGGTCGATCTGCTGCGATCGCCGTCGACGACAACTGGCTGAGATCAAACATAGGACACGACTGAAACAAAAAAGCGGTTGACTGGGGGGCGCCCATTTGACAGCCTGTTCGATGCGATTGATGATCATTCTCATCTACAGTTGCCTACTCGACACACAATTACAGAGGTCAACGGTATGGATCAACTATTTCTGTCCCGCGTGCAGTTTGCCCTGACTGCGAGTTTTCACTTCATCTATCCGCCATTGTCGATGGGGCTAGGCTTGCTGCTCGTCATCATCGGTGTCAACTATCTACGCACACGCGACCCGAAGTGGCGTCAACTCTCCTTCTTCTGGGTAAAGGTCTACGGCCTGGTCTTTGCAATCGGCGTCGCCACCGGCATCGTGCAAGAGTTCGAGTTCGGCACCAATTGGCCGGAATACTCGCGCTTTGTCGGCAACATCTTTGGCAGCTTGCTGGCGGCGGAGGGCGTCTTCGCCTTCTTTCTGGAGGGCGGCTTTTTGGGGCTGATGCTCTTTGGCGGCAACCGGCTCGGCCCGCGCATGTGGCTGCTGGCGATCTTCATGGTGGCCTTTGGCGCCCACTTCAGCGCGCTCTGGATTCTGATGGCGAACTCCTGGATGCAGACGCCGGCGGGCTACACGATCCAGGAGACGCCGATGGGGACGCAAGCTTTCATGTCCAGCTTTGCGGCGACCGTCTTCACGCCGTCGTTTATCCCGCGGCTGCTGCACACCTGGATCGCGTCGTGGCTGACGGGCGCGGCGCTGATGTTGAGCGTCGGCGCATGGTTCCTGCTGCGTGTAAAGCAACACGCCAAACTGGGTAAGGCCACGATTTGTGTGGCGCTGCCGGTCTTTTTCATCTTCAGCATTGTGCAGTTGACCCTCTCCGGCGCCCAACACGCCGAGAACGTGACGCAGTTCCAGCCGGTCAAACTGGCGGCGATGGAAGGTCTCTGGGAAGACACTACCTGTGCGCCGATGACGCTGATTGGCTGGGTGGATGAGACGAACCAGGTTACCTACGGGATCAAGGTGCCGTGTCTACTGAGCTTCCTGGCACACGGCGACATCAACGCCACCGTCCAGGGATTGCAATCCTTCCCGTCCGAGAATTGGCCGCCGGTCAACCTGACCTTCCAGTCGTATCATCTGATGATCAGCCTGGGCGTAGTCATGATCGGCATCGGTCTGCTGGCAGGCTCCTTCTTCTTGTGGAGGCGCCGGCTCTGGCAGAGCGCCCTTGTGTTGTGGGTGTTGGTGCTGACCGTCTTCCTGACCGAGGTCGCCACAATGGTTGGCTGGTGGACGGCGGAATTTGGTCGCCAGCCCTGGATCGTGTGGGAGTTGCTACGCACAGTGGACGCCGGTTCGCCGGTGTTGCTGGGCTATCAAGTGCTGCTCTCCAACGGCATGTTCATCGTGCTTTACGTGACCTTGTTCGCGCTGTTTATCTTCCTCTTAAATGAGAAGATTCAGCACGGGCCGGATTCGCTGGCGTCGATGGAAGAACGCCCAGTGAACGCCCTGCCCGACACCTTCCGTGAAATTTTCCGCCGCCAGTCTCGCGCATAGGAGGGAGCATCGTATGTGGCTCAACGTGGTTTGGTTTGCGCTCTTTGTCGTCATCATCATCGGCTACCTGATCATGGATGGCTTCGACTTGGGCGTCGGCATCCTGCACCCATTTCTTGCCAAGAGCGATGAGGAGCGTCGCGTCTTTCTCAACAGCATCGGGCCGGTGTGGGATGGCAACGAGGTATGGCTGGTGCTTGGTGGCGGTGCGCTCTTTGCCGCCTTCCCGCTTGTCTACGCCTCGCTCTTTTCCGGCCTCTACATTGCCATGATGCTCGTGCTGCTGGTGCTAATCCTGCGCACGGTCGCCATCGAATTTCGCAGCAAGCGCCCGTCGCCGCGCTGGCGCAGCGCGTGGGATTGGGTCTTCTTTGCGGCGTCGCTAGGCATTGCGCTGCTGTTGGGCGTGGCCTTTGGCAACATCCTCGACGGGCTGCCGCTCCGCGCCGACGGCTACATCGAGGTCAAGCTCTATGACCTGCTGATGCCCTACGCCGTCCTCGTCGGGCTGACCACCATCTTCATGCTGGCGACGCACGGCGCCATCTACCTGAGCATGAAGGCGGACGGCGCGCTGCTTGCGCGCGTCAAGCAGTGGGTGCCGCGGCTGATGATCATCTTCTTCGTGCTCAATACACTGCTGGTCGGCATGACGGTTTGGCTGCATGAAGGCGTCGCCGACCGCTATTTTCAGCAGCCCTGGCTCGTGATTCTGCCGGCGGCGGCGCTGGTTTCGGTGATTGTGGCGTGGCTGATGGTGCGCCGCGAGCAGTACTTCGCGGCTTTCCTCTTTTCCTCGGCGATGATCGCGGGGTTGCTGATCTCGGCGGCCGTCGGTCTCTTCCCGAACCTGCTGGTTTCGACGCTCAACTCGTCGTACAACCTGACTATCTTCAACGCCGCCTCGCAGCCGAATACGCTGACCGTCATGCTGATCATGGCGCTGATCGGGATACCCTTTGTGCTGCTCTACACCGCCGGGGTCTACTATATCTTCCGTGGACGCGTGCATATCGGCCCCAGCAGCTATTGAGTGGAATGCGTCGCATTGCCTTCCTCCCACCTCTGTTCAGAGATAACTCACCTGCGCGCCGGTCGCTCTTCTGGGCGACCGGCGCCGGTTTTGTGGCGGGCGCAATGCTCGTCGTCCAGGCGTGGCTGATCAGCTTGATCGTCGACGGCGTCTTTTTGCGCGGACAGTCATTGCCGCAGGTGCTGCCGCTGCTGGGCTGGATGGTGGCCGGCCTGCTGGTGCGCAGTTCCGCCATCTACGCTGAGACGGTGTTGGGGCAGCGCGCCGCCAACGCGGTCAAGCAGACGCAGCGCCAACGCCTCACCGACCAGTTGCTCCGGCTTGGCCCGTTGGCGCTGCGCGACGAACGCACCGGCGAGTTGGTCAACACTGCCACCGAAGGCGTGGAAGCCCTCGACGCCTACATCGCGCACTATCTCCCCGCCCAATATCTAGCCGTGCTGCTTACGAGCTTCATCCTCATCATCGTGTTGATCCTGGATCCGCTGACGACGCTCGTCCTGATCTTCGCCGCCCCGATGCTGCTGCTGATGATGGCGCTGATCGGCGGGCGCGCCAAAGGCTTGACTGCGCGCCGCTTCCTCGAACTCAGTTGGATGAGCGCCTTCTTTCTCGACATGCTGCAAGGGCTGAGCACGCTCAAGCTCTTTGGCCGCAGCCAGGAGCAGGCCGCTACGATCAGGCAGATTAGCACCCATTACGGCAAAACAACGATGGAGGTGCTGGCGACCGCGTTCCAAACCTCACTGGTGATGGAGTGGGCGGCAACCGCAGCGACCGCGCTGGTCGCGCTGGAGGTCAGCTACCGGCTGATGGCGGAGCGGCTCCCCTTTCCACAGGCGCTGGCCGTACTGCTGCTGACGCCAGAGTTTTTCTTACCGCTGCGCACGCTGGCGATCCGCTATCACGCGGGCACGGCGGGCAAGGCCGCCGCACAGCGCATGGCCAGCCTGCTGGACGCGGAACATGGAAATGTTCTGACGCAAAGTCGCAAAGACGCAGAGACCCGCAGTGAAGATATCTTCCATGTTGATTCCTCTGCGCACCTTCGCCGCTCTGCGTCGCTGCGTCAAACTGGTGCTGATGCCAATCATGCACTTCCGGCAATTCGCTTCGACCGCGTGACCTTTGCCTACGGCGACCGGCCCGCGCTGCACGACTGCTCCTTCACGCTGGCGCCGGGCAGCCGGGTGGCGCTGGTTGGCGCCAGCGGCGCCGGCAAGAGCACGATTGCCACCCTGCTGCTGCGCTTTGCCGAACCAGAGCAGGGTGCAATCTGGGTGGACGACACGCGGCTGGCCGAGCTTGACCCGACAGTGTGGCGGCGACAGGTGGCGTGGGCGCCGCAGCACCCACATCTGTTCCAGGGTTCCGTACTAGACAACCTGCGCTTGGCGCGCCCCGATGCGTCGCTGGCGGAGATCACCGCCGCCGCCGAAGCCGCCAGCGCCCACGCATTCATCACCCAATTGCCACAAGGCTACGCCACGCCGATCGGCGAGCAAGGTGTGCGGCTCAGCGGCGGGCAACGCCAGCGGCTGGCGCTGGCGCGCGCCTTTCTAAAGGATGCGCCGCTCCTCATCCTGGACGAAGCCACCGCACACCTCGACGCCGAGAACGCGCGCCTCATCCGCGCCGCCATTGCGCGCCTGACGGTTCGGCGCACTGTGTTGATCATCGCCCACCGGCTGGAAATGGCAGCCAGCGCCGATCAGGTTGTAGTGCTGGCGCAGGGGCGCGTGGTCGAGCGTGGTGCGCCTGCTGCGCTGCTGGCCAGCGACGGCGCCTACCGCCGACTGGCGACATCCTACGTGGGGGCGGCGTGATGACGACAGAGACGTTTGCTGCCTTGCGCCCGCCAGTGCTGCGGCGGCTGCTCACCTTCATGCGCCCATTTCGCTGGTGGGTGGCGGCCGGCGTCCTGCTCAGTTTTGCCACGATCAGCTCCAGCGTCGGCCTGATGGCGGTCTCTGCCTATCTCATCTCCAAAGCTGCGATTGCCGTTGATGTGACGCAGCTCTCGCTGGCAATTGCCGGTGTGCGGCTTTTTGCCCTGACGCGCGCCCTGTTCCGTTACAGCGAACGTTATGTCACGCACCTGGCGACTTTTCGCATCCTGACGGCGCTGCGCGTCTGGTTCTATTGCGCCATCGAACCGCTGGCGCCGGCGCGCTTACAGCAGGTACACAGCGGCGACCTGCTGGCGCGCATTGGCGCCGATATCGAGACGCTGGAAAACTTCTACGTCCGCGTGGTGACGCCGCCGCTCGCCGCCGTGCTGGTGACGCTCTTTGCCAGTGCGCTGCTAGGCTTCTTTGATGTGCGGCTGGGGCTGGCGTTGGCCTTTTTCCTGGCGCTGACGGGCGGCGTGCTTCCCTGGTTCAGCCAGCGGCTGAGCCGCCAGGCCGCCGGCGCCGCCATTACACAACGCAGCGACCTGACCGTCGGCATGGTGGATTTGGTGCAGGGGCTGGCCGACCTGACCGCCTTCGACCAGGCGCACCCGCGACAGAGACACGTGTTGGCGCAGAGCATCGCCCTGCACACCGCGCAGCAGACACTGGCGCACGTGCGCGGTCTCACCGCCGCGCTGACCGCGCTCTTCACCGGGCTGGCCGGGCTGACGGTGCTGCTCCTGGCAATTCCGCTGGTCAACACCGGCCAGATTGCGGGCGTCTATCTGGCGCTGCTGCCGCTCACGGCGATTGCCGCCTTCGAGTGCGTGCAGCCGTTGGCGCAGGCGTGGCAGATGTTGGAATCGAGCCAGGCTGCCGCCACCCGCCTTTTTGCGTTGGTCGATGCGCCGCCCGCCGTACTCGACCCGCCAGCGCCGCTGCCCCGTCCCGCTGGCGTCAGCCTTGTGGTGCGTGACCTGCACTTCCGCTACCCGCCGCCGCTGCCTGGCTACGCCGCAACCACCGCCGGCGGTGCGCCAACTACAGAGGGCGCATCCACCACCGACGGCGCGCTCGTCGGTCTCAGCTTTGCGGTGAGCGCGGGAGAGCGGCTTGCCATCACGGGCGCCAGCGGCGCCGGCAAATCGACGCTGGCCGCGCTGTTGCTGCGCTTCTGGGATGTCCCGCCCGGCGCGATCCTGCTGGATGGGCGCGACGTGCGCGACTACGCCGCCGAGGATGTGCGGGCGCAGATTGCTGTCGCGCCACAGACGCCCTATCTGTTTCACACCACGCTGCGCGACAATCTGCTCGTCGCCAACCCAGACGCCACCGATGCTGACCTGGCTGCCGCCTGTCGTGACGCACAGCTTCAGGAGTTCATTGCCGCGCTGCCAGAGGGCTACGACACCTTGATCGGCGACAATGGGCTGACGCTCAGCGGCGGCGAGCGCCAGCGGCTGGCTGTCGCTCGCGCCCTGCTCAAATCTGCACCCATCCTCATCCTCGACGAAGCAACGGCGCATCTCGATGCGGCGACGGCGTCACAACTCTGGTCGGCGCTGGCGCAGCACATGGCCGGGCGGATTGTGCTGATCCTGGATCACAGCCCGCTGGCGTTGGCGCAGGCCGACCGTTGCATCGACCTCGACGGACGCTGCCCAGAGCAGACGAACGATGTGTAGCGGGCGGCGCCTGGCACTCGCCGGCGTGATGCGCCACACATTACACAATGCAAACACTTTCCCGTGAAAAATTTCACAACTCCAGCCTATGATAACTCTCATCAAACAAATTCCGGCGTCTCCCCGACGCCATTGTACGAGGAGAGGATTGTGAACAAACCAACAGTCAACTACTGGCTCGACCTGATCATCGGCATTGCTTTCATTGCCAGCGCCGTCAGCGGCATCGTCTTCCTGCTGCCCTTTCCTGTGGATAGCGCGTTGGGCATCAACTACGCAAACTGGGACAAGATTCACACCTGGGGCAGTCTGCTGATGATCGGCGGGGTCTTTGCGCACCTGGCGCTGCACTGGAAATGGTTGACGCACATGACGCGCAAGACGCTGCTGCCCGGTGCGTCCGTCGCCCGCAGCGCCAACACCGCCAGCGTCGCCAGCACGGAGCGGCGCGGCTTTCTGCGGCTGGTCGGTTACACGGCGCTGGTGGCAAGCGTGACGGTGGCAGGCTATGAACGGCTGGGCGGCGTGCGCAACTCCACCGCTGCGGATGACGCCGCCACGACCACAGCGCCGGCAAGCGCTGACAACGAACAGGCCGCTGTCGCCACGGCAACGCCAACGACACCCGCGCCTGTTGTCACCCAGGCCGCGACCACTGTCACCGAAGAGGCGGCGACCCCGTTCACCATCCCACTGACGCCAACCGCAACGCCAGCACCAACGCCGACGCCAGCGGTGACGACGAGTCGCATCAGCGTGGCGTGTCGTAAGGGTCAGGTTAACTGCCCCTTCCCCGGACGCTGCCACAGCTATCGCGACGCCAACGGCAACGGCTACTGCGATTTGTCGCAGCCCCCCTGATTGCTCTGGCGCAAAGCCAGGGAGACGTCTCTGACGCCGGTCAAGCATATCTCCGCTCAAGCGAGCGCAGCATGACCTATAGGTCATCGCCTCCGGCGCAACATCGTGACCCACCGGAAGCGTCTGGCTGGAAGCCGAATCTACGGTTACCGAATCGATTTGTTTAACTCCATGAGCCGACTTCAGCTTTCAGCCTCGATGTGAAGCGAAGGCTGTGCGCCGCGGACGACAATCGTGAGTGCGCCGACAGACGTCACGGCGGCGCGTACGCGAAGATCAGGGTCAAACTCATGTCCCAATTTTCATCAAGCCAGCGAGGTGCGGCCTATGCCACGGATTGTGATCTTCACGCTGACATTTCTCGTCATTACCGCCCTGATCGCTGCCTGCGCGGGCGCCGAGGCGCCCGCCGCCGCTCCAGCCGCCGAGGCGCCCGCCGCCGAATCGGCCGCCAGCGATGTTGAAATGCCGCAGCCCGACCCCGCTGATCAGGCGCTGGAGGCAACGGCCGCACCCGACGCCACATCGCCAGACGCCACACCTGCTGTTACCGGGAGTCTGCGTCACTTCCGGCTTGCCCCAGGTGCGTCCACGGTGCAGTATTTTGTCGAGGAGGAGTTTTTCGGGCAGGCGGCGCCCTTCATCACCGCCATCGGGGCGACCGATGCCTTGACCGGCGCGGTGACACTGCGCTTCGATGCGGCAGGCGTCGCTATCGAAGCAGGAACGTTCAGCGCCGACATCAGCACCCTGACCAGCGACCGCCCACGCCGCGACCAGGCAATCCGCGAACGCTGGTTGGAATCCAACCGCTACCCACTGGCGACCTTTGTGGCGACCGAGGTCGTCGACCTGCCCGCCGACGCCGCGCTGGGGCAGGATGTCGCCTTCCAGGTGCAGGGCGATATGACCATCCGCGCGGCCACCAACCCGATGACGTGGGCAATGAACGCCCGCATCGACGGCGGCGTGCTCACCGGCGCAGCGACGACCTTCTTCACCATGCGCGACTATGGCTTCGAGCCGCCCGACGTCGCTGGCATCCTGCGCGTCACCGACGGCGTAACCGTGACCGTCAACTTCGTCGCCGAAGAAGTCTTGGAATGAGGCGTCAGGCGTCATCGGTGGCGCCTGACGAGTGACGAGTGACATTTTGCCGTCTCAATCTCCATCGTCGCTCTTACCGCCCATGATCACGACTTTGGGCGTCATCCTGGCGATGACTTCGACCAGAATCCCATCCTGCAGTCCGATGACCATCTCGATGTCCTTGTACGCCTGGAAGGTCTCGTCCGGCTCCAGGCCAAAATGCAGGATGTCGAGTTCGGCCATGTGCTTCAGAAAGGCCTCCTCATCGTAGCGGCGTTTGGCCTCGGTGCGCGAGAACCAGCGCCCGGCCCCGTGCGACGACGAGTGTAGACTGGCGGCGTTGCCCAGTCCGCGCACCAGATAGGAAGCCGTACCGCTCGACCCCGGAATCAGCCCGATCGTACCCACTTCGGCGGGTGTGGCGCCCTTGCGATGAATGACGCCCGCCTCCTCCACCCAGGCGTAGTTGTGGCGATTCCACACACGGCGGCGCGCCCCCACCCCGGCGCCCGCCATAAAGTGATTGTGGATCAAGTCGTGGTTGGCACGGGCGTAGGCGCCCATCAACTGCATGGCAGCCAGGTACTCCTGCCCTAGCTCGATCTCGAGCGGTAGCCACTCGTAGCCGCTCGGAATTTTGCGGGCGACCTGACGCGTGTACTGGGCGGCCAGATCGACGTAGTGCGTGGCGGTCTTGTGCCCGGCGCCACGACTGCCGCTGTGCGTCAGCAGGCCGACGACCTGGTCGCCGGCCACAAACTCGGCATAGTCGCGCACAAAGTCCACGATCACCAGGTCGGCGAAGTGGTTGCCCCCACCGGACGAACCAAGCTGCTGGGCGGCGGTGGCCTTCAGCGTCTTGAGCAGCTTCGTCGCCTGCCAGCGCGAGTCGTCCATGATGGCGTGCTGGCGCTGGCCGGGTTTGAAGTCGGCGCCCAGCCCAAAGCTGGTCTGGCTGCGCAGCACCGCCGCAAATTTGCGCCGGTGCGCCATGAACTCCCTGGGTGGCAGGTCGAAGAGCGAAAGCTGCATCATGCATGAGATGTCGTAGCCCACGAACGAGGGTGAAATCGCCTCCGCCAGGCTGACGACGCCGCCAATCGGCATGGCGTAGCCCAGGTGTGCATCCGGCATCAAGGCGCCGCGCTGGGCGACGGGCAGCCGCATGACCATCTCCATCTGCTCGACGGCATTGTGTGGGATGTGGAGACCCGGTTGGCCGAACAGCGCAAAGGGCGCCGGGGCGTCGCCAAGCGTCAGCCACTGCTCGCCACCGTAATTCGCCTCGACCCAGGCCAGCAGTTCCGTCGGCGTGGCGTGTGGGTTGGCTTTGGCCCAGTGTGCGGCGGCCTGGGCGATCTCGGAAAAGTCGTCGCGATGGCGATAGCTGTCCAGCAGTTTGTGCGTCTTCATGGCTCCACCTTACTGCCGCCCAATCTGTGCGTGCGGATGTGCGTAGACGCTGTACGCCAGCCACGTCGGGTCGCCGGCTGCGTACGCCGCGTGGCGGGCGGCGGCGACGGCTGCGGCCAGCGGCGCGCCTTCTAGCAGCCAGGCGTAAAAGGTCTGCGTAAACAAGAGCGCCTGCGTGTCCGTGACCGACCAGAGCGGCGCGACGACCAACCCCGCGCCAGCACCGACCAGCAGATGCGCCCAGCCGTCAAGCTGCGTCACGCCCCACCGCAGCCGCCCGCCGTGACAGAGGTTCAGCACCACACCAGGACGCACGGCGTAGAGATGTCCCTCCACCTGCGGCCCGATGAGATCGGTGGGGCGCAGGTAGCCATCCTCCAGCACAATCGACCCCGGGGCGTCAGCATCGTCGGGATCGACGCCGTGCGAGGCGATGTGCAGCCAGTCGTAGCCGCCGCTACGCAGAAAGGCCAGCACGGTGCGCCGCTTGGCATTGGCCGGGCCGACGTCTTCGATGGCCGGGGCGGCCACCAGCGAATGGACAAAGGCGCGCTCATCGGCAAGAAAGGTTAGGCCGGTGTTGGTCGGCGCAATGCATGCCAGCCGGTGCAGCGTGATTGCGCCAGGCGGGCCGCTGTAGCCGGTGCTCACGGCGTCGCGGCGCAGCCAGCGCGTCAGGCGCAGCGTCACCGCCCACGGCGCCGGGTCGCTCGTCTTGGTGCGCGGGTCGTAGGGCCAGAGCACTTCCCAC
>Ga0209398_1000891_pt1 | contig 16789 bp, 12 predicted proteins | sample AshMeaBigSpring_FD_184125 | JGI IMG/M metagenome (GOLD analysis project Ga0209398, IMG submission 184125) | Groundwater microbial communities from Big Spring, Nevada to study Microbial Dark Matter (Phase II) - Ash Meadows Big Spring (SPAdes)... | ecosystem: Environmental > Aquatic > Deep... | reverse complement strand
CCACCGGCCCGGAAATCTGGCGGCAGACCGCAGGCGACATCACCCATTTCGTCGCCGGGCTGGGCACGACCGGCACCTTCATGGGCACGGGGCGCTATCTCAAGGAGCGCAACGCCGACATTGAGCTAATCGCCGTGCAGCCGGAAGATGAGCTGGCCGTGATCGAGGGCTTGAAACATTTGGAAACCGCGATCGTGCCGGGCATCTACGACGCCGGGCTGCCCGACCGCTTCTTGGGCGTGGCGGCGGAAGATGCGTGGACGATGACGCGGCGGCTGGCGCGGCAGGCCGGCTTGTTCGTCGGCATCAGCGCCGGCGCGGCTGTCCACGCCGCTGTCGAACTGGCGCATGAACTGCGCGGCGGCAGCATCGTCACCATCCTGCCCGACGACGGCAGCAAATATGTAAGCCTGGGGCTATTCGGATAAAGGGGGGAACCATGAAAGTCGATCAAACTGCTTTGAAGTTCAATCAGGCCAGCATCATTCTGCTGTTGGTGCTGGCGTTTCTGCTCGACGCGGCGTGGCTGGTGGCCTTTGTCGCCGCGGTGATGGTGGTCGGGACGCTGTGGCCGAATGCTGGGCTGTTCAAGCAGATTTACGCGCGCGGTCTCAAACCGGCGGGCGTGCTCAAGGCCAACGTCATCGACGACGACCCGCAGCCGCATCTCTTTGCGCAGGGTCTCGGCGGGATTTTTCTGGTGCTGAGCGCGGCGGCGCTGTGGCTGGGGCTGCCCGTCGTCGGCTGGACGCTGGCGGCAATCGTGATCGCGCTGGCCGCGATCAACCTGTTCCTGGGCTTCTGCCTGGGCTGCTTCATTTACTACCAGCTTGGCCGCGCGGGGATCAAGCCGGCGCTGTCGTCGTGGCAGAGGTAGAGAGTAAGAGATTGGGCGATTGAGAGATTGGAGATTGGGTATGGCTGAGCGATTGGTGATTCTGGCGGTGGGGGTGGCGGCGGCGCTGGTCGTCTATGCGCTGTGGCGATTGTGGCAGCGGCGGCGGTTGTCGGCGCTGCGGACGGTCACCGCGCCGATCCACGTGCCGGCGGGCGTGGCGGGCGGCAAGCCGACGGTGCTCTACTTCACGACCGCCGAATGCGCCCAGTGTCGCTTACAGCAGACGCCGATTTTGACGCAATTGCAAAACAAGGTCGATGTCGCCGTCCACAAGCTCGACGCTATCGAGCAGGAGGCGCTGGCGCGCGTCTACGGCATCATGACCGTGCCCACCACCGTTGTCCTCGACCCTCAGTTGCGGCCTGTCGCCATCAACCATGGCGTGGCGCCGCTGGGCAAGCTACAAAGGCAGGTTACGGGGATTGGGCAGGAGTAGACAAGGAGAAGGGGAAACAAGAAGACTTTATCATTCACAATTGACGATTCACAATCCATACTTGAGAATTCGTCCCAGTCCTCCCCTCCTCCCGGTCTCCTTGTCTCCCCCTTTATTTCACAGTCCCCAGCTCACCACCTGTTCGCCGCCAAAGCCGTAGTCGATCTCAATTTCTAGTGGCAGCGGGCGCTGATTGCTGCCGTCGGCGTTCATTACCCACAGACGCCAGGGGCCAGCGTCGTTGTCATCACGCCGATTGCTCAGGAAAACGATCTGCTGACCGTCCGGGCTGAAGGCGGGCGCCACGTTGCTGGGTAGCTCGTCGACCAGCGTCGTCACCGGTCGCGTCAATGCCACCACGCCGCTGCCATCCGGGTTGATGCGGAAAATTTCCCAGTGCGGGCCTTCCTTCGACTGATAGACGATGGGGCCGCCGTTGGGCGCCCAGTCTGGGTCCCAGTCCCAGTCACCCCATTGCACCGAACGCGTCTCGCCGTCGGGCGTGTCCTGCGTCACCTCGATACCGGCGGCGGATTGATAGACGATGCCTGCTGCGTTCCAGTCAGGCGCCTGCGCCGAGTCCAACGCAGCGATATCGCGGAACTCCTCACCCTGGGCGTTGACGCGCGTCAGTCCGAAGTTCGGGAAGGCGACGCGATCATAGGCGCTCAGGAATATCTTCTGCAGCAGGCCGGGCGGCACGAACGGAAAGCGTTCGCGCAAGTAGCGCAGGGTGATGCAGCCCATAAACTCCGTCTGCCAACACTTGTACTCGCCAGTGGTGCGGCTGAAGACAAGCCACTCGCCGTCGGGACTCCACTTGGGTGACGTGATCAGGTCGCTGCTGGGGAAGGCCAGCCGGTCGCCAGAACCGTCGATGTTGATGCTGCGGATGCCGTCAATGCCCAGGTAGGCCACCTTGCTGCCATCGTCACTGATGGCAGGGTCAAAGCCGCTTGCCAGGAAGCGCACTTCACCGCGCGCCAGGTCATAGGCGTAGATACTGCCCCGACCATCCTGGAAGGCGAGTGTGCCGCTCAGCCCGGTGGCGCCGGTGCGCGCGGGCGCCGCCGGTGCGCGGGCCGGTGTTACGGCTGCGCTCGCTTCAGCCGTCGACGCAGCGGATGTTTCAGCCGCTTCCGTCGCTTCGGGGGCGGCGGCTTCGGTGGCGGTCGCTTCCGGCGTGGTGGCTGGGCGGGCCGGTGCGGCCTGCGTTGGGGCGGCGGCGGCATCAAACTCTAGCGCGGAGACCGGCAACTCACTGGCGGCGTCGCCCAGGCGCACCAGGCTGGCCGAGACCCAACCTGCGCCAGCGGGTAGATCGTCGCGCAGGATGAGCAGCCAGCCACTATCTTCACTGCGCGCAGCGATGTTCAGTTCCTCGCCGCTGCCTGCCTTGCCGACAATCGAGAAGGTGCTGCCCGCGCCTGCGCGGATGTTGAGGCGGGAATTGGTCACATTAGCGACGCCAGTCGTCGCAGCAGGTGGGAGCACAACCGCACTTGCGGCCTCAGTCTCCGTCTCCGCATCACCTGCCGCGACGGTGGGCGTCTGGGTGGCGGATGCTGTCGTCGTTGCCGAAACAACGGCGGTGGCCGTCGCGGGCGTCGTCTTGGTGACGCTCGTTTGCCCGGCCATATCTGGTAGTTCCTCGACGCCGAAGACAACCAGTTCGGACGCCTTTACCCAACCTTCAGCGCCGTCAAGCGTCGCCACCCGCAGCCAGGCGCCGTCCGCATCTCGCCCGATGACGGTGACCGCTTCGGCGCCGGGCAGCGCCTCCTGCACATCGCCGGCTGGCGCATCGTACAGCCCGGCGCCTTCGCCAACGATGACACCGATGACCGCGTCTGCCGTCGCGGCGGCACTTTCGCCGGGCGCAGCGGCAGGGGTCGTTGCGGCAGCGTCCGCTTCCTCCGTGGCCGACGGGGTGGCGGTCGCAGCGGCAGTCGCAGCCGGTTGCACGGCGGGCGTTGGCTGTGCTGTGGGCGCGGCTGGCTTTGTCGGCGTCGCCGTTGGGGCGGATGTAGGCGTCGCGGGCGCAGGCGCTTCGACAACAGGCAGCACATCGACGCCAAAGACGACGACGCTGGCCGTGGTCACCCAACCGTTGGCGCCCTGGTCAGTCTCAACTTGTAGATGCTTGCTATCCGCTGTGCGCCCGATAGCGGTAAGCACATCGCCGGGGGCAAGCTGCGCCACACCGCGACCGCCGGGGGCGTCGAGCAACGTGGCGCCATCCAACCCGACAACGGCCATCTTGCTATCGGTCATGCTATCTTGCGCCAGCGCCGGTTGGGGGGGCAGCGACAGCGGCGTGACGAGCATACCAGCCACCAACAGCACGGCAAGCGCGGCGCGCAACATGCGTGATTGGTGTACTCTGTAAATCCAACGTCTAATCATAATGACACTCCACCTATCTATGTGTACCGATACCAACTATGTGTACTTGCAATATAACTGTGAACTATGTAGCAGCGTCTGACTAAAGTCATGTTCGATAGAGAAACCGAGTTTCTTTGTAGGCGATCCAGTCTAGAGTGTGTTCATCAGAAACTCGGTTTCTCGAAGTCGCACTACTTTAGATCGTCACCAGCATACACCCAACGACAACGCTCGCCGTAATCTCTGCACATCGTGGCTGGCGTCACCAGCAACTTGAGCGGTATTTGATTGTCGCGCAACTTGCGACGCCAACCAGCAATGTTACTTACGATGCTGCACCCAGCGACGTTGCTGAACGTGGCTGCCATCCTCTACAATAAGCAAAAATCTTGCTTTAGGAGCATACAATGACGATTGCCTCACTCACAGTTGGCGCCCCTGCGCCAGGTTTTGAATTGACCGCTCTCGGTTCCAACCGTACGCTTGGGCCAGCGCGTTGTTACGGTACGCCGCTGCTGCTAATTTTTCACGATCAAAACGCAGTGCCGGCCGTACAGGCGCTGCAGGAAGCCGTGCGGATGCGCTATCCAGAAGCATCGCGCCTGCTGGTGCCAAGCGTCGTCAACATGAGCGCCGTGCCGGTCTTTCTGCGCGCCGTCGCCGAACAAGTCATGCGGGGCGCTTATGACAAAGCAGCAGCGGCCATGCCGCCTGGTCTGGATGTGGCCGACTATGTGGTCATCCTGCTTGACTGGGACGGCCAGGTCTCCAAAAGCTACAATGCGCGGAAGATCAGCGCCGCGCCATTGCTCACCTTGATCGACAGCGACGGCATCGTGCGCGGCGTCCATCAAGGCGGCGACTTGACTGCCGCCGCCTTGACGCTGCTGGAAGGCGTTGTGTCGCCGGCGCCGTAAGCAGGCGGCAGCCGATGTGCCCAGCATGCGGCTTCACCAACAGATGCAGCGTAGAGATCAACGACGCCAGCCCGGCGCGCAACCTCAGCACCACCACTGGCGCGCCCAATCCGTGGACAAACAGGATCAGCGGGCTGCCAGACAGAGGCGCCAGAAAATCGCGTCGAAAAAGCGGAAAGAGGTATGCTTTGTGGATTGGCGATAGTATCTCAAAATCCATCCGATCATGAACCTGTGACCGGCAAGGAGATCGAGTCTTGTCGCAGGCTACTCGGCGTCGAAAGGCTCGATCGGTTCGACGGCGACTTCGGGCACTGGGCGCAGCAACTGCGTCAGGCTGAGGGCAATCAATAACAGGATGATGATCGGTGTGGAACTCATGACGGTTCCTTTCAGGTGTATACTTAAAGCCGATACGGTTTACGATATACGTCGCAGTTACGTCGGTCAAACGTCATGACGCCCTCTGTACTGCGACGATTAGCGGAAATGCCAACTTCAGGTTAGTCGATGCCGTGGATGCGCGCTGTGTTGCAGGACACGCCACGACCATGACGCTCATGGCGGGGTGACACAGCGGCGTTGGAAGGAAGCGAGAAATGGGCGAACAGCAAATGCTGGAGAGATGGCTGCGGCGTGGCTTCAAGGGGCTGAACAAGTACATGGTGCTGCACTGGCGGCTAGGGTTAGGGCCGATTGCCAACCGCGCCGACTTGACCGGCTGTATCATGGTGCTTGTCCACACCGGGCGCAAGAGCGGGCTGATCCGCCGCACTCCGGTCAACTACGCGCTCAGCGACGGGGATGTCTACTGCGTAGCCGGCTTTGGGCAGCATGCTGACTGGTATCGCAACTTGCTGGCGAACCCAGCGGTGGAAGTCTGGCTACCTTCCGGCTGGTACGGCGGTGTCGCCGCCGACGTTACCGACCTGCCGCCGGCGGCGCGGGCGCCTCTCCTACGCCAGGTGCTGATCAACAGCGGCTTTGCCGCCCGGCTTGCGGGTATCGACGCCGCCCGCATGAACGACACTGATCTGCTGGCCGCCACTTCCGCCTATCGCCTCGTGCGCATCCGCTGCACGGAAGCGCGCACTGGCGCTGGCGGCCCAGGCGATCTGGCCTGGGTGTGGCCGCTGGCAACAACTGCGCTGGCGGTGATGTTGCTGTTGCAACGTAAACGGCGGCGTGTCGGGGACGTGACTTGATCGTGCGCTATTCGCGCGATCGCTTGCTCTCGCGCCCATACAGCCAGCGCACCAGCAACCCCGTCAGCAGCGCCAGCGCTGCGACCATCACCCAGTACAGCACTTCGTAGGTGGTCGAGCCGGACATGCCGATCGGGTCGAAGGGGTGGCGGATGATCGACGCGCCGCGAATCAGCGTCCATGCCACGCCGGTCACGATCAGGTTGACGATCGCGGCAAAGGTGCGGTTGCCCATCCACATCACGAGCAGCAGACAGGCGATGCTGAACCAGAGCACGTGTACGCTGGCGCGCACGCGCGGCTCGTCCCAAGCGATCCACTGCCCCCAGCTCAGCCACGTCGAGATACTGCTGGTCAGCGCGTAGATGATCCACAGAATCACCGCGCCTTTCTGCGCCGCCATCGCCCAGGCAAACCAGGTCGTCCGCCGCGTCAGTAGAAAGCCCAGGCTGAGCACGCCGGCGACGGCAAAGGCCAGCAACCCCACGCGCACTAATGCGCCATGCAGGAAGATCACCTTGATGACATTACCCAGCGTCTGCTCCGGCGGAATCAACCAGAGTGCGGCCACCAGCCCAGCCACCCCCAGCACGGTCAGCGCCGGCGTCACCCAGCGCTGAGCGCGTGGCGCCGCCGCGACAGAAGACGATTGCATAACTGGTTCCCTTTCCGAAGCGATGTGACAGATTTTAGGTACGCAGATTTACACGGATTTCTCTACTGCCTGACGAGTGACGCCCGACGAGTAACGCCTGACGCCTCACGCACTGCGCAGTCGGTGCAGCGTGAACTCCGGTGGGCAGAAGAAGCGCGCCGGCACGCCGCAGGAGCCGGTGCCTGCCGACGTGTAGCCCTGCATCGCATTATAGCGCCAGGCGCCATAAGCCATGCGTCGCGGCGCCTTGATGTTGGTCTGCAGCGCAATGCGCCCCGGCAGACAGAACTGACCGGCGTGCGTGTGGCCGGAGAGCATGAGATCGTAGCCGGCGGCCGCGGCGTGCCGGTAGATTTCCGGTGAGTGGGCGAGGAGGATCGAGGACGCGCCGGCAGGGATCGCGTCGCGCGTACGATGCAGATTGTCCGTCTCGTAGAAGTGCGGGTCGTCGACGCCGGAGAGATAGAGCTTTGCGCCGTTGCGTTCAATGGCGACTGTCTCGTTGAGTAAAAAGGTGTAGCCAGCCTCCTCAAGCGGCGGCACAAACTCGATGAAGTCGTGGTTGCCCAAAATGGCATAAACTGGCGGCTTGAGGTGCTTGACCAGCGTAGCGGCGTAGTCGAGCGCCAAATTGTACGCACCACTGCTGCTGGCGCGGAAGTCGCCCGTCACGACGCACAGATCGTAGGGTACGCCGCGCAGCCGGTCGACCAGGACACCGGTCAACTCCGGGTCGATGTCGAGATGCAGATCGCTGAGATGCAGCAGCGTGAAGCCATCGAAGGCACGCGGCAGCCCCGGGATCATCACTTCGTTCTCGACACGCTGGATGTCAAGCATGTTGCGGCGTCCGTAATTGAACAGGCGCGTCAGCTTCAGCGAGTAGTAGATGAAGATCATCAGCCACTCGGCGTTCTCGATGTGCATCAGTGTGCGCCCGCGCCCCAGCAATTCGCCGGCGTGGTCGACCTGGATCGTCAGCCGTTGGCGCAAATGCGTCTCTCCCACGCGGTCGATCAGATAGGTGTAAACGTTGTCGGGATCGTACATTGTGGCGGCTCCCTGTTGGTCTGGCTTGCGGCTGGCAACGGAGGACGACTTGGCAAATCGCCCTCCACGGTTAATTCTAGCACCATTTTCTTGACGCCAACTCTGCCGAAAGGTGTAGTATATAATAAACGGCAGTTCAGCTATCTTTCCTGCACAATTTCGCCATCATCGAGGAGACCTTTTATGACTCACGCGACCTACGTGCTTGGCATTGACTTTGGCACCGAAAGCGTGCGCGTCGGCATCTTTGACCTGACCGGACGTCCCGTCACCTTTGCCGCCGAAGCGTATCCGCTCGATCACCCGCGCCCGGGCTGGGCCGAACAGCAGCCCGACGCATGGTGGCAGGCGTTCGTCACCGCCACGCGGCGCGCGCTGGCGCAAAGCGGCGTACCCGGCGCGGCCATCGCCGGCATCGGCGCCGACTGCACAAGCTGCACCGTCGTGCTGATGGACGAACATTTCACGCCGCTGCGCCCCGCCATCATCTGGATGGATGTGCGCGCAGCGGAACAGGCCAACCGCATCGCCCAGATCGACGACCCGGCGCGCAAATACAACGGCTTCGGCAACGTCTCGGCGGAGTGGCTGCCGTGCAAGGCGCTGTGGGTCAAGGAAAACGAGCCGGAAGTGTGGGCGCGGGCGCACCACGTCGGCGAGTTCATCGACTGGCTGACCTACCGGCTGACCGGCGCATGGGTGGGCAGCATCGACAACACGAGCATCCGCTGGTATTACGACCGCAACACCGGCGGCTGGCCCACGGAATTCTACGCCAAGATGGGGTTGGACGACCTGATCGCGCGCTTCCCGCCGCGCATCCTGGACATGGGCGAGGTGGTGGGCGGGCTGCGCGCCGATGTCGCCGCCGAGCTGGGGCTGCCGCCGGGCATCCCAGTTGCCGAAGGTGGCGCCGATGCGCTTGTGGCGATGATCGGGCTGAACGTGGTGATGCCGGGCAAACTGGCCTTCATCACCGGCTCGTCGCACCTGCTGCTTGGTCAGAGCGCCACGCAGTTTCACGCTAAAGGCATCTTCGGCGCCTACACCGACGCCGTTATCCCTGGTCAGTACACCGTCGAAGGCGGGCAGGTGTCGACCGGCTCCGTGGTGAAGTGGTTCCGCGACAACTTCTGCGGCAAGGAAGCGGCGCTGGCGGCGGCGCGCGGCGTGGACGTCTACACTGTGCTCAACGAACTGGCGGCGCAGGTTCCCATCGGCGCCGACGGGCTGATCGTACTTGACTATTGGCAGGGCAACCGCACGCCTTACGTTGACCCGGAAGCGCGCGGCATCATGCGCGGCTTTTCGCTCAAGCACACGACCGGGCACGTCTTCCGCGCCATCCTGGAGGGCGTTTGTTACGGCACGGAGCACATCCTGCGCACCTTCCGCACCAACGGCTACGCCGTGCAGGAGATGGTCGCGGCGGGCGGCGCCACCAAGAGCCGGCTGTGGATGCAGATGCACGCCGACGTGAGCAATGTCCCGATCACGCTGACCGAGGTGCCCGACGCGCCGGCGCTTGGCTCGGCGATTCTGGGTGCAGTCGCGGGCGGGCTTTTCCCCGACGTGACCACCGCCGCCGGCCAGATGGTGCGCGTGCGCGACCGCATCGCGCCGGATGCCGCCGCGCATGAACAATACCGCTTCTTCGTGGATCAATACATTGCCACCTACGGGCGTGTGCAGGACTTGATCCAGGAAACGACGCGGCACGTGGCGCGGCAATAACAACAGGTGCATCATGGCGCGAAGAAAAATCGTCAATCGCACCGGCATCAACCGCATCGAAGGGATTGCCTTTCATGACGCCTGGGTTGCCTACACGTGCGTGAATTGCCAGACGATGAATTTCGTCAGAATTGGTCAGCAACTCCTCAAACCGACTGACGCCTTTGAGGAGTGTGTCTGGATCTGTGCGAACTGTGGGTTCGTTCACTCCAAAGAAGCAGATGTGCCGCTGCACAACTGGGACGATGCGTTGCGTTCGGCTGAATCCGAACCGGCGGAGTACTTCTGGAAAGGCTTCTTCCGGGCAGCGACTGAACACGCTGAATCTTACTGGAAGCAGTGCAATGCCTGTGGGCGTGTGCTCCCCTTCCTGGCCTTCAGTCGCCACATCGGGTGGGGGCCGCTAGAGCGGCAGATGGAGTGCAGAGCGTGTAAAGGCGCCATCAACGCTGTGCTCAACCCGAAGCGCACACGCCAGCAATTACACGAAGCATCGGTGCGCCGGCGTGTAGCCGACCTTTTTCTGGAGAGCGAAAACGAACCCGTCGACATCGATGTTCTCTTTGATCGCTTTGGTGGACGTTGCTTCAAGACAAAGCAAGCGCTTGATAAGCAAGCGCGTGACACCTGGGCCATCGATCATATTCTGCCATCCAAATGGCTCTATCCGCTCACGCAGGCAAATGCGGCGCTGCTTTCGCGTGCAGCCAATGAAGCCAAGCGCGACCGCTGGCCCAGCGAGTTCTATACCAATTCCGAGTTGATCGAGCTTGCCCGGCTGACCGGCGCAGACCTGACGCTCCTGACGCGGACCACACCTGTCGTCAACCATCGCATTGACATCAATCGCGGCGTAGAGCGCTATCTCCAGGTGCGTGAACAATCCGACCTGGCAAAACGGATCAAGGAGATCAACAAGATTATCCGGTTCTACGCACTGGAAGATCGCTTGAGTGCGGCCAATCGACGCTTGCTTGGCTTCGACGCCGCGTCCGACGCGGATGCAGCTAGTAGAGGACGAGATACTGGTGCGCCGTGACCGTGCCTTTGTCGCGAATGCCGTGTGACTCGCAGTGATCGACGCTTTCGTCGAACAGATCGTAGCGCGAGAACCAACGGCGCCCGACTTTGAGTAGTTCCGCCGCCATGTCGCATTTGCGGCTTTTGCCCAGGTGCAGCACGACAACGCCATCGTGCTTCAGCCGTTCACGCGCCTGACGCAAGATCGCCGCGTAGATGTCGAAACTCTGCTTCTGGCGTTCGTCGACAAAACCGTGCGGCGCCGTCGCGAACTCGGTCTTTGACCAGCCGGCAAACCACAGTCGCAGCCAGTTAGCAAGATAGAAACGCGTGCTGTCAAAAAATGGCGGTGAGGTGATCACGGCGTCAAGATTGTCGATCGCGCGCGGCCACCACGCAGTGGCGTCCTGATGGTAGATCTGTCCGGCGACAAAGGTGGAGGGCAGCGGTTCGGCCAGCGCGCGCTGCACCTTGTCGCGCAGCCTGGCGAGCAATGGCTTGTAGACAAACTCGCCGGTCGGTTGATAGGGCGTGATCGGATGCGAACGCCGGCTGAGCGCATACGGACGATTGCCGTGCAGGATGTGCAACAACGCGGCGAAGACAAAATTGTCTTCAGGTTTTTGGGGCTGGTGCTGTTGAAAGTAGCGGCGCGCCAGAATGATCTCATTGAGCGTGCGCCCCTCGTAGAAATCAGCAATCTTGCCATTGAAGCCCAATTCGCGGACTTCCTGCAACTCCTCCTCGGTAGGCGCAGCAGTGTGAATAAATTCTGCCAGCCTGTGAATCACTTCATCGCAGCGTGCAGCGTCTTGCGTGTTCACTTTGGCGTTGGCAATCGCCAATGCCGCCGGGCTGATGTCGAAGCCGACGGCAACTTTCCCTTGCAGACTGGCTTCAAACGGAATGGTGCCAACACCGGCAAAGGGATCGAGCACTTTGCCCCCGTCGGGGACAAAGGTGCGCACAAGGTTATAGGCAATCGCCGGCTTGAGCTTTCCCATATAAGAGCAGAGTGAGTGCCAGCTATGCCCCCAGTTGCGTTGGGAAAGGGGGGGCTGTTGGTGCGGCAGGGTCGTCTTGAACACTTGCCAGGCGGATTCCCAGGCTGGCGCCGCAGTTGCAAGCGCTGCTGGAAACAGGCGCGCCGGCTTGTGCTTGAACACGAGCAGCACTTGCTTGAGGGGCGCACCGCTGCGCGACTTGCGCTGACGCAAGGGGACAACGGCGCTGCGCTCGAAGCCAAGCGGATCCATGACTTCAACCAATAGCTCATCGACTGGAACGTGGACGCCAGCGTATGCCGAATCACCGATGTCAATAGCGATCGTGGCGGCTGGCGTCAGATGGTTTGCCAAGGATGCAAACACGGCTTCCAGGTCCGCAAAGTAGGTGTCGATCATGCGCGGGATACGCGCATCGTAGCTTCGCTGCGCCAGGGTTTCCACCACACGGCGCACACCCGGGCTACTGGATTGAATCGTATTGGCGACGGTCACGTCATTGATGCCCGCCGTAATCGCCGCTGCTCGGTACCTGGCAAGGTCCTGTTTTGTGCGCAGACAGCGCAAAAACCACAACTCGATCTTGGTGTTGCGAAAATAGTTCGTCCCATTGACATAGGGTGGACTTGTGATGACCGCATCGATGGCAAGCGGCGGCAACTTGTCTAGCGAGTGCGCGGATTCCGCAATGAGAAGCGGCTCCGCGCCGATGCCCTCAAGGTCGCTGCGAATATCGTTCGCCATTTCGCGTAACTTCATTTCGAGTGTCATAAATGGTGAATCGACAGGCTGGCGCGATTCCTGCGCCGTCTTGAAACGGAGATCACCGGCCCGCGTCATGAGCGACGTGGGGATCAGCGTCGCCAGCGCGCCGACGGTGATCACATCAGCCAGCAGTGAATCGCGCAAATGCAGTGCGTCGATCCAGGTCCTGATCTGCAAAATATGCGTGAACGCCGCCTCGGAAAAGTATCGGCTATCGCCAAACGTTGCACGGAAACTGGCGTCCAGATCAGTAGATGGGGGGTACTGTGCAATATCGGCTGGCAGCGTCGTGATGGTGGCGACCAGTTCGGCGGCCAGCATTCGGCGCAAGTCGGCGTGCAACAGCCGGACGCGCGCTTTGACGTCGATCATGAACTGCAAAACAGGGTTCACTTCACAGTAAAAGGCCTGCTTGCCCAGCGACGCGGCGACAAACGCAGTCGTACCAGTGCCGGCAAACGGATCCAGCACGCGCCTGGCGTTGGGCGCATAGGTGCTGAGGACGGTTTCAACAAACTGTGGCGAATACCCCTCCAGATAGGGATACCATCGCACGAACGGCGCTTGGGCGCCTGCCTTAAAAGTCGCGGTAACAGGGTCGAAGATACGAAGCTCCGGTTCGACTTCCCAAAGTTGCAGTTGCGCCGAAGATTCGCGAAGATAGGTGACGGCATCACGAATCTGATTCAGACAATAGGTGTTAAGCGGCGTCCCTTGCCGACTGGCTGCGTCCAGCAATGTCTGGTAACTGTCGCTGCCCAAGAGCTGGCGAATTTCGGCGCTCGATAGCGCGTGGATATCCTGGTAAAGATCTTCCGAGCGTTTTCCAAAGGCAAGCGTCAACGCCTTCTGGCTGGAAGTTTCCGCCGGATAATCGGGAAAATAAACGGATTTGTATTTCTGATTCATGCTTTGCTCCAGGACAGGTGCTCTGTATAAGCTACCATAGTATGGTAGTGTATGTCAATCTTGTCTCGAAAGGGTTTCTGGTCATGCTTCATCTCAGCCCATCGATTCTTGCCGCCGACACCGCCAACCTCGCCGCCGCCGTGCGCGCCGTCGAAATTGGCGGCGCCGACTCGCTGCACATCGACATCATGGACGGCCACTATGTCGCCAACTACGCCTTCAGCCCGAAGACGCTGGCCGACCTGTGCCGCGTGACGACATTGCCTCTGCACGCCCACCTGGAGGTTGGCAACCCGGACGCCGTGCTCCCGCTATTTGCCGAAGCCAACATGATTATCGTGCAGGAAGACACCACGCCTGATCTGGCAGCCACCATCGCTACAATCCGCCGGCTGGGCTGTGATGTGGGCGTGGCCGTCAACCGTGACCGGCCTGTGGAAGCGCTGCTGCCTGTGCTGACGCAGGTCGACCTGCTGCTGGTAATGGCGGTGGAGCCGGGCTTTGGCGGCCAGCTCTTCGACGCCAGCGTGCTCGACAAGGTGCGCTGGCTTCATCAGCAGCGCGCTGAGCTAGGCGTCGCCTTTGCCATCGGGCTGGACGGCGGCATCACCCCAGCCACCATCGGCGCGGCGGCGACGGCTGGCGCCGAATTCTTCGCCGTCGGCAGCGCCGCCTTTGCGGGCGACATTGCCGCCAGTTGCGCCGCGCTGCGTGCGGTGGTGCAACCCGACGCCACGGCAACTTGACCCGAATACAACACCCTGGAAAATCTGCCTTTTTTGTGCGAGCACGCCCCATGTGCGCGATAATTGCAGCAAGTTTTTCAGTCATAAGGGAGTGGGGTTATGTCGAAGCCTGAAGACGCACACCCGGTTGCGCTCGTCGTGGTCACCGCCGTGCTGGCGATTGTCTACGCTGGGCTTGCCTGGTTGGGGTGGAGCTTCGCCGGTCCCTACGCCCTGTTCTGGCCGACGGCGGGCTTAGCGACGGCGGCGGTGCTGACACTCGGCTGGCGCAAAAGCACACCGGGGATTGCGCTAGGCGCCGGCTTTGCCGCCCTCTGGCAATACCACCCACAATTGCCGGATTGGTGGGCGTTGACGGTGACGGCGGCGCTGCTAACGCTTGCCGTTCTGGTGCAAACCTGGACAGCGGCGGCGCTCTTGCAGCGACTCAATCTCATCCCGCTCATCCTGACAGTCGGCTCAGAGCCAGTTCACTTGAGCATTGCGCGGCTGCGCCAGTTTGTGCTGATGCTGCTCAGACTGGTTGGCGTAGCTGCCATCGCTGCGCTGGCGGGCGCGGGACTGGCGACGGCTGCGCTGTGGTTGGCGGGGCTGGTAACGGCGGCGGACGCCGTTGTCGTGGGCGGCGCGTGGTGGATGGGAAACATGACCGGGATCGTCACGCTGACGGCGCCGCTGACGGTACTGGCGCACCATATTCGGCGCCGGCAGATCGGCAAAGGCGCGGCCGTGCTGGCGCTGGACATCGGCATTATCGGCGCCATGCTGCTCTTTGGCGTGATCTGGCGCACGGAAAGCCAACGCATCGCAACTGAATTTGCCGGCGACGCTGATGCCATGTTGTTGAGTGTGGAGGCCACCCTGGCCGCGTCTTATCATGACCTGGAGGCATTGAGCGCATTTGCCAGGGCGTCGGATGCCATCTCGTATGATGAGTTTGCCAGTTTCGTGCAACCGCAGTTGATCGGGCGGAACGCGGTGCCAGGGGTACAGGCTTTCGGCTGGGCACAGGTTCTCCCAGATCGCGCCCGCACTGAGTTTGAGGAGGCGATGCGCGCTGCGGGCTATCCCGCGTTTACGATCACTGAACTGGGCGCATCGGGCGAGCTGACGCCAGCGGCGAGACGTGCCGAATACACCGTGCTTATCTACAAGGCGCCCGAAGACGGTGATCGCCGTCTGGTAGGTCTTGACCTTGCCGCGGATCCCCAACGCCGGGTGGCGCTGGAGCGTGCGCGCGACACCGGTGAGATTGTGGCGACGGCCCCGATCACCCTGGCGGCGGCCGGCGCGCGCGGCATCTTGCTGTTTGCACCTGTCCATCGCGCTGTCGGTCAAGACTTGTCTCCCACCGATGAGCGCCGTGAGGTGGTTGGCTACATGCAAGGCGCCTATCGCATTGGTGCGCTGTTGGAAGGGGCTTTGACGCTGCCCACGCTGGACAAACTGGATGCGTACTTCTTCGACGTGACTGAGCCGGACGCGCCACAATTGGTGCATATCCACTCGGCGGCTTCTCGTTCCCTACCGATCAACGAAACGACAATACCGACGCTGGCTGCGCTGGAGAGCGATCTGCACGCCACAGCGGAGGTGGCCTTTGCTGACCGACAGTGGCGCGTGATCGTCAGACCGGCGCCAGGCTTCTTTGCTGCCAAACGCACCTGGACGCCGTGGCTGACGCTATTTGCAACTCTGCTGGCGACAGGCGTCATTGCCGGATTTCTGATGCAGCGCCAGCGCATCGCTGATGCGCTGGCGCGCAGCGAGGCAAATCTTCAACGTGCGCAGGCGATGTCACAGACAGGTAGCTGGCTTTTCAGTTTTACCACCAATCGGATCGAGTGTTCCGACGAGTTGCGTCGCCTCCTCGATCTCCCGCTGTCCACTGCATTGACGCTGCCTGACCTGCTGGCGCGCATCCATCTTGACGACCGGGCAGCGGTCGATGCGGCGTGCCGCGCGGCGCAAGCAGGTATCCCCTTTGATCTGGAGCATCGCATCATCGTCAACGGTCAGGAGCGCTGGGTGCGACATCAGGGCGAAATGCAAAGTAACGCCAACGGTGTACCGCTGACCGGAATGGGCGCCGTGCAGGACATTACCGAACGCCGGCGCGCCGCCGATGAGTTGCACAGCCAGCGCCTCTTGCTCCAAACCGTGATCGACTCCACCCCCGACTGGATTTTCATCAAGGATCGCGAACATCGGTATCGTCTCGTGAACCAGGGCTATGCAACATCTCTCGGTGTCACGCCAGAGATGGCGCTTGGCAAGAATGACCTGGAGCTTGGCTTTGCGCCTGCAGCCGTGATGGGTGATCCACAGACAGGGATTCGCGGCTTCTGGGCCGATGATTGCGAGGTGATGGAAAGCGGCGCATCCAAAGTGATCCCGGTAGAGCCGGCGCAGTTGCACGGCCAACAGATGTTCTTGCAAACGATCAAGGCGCCGCTCCACGATGCCGAGGGTGCGGTCTGGGGAGTGTTAGGGTATGTACATGATATCACCGAGCACGAACGCGCGGCGGCGGCGCTGCGTCAGTCGGAGGCGCGGTTTGCACATCTGTTCAACGCCAGCCCGTCGGCGCTGGTTGTAACGCGCCTGTGCGATAACCACATACTCGACGCCAACGCTGCCTTTCTCCAACTCTTCGGCTACACACGCAGCGAAGTTGTCGGCCGGACGGCCCTAGAGTTGGGTATGTACGCCGATCCGCAGCAGCGAGCAATTTTCATCGATCACCTCCACGCCGGCATCCCTGTTCGGAATCGTGAATTGCAGATTCGCACCAAAACCGGCGAATTGCGCGCCGCACTGCTCTCGATGGAAATGATTGTTCAGGGCGACGACGCCAGCATGATCACCATGCTGGTGGACAACACCGAACGCAAGGCGACGGAAACTGCGCTAAACCGGCGCACGGAGGAGCTTACCCTGCTGCTGGAAGCCAGCCGCGCATTGAGTAGTACGCTCGACCTGCACACGGTCTATGTGATCCTCCACCGCACCATTCACCAGTGGATTGACTGCGACAGCGTGATCATCTCCCGCTACACGCC
>Ga0209398_1000890_pt1 | contig 16811 bp, 7 predicted proteins | sample AshMeaBigSpring_FD_184125 | JGI IMG/M metagenome (GOLD analysis project Ga0209398, IMG submission 184125) | Groundwater microbial communities from Big Spring, Nevada to study Microbial Dark Matter (Phase II) - Ash Meadows Big Spring (SPAdes)... | ecosystem: Environmental > Aquatic > Deep... | reverse complement strand
CGGACGCTGGCGCGTTGTGGCGGATAAATCAGCCGCGGGGCGCTAGCCCCCGGTTCCTGCGCCGGACCGGGGGCTAGCGCCCGCCGGCTGATCGGATAAATCCGCCGCGGTCCCCCGGACCGGACGCTGGCGCGTTGCGGCGGATAAATCAGCCGCGGGGCGCTAGCCCCCGGTTCCTGCGCCGGACCGGGGGCTAGCGCCCGCCGGCTGATCGGATAAATCCGCTGCGGTCCCCCGGACCGGACGCCAGCGCGTTGCGGCGGATAAATCAGCCGCGGGGCGCTAGCCCCCGGTTCCTGCGCCGGACCGGGGGCTAGCGCCCGCCGGCTGATCGGATAAATCCGCCGCGGTTCGGAAAGGGCATCCACATGTGCGCTCGCGAGCATCAATTTCGACATTCGGACTTTCGCCGTGGCCCGCGGTGAGGGAAGTACGATCACCTCATTACGTGGACGCGGCCGGACCGCCCCAAGTGGCTGGACGAAGGAACGTACGCGCAGATTCCCGAGATGCTCACGCTGCGCGAGATTTGCGATCACATTGTCGTGCGTGGACGACGCACGCGAACCATCGATATCATCACGACGCTGGTCGATGCCGTAACCGTTCACGGGTCGGGGTCTGGTCCATTTTTCGGCCGAGATACTCGACCTCGCAGATACGCGCTGGCCGAAAACATGGACCTGACCCCCTGGAATCAGGCAAAATCCTCCACCGGGCTGTAAACGGTTGCCGCGACGAGAACTCGCCGCGCCCCGTGACCTAAACGCCGATACGTGCTGCGCTTGATGCCGACCGTGCCATTCGTACCTGACACCTTCTACGGCCGCACCTCTTACGGCCACGGCGAAAACTGAGCATCACGATGGGAAGGGTACCCGGCTGGTCCCGATCTTCCCGGAGCGGCGGCCGCACCGACAAGCCGTCTGGGACGAAGCCGAGCCAGGCACGGTGTACGCGACAACCCGGCACCGCGCGGCCAACAGCAACCGCCGGACGCAATTGGAGCAGATGATCAACAGGGCCGGCGTCAAATCCTGGCCGAAGCCGTTTCACAACCCGCGGTCGACACGGGCTACGGAGGTGGCGGCCGAATACCCCGCGCACGTGGCAGCGGCCCGGCTGGGGCACTTGACGACAGCAGCGAGCAAGCACGACTGGCAAGTAACAGACGAGGGCTTCGCCAAGGCCGTGAGCGGGAGCTGCCCGCAGGGCAATGGAAAATCGACGCGCATTTCAGCGCAGCAACCCCCCCTCCGCACAGAGCGGTAGCGACCCGCGAGCGGCAATGCCCGCGCATGAAGAAACCCCTGCGTTGCAGGGGCTTGCCTCACCGTGCGATACCCCGCTGCTAGGGGGGGATGGGCCTGAGAGGAGTCGAACCTCCACGAGCGTAATGCTCACTAGAACCTGAATCTAGCGCGTCTGCCAATTCCGCCACAGGCCCGTGGGGCGCCAAGCTCAGGATTTATAGCTCAAGGCCCGTCGTCTTGCTAGGGCCCTGCCGCTTTCCAGGGCCCTGCTGCTTTGTCGTGGCAGGATTTTCGGATCAACCGCCGGGCGCCAGCCCGCGGTTCACCCGCGAAAAACCGGGGACTAGCGCCCTCCGGCTGATTTGCCGGACCCGAACTTCTTGAAATGGACAGAACACGACGCATCCTGGACGGAACGGCCTTGTGACACGGCAGACGGGAACCGCCGCAGCGTCACGCACCCGCCGTTGGACCATCACCTGTGCGCCGGCCTGGTACCAGTTGCCTGACACAAACGGCTTCCGATTCGCGCCAGCGACACGCACCGGGCGGAGGACCTGCAACACCCCACATACCGGACTGGTTGCAGGTCGTTAGCGCGGGCGAGTATACTGCCAGGGCCAATGGGATGTCGCGCCCAGAGTGACCGACCAGCCAGTCTGGGACCGCTGACGGATAGATCGCGCGGACCGGCGACCCGAGAGGCACGGAGGAAGCCTCCGCGCAAGCGAGTCCGTCGTCATGCGCGGCGTCGCTTGGAGCGTGACGCGGGAGTAACTCAGTGGTAGAGTGCTAGCTTCCCAAGCTGGAAGTCGCGGGTTCGAATCCCGTCTCCCGCTTTGCAGAAACCATCGGGAAAACACTGGTTTTCACGGTGGTTTTTGCGTTTTTCGAGTCGGCGTAGTCGTCCGCCGAATTGTCAGGAAATGTCAACGATATGCACGAATTCTCAGCAGTTGGTGCAACCGTTGGTGCAACCGTTGGTGCAACCGTTGGTGCAACCGTTCGCGGCGGCTTGCCGTCCGTCCCGGTCGCCACTTCGCGTTGTCTTTCGGTGGTCGGCAGCGAGCCGTCCAGCGGCAGGTTCGGGGTACAAAAGGGGACGGGGGTCATTTAGGAGCAGGTAAAGCCTTGGGAGGACGGCCACGCGGGCGGAGTGTCTCGTCAAGTCCGGCGTGTTGAGCCACTTTCTGCACCCAAGCGTCACTTCCGAAAGGGCGACCCCGCTCGACGCAAGTCCGCACGGCTGCAAGTTCCTTTTCGCTCAGCGCCTGATTGACCCGTTCGACCCAGTTCGCCGTTCGGGGCATCGGCCAGGGTGAGAGGAGTTGACGCTCTCGTTCAGGCTTTTGTAGCCACTCCCATAACGAACCATCCTTCCGGTCTTCAGCCCGCGCAACCAATCCGGTGCGAAGTGGGTTGCGCTCGACGTAGCGGGGGACAAAAGGAAAAAAAAGACCCCCGTCCCCTTTTCGTCCCCTCTGCGTCCGTCGGGGGCATTTCATCCCGCCACGTGGAGGGGCGCTAGAAGATCGGCGAGCACGCAGGGTGAATCCACGGCCCTCATCCCAATTTCGTCCGTCGCGCCGATCCGCTGCCCGCCGCCGACCCCGCCTCCCGCCAGCCAGATCGTGAACCCTTGCGGATTGTGGTCGCGGCCGTGACCGTTCTGTGCGCACGGCGAGCGTCCAAACTCGCTGGCCCAAAGCACGAGCGTCTCGTCCAGCATCCCCCGGCGGTGTAGATCGTCCAGCAAGGCGGCGATCGGCTGATCCACCTGCGCGGCGGACGCGCGGTGGTTGCCCGCCAGATCGCCATGCGCGTCCCAGCCAATGGCGTCGGCCGCGCTGTGGACCAGCACCAGCCGCACGCCTCGCTCGACCGCTCTCCGGGCGAGCAGGCAAAGTCGGCCGAACCGGGCCGGCTCGGGCGGGCCGTCCAGCCCATAGAGGGTCTGCGTCCGTCGCGTCTCGCGCGCCAGGTCGTCGACCCGTGCGTCCCACCAGGCGCGGTGCGCCGCAGAGCACGGTCGACTTGTGGTCCGCCTGGCGGTCGAAGCCGCGGCGGATCGCGGTGCCATCTCCGCGGGCACGACCAGCTCCCCGAGCGAGGGTACCAGGCGGGGCGGAGCCAGCAGGAGGGACACGTGCCGGGGAACTTCGCACGGTGGGGAGCCCGCTTCCCCGCTCCGGGTCGCCGTGTCGCCCAGCAGCTGTTCAAACAGCTGGTTGGCGGCGACCGCGTGTCGGTCCGAACGACTCTGCATCGAGTGGACCATGCAGAGCCGGTCGGCATGACCGGCCAGGTGGGGCAGCAGACTGGAGAACCAAAGACCGCTCCGCCCATGTTGCCGCCAGGTCCAGGGACCGGCGAGCAGCCGTGGTCGCTGGCCGCCGCCCGTCAAGCGCGGCGCTCTCCCCGAGGTCGCCGGACAGGAAAACTCGCGCGGGCAGGACTGGCCATGCAATCGGCGCAGGAGCGGCTTGTAGTCGAACGTATCGATGTGGCTCGGTCCGCCGGTCATGTACAGGGCGATGATCGCGCGTGCTTGGCCGCCGACCGCGCGCAAGGCCGGCGCGCGCGGCGGCAGCGCCGGAAACGCAGGGCCGCCTCCCGCGACAATCGGCACAATTCCCGACAGCATGGTCGATCGGCCGGCGCCGCGCAGGAACGTGCGGCGTGACAGCGGGCCGGCAGCAGGGTATGGGCTGTGTTCTGCCATCGGGATGCGACTATACCAGACACCGGGGCCTGGTGCCGGTGATCGGTGTGGCGGGCGTCTGAAGCAGCTTGAAGCAGCTTGACAAACGGCGGCTGGCTCGATAGCCTCAGAAACAGCCGCCGAGGTTCCTCGCGGGACCGTCGGGCGCGGGAGTGCCATGGCTTGCGGCCTGACGGCGAGGCGGCCCCGACCTGATATACGTCCCACCCGTTTCACACTCCCTTTCATGGCGGTTGATCGGCGAGCGAAGCGTTCAGGCAGATGGCTCGATGCTCGTGCGCACCGACGCTGACGTGGTTGTCGGACGCCAGGCAAACCTGAATAGGGTTTCGTGATTCCGGGAGGGCGAGGCTCCCGCCGAGCCGAGAACCCGCTGCCCGCGTCGGCTCGGCATGGGCCTCGCCCTCCCCAGATTGTGCCGCTCTCGTTAGGCGCTGTTCAACAATAAGTTACCGAAATCACTCATCAGCCGCCGGGCGCTAGCCCGCGGTTCATCCGCGAAAGACCGCGGGCTAGCGCCCCGCGGCTGATCCACAAGACCGGTAGGTAATTGTCGTGCAGCGCCTTAGCTCGACCCGTATCGCCCGGGATCACGCAAGGCCATTTGGCCTGATCCGGCCCGAGGTTGCAGTTCGGTTTACGGTCCGTGTATCGGCCGGTCCACGGCACCATGCCCAGACGCGCTGGCACAACCGAGTCGGCATGGCCGCCGCGTATCCGGTTGACGCGTCGCGCGGGGCCGGAACGGTTACCGGCGGCCACGTGTGATGCGCCGACCCCAGGGATCGCCCCGCAAGGAACTTTTTCGTCCGTGCCCGCGCCGCGGGCCGCGCGCCGCCTGACCATTCGGGAGTCCGACGCATGAACTGCTCCGGAAGTCCGTTCAACCGCCGTCAGTTTCTCACCGTGGGGGCCCTGGGTGGATTGGGGTTGACGCTCTCCGACCTGCTGCATCTGGAGCGTGCGCAGGCTCAGCAGAAGCAGTATGCACAGCTGCCGGCCAAGGCACAGAGCGTGATCCACCTGTTCCTGCCCGGTGGGATCGCGCATCAGGAGTCGTTTGATCCCAAGCCGTATGCGCCGCTGGAATACCGGGGCGAGATCGGCACGGTGTCGACGAACACGGGGGAGGTTTTTTCCGCGACGCTCCCGCGGCTGGCCAAGGTGGCGGACAAGGTGGCCGTGATCCGCTCGATGACGCACAACGAGGCGGCGCACGAGCGCGGCACGCACAACATGTTCACCGGTTATCGTCCCAGTCCGGCGCTGCAGTATCCCTGCCTGGGCAGCGTGGTGAGCCACGAACTGGGGCCGCGTAACAACCTGCCCCCGTACGTCTGTATTCCCAATCAGCCGAACGAGTTCGCGGGCAGCGGTTATCTCAGTTCCGCGTTCGCGCCGTTCAGCCTGGGGGCGGATCCGGCGGTGAGCGGCTTCCAGGTGCGCGACTTGAGTCTGCCGGGCGGTGTCACCGACGAGCGTTTCGCCCGCCGCCGCTCGGCCCTGGAGGCGGTCAACGATTACTTCGCCGCCCGGGATCGGTCGGACACGGTCCTGGCGATGGATACTTTCTATGAGCGGGCGTACAACCTGATCAGTTCCCCCGCGGCGCGGGAGGCGTTTCAGCTGGACGCGGAACCGGCGCCGCTGCGCGACGCCTACGGGCGGAACTCGGCCGGGCAGGGGCTGCTGATGGCCCGTCGTCTCGTGGCCGCGGGCGTGCGCCTGGTGACGGTCACCTACGGATCGTGGGACCATCACAACCAGGTCACGGCGAACATGCAGCGGCAGATGCCGAACCTGGACCAGGCCCTCGCGGCCTTGGTCGAGGACCTCGCCCAGAGCGGGCTGTTGAACGAGACCCTGGTGATGGTCTCCAGCGAGTTCGGCCGCACCCCGAAGATCAATGGCACGGCCGGCCGGGACCACTGGCCCAAGGTCTTCAGCGTCTTGCTGGCCGGGGGCGGCATTCGAGGCGGCATGATCTACGGCGCGTCCAACGCGACCGCCGCGGAACCGGAGTTGGACCCCGTGTCTCCGGCCGATCTGGCCACGACCGTTTACCACCAGTTGGGGATCGTGGCCGACAAGGAGTTGATGGCGCCCGGCAATCGACCGATCGAGATCGTCGACGGCGGCACGCTGCTCAAGGGGCTGTTGGCCTGATCCCGGTGCGCTTCCCCGGGCGGGCTGATATTCTCCAGCGACCTACCTGTCCGAGACCTGCCTGACATGAGTCGAGCCTACCTGATCGGCCCTGGCGGCGCCTTGCGCGCCAGCTTGCTGGCGGCGCTGAGCACCGTCGCGATGGCGGCCGGTGTGGACGCCGTCGAGCCCACCCTGGGCGGGGTCGAGCCGTGGGGGCTCGAGCGCGGCACGGAAGCCGAGGTGCTGCTGCACGGGGCCCGCTTGACCGACGCCCAGGGACTGCTGCTCTACGAGCCCGGCGTCGAGGTCCGGCAGCTGGCGGCGGCGGGGGCGGATCTGGTCAAGTGCCGCCTGGCGGTTGCCCAGGATGCCCCCCTGGGTCCCCACGCCCTGCGGGTTCGCACAGCCACCGGGATCAGCAACCTGGTGACGTTTTCCGTGACGGCCCTGCCGGTCGTGGTGGAAGCGGAGCCCAACGACGACTTTCACCAGCCGCAGGCGGTCTCGCTGAATGTCACGATCGCGGGCGTGGTGAAGACTGAGGACGTCGACCATTTCGTGATCGAGGCCCGTCAGGGCGAGCGGATCACGGCCGAGCTGGAAGGGATGCGGCTGGGCACCACCTTTTTCGACCCCTCGCTGGCGATCCTCGACGCGAAGCGGTTCGAGTTGGCCCGCAGCGACGACGAAGCCCTCCTGCGGCAGGACCCGCTCTGTTCGTTCGTCGCCCCGGACGACGGCAAGTATATCGTGCAGGTCCGCGAGAGTTCGTTCGAAGGCAGCGACAGTTCGCGGTATCTGCTGCACGTTGGCCGGTTTCCGCGTCCCCGGGCCGTGTTGCCGGCCGGCGGCCAGCCCGGACAGGCGCTGGACGTGACGTGGCTGGGCGATGCGCTCGGCCCGCGCACGGAGCGGCTGACGCTGCCCGCCGCGCCCGGTCCGGCGCATGGACTGCTGGCCCGCGACGAACACGGCATCGCGCCGTCACCCAACCTGGTGCGCATCTCGCCGCTGGCGAACGTGCTCGAACAGGAACCCGACAACGAGCTCGCCCAGGCCACCGTCTTCACGGCCCCTGCGGCGCTGCACGGCGTCCTGGAAGAACCGGGGGACGTGGACATGTTCAAGGCAGCGCTCAAGAAGGGTCAGCAGCTGGACGTGCGGGTCCTGGCACGCGATCCACTGCGCTCGCCGCTGGACAGCGTCCTGCAGATCCGCCGCTCCAACGGGGCGGGTGTGGCCAGCAATGACGACATGGGCGCCAGTCCCGACAGCTACCTCCGCTTGTCCGTGCCGGAGGATGACGAGTATGTCCTGATCGTGAGCGACCAGTTGCGTGCGGGCGGACCCGCATACGCGTACCGCGTCGAGGTGTCCGAGGTCCAGCCGTCGCTGATGATGGGCCTGCCCGAACAGCAGCAGTACGTTTCCACCACGCTCTGCGTGCCGCGGGGCAATCGCATGGCCTTGCTGGTGTCGGCGCAGCGCGCCGATTTCGGCGGCGATGTGCAACTCGAGTTGCGGGACCTGCCGACCGGCATCGCCGCGGAAACGGTCGCCATGCCCGCCAACCAGACCGAGGTCCCGGTCTTGTTCACCGCCGCCGGCGACGCCGGTCTGTCGGGCGGGCTGGCCGAGGTGATCGGCCGCGCCCAGGTGGGCGAGCGCCCGATCGAGGGACGGCTGGCCCAGCGCACGATGCTTGTGCGCGGTCAGAACAACCGCGACGTGTGGGGACACGACGCCCAGCGGATGGCCGTGGCGATCACGGAGGAGGTCCCGCTTCGGCTCGACATTGTCCCGCCGCGGGTGCCGCTGGTCCGCAACGGCTCGATGCAGCTCAAGATCAAGGCCACCCGCGGGGAAGGCTTCACGGCCCCCATCGCCCTGCGGATGCTGTTCAATCCGCCCGGCGTCAGTTCGTCGGGCGCCATCTCCATCGCCGAGAACCAGACCGAGGCGGAGATTCCCCTGACGGCCAACGGCGGTGCCGAGTTGAAGGTTTGGAACATCGTCGTCGTGGGGCGGGCTCCGCACCAGGGCGGCAACCTCGAGGTGGCCAGCCAATTGGCCGACCTGGAGGTCGCCGACACCTACTTCGACCTGGCGATCGAGCGGGCCTCGGTCGTGCAGGGCGGCGAGACCGACGTGGTGGTTCGAGTCAGCAAGAAGAGGGATTTCGCCGGCGCTGCCCGGCTGGAACTGCTGGGGCTGCCCGCCGGTACCAGCAGCCAGCCGGTCGAGATCACCCAGGAGGCCACCGCGGCCACGTTTCGCGTGAAGGCGGCCGGCGATGCGCGGCCGGGACGCTACAAGACGCTGATCTGCCGGGCGGTCATCGTCGAGCACGAACAGCCGATCACCCACACGCTGGGGTCCGGCGAACTGCGTGTCGACCAGCCGCTCCCGCCGCCTGACGCGGAGCAGGCACCGGGCGCTGGCGACGCAGCAGCGAAGGGAACCCAGTCCGGAGCGGGCAAGTAAGCAAGATGGCCCCACGCATCACCATGCTCTCTTCATCCTGGCGGTGGTCGTCGCTCGTATTGCTGGCGCTGGCCCCGGCTTGTCCCGCGGCGGCGGATGAGCCAGCGGCTGCGCTGGTTGCGTATCCGCCCGAGATCAAGCTGTCCGGCAAGCACGACGTGCAGCGCTTCATCGCCGTGCTCAAGCGCGGCGATGGCGTGACGCAGGACGTGACGGCGGCGGCCAGCATCCAGTTGGTCGACCCGCAAGTGGCCGCCCGCGATGGCGACAAGCTGACGCCGGTCGCCGACGGGACGACGAAGCTGCGGGTCGAGTTCGAGGGTCTGGCGGCCGAGGTCCCGGTGACGGTCAGCCAGGCCGCCCAAGCGGCACCGGTCAGCTTCCAGAACGACGTCATGCCGGTCTTCATGCGCGCCGGCTGCAACACGGGGGCCTGCCACGGCGCGGCGCGCGGCAAGGACGGATTCCAGCTGTCGCTGTTCGGCTACGACCCGGCGGGGGATCACCACCGGCTGACGCGCGAGATGGGGATTCGCCGGATCAACCTGGCCCTGCCCGCGGAGAGCCTGCTGCTGCAGAAGTCGATCGGCGCGGTGCCGCACACCGGCGGCAAGCGGTTCGCCGCCGACACGCCCTACTACGCCGCGCTGCAGCAGTGGCTGGCCAGCGGGGCCCCGAACGACACGGGGCAGGCCCCGCGGGTCGAGCGGGTGGAACTCTTCCCGCCGGCGGCCGTCCTGGAGGGCGCGCAGAGCGCGCAGCGGTTCGTCGTCGTGGCCCACTACAGCGACGGCACCGACCGCGACGTCACGCCGCTGGCCGTGTTCCTCACCAGCAACGACAACTCGGCGGCGGTCAACTCCGACGGACTGGTCACGGCGCACCAGCGCGGCGAGGCGTTCATCATGGCCCGCTTCGATACGCACACGGTCGTCAGCCAGGTGGTGGTGCTGCCGAAAGACCTCCCGTACGAGCCCCCGCCGGTGACCGGAAACTACATCGATCAGCTGGTGGCCGCGAAGCTGGAAAAGCTGCGGATCGTGCCCAGCGAACTGTGCCGCGACGAGGAGTTCCTCCGCCGCGTGACCGTCGACGTCTGCGGCCAGCTGCCCACGCCCGAGGAACATGCGGAGTTCCTGGCCGACACCGCGCCCGACAAGCGGTCGCGCTGGATCGATCGCCTGCTGGAACGGAAGGAGTTCTCCGAGATCTGGGCGATGAAATGGGCCGAGCTGTTGATGATCAAGTCCACCAACGAGGTGAGCTACAAGTCGGCGTTCCTCTACTACAGCTGGCTGACCGACTGCATCGCCAACAATGTGCCGCTGGACGAGATGGTCCGCCGCCTGCTCACGGCCTCCGGCGGCACGTTCACGCAGCCGGCGACGAATTACTACCAGGTCGAGCGCGACACGCTCAAGACCGCGGAGAACACGGCCCAGGTGTTTCTCGGCATCCGCGTCCAGTGCGCCCAGTGCCACAACCACCCGTTCGACCGCTGGACGATGGACGACTACTACGGTTTCGCTGCCTTTTTTGCCCGCATTGGCCGCAAGCCGGCGGAGGACTATCGCGAAACGATCGTATTCAGCCGGGACGGGGGCGAGGTGAATCATCCGGTCGGCGGCCGGGTGATGGCCCCCAAGTTCCTCGGCGGGGAGGCCCCCGACGTGTCGCGGACCGATCGCCGGCAAGCGCTGGCCGAGTGGCTGACGGCGCCGGACAACACCCTGTTTGCCACCAGCGTGGCCAACCGCGTCTGGGACCACTTCTTCGGATTGGGGATCGTCGAGCCGGTCGATGACGTGCGGGTCAGCAATCCGCCGAGCAACCCGGAGCTGTACCGGACGCTGGGCGCGAAGCTGGTCGAGTACCAGTACGACTTCAAGCAGCTGGTGCGCGACATCTGCAATTCACACGCTTACCAGCGTTCGGCGACGGGCAACGAGAGCAACCAGCACGACGAGCGGAACTTTGCCCGGGCCCAGGTCCGCCGCATCCGGGCCGAGATCCTGCTGGACTGCATCAGCCAGGCGACGGAGACGAAGGACAAGTTCCGCGGCCTGCCGCTCGGGTCCCGTGCCGTGCAGGTGGCGGATGGATCGACCACCACCTACTTCCTGACCGCTTTCGGCCGCGCGCCCCGCACCACAGTCTGCGCGTGCGAGGTGCGCACCGATCCGTCGCTGTCCCAGGCCCTGCACCTGATCAACGGCGCAACCGTCCATGGCAAGATCGCCCAGGGAGGCCTCGTCAAGCGGTGGTTGGAATCCGGCCAGTCGCCCGAGGCGATCCTGGAATCGATCTACATCCGCTGCCTCTCCCGCCGGCCGACCGCCGAGGAGCAGAAACAGCTGCTGGCCAGCGTCGCCGAGGCAGGCCATCCGCAAGCCGGCCTGGACGACGTCTTCTGGGCAGTGCTGAATTCGCGCGAGTTCATTTTTAACCATTGAGAGCGCCCTCGTCCCGGTCGCTTCGAACGGCGCTGCGAGGGGAAATGCCGGGCGCGATTCCGGGAGGGCGAGGCTCCCGCCGAGCCGGTGCGTTGCGCGTGTTTTCGGCTCGGCGGGAGCCTCGCCCTTCCAGCCTCACGCAGCGTTAGGCCCTGCACGACAATTACCTACCGGTTTTGTGGATCAGCCGCGGGGCGCTAGCCCGCGGTTCATCCGCGAAAGACCGCGGGCTAGCGCCCGGCGGCTGATGAGTGATTTCGGTAACTTATTGTTGAACAGCGCCTTAGCTCCACACCGAGAGGGAAGGAAAGATGGCCATCGCTCCACAGACACCGCTGCGATGGGACCGATCGTGGGCAGGTCCGCCGCGGGTCCGGCCGGAGCGGACGGCGATCGCGTGGATGGTGGTGCTCGCGGCCGGGATCGGTTCCGCCTCGGCCGTTCGGCCAGCGGTCGGGGCCGAAGCGGCCGCGGGCCAGCAGGCTGCCGCCGCAATCACCTACGACGAGCAGGTGCGGGCCGTCTTTCGCGAACACTGTCTGACTTGCCATCACCAGGGCGAGGCGAAGGGAGGGCTGGCCCTGGACAGCTACGCCCGCACCCTGGAAGGCGGAGCCAGCGGCGAAGTGGTCCTGGCCGGCGACCTGGAGAGTTCGCGCCTGTGGCATCTGGTCAGCCACGAGGACGAACCATTCATGCCGCCCAAGCAGGACAAGCTGGCCGATGCCAAGCTGGAGATCATCCGCAAGTGGATCGAGGCCGGGGCCCTGGAGAATGCCAGCTCGCCTCAGACCGCGCGCCCCAAGCCGTCGCTGGCCCTGTCGCCCGGCCAGGCACTGGGCAAGCCGGATGGTCCGCCTGCGATGCCCGAAGGGCTGCTCCGGCAGCCGGTTGTGTACACGTCGCAGTCCGGCGCACTGGCGGCCGTCGCCTGCAGCCCCTGGGCGCCGCTCGTGGCCGTGGCAGGCCAGCGGCAGATCATCCTCTATCATGCGGACCAGGGTGAGCTGCTGGGCGTCTTGCCGTTTCCCGAGGGGATTCCCTACGCGCTGGAGTTCAGCCGCAACGGCGAGCTGCTGCTGGCCGCCGGCGGACACGGCGGGCAATCGGGCTTCGCCGCCGTCTACCAGGTGCGGACCGGGCGGCGGTTGATCAAGGTCGGCGATGAACTGGACGCAGTCCTGGCCGCCGACATCAGCCCCGATCTCTCGCGGATCGCGCTGGGTGGACCGAAGAAGGTCGTGCGCATCTACGCGACGAGCTCCGGCCAGTTGTTGCACGAAATTCGCAAGCACACCGAATGGATCACGGCCGTCCAGTTCAGCCCCGATGGCAAGTACCTCGTGACGGGAGATCGCAACGGCGGATTGCTGCTGTGGGAGGCAGAGACGGCCCGCGAGTACCTCGACCTCGCCGGGCATAGTGGCGCCGTGACCGACGCCAGCTGGCGCTGGGACGGCCAACTGCTGGCCTCCGCCGGGGAAGACGGCGCGATCAAGCTCTGGGAGCTGACCGACGGCAAGCAGGTGCGGACCTGGCCGGCCCACGCCGGCGGGGCCCGGTCGGTGGCTTACGCCCACGATGGCCGGCTCGTGTCGACCGGCCGGGATCGCGCCACCAAGGTTTGGGATGGTGAGGGCAAACAGCTGCAGGCCTTACCGCCGCACGCCGACATCGGCCTGGCGGCGCACTTCGTGCACGACGGCCGGCGGGTGGTGGCTGGCGACTGGTTGGGTGAAGTCTGGTTGTGGGACATCGAGTCGGCCGGCCGCACCGGCCTGCTGTCGCCCAGCCCGCCGACGCTCGAGATGCGGTTGGAGCAGGCCCAGGCGGCGCTCACCACCGCCCAGCAGGCAGCGGCCGCACGGGTCGCGCCGCTTGCGGCCGCCCGCCAGGCAGCACAGGCCGCCCAGTCCCAGACGGACGAGGCACAGAAGGCCTGGCAGGCCGCCACTGCGGCCGCCCAGCAGGCCACGGCCAACCGCGCCGCCGCCGAGCAGCGCGTCGCCCAACTCGCGTCCCAGGTCGAACAGGCTCGCAGTCGACAACCGGGCCACCAGGCCGAGGTCGACAAGGTACGACAGGAACAAGCAGCCGCCGACCAGGCGCTGGCAACGGCACGCTCGGCGCACGAGCAGGCGCTGGCCCGCGTCGAACCGCTGCGACAGGCGGCCCAGACCGCCGCCGACGCCCTCGCTCAGGCCGAACAGCAACTGGCAGCAGCCACGAAGAAGGCCGAAGAGACGGCGGCCAACGCCGAATCGGACAAGGCGGCCGCGGATCAGGCACAACTCGAGGTGGCGGCGGCCCGGAAGTCGACCGATGAAAAGCGGGCCGCGGCAACATCTGCCACCGAAACCTTGGCCGCCGCCGAGGCGGAAGCCGCCAAGGCCCAGGACGGTCGGGCCCAAGCCGAAAAGTTGGCGGCGGAAAAATCCGCCACCCACCAGCAGGCAGCCAAGGCGCTCGCCGCCGTCGCCGCCGAACTGAGCAGCCTCACCCAGCAAAAGTCGGACGCGGAGAAGATGCTCACCGACCAGGCGAGTACCGTGAAGACAGCCGAGGAGATGCTGGCCGCCGCCAAACAACTGCTCGACGGGCAGACCGCCAAGAAGTCGGAGGCCGACGCCCAGGTTGCCAAACTGGAGGCGGAGCATTCCCAGGCCGCCGCCACGATGCAGGCGGCCGAGCAGGTGCTCGAGAAAGCTCGCGCCGATCTGAGCGCCTTCCAGCAGGCCGGCGACCGGTTCGCCCAGGGTATCCAAGCGGCACGCGCGGGGATCACCGCCGCCGCCGCGATCGCCGAGAAGAGCCAGTCCGACCAGCAGACGGCCGCCAAGGACGCCGATCAGAGGACGGCTGCCGCGGAGCAGCTGGCCGAGCAACTGGCCCGGCTGCAGGAGCAGCACAAGCAGGCCCTGGCAGAGAAAGAGGCGGCCCAACAACAGCTGGCGGCGCTGAGGAAGGCGGCCCAGGAGGCGGAAAACGCCGTCCAGGCCGCCCGCGCGGCCGAGGCCCAGGCACTGGCCGACCAGCAGCTGTTCCTGGAAGGCTATCCCCAGAAACAGCAATAGGGTACCCGGTGCCCGGATACCCTATCGCCTGTGTTCTTACAACTCGCGGGGGCGCGGCCCACCTCGAGGTCGCCGCGCGGGCAGGCACCCGTTACTCGCGCGGACGTACCGCGCCCGTCAGACCCGTGTAGTCCGTGCGGTCCTCCGTGTGCCACAACGGCTGGCCCTTCTCCACGCGCTGCCGCAGCATCTCGATCTTGTCCGGCGATCCCGCGGGCGCATTGGTCGCCTCGAAGTCACGACCAGCCTCCGGCTTAAAGTCCTCGTCGTGTCCGTACTTCAGAATCGCCTCGAAAACGTTACGTACCTTTTGCTGTTGCATCGACCCTGAACTCCGAATCTTCATGTACCATGCACGCGAATTTCCAAGGCCCGCATGAATCCGCGAACTGTTCACACAGCCGTTCCCAGGTCGGGGTCTCGTCTACCTCTCGGCCAACAAACTCCCCACGCTCCAGACACGTGGGACGAACATACCCCCTGGAATCAAGACAAACGCTCACCCGGGCTGCGAACGGTGACCTGTTCGCCCACACAGCGAAACCTGACAACAAGTTGGGCTCAACAACTTTGCAGGTCAGATGGCCTGCCACGCGACACGTCCGGCCTGAGCCGATAACGCACTTAGGCGGGGCTACAGTGTGCACATCAGACAGTGCATTATCCGCGCCGAAACTTAACTGTCAAGCATTGAGTAAATTCTTTGTGGTTGTTCCCGGAAGAATCCCCGGAAATCGGTCAACTGGGAACGAACGGATAAGCCGGGAAAAACAGGCGGTGTCTGACGATTGCGGCAGAGGACGCGGCTTGTTTTCGTTCCCAGGTGCGTCGTCCCATGCCCGTACACCGCGTCGAAACGTGAGTGTGGCGGGAAGGAACAGAGGCCGATCCTGTGCAGCGCGGGCGTAACTTCCGCCGTCAATTGGGCTTGAATCCCCAGGTCGTTGGTTCCTACGATGCTAGCAGCAGCACACCCGGATTATTCATGAGCCGCAAGCGCGCTAGCGTCCGGTTTTGGTGGAATTGGGGAGAACCGTACGCTAGCGCGTGCCGGCTGATGTGCGCGGCGATCTTGGGAAGATCGCCACAACCTGTTTCTCTGCTTCACTTTGCAACTCTCCTCGTCAGGTTGATGAATAATCCGGGTTCACTCACCCCCTTTTTGATTCGCGGGAGCCTTCGACCATGCCCGACACGACCAGTTGTTCACGGCGGCGTTTCCTGGGCGGCCTGGCGTTCGGGGCCGCGGCCCTGGCGACGCCCGGCATGTTGGCCGAGGAATTGACGCTGACTCCCCGCCAGACCGAAGGGCCGTTCTATCCCGACAAGCTGCCGCTCGACACCGACAACGACCTGATTCTGCTGAACGATGCGCTCACCCCTGCGGTCGGCACGATCACCTACGTTTCCGGCCGAATCCTGACTTTGGCCGGCAACCCGGTCCGCAACGCACGGGTTGAAATCTGGCAGGTCGACAACCACGGAGCCTATCTCCACTCGCGAAGCGGCAACGCCCAGCGGCGCGACGGGAATTTCCAGGGCTTTGGCCGGTTCCTCACCGGCTCGTCGGGCGAGTACCTGTTCCGAACCATCAAACCGGTCCCGTATCCCGGCCGTACGCCGCACATCCACCTGGCGGTCAAGGTTCCCGGGCAGGAGTGGTTCACCACGCAGTGCTACATCAAGGGGGAGCCGGACAACGCCCGGGACGGCGTGCTGCGCGGCATCCGCGACGAGCAGCAGCGAAACTCGGTCATCGTCGACTTCACCCCGATTCCCGATTCGAGGGCGGGCGAACTGGCCGCCAGGTTCGACGTGGTGCTGGGGTTCACGCCGCGGGGATAGCAAGCCCATGGAAGGCGCAAGGCGCAAGCGGGAAAAAAAAGGCCTTCCACCGCCAACGGCTCCCTCGCCAAGGCGTCGGGCATCGAGCGCGTCATGCGCCGCCTGGAAATATTCAACGCACCTTGAACGGGGTTTCGTGATTCCGCTAGGGGCGAGGCTCCCGCCGAGCCGAAAACGCGTTCCACGCGCCGGCTCGGCAGGAGCCTCAACCTCCGCGTATCGTCCAACCCTCGTTAGCTCGTCCCGCATCTCCCCGGATCACGCACGGCTGTATCGTCCCTTGCCAGAGGGGCTGGGGATGGGGGACTGTCCCGATTTTTGTGGCATGGATGCCAGAAAAATGGGACTGTCCCCTTCGGCAGAGCCATTGACACAAAAATCCGTACAGGCCCGGGATAGGGCCACCTCACGCGAGTGCGTCTTGAGCTGTTATCATCCGGACGACGGAACACGAACAGGGCCCGGCCATGCGGCCGCCGGCTGATGAACCTGGACCGTCCCCCGCGGCACTACGGCGATGCTTGAACCAGACTGGTTGCGGCAACAGGGTGCCGGACCGGCTTGATTGACACCCTGACCCGTCGACCTCTCGTCCATGGCCTGGCTGCAGCGCGAAATCACGCTTCCCGAGTACTCCCGCGGGTTTCACCTGATCACCGATCAGGTGCTGGATGCCCTGCCGGAACTGGGGCGGGTAGCCGTGGGGCTGCTGCATGTCTTCATCCGGCACACCTCGGCCTCGTTGACGATCAACGAGAACGCCGACCCCGACGTGCCGGCGGACCTGGAGGCGTCCTTTGCCGGGCTGGCCCCCGAGGATTTCCCGCACGCC
>Ga0209398_1000889_pt1 | contig 16832 bp, 13 predicted proteins | sample AshMeaBigSpring_FD_184125 | JGI IMG/M metagenome (GOLD analysis project Ga0209398, IMG submission 184125) | Groundwater microbial communities from Big Spring, Nevada to study Microbial Dark Matter (Phase II) - Ash Meadows Big Spring (SPAdes)... | ecosystem: Environmental > Aquatic > Deep... | reverse complement strand
GGCGGGTGGGCTGGCGTTGGGCTATGTCTACGGTGTGCCGTGGACGCGGCTGCAACTGGCCGGCGTCTTCGAAGGCGCCGAAGGCCCACCCGGCAGCTTTCCTGAAGACCCGTCGGCGTGGTTCGAGGTGCTGCCCGACAGCCGCATCCGCCTGTACTTGATGAAGGTGGAGATGGGGCAGGGGGTACACACTGCGCTGGCGCAGATCGCCGCCGAGGAGCTGGGCATTGCCTGGGCCGATCTGGACGTAGCGCAAGCCAGCACCGGGCGCGACATGGGCGATTCGTTGATGACCAGCGGCAGCAGTTCGGTGTCCGGCGTCTTTGCGCCGCTGCTGGCCGCCGCCGCCACCTTCCGCACGATGTTGACTGACCAGGCCGCCGTGCTGCTGGGCGCGTCCAGCGATCAGGTCGTGGTTGCAGAGCGTGGCTTTGCCGTCCAGGGTGACGCCGCCCAGCGCGTCGATTTCTACACCGTCGCCACCAGCAAGACCGCGTGGGAGGCGCCCAAAGACCCGGCGCTGGTCAAGCCGTGGCAGGATTTCACGGTCATCGGGCAATCGCTGCCGCGCATCGATATTCCGGCAAAAGTGACGGGAGAGGCGATCTACGGCATGGATGTGCGTCTCGATGGCATGAAATACGGCGCAGTCGTGCGCCCGCCGACGATCGGCGCCACGTCCACGTCCTTCGATATCAGCGCCGCCGAAGCGATGGATGGCGTCGTCACGGTTGTGGTAGACAAGGATTTCGCCGGCGTCGTCGCCGACAGCCGCCCCGCCGCATACGCCGCCGTCGCGCAGATTCGCGGCGAATGGGATGAGGGCCGACTTTGGCAGCAGGCAGAACTGGAAGCGATCGTCACCGTTGGCGAGGGTGACGGCATCGTCATCCAGAATGTTGGCGATGCCCCGCGCCTACTTGGCGAGACGACAACGGTCATGGCGGAATACCGCACCCCCTTTGCGATTCACACGCCGCTGGAGGCGCAGGCGGCACTCGCCGACGTGCAGCCGGATCGTGTGCGCGTCTGGTGCTCCACGCAGGGACAGGGCTTCGTGCGCAGCCAGGTCGCCAGCGCTATCGGCGTCGATGAAAAGATCGTCGAGGTAATCCCGACCTATCTCGGCGGCGGTTACGGGCGCAAAGCGGGCTGGGAAGTCGCCATCGAGGCGGCGCGGTTGAGCAAGGCGGCGGGCGCGCCGGTGCATGTCGGTTGGTCGCGCCCCGACGAGATGCGCCATGGCTACTTCCGCCCGCTCACTCACCACAAGCTCTACGGACGCGTCGATGCGGAAGGGAACCTGCTCGCTATCGAACACCGCCAGGCCAGCGGCGACGTCGCCTTCGACTTCCTGCCGCCCTTCATGTCAACGGTAATGGGGGCGGACTTCGGCGCTTATCGCGGCGCCACGATCCGCTACGATGCGCCCAACAAGCGCACCGTCGCCTATCGCCGTGACCTGCCGCTGCGCACCGGCTGGTGGCGCGGGCTGGGGCTGCTGCCCAACACCTTCGCCGTGGAGAGCTTCATCGACGAACTGGCGCACGCAGCCGGCGTCGATCCGCTGGCGTTCCGGCTGCGCAATCTGCGCGATGAGGGCGATTCTGGGCGCTACAAGCAGGTGCTTCAGGCCGCCGCCGAACTCGGCCAGTGGGGCAAGCCGGCGCCGCCCGGTCGTGCGCGCGGGTTGGCCGGCCAGATCGATGTCGGCACACCGGTGGCGATGGTGGCGGAGATTTCGCTCGACGCAGCGACAGGCAAAATTCGCGTCCACAAGATCGCGGCGGCGATGGACTGCGGCCTCACCATCAACCCGGACGGCGCCATCGCCCAGGTCGAGGGCAACATCATGTGGGGCGTCGGCTCGGCGCTTATCGAGGAGATGACGGTGAAGGATGGGCAGATCGTCCCCGCCAACTTCGACAAGTACCCGCTGCTGACGATGAAGGAAGCGCCCGCAGTGACAGTGACGCTGCTGGAGGCAGGCGATGGCAAACCGCGCGGCGTTGGTGAGCCGCCCATTGGCCCGGTGGCGCCGGCCATCGCCAACGCATTCTTTGCACTGACCGGCAAGCGTCTCCGCCAGTTGCCGATGAACCCGGCGCGGGTCGCAGCAGCGGTGGCGTAGCTGCACACGACGGTATTGCTTTATGATAAAATTCGTGAGAACTGAAGATTGTTGATAGTGTTGTAACTCCTTCGTGAGGTGGTCAGCGCGTTGGCTATGGTGTACACAATCGAGTTTTCCCTAGAAGCGGAAGCTGATCTCAAATGGTACAGCCGGCGTGAGCAGAACATCATTCTCGATGGGATCAAGACCAATCTTCGCTACGAACCGACGAGGGTGACACTCAATCGCAAACCATGTCGGCGTGAACCAAACCGTGCAGCGGACTGGGAACTGCGACTCGGCATTTACCGAATCTATTACAATGTTGATGAATCGGTGCGGGTGGTTGCGATCGAACGTATCGGTGACAAGCCGAACAATACAACTTTCTTTCGTGGTAGAAGGGGAGGTGCGTAAATGAATTGGCTATATCGTGTCTTCCATGATGAGGATGGTTACTGCGTGCGCGTTGTGTTGTACGAAAGAAATGGCGCGATTATCGGCTATCACCACGAACCGGCGGCGCCCAGCGGCAGGACACCCGAGGAATTGGCGCAAGATATCGAATGGTTCAAACAGGCATTCGAACTACCAATTTTGACTATCGAAGACGTGGAGGCAGATTTGGCGCAACAACCACAGCAAGCAGCGCCGCCCAACGTCAGGCGAAAGACGCTGGAAGAACTGGAGGCAGACCTGGCACCCTCTGCTGCAACCGACCGGACTGCAACTGCGACTGCGGTTGAATTAGCGCATTAGCCAGACTTGCCCCTGGCGACATCTTGTACGCTGCGGTTAGGGTGCAACAGCACATCGCTTAGTCCCAAGTTGACTCTGCTTTCCAACCACCGCACCGCCCCCGCCATGCTCTCCGACCAGGTCGGGTGCAGCGTGTAACGCAGGCGCGCCGCCATCCCCATGCCAGCCAGCAACTCACGATCCGCACAAAAACGCGTGATCGCCGCGGCCAGCGCCACCCTATCGCCCGGCGCGATCAGCACACCGGTCTGTCCATCGAAGACAACTTCGCGCGCGGCGCCAGTCGTGAGCGCAATCACGGGCAGGCCAAAGCGCTGCGCCTCCAGATAGGCGATGCCAAAGCCCTCGTAGCCGGGCGCAGTAAAGAGATGATGGCGGCGATAGAGATCAACAAGCGTATCGTCGTCGACGCGCCCCAACAGCCGCACGCGCGGCGCTAGACCGTGCGTGACGATCTGGCGCCGAATTGACTGCGTATAGCCATCGTTAGGAGCATAGCTGCCCACTATCGACAATTCCCAGTTCCCGTCTACCCGCGCCAGCGCATCCAGCAGATGATGCAGCCCCTTGCGCGGGATGAGATTGCCCACGAACAGAATACGCAGCGGCGCCGCCAGCAATGCGCGCGCCGCGATGCCGGTCGCCGTGATGTCGGCGGTCGCCGGCAGGTGATCGGCGCCGGGCCAGGCTACGGCGAAGGGGCGGGGCGCGCCGAGCAGCGCTTGCACGGTGGCGTGCGTCGTGTCACTATTGGCAAGATAGCCGTCGAGGGTGGTGAGATAGGCGCGTTCGATGCGGCGGTAGAGCGGCAGCAGGTGGCGCGGGTGATCTTCGCTGCTGCGCAGATGATGGACGACTGCCACGATCGGCGCCGGGTGATGACGCCGCAGCGTGCGGTTGAGCCAGAACAACGACGGGTGATTCAGTTCATCCTGCAGCCAGAGATCGACGGGCGCCGCCAGCAGTTGACGCCGCCACCCCGCGTCCCCGTTGTCGGTGAGATGCTGAGCGTAATTGCGCCAGGGCGTGCTGTAGATTGCGACGCTATGCCCCGCCCCTTTCAGCGCCCGCACGAGCATCCGGTCGTAAAGATAGCCCCCCGACACCGTATCCAGGCTGCCGTAAATCACCAGGCCAATGTGCATAGAGAGAAGCGCGTAATCGAACCCAGATCACACAGATCGGGTAGGATAACGCAGTTTCAGTACTTCACGAATCTCACGCGAAGCCGCAGAGAACGCGAAGGAACTCATCTTCCACTTCGCGGCTTCGCGCCTTCGCGTGCGATAAAATCGTGAACTACTGAACTTGAATCTGCGAAAATCCGCCCAATGCGCGTCATCCGCGTTCCATGTTTTACCGTTCGTGGCGATAGGCGGCCCAAGCAATCTGGTTCTCCCAGATTTTCACCGTCAGCGCGCGGAGGTTGGGCGCGGGGATGCCATCGTTGAGCTTGAGACAGACGATGCGCGTGAAGTGCTCGATGCTCGGATTCAGACCAGCGAATTCGGGCAGCTCGTTGAGCGTCTTGTCCTTATAATAGGCGACGACCGCCTCGAGTTGCTGCTCAACGTTCACGATATCGACCAGATAGCCGTGTTGGTCAAGTTCGGCGCCCTCCAAGATCAACTCCAGCCGATAGTGGTGGGAATGCCAAAAGTTCTCTGCGCCCCAGTCGCCACCGATCAGAAAGTGCTGGGCGACAAAGTCACGCTGGACAGCTAATGTGTACATGAATGATGCTCCTTTAAGCGATTGGGTATTCGAGCAAAACTTGCAGCGCCTGATGCGGCTCCTGGTCGAGCAGGCGATAGGCTTCTGGCGCCTGCGCAACCGGCAGGCGGTGGGTGATGAGCGCGCCGGCGTCGATACGCCGCAACATTTCCCAGGCTACAGCGAAACGCCGCACTTTGTCCCAGCGCCCCAACCAGCGCGGGTCGAGCGTGCTGACCTGGCTGGCGAGCAGGCGGATGCGGCTGCGGTGAAACGCGCCGCCCAGGTCGATGGGCGCCTGTTTGATGCCATACCAGGAGCCAATCACGACGCGCCCCGCATACCCGGTGAGCGCCAGCGCCGTATTGAGCGCTGCCGGTGCGCCGCTGACTTCGTAGGTGAGGTCGCAGTCGCCCGCTGACGACGCGGCTTCCGGCGTCAGCGCCGCGTGTGTACCCAATTGCAGCGCCAGCGCGCGTCGCGCCGGCAGCGGATCGATGGCCAGCAAATGCGTCAGCGGAAAGCGCGCCAGCAGCGCCACCGTCAACAACCCGACCACGCCCAGCCCGACCACCGCCACGCGCTCGCCGAGCACGGGCTGGCCGTCCATCACCAGGTTGACGGCGGTCTCCATATTGGGCAGGAGCGCGGCCTGCGCCGGCGTCAGTCCATCCGGCACGGGGATAAGCTGCGTCACGGGTGCGGTAAAGTGGCTGGTGTGCGGCTGAAAGGCAAAGACGCGGCGCCCGACCCAGGCGGCGTCGCTTTCGGCGCCGGCGGCGATGACGCGACCGGTGCAGGCGTAACCGTAGCGCAGCGGATAGCGCACTTCACCATCGAGCGCGGCGAGCGTGCTGTCGACGCTCATCGCCGTCGGAACCTGGCCGTGCAGAAAGAGCAGCTCGGTGCCGGCGCTGATGGCGGAGAGGTCGGTCTGGATCAGCAGTTCGCCGGGGGCGGGGGTGGGCAGCGGCTCCTGTGCAACTTCGACCTGGCCGGGGGCGGTGAAGACAACGCTTAGCCGCGCCATGCCGACTCCACGCGCCACTGTGGCTCGCCCCACACGATTAGATCGTCGCCAGCCTGGGTGTAGGCGACCTGCGCCAGTTGCGGCGCCGCGCCGTTGATCGTGTGTTGGAAGACATGGACGCCCCCCACCAGACGCGGCGCCAGCGTGACGACTGCGTAGTTCACCAGATGTGCGACGACGAAACCACTCAACACGGTAGCGCCACCCTCGACCATGAGACTGCGCACGCCGCGTCGGGCCAGCAGCGCCAGCGCCGACGACAGATCGACGCGCCCGGCGGCATCGGCGGGCAACACGCTGATCTCGGCGCCGCGCGCAGCGAGGATGGCGCGGTCGTGTTCGCGGCTGCGGTCGGTGGTGAGAATCCACACCCCGCGCGGGTGGTCGAGCAGGCGCGCCGTGACGGGCGCGCGCAGCGTGCTGTCGAGCACGACAGGCTGCGGATCAGCGCCGGCCACCAACCGCACAGTCAGGCGTGGATCGTCGGCCAGCACCGTGCCGACGCCGACGAGGATGGCGTCATGGGCGGCGCGCAGCGCGTGCGTCAGCGTCATCGACGCGGCGCCGCTCAGCGCCAGCGGTGCGCCGGGCGTGGCGGCCAGGCTGCCGTCAAGACTCTGCGCATAGGCAAGCGTGACGTAGGGCGTCGCGGCCTGGTCGAAGTGACGCAGCGCCCGTTCTTGGAGCAGGCGGACGCGCGCCGCCAGGTCAGGCGTCAGCGCCGAACCGGCCAGCGTTGCCGGGGCGGCGGGCATATGCAGCAGATGGCGCATCCGCGTGATTTTGGTTTGAAGATAGGCGGCGTTGTCGTCGTGTACGCTGGGCTGAAGCGCCACGCGTTCGACAACGTTGATGCCATAACGCCGCAGTTCCTCGATCTTAGCCGGGTTATTGGTGAGCAGACGCACCCCCGTCACCCCCAGGTCGCGCAGGATGTCGGCGGCGGCCCAGTATTCGCGCTCGTCGGCCTGATGTCCCAGCATCAGGTTGGCGTCCACGGTGTCGTAACCTTCATCCTGGAGGTTGTAGGCGCGCAGCTTCTGCGCCAGCCCGATGCCGCGCCCTTCCTGACGCAGGTAGACGATCACACCAGCCCCGGCTTCGGCGATCCGCTGCATCGCCATGTGCAGTTGCTCGCCGCAGTCACAGCGCAGCGAGCCGAAGGTGTCGCCGGTCATGCACTCGGAGTGGACGCGTGTGAGCGCGCCGTCACTGTCCGTCACATCGCCCATGACGAGGGCGAGATGCTCCTTGCCATCGCGGGCGCTCTGGTAATGAAAGAGCTGAAAAGCGCCGTAGGAAGTAGGAATGCGGGCGCTGGCCGTGCGCACCAGTGGCGCGGCGGCATCGGATGTTGAAATACTCACACGCGTTGCTCCTCTACCGGTCGTGTTCGATCATCTGGTGGCCTGGCTGCATCAATGCTGGAGAGCGATGCAGCCACAGCCCTGTCACGCTTATGATTGGTCAGGACTCATGCACCTGGCTGTACAACCTTCCCGGAAGCTCGATGCTTCCGGGAAGGTTGTAACTAGAATCTGCGTCAATCCTGTTGGTATACGCTGCAAGCATCGCGCTCGGCTTGGCGATGCGTCATTCCCGCTCAGTGCGTCCTAGTTTAGCGCGAACGACCTCGACCGGGAAGCGGGTTTGATTACGATCCAGCTTGCGAAAAATGGCGTCGCTCACGTCGATGCCCGCACTGTTGGCAAAGCTGAGCGCGTAGATGAGCACGTCGGCCAGCTCGTCGGCGATTTCGGCGCGGGCGGCGTCATTTTCGACCAGGGCTTTGCCCTCCTCAGCGCCGAGCCACTGAAAGTGCTCCATCAACTCGGCGCTCTCGATGGCGATGCTCATCGCCAAGTTCTTGGGGGTGTGGTGGCGATACCAATCGCGCGCATCGACGAAGTCGTGTACGGCGCGGCGCAGGTCGCCGACGGTGGTGGTGGAGTCCATGAAGCCTCGTTTCGTGACATGGTGGGTGAAGGTAAAAAATTGTGCTTTGTAAGAAGTTGGCGACATCGTGAAAGGTAGTGCATACTCAGGGAGTTTGTATCCAGCTTTCCAAAAAGTACAAAATTTGGGAGACGAGATGAGTAAACCATTGAAAGTGGCCGTGATTGGCGCGGGCGGCATTTCGCGCACACACGTGCCGGGCTGGCAGGCGTCGCCCTACACCGACCTGGTGGCCGCCGCTGATGTCAACGCCGCCATGCTGCAGGATTTCGGTCAGAAATTTGGCGTCGAACAGCTCTACACGGATACGGACGCCGTGTTGAGCGACCCCACGATCGACATTGTGGACATCTGTACGCCCAACCGGCTGCACACGCCGCTGGTGCTGGCGGCGCTGGAAGCCGGCAAGCACGTGATCTGCGAGAAGCCGCTGGCGCCGACGCCGGACGAGATTCGCCAGATGATCGCCGCGCGCGACCGTGCCGGCAAGCTGTTGATGACCGCGCAGCACTTCCGCTTCAAGGGCAACTCCCAGGCGATGAAGCGCGAGATCGACAGCGGTGCGCTCGGCCACATCTACCACGCGCGCTCGTGGATGCTGCGGCGCAACGGGCTGATCCCGACGCCGACCTTCATCCGCCAGGAGCTGAGCGGCGGCGGGCCATGCATCGACATCGGCGTCCACATCCTCGACCTGACGCTGTGGATGCTGGGCAACCCGCAGCCCGTCGCTGTCACCGGCGTGGCGCGTGCAGAATTGGCGCATCAGCCGGACGCGTGGGCGACCTGGCGCGACGCTCCGATTCCCGCCGATTTCGACGTGGAAGACTTCGCCGCCGCGTTCGTGCGCTTCGCCAATGGCGCCACACTCATGCTCGAGGTGAGTTGGCTGCTGCACCACGACACCGAGGGCGAGGATATGCAGATGTGGCTCTACGGTACGGATGGCGGCTCGCACTGGCCGAAGTGCGAGGTTTACAGTTCCAACAACGCCGCGCGCCAGCTTTACAACCGCCAGCTCAAGCTGACGAAGGATGCAATGGAGCCGCACGCCGCCGAATGCGTCGCCTTTGCGCAGGCCGTCTACGAAGGGCTGCCCTCGCCGGTGCCGCCAGAACAGTCGCTGCAAGTACTGACCATTCTCGACGGTATCTATCGCAGCCAGCGCGAAGGCCGCGAAGTTTCACTGGTTTAGCCATCCACGATAGACAGGAGCTTTCTCATGCCAGTTGAATTGGCCCTGGTGGGCGCCGCCCACATTCACACGCCGGGCTTCATCAAACGCATTCAGGCGCGCAACGATGTGCGCGTCAAGGTTGTCTGGGATCACGACGCGACGCGCGCCGAAGTGCGCGCGTCCGAACTGGGCGCTGCCACGGTCGCCGATCCCGCTGCGATCTGGGATGACGCCGCGATCACGGGCGTGATCGTCTGCACCGAGACCGACCGCCACGGGCCATTGGTGACGGCGGCCGCAGCGGCGGGCAAACATCTTTTTGTCGAGAAACCGCTGGGGCTGGGGCGCGCCGACGCCGCGCGCATGGCCGACGCCATTGAAGCCGCCGGCGTGATCTTCCAGACCGGCTACTTTATGCGCGGGCAGCCGGTGCATCAATTTCTGCGCCAGCAGATTCAGGCCGGGCACTTTGGCAAGATCACGCGCGTGCGCCATTCCAACTGTCACAGCGGGTCGTTGGGACGTTGGTTCGACGCCGGCTGGCTGTGGATGACCGACCTGGCGCAGGCGGGCGTCGGCGCATACGGCGACCTGGGCACGCACTCGCTCGACATCCTGATGTGGTTGCTGGGCGACGTGGCGCGCGTCACCGCGACGGTGGACTCGGCGGTCGCCAACTACGGCGCAACCGACGAATTTGGCGAGGGCATCCTGGTCTTTGCCAATGGCGTGGTGGGCACGCTGGCCGCGGGCTGGGTCGATGTGCAGAACCCGGTTACGGCGCTGGTCAGCGGCACCGAGGGTCACGCTTACGTCTGCGAGGACAAGCTCTACTTCAAGAGCAGCCACGTCGCGGGCGCCGACGGCAAGACGCCGTGGCTCGATCTGCCGGAAGCCTGGCCGCACGCGTTCGAGCTCTTCCTTGACGCCGTCAACGGCGGGGCGACGGAAAACCTCGTCACCCCGCGCGAAGCCGCCGCGCGCAGCGCCGTGATGGAGGCGATGTACGCGGCGGCAGAGGCGCGCACGTGGTTGGCAGTAGCGTGAATTGGCAAAAGCGAAACGAGTGCGGTAGATTGACAAATCTAGCGAATGCATTTACTTTTATAGCGCCAGATATGGTATCGGTAACATAGCTCGCCCGGCTCTCTAGATACTTTGCTTCCGCCCGTGCGCAGCCAGTCAATTTCGTCAGTGTCGCAGCCAGCTTGACTGCACGTGGGTGCAGTGATCTGAGCGCGGTTCATCTGAATATGTTCGAATGTGCGATCTTTGTCTAGTTTCAATTCAAGGAAAAGCTGACATGAAGAAACAAGTTTGGACTCTCCTGGTAGTGGTTGCGTTGATGGCGACGCTCGTCCTCAGCGCCTGTGGCGGCGCCGCTGCGCCAGCCACCGAAGCGCCGGCCGCGGATGCGCCTGCTGCTGAAGCCCCAGCCGCCGATGCGCCTGCCGCTGAAGCTCCGGCTGCGGATGAGGTCAAGTTGGTAGGCATCTCCATGCCGACCAAGTCCTCAGCCCGCTGGATCGCCGACGGCGACAACATGGTCAAGGTCTTCGAGGCCGCCGGCTATGACACCGACCTGCAGTATGCCGAGGATGACATCCCGACGCAGTTGACGCAGATCGAGAGCATGGTCGCCAATGGCGCAGACGTGCTGGTGATTGCGGCCATCGACGGCGCGACGCTCACCGACGTGTTGCAGAAGGCGCACGACGCCGGCATCCTGGTCATGGCCTACGACCGCCTGCTGGTCAACACCGAGAATGTCGACTACTACTCGACCTTCGACAATTTCCAGGTGGGCGTGCTCCAGGCACAGCAGATCGTTGATGCGCTGGATCTGGAAAATGCGGCCGGCCCCTTCAATATCGAACTCTTCGGCGGCTCGCCCGATGACACCAACGCCTTCTATTTCTACGACGGCGCCATGTCGGTGCTGCAGCCCTTTATCGACAGCGGCAAGCTGGTCGTGCAGAGCGGACAGATGGGTATGGATAAGGTCTCCACGCTGCGTTGGGACGGTGCCACCGCCCAGGCGCGCATGGACAACTTGCTGAGCGCCTACTACGCCGACAAGCGTATCGACGCTGTGCTCTCGCCCTATGATGGTATCAGCATTGGTATCCTTTCCTCGCTCAAGGGCGTCGGCTACGGCTCTGCTGAGCAGCCCATGCCAGTCGTCACCGGGCAGGACGCCGAGATTCCGTCGGTCAAGTCGATCCTGGCTGGCGAGCAGTACGGCACGATCTTCAAGGACACGCGCGAACTGGCGAAGGTCACGGCCGAGATGGTCGAGGCTGCATTGAGTGGCGCCGAAGTGCCGATCAACAACACCACGACATATGACAATGGCGTCAAGGTTGTGCCTTCCTATCTGCTGGTTCCGCACAGTGTGGACGCCACCAACTGGCGCGAACTGCTGATCGACAGCGGCTACTACACCGCCGATCAGATCGAGTAACTTGCGGTCGTGGCGGCTGTGCAGAGAACACCCTGCACAGCCGCTTTTTCATATCTGGCGGTTGCGTCAAACAAGGGAAATCAACCATGTCTGACATCATCCTGGAGATGCGCAACATCACCAAGACCTTTCCTGGTGTGAAGGCGCTCGACAACGTGAATCTCAGCGTGCAGCGTGGTGAGATTCATGCCCTGGTCGGTGAAAATGGCGCCGGCAAATCGACTTTGATGAAAGTGCTCAGCGGCGTCTACCCAGCCGGCACCTACACCGGGCAGATTTTTTATGAGGGGCAGGAACGGCACTTCAAGGACATCTCTCACAGCGAGAAAGTCGGCATCGTCATCATTCACCAGGAGTTGGCGTTGATCCCGATGCTCTCGATCAAGGAGAACATCTTTCTCGGCAACGAACGCGCCCGCCGCGGGGTGATCGACTGGAACGAGGCGACGCGGCGCACCCAAGAACTGCTGGCCAAGGTTGGGCTGCACGAATCGCCCAACGCCCTGATCACCGATATTGGCGTCGGCAAGCAGCAGTTGGTGGAGATTGCCAAGGCGCTTGCCAAAGAGGTGCGCCTGCTAATTTTGGACGAGCCGACCGCCAGCCTCAACGAGAGCGACAGCGACGCCCTGCTCCAACTTTTGCTGCAATTCAAGGCGCAGGGCATCTCGTCGATCCTGATCTCGCACAAACTGGGTGAGGTCTCACGCGTAGCGGATGCGATCACGATTTTACGCGATGGCGCCACGATCGAGACGCTCGACTGTCGCAGGGATGTCATCACCGAAGATCGCATCATCCGCGGCATGGTTGGCCGCGACATGACGCACCGCTTTCCGCCACGCGACCACAACATCGGCGAGACGATCTTCGCGGTCAAGGATTGGACGGTGCATCATCCGGCGCACGCCGGGCGCATCGTCGTCGATAACGTGAATCTGCACGTGCGGCGCGGCGAGGTTGTCGGCATTGCTGGGCTGATGGGGTCGGGGCGCACAGAGCTGGCAATGAGCATCTTTGGCCACTCCTACGGGCGCAACATCAGCGGGACAGTCTCCAAACACGGCCAGGCGATCGATGTCAGTTCGATCGACCGGGCGATTGCCAACGGCATCGCCTACGGCACGGAAGACCGCAAGACTTACGGCCTGGTGCTGATTCAGGACATCAAGAACAATGTCACGCTGGCAAATTTGGGGGCGGTCGCCAACGGCTTTGTGATCAACGAGCCAAAGGAGATGGTGGAGGCGCAGGCCTACCAACAGCGCTTGAGCATTAAGTGTTCCAGCATCCTGCAGAAGACTGTCAACCTCTCTGGTGGCAATCAGCAGAAGGTAGTCCTGAGCAAGTGGCTCTTTGCCGAGCCGGAAATCCTGATCCTGGATGAGCCGACGCGCGGCATCGATGTCGGCGCCAAGTACGAGATTTACACGCTCATCAACCGGATGGCGGATGATGGCAAGGGCGTCATCGTCATTTCCTCGGAACTGCCCGAGATTTTGGGTATCTGCGATCGCGTCTACGTGATGAACAAGGGCAAGTTCGTCGGTGAACTGACGCGCGAGGAAGCCACGCAAGAGGCGATTATGAAGTGCATCATGAGTCAAGAGGTGGTCGAAGCATGGAAACTCTAAAGCGGATATTCTCGGAAAATATTCGTCAATACAGCATGCTGATTGCGCTGATCGCGATCATGATCTTTTTCCAGGTCATCACAGACGGGGCGCTGATGAAGCCGCTCAATCTGACTAACCTGGTATTGCAGAACAGCTATGTTGTGATTCTGGCGCTAGGGATGCTGTTGGTGATCGTCGCCGGCAACATCGATCTGTCGGTCGGTTCGGTGGCCGCCTTGACAGGCGCCGTCGCCGCCGTCTTGATCGTGAATTACGACGTGAACTTTGCCGTGGCAATGGCGATCTGTCTGGCGATTGGGGCGGCTATCGGCACGATGCAAGGCTACTTCGTGGCGTACATCAAAATCCCCGCCTTTATCGTCACCCTCGCCGGCATGTTGATTTTCCGTGGGCTGACGCTGGTGCTACTGGAAGGGCAATCGATCGGCCCCTTCCCGCCTGAATTCCAGGCGCTCAGCTCCGGCTTCATCCCGGATCCACTCGGTGCGAACGGGCTGCGCGTCACCACGCTGATCATTGGCGCGCTTATCTCGGTGTTCCTGGTCTTTCTGGATTTCCGCGGGCGGCAGAATCAGAAGAAATATGGCTTTGCCGTCAGCCCGTTCTATCTGTTTCTGCTTAAGAACCTGCTCGTCGTCGGTGCGATCATGGGGTTGACCTATCTGTTAGCTTCCTACAACGGTCTGCCCAATGTGCTCATCGTGCTGGGCGTTCTGATTGCGCTCTATTCCTTCGTGACGAATCGAACCGTGCTGGGGCGGCGCATCTACGCGTTGGGCGGCAATCAGAAGGCGGCCAAGCTCTCCGGCGTCAACACCGAGCGGCTGACGCTCTACACCTTTATCAACATGGGGATTCTGGCCGCTATCGCCGGCATGATCATCACGGCGCGGCTCAATTCGGCCACGGCAAAGGCGGGCACCGGCTTCGAGCTAGACGCCATCGCCGCCACCTTCATCGGCGGTGCGTCGGCGACGGGCGGCATCGGTACGGTCTTTGGCGCGGTGATCGGCGCGTTCATCATGGGCACGCTCAACAACGGCATGTCGATCCTCGGCGTTGGCATCGACTGGCAGCAGGCGATCAAGGGCACGGTGCTGCTCATCGCCGTCTTCTTCGACGTGTACAACAAGAATAAGGGACAGGCGTAATTAAGAGATTGGGAGATTAGGAGATTGATGGGTTCTCATCGAGTCCGTCAATCTCCTAATCTCCCAATCTCCTATTCTCTTCGAAACCGCTGCTCCTGATCATACGGAAAGAAGTCCAGTATCTCTCCGGCGCCGGTGCGTTCTTGTAGGCCGCGCCAGAAGTCAACGGTGAACAACTGGCTGTGATGTTCCTCCATCACCTGGCGCAGCGGCGCCGGGAACCACAGAAACTTGCGGAACTCCTCGGGGAAAATGTCATTCTCCGCTACGGAAAACCAGGGCTGGTCGGATAGCTCGTCCTCGTAGGTGCTGGAGACGGGCATGGCGCGGAAGTTGCAATCTGTCAGCAAACATAACTCGTCATAATCATAGAAGACGACGCGGCCATGCCGGGTGACGCCAAAGTTCTTGATAAACAGGTCGCCCGGAAAAATGTTCGCCGCCGCCAGGTCAGTGATGGCGTGACCGTAGTCGATCACCGCCTCTTTCGCTTTTTCCAGGCTCATCTCCTTGATATAGAGATCGAGCGGATAGAGGCGGCGCTCGGTGTAGAGGTGTTTGATGATCACCTCGTCGTCGGTGACGGTGACAGTGTTGGCGGCGACCTCTTGCAACTCCTGAAGCAGCTCTGGCGCAAAGCGGTCGCGGCTGAAGCTTAGCCCCTCGAACTCCTGTGCGTCGACCATACGTCCCACGCGATCGTGCTTGAAGACCAACTTATAACGATCCATCACCTGCGCGCGTGTCGAGGTTTTGGGATAGGCGAAGCGATCCTTGATGATCTTGAAGACCATGTCGTAGGAAGGCAACGTAAAGACCGTCATCACCATGCCCTTAGCGCCGCGTGCGATCTCGAACTTGTCATTGGAGTTGTTGAGATGGCGATAGAGTGCGCGGTAGCGTTCGGTCTTCCCATGCTTGTTGTAGCCGATGGCGATGTACAACTCCGCCACCGGCTTGAGCGGCAGGATGCTCTTTAGAAAGCCGACCAGGTCGCCCGGAATTTCCGCTTCGACGTGAAAATAGGAACGCGTAAAGCTAAAGACAACGCTCGCCTCTTCCTCCGAAAAGAGCGCAGCGTCGACGATGATGCCGGCGTCGGTGTTGAGCAGCGGCAGGATGATCGGGATCACGCGGTTACCTTTGCGCACGCGCCCCACCAGATACGCCCCCTTGTTGCGATAGAAGACTGACTTGACCATCTCCACTGTGTCGAAGTCAGGCGTGTCCCAACAATTGCGCAGCGCAGCCGCCATCACGCCCGCCACGCGCCGGGCGTCGCCGTCGATATCTTGATAGGCCAGGGTAAAGGCATAGTCGCGCAAGATCGCCTTGATCATGCTCTCCAGTGTATTGATCTGACTGTAGATGCGTACGATCGGCGTGTCGCCGGTGGGGATGGTAGTGGCGCCAAACCACACGAACTCCAGCCCCGGCTCGACGCCCACTGTGGTCAGGATGCGTCGCATGACTGAGTTGTAAAAGGTCTCGGCCAGCTCAACATCCTTGCGCTGATTGATCAGCCGCGCATACGCCTCCTTGATCGCGCCCCACAGCAGGTGGTGGTGGGCTTCCGCGCCCAGCATTGCGCGCAGTCCCAGCACCAGGCGCTGAATCACCTGTTCGCGCAACCCCAGTCGCTCGATGGCGTCATCCTGCCACTTGGCCCATTCGCGATGCTCAAAGCGATCTTGTGCGCGCCGCGTAATCGACTTGAACGCGTTGTGATAATCGTCGAATGCGCCATGAATGGCGGCGGCGGCATTGCGCGCCAGGCTGCGCTTGATCGGTTCGGCGGACATCGGCGGCTCCCTTTTGATGCTATGCATGTTTGGTGGGGAGCACTATATCATGCAGCGACGCCTTCCTGGAAGCATCACAGCTTTCAGGAAGGCGTCTATGTTGAATTGGATTGTGTCGGGGGGATGATGCGCCGCTTACCGGGTCGAGAGCAGCGGCAGATAGATGGAGGTGGCTGCCGCCGCGCCCTCACTATCCTCCGCTGTGTCGGCGTCGAAGTTGGTCATGCCGCGCCCGGCGGTCAACAGCGACAGACTGACGGCGCTGCTGACCGCCGGCATCGTCCCGGTCGCGACGGAGACATTCACGGTCTGGCCGTTGGCATCGATGTACTCGATGGTCAGACAAGGCGCTGCGTTTGGGTCGCCATCGTAGGCGCGCGCCGTGCGCGTGCCCTGGCCGGTGACGAACAGGGCCAGGTTGTTGCCCGCCTGCCAGCCGCCGCGCCCGACAATCTCCTGCACGACAGACGCCAGGTTGGGCGACCACTGCGCCTGCCCGACCGTGTCCCACGCCGGTACGTCGTTCCAGGTCACCGCCGCCGCCGTCTTTGGGCGTGCACTCAAGTTGCCGTTGCCGGGGTCGAAGCTGGCGGCATCGTCAGTTGCCTCACCGCGGAAGGTGAAAGCGGCCGGCCCGCTCTGCGCTTTGGCAGCATAGAACTGGATGTAGGCGTTAACGATGGTGGCGCCTTGCGGCACATCCACATGGCGGAAGCGCAGGCCGACCGTTTGCGCCCCGCTGGTGCTCTCACCCAAATCCAGATTCTTGCGGTTGAGCCGCACCGCACCGGCGGCTGTCTCTTCGGCGTCGTCGCGCTTTTCCTGCAACAGGGCGTAGGTGCTGACCTGCGCCGCCGGCGGCATCGGGTTCTGATGGATGTGCTCCTGGCCACTTTGCGCCGCCGCCATGTACGGGAAACTGGTGCGGAAGGGCTTGTCGTTGTAGTCGATGCCGTCAGTCAGCACGTTGATCAGCGCCGGGTTGAAGCTGAAGCCGGCATCGCGACCGTCGAGCACTGGATAGGCCGCG
>Ga0209398_1000887_pt1 | contig 16841 bp, 17 predicted proteins | sample AshMeaBigSpring_FD_184125 | JGI IMG/M metagenome (GOLD analysis project Ga0209398, IMG submission 184125) | Groundwater microbial communities from Big Spring, Nevada to study Microbial Dark Matter (Phase II) - Ash Meadows Big Spring (SPAdes)... | ecosystem: Environmental > Aquatic > Deep... | reverse complement strand
TTCCACCGTGTCATTGCTGCTAATGCCGGGCAAAAGATCGGCGGCCCAGTTGACCAGGCCGCCGCCGATCCACCCAACGATAAAGGCCGACAGATACAACCAGACTACTTCCATTTTAGGGCACCAGACTCGCCGCACGCAACTCCCAGGGTTCGGCTGGCTCACCATCGGTGCCGCCGCAGAAGGTCATGCAGTTGCCGCTGCAATCTTTGGTGGCAAGCACGGCCATACTCGTGATCTTTCTGATCGTTCTCGGCATACCTGGTTTTGGGTTGAGCACGAAGCTCTGAACCCAACCCGTCACCGTGACACAGCCATAACGCGTGACATAGTAGCTCTCCGCTTCTGTGCCGGTGCAGTTGCTGTCGGAGGCGCAGTTGATGCTGGAAAAGAGCGGCACACTGACCGTCTCACCGGCGCGCTCGTTGACATCGTCCCGGGCGCTGGCTCTGACCCCTCTCAACCCAGGTATGCAAGCTGGCAGCTCTACACGCCCACCATAATCGCTGCGAATGCGACAGGTCAACTCACTGGTGCCGCAGCCGGTTGCTTTGCAGGGATCGTAGTAGGCAGAGTTCTCATCGGTCTCAGGAAAGTCCATCCATCCACGAGCAAGATCGGTAACGACAGCAAAATCATTCGAGCCATCATCATCAAGATCACAGTCATAGCAGTCGCAGGTGTCATGCGGAACTCCGCCAATCGTGCAGCTTGCACTGACTGGGCCAAAGTTTGCGTCCCAGATCACGAGTGATTGACCGCACTGCACACCCTCGAACAGCGCATAATCGAACGCTATCGGCCACAGCCCACAAGCGGCATTGGCGCCGCCACAGGCCGACTTGGCCGTAGCATCCACAGTGACTTCATTCCAGTTCAACACCTGGGCGAGCACGGTGTCGGCAACCGTGCTCGCTCTGACCGAGACGCGGTTGCCGCTGACCGAGACTTCGCTGATGGCAATGGCGTCATCGTTCAGACCATTCCGGCGCAGATAGTCGATCGCCTTGTCGATAGCAGTCTGTTCACTGCGACCGAGGCAAAGTTCGCGCGCCGCCGCGAGAGCGCTGGCGTCCGCAGCGTTCTGCAACTGACGGCGCACACCGTACACGTTCCCAGCTTCAATTGTGAGTGCAACAAACGCCAGCAGACCCATAAAGAACAGTGTGAACTGAATGAGCGCCTGCCCACGCTCGCTGCGCAGATGGTTTAGCTTGTTCATGATCCACTCTGTGAAGTGTCACTACCGTAGTACATCATGCTCGTCGATGCACTGATGGGAACATCACCGATACCGATCAATTCACCAAACTGGGATTCATAGAGCACGCCCACACGCACTTCGACGGTCGTACCAGGGGTTGGGCAACCCGAAGTCGGGTTTGGTGTAATCTCCACATTCTGCCCCAAAATGGTGACTCTACCGCCGGCGCCTTCCGTCACTGCTGCGTCGATGATGGCACTGCGCAGCGCGTTACGATTGATGCCGGTGCAGGGTAAGCGTGAGTAAATTCGTGCGCTCTCGCGCGAAGCGTTGAGCACAACGCCATAATGCTGATACGCATACCCTAGATCGACGGCGCCAACGATCATTGTCAACATGATGATGACGACAAAAGCCATCTCGAGTAGACTCGATCCTCGCTCGTTGCCCATGCGGTGGAACCAACGACGCTTTGCAGGAATCGAGCTATTCGAGCGTAAGCCTGTCGTCGATGAGTCGATCGTGTACATAGTCACCTCTCGTATCCATACAAAAGTGGGACGCATCAAGACGGAATTCCAAATCCACACCACTGCGCCCTGAACGGTTCTTCTCGATGCTGAACACTACCCAGTTGCGCATGCTTTCGGCCTGGATCGGGTTGTAGACGATGTGCTCACGCGAAACAACAGAATACTTGTTGTTGATCACGATTCCCACGTCTGCTTCGTATTGAATCGCCGAACTGCCTCGCATGTCATACAACCTGACCCTCCTAGATTGTAGGCCACTTCGGTCGGCTGCCGCTATCGCCAAAATACGGATTCCTGCGCTCAAAGCTAGTTCTTTTAGCCCCTGTGCGTGATAAGTTGTGACTTCGTTCTCATGCATCAGGCTGGAGGACTCGAAAGGAATCTTCTGGAGGTAGTCAACAACTAGAAATCCTGGTGCGTGCGTACCAAGCATGCGCCGCGCCCAAAGACGAATCTGATCGAGGGTCGTAATCGTTCCGCTGGCTTTGACGATCGTCAGTCGATCCGCATATTGGTATAGCCGGTTGACCGCTTCGGCATAGAGTTCGTGTGCCCGCAGTTCAGCCAGCAGACCGCGCTTCCCCACGGCCTCGTTGAGCATCGTATGAATGCGGCGCAGCGTCAGCGCCGCGTCACCGTGCCCAAGTAACGCGCTTTCCAGACACAGCAGCCGCATCATGATATGCCAGCGATCGTGCTCGTAACAGATGTACATGACCGTTGCGTCGCGGTTGAGAAGGGCCACGTTACGCGCCAACTGGAGTGCAAAAATCGTCTTGCCTACCCCAGAAGGGCCGCCGAGAATGACGAGTTCACCTGGGCGCAAGCCGCCATTGAGAACATCGTCAAGTGGGGAGAAACCTGTGGCGAGAATCTGGAGATAACCGATGTCGCCGCGCGCAACCTGTTCGTCAGCAGCAACCATCACTTCCGCCAGCGTCGATGCACCTGTGAGTTCGTTGTATTGAACTGTCTCGGAAGGCAGCAGCGCCACTGCGTCCATCGATCACCGCCTTGCCCGCCCTGGTTCGGTGGGCATGAACGTCGAGGGTTGAATAAAGAGACCCGCTGACTCCAACCGGGCGTAGAATTTGGGTCTTACCCCGGTCGGCGTGAAGTATCCCTGCACCTTGCCGTTCTCGACTGTGGTCTGCACAAATTGGAACAGGTCTTGCATAATGACCGTATCGCCTTCCATGCCCTGCACTTCGGATATCTGCACGATCTTGCGGGAACCGTCGGCCAGGCGGCCAAGATGGACGATCAGGTCAAAGGCGGAGGCGATCTGTTCACGGATCGCACGCAGTGGCAGATCCATGCCGGCCATCAGCACCATCGTTTCGACACGGCGCAAGGTGTCGCGCGCACTGTTGGAGTGTACGGTCGTCAGCGAGCCTTCGTGACCGGTGTTCATCGCCTGTAGCATGTCCAGCGTTTCGCCGCCGCGCACCTCGCCAACAACGATACGGTCAGGGCGCATACGCAAGGCGTTGATCACGAGCTGACGAATGCTGATCTGACCTTTGCCTTCCACGTTAGCAGGGCGCGCCTCCAGCCGCACAACATGGGTCTGCTGTAGCCGCAATTCGGCGGCGTCCTCGATGGTCAGGATGCGTTCACCCTCGGGGATGAAGGAAGATAGCGCGTTGAGGATCGTGGTCTTGCCGGTGCCGGTGCCGCCCGACACCACGATGTTGAGCGCAGCCTTGACGCAAGCACGTAGAAAGTCAGCGATCCCAGGCGTCATGGCGCCTTTTTTGATCAGTTCGTCGGGTGTCAGGGCGTGTTTAGGAAATTTGCGGATGCTGATACATGGCCCGATCAACGACAGCGGCGGGATGATGACGTTGACGCGCGAACCGTCGGGCAGACGCGCATCGACCATCGGACTGGATTCATCGACGCGGCGCCCTAGCGGGGCTACGATGCGCTCGACAATCCGCATGACATCGTCGTTGTCACGAAACTTGACAGGCGCCAGATCCAACTTGCCGCCCCGTTCGATGAACACAACGCTTGGCCCGTTGACCAGAATTTCGGTGACCATGTCGTCCGCCAGCAAGGCTTCAAGCGGCCCCAGCCCAAGAATGTCGGCCAAGAGTTGGTCAAAAATGTCGTTGCGTTCGATCCGACTCATCGGCAAACCCAACTCGGCCAACGTCTCATTGAAGAGGCGTTCGACCACCAAGCGCACCTCGGCGGTATCGCCGCGCGTGGCGGATGGACTCAACTCGGCCAGGAGCCGCTGTTGGATACGGTCGCGTAGTTGAGCGTATGCAGCATTGCCGCTGACGCGCTCGCCCGGCATCTTTGTTGGGCGAAAGCGTCCATCCATATCGGTAGCAGTTTTTGTGTTCAACATAGGTCACTTCACCCAGATTGGCTCGTACTCGTCCCACGGGACGCGGCTGATATTGGTTGGATTCCGTCCGTTTTGGTCGATGATAAACAACTGTCGGTAACCATCGCGATTCGAGAAGAAAACGATGCGCTGGCTATCTGGCGACCAGGAGGGGTGTTTGTCCCACTCCCAGTTGTTACGCATTAGCGAGACCTGCTCCGAGCTGTCGGGACGTGTCTTCCAGATGTCGTCACTTTCGTTTTCGGTCGTCACAAAAGCAATCCACGCGCCATCTGGCGACCATACCGGGTCGTACGCCATGCCGCCGGTGAAACGGGTGATCGGCTTGGGGGGCAACTGTCCGAACTGCGACGTGACCGGGAGGTGTAGGAGAATCTGCGGCTCACCGTCGATGTCAGCAGTCGAGACGCGGTAGCTGCCATCTGGGGAGTAGCGCTCCGACTCGCGTAACTCATTGAAAACCGTCTCATATTGCTTCAAGTTGCCCAGATACTCACGATTCGAGCCATCGGGATCGATCACGTAGACGCCCGGCAGTTCTGGATTATCCGACTTGAAGACGATCCGATTCCGGAACATCTGGAGTGGACGCGGCGTCGATGTCGGCGTCGCCGTGGCGGTCGGCGGCGTTGGGCCAGGCGTCGGCGTGATGGTCGGCGTCGGCGTCGGCGTCAACAGAGGCACGATTGAGCTGGCTTTTGCACAGGCACTGCTTGCATCTGCAACAGGCAGTTGGCACGCCTGATTGAACATTTCATAGGCATTCAACAGGTCTTCCCGCGCCAGATAATCGTTGCCAGCGCCCGTCAATGCAATGAACAGCATCGAGGCTGTCGAGTTGCCCAGGTAATCAGGGCGCTCAGCAAAGACCGATCGCAGCATATTGACAGCGTCCGGCCAACTCTGCTTGTCGAAGGCTTCCTTGCCGCGCAGGAAGTTGACGGCCAGCCGCGCCTGGGTGATAGCCTCAGCTGAATTGGGATCCTGTTTCAGTGCAGAGTTGAAGAAGTCTAGCGCGATCGACACTTCAGCCGGCTTTGGCGGGTTCTGCTCAAGAATGCGCATACCCTGGCGGTAGTTGAGGCTGTAGAGCAGGTCAGTCACTTCGTCGCGCTGATAATTGACATCCATGGTCTGAATCTGTAGGAGTGCGGCAGTTGCTTCGACGTCGAAGCCCAGTTGGTGCAGTTTGCGCGCCTGCACCATCAACTCGTCAAGTTCTTGTTGGTGACGAATCTTTAGAACCCGGTTGTTGACATCGCGATAGCCGGGCGCCTTGACCTGTAAATCGCTGTACATTGCAAGCGCCAGTTCGCGATGGCCGGCCAGATCAGCGGCTACAGCTTCGTTGTAACGCGCCGAAAGTTCGCGCTGTTTCTGCACCTCGGCTAGTCCGTCGATTGCATCCTGACGGTCGGGCGTTAGCGCCAACATATCGTTGAAACGCGTTTCGGCAGTGTCGAAATCCCCGGAGGCCAACGCCGCCTGCGCCTGGTTGAGCAGTTGCAGTTGCTGGCGTTGGAGTTGCGCGTCCGCCAGCATCGGCATCAATTGCGACCGAATCATCCAGAAGCCCACAATCACGATTGCCAAAATCGTTGCGATAATGCCCGCCCGGCTGGCGATCGGCTTCCATGGAATGATCCAGCGCTTCTCTTTGATCTGGGTGCTGGCTTCCAACTGCGACTTAAACTTGGCGTCCTGCAGCATCTGGCCGATGCGCGCGTCGCCAGGGTAGCGCGCCTGGAGCGTCTCCAGAATGCGAATTGCCTTGTCCCACTGTCCCATGTGAAAGTGGGTTGCAGCTTCTTGGAATTGAGGATCGTCATATTCCGTAGAGCCGGCGCCAAATGTTGCAGCCATAGGTTCCTCCTTCATTGCGCCATTCTCGTCAGCGATTCCATCATCTGCGGCACAACCGGGCCGAGAATGACGATGAACATCGCCGGGAAGATGAATAGCACCAGCACCAAAACGATCTTGACGGTTGCACTGTGCGCCTGTTCCTCGGCCAGTTGCCGGCGTTTCAGGCGCATCTGGTCGGCTTGCGTGTGCAGCACCTGCGCAATGCTCATGCCCAGCATATTGGACTGGATCAAGACGGCAATAAACGTGCTGAGCTCCGGCACGCCGTTGCGTTCAGCCATGTGGCGCAGCGCCTCGTTGCGTGGCACACCGATCCGCAGTTCGCTGACAGCACGGCGAAACTCCTGCGTCAATGGGTTGTCCCATTGCTCGCCTACGCGTAGCAGCGCCGATTCAAAGGCCAGTCCTGCCTCGACGCCGATGGTCAGCATGTCGAGGGCGTCGGGCAGCGCCCGTCGGATTGCCACCTTGCGCCCCTTGATCCGCTGGCTAACCCACAACTTGGGCAGCATAAAACCAACAAACAGTGCAATTGCAGAGTTGCGGATCAACGTAAAAAATGGGTCTCTTGGCGCCATGATCAGGAAATAGCCAGCCCCGGCGCCAATCGCCAGGATAAAGCGGATGCCAACAAAATCCATGGCCGTCAAGTTGCCAGGATTGCCGGCCTGAATCAGCATCAGGTTCAGCTTGTCGATATTTTTCTGCGGCATCAGCCCGGTGAGGAAGCCGGTGAAACGGCGGAAAATGGGTATGATCATGCGCTGGGCGAATGACGTCTGAATCTCGTCGCCCATGGCGGTTGCCGCATCAGCCATGCCAGTCATGCGGTCGGTCACGGCACGCGGTGAACTTGCTGGCGACAGCGACATCCAGATCGCCACGATTGTGCCCGCCACCAAAACCCCAAAGAATGCAGGTGCTAATGCGCCGTTGATCATCTCGATAAGCATGATTACACCTTGATATCCACAATTTTACGAATGATCATGAAGCCGATCCCCATCATCACCCCAGCCGCCAACGGCATCAAACGCTGCCAGTTTGGCTCGAAGAAGGGGTCAAAGTACCCTGGGCTAAGGATGGAAAAAGCAACGGCCAGCAGAATCGGCATCGCCGCCAGGATGTTGCCGGTCATACGTTGCTGCGCTGTCAATACTCTGACCTCGCGCAGTACGCGCACGCGCTGCCGAATCGTTTCGCTAATGTTGTCCAAGACAGAGGAAAGATTGCCGCCCATCTCATACTGTACGCCGATGGCGGTCACCATCAGATCGAGGTCGTCACTCTCGATACGTTCAGCCATGCCTTCCAACGCCGTTTGCATCGGCAACCCCAGACTCATGGCGCGGATCACACGCTGGAACTCTTTCGATGCTGGCTCAGGAATTTCGCGGGCAACCAGTTCGATTGCCTGCGATAGGCCATAACCCGCCCGTAGCGAGCCAACCAGCAAGGTAAGTACATCGGGGAGTTGGTTGGTGAACGCCGCACGTCGTTTATTCTGCCGCTGTTTCAAGTAAAAGACGGCGAACACCCAGGGCAGCACCGCTGCCATCAATCCCACCAGGATGCCCGCACGCATCGCAACAAGCACCGCGATCGCCCCCGACGCCACCAGCAGGATCATCGTGTATTCCCCGACCGACATCGGCACGTCGGCGCGTTGCAGCATGTTCTTCAGTTTTGCGCCAAAGCCAAACCCATTGGCAAGGCGCTCAATGCCGCGAAAGCGTTCCTTGCGTTCGTTTTCTTGTTTTGCGTGTCTGCCCTGACGGATGTACTCTGTGAGGCCGTATTCGCGCAGCCGATCCTCAATCGGGTCGTTGTTTGACACAAAATAACGCATCCCGACAAAGAGCATCAGCACGGACAAACCGGCCAGCACCGCCGCAATTGCCTCACCAGACATAGATCACCTCGCTGCACTTGTCGAACTAATGCGCCGGAACATTCTGCTAAACGGATTGCTGGCTGGCGCTGGCGCCTCTTTCGGGCTTTCCGTCACAACCGGTTGCTTGGTTGTGCCAGTCACAAACATGACAGCGAACTCCTCAATCGCACGGGCTACAGCGCTGCGGCGGTGGCTGAGGTAAAGCGGCACCCCACGATTGACGCTCAAGCTCACTAAAGGCTGATCGTCAGGAATCGAGTGGCGCACACGCACATGCAGCCGCTCCTCGATGTCACTCTTGGAAACGCCACCGTTGATGCCGGCCCGGTTTAGCACTACCCAGACGCGATCTTCCGGGTAGCCGCGCGCCTCAAGCTGATCTAGCAAGAGGCGCGTGTTGCGCAAGCAGACTAGCTCTGGCACCACGGTCATCACAATGTAGTCGGCGCTGTCCAAAAAGGCATAGCCACTCTCGTCAAGCAGCGCCCCCAGGTCGATGACCACCCAGTCGAACATCATCCGCAGTTGCGAAACGATCTGCTCCACTTGCGGCAGGCTAATCTCCAGCGTCCCGTAGACTGGCGCAGGCGCCAACAACACCCGCAGCCCTGACGTGTGATTAGCGAGCACACTGGAGACCAGATCTTTATCCAGACGTGAGGCACGCGCCAGCAGCGTGTTGATATCCCGGTCTCCCTCCAGATTCAGTACAACGTCGAGCGCCGGCGCGGCATAGTCGGCGTCGACCATCACCACACCCTGACCGGTCTGCTCCATAATGGCGATGGACGTGTTGGTCGCCATCATCGTACGCCCGGTACCGCCCTTCGGGCCGACAAAGACCACAACTTTGCCGATCTTGGTGGTGCGTGAGACTTCCTGATTGGGCACCTGGTTCTGCGTCAGCAGTTGATGCACCGTAGTCCAGAATTCTTCAGCCATCAGCGGTTTGGTTACAAAGCCGCGTGCGCCGCTCAACACAGCCTGGCGTGCAACCGCCATCCCGCGTTCGTCCACCATTACCATCGAGACTGCATTCGGCACCGAGACCACCAGTTGCCGCACAATCGTCGGCGCCGGCATACTGCTCAAATCGTCGTCAACTAAAACGAGGTGAGGAAGCAAGTCTTCAGCACGCCGCGCTGCCAGCTCTGGTTGCGCAATCCAAAACAAACGATGCTCTCCCGCATACTGGGCAAGAATCGTGCCGATCTGCTCGCGCAGCCCTTCTGATTCGGCAACTAGCAGTACACGTAAGGTGTCTCCGGGACTTATCCTTGCCAAGACGCGCCTCCCCTCATTTGCCTTCTGTGCGGCAGGCGCCTGCGACGCCTGCCGCACAGATCATCTCTCAAAAAAGTCTAGTCGTCGTGAATATGTCGCGGTCAACTATCTGCCCGGGCCAGTTGGGATGCTGTACCGGTTGATCAGGTAATCGACATCTACCGGGTCAGTCTCAAATGGGCGTTCCACACCGGGTGCGCGCATGACAATGTCGAGGATACCCCCGGCATCCATCAAGTACTTCAGTGTCAAGGCGTCTTGCGGAGGCAGGGTCACCAGCAGCGAGTCTGGACGAATGGTGGTTGAGGCGGCCACATCCTCTGCTGCCGTCTCGTCGACTGGCTGGACCGGTTGGACGCTGCCAATCATCCCGATGATCGTCACGTTCTGCAGCAATGCAAAGGTGGCCTGCTCGCTCTTCTCAGCATCATCGGCGCCGCCAATCCCTCGATTCTCAGGGAAGGGCAACGAGTAGAGAAGATCGACGCGATCACCAGGCTTCAAAACGCCAACGCGGCTCATGAGATCCTGAGCCGGGATTGCCATCAATACTTGGTCTTCATTCAAAAATACGGCGCTGCGCCCATCTGCCCCCACGACGTTCGGATCGATTAGCTTCTGCTCCAGCACCGGCTCGCCACCGTACACTGGAACCAACGTGAGCTTGCCGACAGCCCCATCGATACCGCTGATCTGACCATCCGGCACTGCCTCCGCCGGGAAATCCACTTCGATCAAATCTTCTAACGTCAGGAGTGTGCGGGCGGGAATGTTCCGGTTCGCGACGACAACTGTCACCACGGGACCGGCGTCGCCTGTCTCCACCGGTGTTTCAGCGACTCGGGTCAGCGTCGAGTAAGCAACAAAACCGGCAAGCAGCGCCAGCACGATCCCAGCGGCAAACCAGATGAACCCTCTCATGCGTGACATGGCTTGGCCCTTTCAGACTCTACCTACCTACGCTCACCCTTCGCGCATCATCGTCGCAGAGGATGAGATGTCCACCGACCCTGCTCCGCCAACGGCCTCGATGATCATACGCGTCAGCAGCGGAGCACTATACTCAACCTCGACCTGTACAAGGTCAACGTCGGGGTGTGTCACCAATACATTGACCCGCTCAGCAATTAGCCCGACCGTCATGCCACGCGCCGCCGTTTCTGCCAGGTCGTCCACGCACCCCTGGTCGCACGCCTCGGAAGTGGCTACAAGCCCAGCGCGTGCTCCCTCACGGGCTGCGTTCGACACAGTGACATAGTCAAAGAATAGTAGGCTTAATTCGATGATACTGAATGCCAGAAAAAGAAAAAGGGGCAGGACTAGGGCGTACTCGACCAAATCCTGTCCTCTTTCCTGGCCGTGGCGAGGATTCATGGTTCCCCCCTCGTGGCCTATTCGGGCCGGCGCCTCTTGCGAAGACGCCGGCCTTACCTAATCAAACTTACACTAGATACTTGCTGCGGGCGCCGTATCAACCGGCCGCCTCACCCAACGCACCACTCAGGTTGTTCCAGATCGTCTCTAGGGTGCCACTCATGGCTGCCAGGGCGGTCACAGCGGCGAGCGCCAACAGACCGGCGATCAGAGCATACTCAATCAGGTCCTGCCCTTCTTCCTTGCTGAAGTACGCCTTGAGAATCAAGTAGTAATACGTAATCATGGTGCTCCTCCTATCGAGCATTGAATCGGATTGACTGCCTCTATCAACTGACTGATTGACTGACTGTATCCTGTAAACGCCCTTTTCCGTGTGGCGCATACATTCGCTGCCTCGCCGTGATTCGACTGACCTGGCACGTTTCGTTCATTCGTGCCGCTTTGTGAGGTGGTCTCGCTTGCTGTTGTTGTCTGAATCACTAGCCTTCTTTCTAGTAAACATAGTACAAGTCTTCTCCTGAAATGCCATCGGTCGATTGGTAGAATGCACCGGTTTGCCAGGTAGTACATTTGATGGTTAAGGTGACAGAGTCTTGACTGCCGATCCGCCACACGCTACGCCCCTTGTCGCGCACAAAAAAAGGCTCGCCTGGGCATGTTGCACCGGGCGAGCCTTGCGGACAGGTGTACGGAAGCGTCAGGCAGAGCTTTGACGAAGGTCTTGCACATTGAGTTGCAGGCGGCGCTCCCCTTGCCACTCGTTGCTCTCGACCTGGAAAACGATGTCGATTCGCTTACCCTCGCGCAGTTCGGCAACCCACTCACCTTGCTGGAAAGCCACCGCGTCAAAGACTGGCCCGCTGGCGCCTTCATCCACCACAAGCCGCAGATGTTTGCCGGCACCCACCGTGCGCACCCCGCGCACCCGCACGTTGCGCGCCAGCAGCGTCGGCGGTGGATTCTCCTGACCGGTCGGCTCCAGGCGCGCAAATTGCTCGACCACACCCCAGTTGATCACCTCTAGCAACGTGACGGCGTCAACTTCGATGGTCGGGCGCAGCGACGTGCGATCTGACAACGACTGGTCGGCCAGCGCCAGCAACGCCTCCTGGAAGGCCGGCAAGTGCGTCCGCCGCACGGTAAAACCCGCAGCGCGCTGATGACCACCGTGTCGCACCAGCAGATGCCCGACTTCATCCAGCGCATGGCTGATGTTGAATTCGGGGATGCTGCGTGCACTGCCGCGCGCCTCGTCGCCGTCGTGACGCATCACCACCGCCGGGCGATAGTAGCGCTCCGTCAGCCGTCCCGCCACCAGCCCGACGATGCCGTGCTCGAAGTGCTCGCTGCCCACAATGAAGATCGCCGGATCGTCGGCCATGACGGCGGCAAGTTGCGTCTCCGCTTCGCGCTGTGCGGCTTCGGTCAGCGTCCGCCGCCGGTCGTTGAAACTGTCCAGGGTGGTCGCCAGGGTGTGCGCTTCGGTGGCGTCATGCGTGCGCAACAGACGATACGCCAGTTTCGCATCGCCCAAGCGCCCCGCTGCGTTGAGACGCGGCGCCAACCGAAATGAAATCGCCGTTGCGTCTACCATCCCTGCCCGCAGATCGGATTGCAGCATCAACGCCTCGACGCCGATGCGCGGCGCGGCGTTGATCACCTTCAGCCCACGGCGCACCAGGCTGCGATTCTCGCCCAACAGCGGCATCATGTCCGCCACTGTGCCCAGCGCCACCAGATCGAGCAGACTCGCCTCTACTTCGGCGGCTTGCGCCGGCTTGATCAGGCACCAGCGCTCCTGTGACGCCGCGCGCAACACTGCCTGCGCCAGCCGAAACGCCACGCCGACACCCGCCAGCCGGTCGAACTTGCTGGGGCAATCCGGCCGGCGCGGGTTGATCACGGCCAACGCCGGCGGCAATTCCTTGCCCACCGAGTGATGGTCGGTGACGATCACAGCCAACCCGTGTTCGACTGCGCACGCTACTTCACTCAGCGAGCGGATGCCACAATCCACCGTGATGAGCAGTTGCGCCTGTTCAGCGATGCGCACGATTGCATCCGCGTTGAGGCCATAACCCTCATCGACGCGGTCGGGGATGTACGGGCCGACGCGCCCGCCCAGTGCCTGCAATGCCGTGACGAGCAGCGCCGTCGAAGCGACGCCGTCCACGTCAAAGTCGCCGTAGACGCAAATTGTTTCTTGTTTGTGCAGCGCCTTCAGGATGCGCGTCACCGCCGGGGTCATGTCGCGCAATTTATAGGGATTCTCGACGGTCGCCTGTTCGCCGTCCAGAAAGGTGCGCACCGCTGCCGGCGTATCGACGCCGCGATTGTAGAGCACTTGCGCCAGCAGCGGATGCTCCGGCACGGCGCGCAAAAAGGTCTCCGGTGCGACAGGCTTAATCGACCAATGGGCTTCACGGTGCGGCATGGTATGATTATACCGATGCACCGAACTTGTCCCAATCACTCAACGACTACACACACACTATGACCGCTCTCGCCGCCGATGCTGGCTATCTTGCCGCGCAATATGGCACTGCCGACAAGCTACACATTCGCCAGGAAGCGCACGCGCGCTACAGTGAGCGCCCGGACGATTTCTTTGCCTGGGCGCTCGCCTTTCTCGATCTGCAGCCCGGTTTGATGACGGCGGATATCGGCTGCGGGCCGGGCGCATATCACCCACTGTTGCACGCGGCGGGCTGCCGCGTCCTTGCGTTCGACGCCTCACTCGGCATGATGGCGGAAACGCAACGCCAGGCGCAGCGCGCACAGCTTGCCGTTCATGCGATTCAAGCGTACGCCGAAGCCTTGCCGCTGCGCAGCGCATGCCTGGATCGCGTGCTTGCCAACCACATGCTCTATCATGTCGGCGACCAGCCGGCGGCATTGGCCGAGATGCACCACGCGCTCAAGCCCGGCGGCGTGGCGCTGCTGGCAACAAACGCGCCCGATGCCGGCGACGTGCTCTATCTGGCGCACCGTGAAGCCGCGCAAGCGCTTGGTTACATACCCGCGCCACGCGTGACCAGCCGCTTCCACCTCGGCCATCTGGCGCTGGTGCAACAGGCTTTTGCGGACGCCGAGGTGCATCTCTACCACGACGCCTTTCTCTTCCCAACCCTCGACGCCGCGCTGCACTACTACCTGAGCGGGATCGTCGACCTGATCGAGGACGCGCCGCCTGACGGCCATCACGTCCAGCAACTGCTGCCAGCAATGCGGGAACGGTTGCAGCGCAGGCTGGACAGCGCAGGCCGGCTGCGCGTCCCCAAAGACGCGGGTTGTTTTGTCGCCAGAAAGCGGTAGAATAAACGCAGTGGCTGGGGTTGCTCAATGGAGGTCCATCATGCAAGTTGTTGCCTATGAAGGTATCATCGAAAATGGCCGGGTGCGGTTGAACACTGATGTTCGCCTGCCCGAAAATGCTAAAGTTTATATCCTGATCCCGAACAGCGAGGAGCAGCGAATTGTGCATCTCTACAGCCCGCGTCTGGTTCATCCTGAACAAGCACCAACGTTCAAGAAAGAAGTAGTCGAGGAACTGTTCGATGCCAGCCTATGACGCCGATGCGTTCGACCCGCCGGCGCCTATTGCATTCGTCAAATTCCGCAACCCACAAAATGGCAGAACCGTCGCTGATATCCAAATGTTGATCGATTCTGGCGCCGACGTGACGTTGCTCCCGATGACTGCTGCCAACCAACTCGCGTTGACAGCCGAAGCCGGTAAGATGGTTGAAATTATGGGGTTTGACGGTAGCGTCACGCTTGCTCCGGTAGCCAGGTTGGAGATGTCCTTTCTGAACAAGACCTTTCGCGGCCAGTTCCTGCTGATCGACCAGGCGTGGGGCGTGCTAGGGCGCGATATCCTCAACCTGGTGAGTTTGGTGTTAAACGGTCCAGAATCGGTCTGGGCTGAACAACCGCGTAGGCGTTAGGCGCCGCATTGGGGTTTCCCACTGAATCACTCATTAGCAAAGCATGAATGACACGCATGATCGTCTGCGCCGGCTGCAAGACTTGCGCACGCGCCAACGCCCGCCAGAACTGACCTACACGCCGATCGACGACGCCGGCGCGCCGCTGCCCCCGCCGCGCTTGGCCCCGGCGCGTGGCAGGCTGGAAGAGCTGCTGCCCGGCGCCGTGATCGAAAACGTGGCCGGCGCCTGCTACGTCACGACGACCGCCGTGCCACTAGAAGAGGTTCGTGGCGGCGACCGGCTGGCGCACGCGCTCACCGCTTCACCGGCCGTGCTAGCGCCCTTTCATCCCGACTTCCGGCTGGAACAGGTGAGTAGTTTCGCCGACGCCGCCTTTGTGGACACCGAGACGACCGGGCTGGGCGCCGGCGCTGGCGTCTACGCTTTTCTCGTCGGCGTGGGCGCCTTCGAGACATGGCCGCCAGCCGTCGCCTCGCGCCCCGCGCCCCGCGCCTTGTCATCCCTCCCTGACGGTTGGGGTTCGGATGACGCCTCTCGCCCCTCACCCCTCGCCCCTACCCACTTTGTCGTCCGCCAATTTTTCATGCGTCATCCCGGCGAGGAGGCAGCAGTGCTTACGGCGGTGGCGGAGGTGGTGGGCACGCGGCGCCTGGTCGTGACTTTCAACGGGCGCGGCTTCGACCTGCCGCTGCTGCGCGCCCGTTACCGCCAGAACCGACCGCTGCTGCCCGCCGATTATCGCCGCGTGGCGCTGTTCGAGGAAGGCAGCCCGCATCTCGACCTGCTGCTGCCCGCGCGCCGGCTGTGGCGACGGCGGCTGCAAAGCTGCCGGCTGATCAACCTGGAGCAGCACATCCTCGGCCTGGCGCGCGGCGAGGAAGATGTGCCGGGGGCGGAGATTCCGCGCATGTACATCGACTTTCTGCGCACACAACAGGCGGGCGAGATGCGCCGCGTCTTCTACCACAACCGCGAGGATATTGTCTCGATGGTGGCGCTGGGCAACGAACTGGTGCGCGCCTACACCGATTCCTTCGCCGAACTGGAGGGGGTATACGCAGAGGATTTGCTCTCGCTGGCAGCCTGTTACGTACGCCAGGGACAGGCGCCGCTGGCCGAGCGCGCCTATCGCAGCGCGGCGGCGATGGCAGAAAATGACCGTCTGCGCGCCGATGTCTTTGCGCAGTGGGCGCTGCTGCTCAAGCGTCAGGAACGCTGGACGGAGGCCGCCGATCTCTGGCAGCTTTGGCTGACCTCGGTGCCGGGCGGCGATGCGCTGCCCTTCATCGAGCTGGCAAAATATCACGAGTGGCGCACCGCCGATCTGGCGGAGGCGGAGATGTGGGCGGCGTGGGGGCTGCACACCGTCGAGGCGACGCCGGCGTCACAGCGGCAGCCAGGGCAACTCGCCGATCTGCGTCACCGGCTGGAGCGGATTCGCCGCAAGCGCAACAATGGCAGCCAGGACGACGAAAGGACACAGTGACAACACCATCAACACAGGGTTTTCTCACAATAGGATTCCATCGCACTTCAGATCAAACAGGGAGGAAAGTTTCCAATGAGCCACAAGTTCCCCAGCCCGGAATGGGTAGAAGATTTCTACGCACAAATCAACGGCAGCGACGCCTACGCCAACGCCGCCAAGACCTGGGAAGGCGACATCACGCTGATCATCGAGGGCGGCGCCGGCATCTATCTTGACCTCTGGCACGGCAAATGTCGCGCCGCCGAGTTCATGGCCGACCCGCACGCCAAGTCACCGGAGTTCAAGATCACGGCGGACATGGAGAAGTGGAAGAAGGTGCTGGCCGGCAAACTCGACCCAGTGCAGGGTATGGTCACACGCCAGATCAAGCTCGACGGCAACCTGGTCAAGATCATGAAGAACGTCAAGGCCGCACAGGAGCTGGTGCGCTGCGCCACCAAAGTGCCGACCGTCTTCGAATAGACTTCATTCAAAGGAAAGCGTATGTGGTACTTCTCATCGCCCTTCGTCGTCTTTGGCGATGAAGCCCTCAGCCATCTGGAGCAGTTGACAGGTGAACGCGCGCTGATCGTGACCGACGCCACGCTGGCGAAGCTGGGTATCGCCGCGCGTATCGAGGCAGCGCTGCACAAGGCCGGCATCGAGACGCGCGTCTTCGCCGAAGTGGAGCCGGAGCCAAGTCTGCAAACCACGCAGCGCGGCGCCCAGGTCGCTATCGACTTTGCGCCGGATTGGATCGTCGGCCTGGGCGGCGGTAGCCCGATGGACGCGTCGAAGGCAATCTGGGCGATGTACGAGCACCCCGAACTCGACCCGACCGAGATCAACCCGATGGTCACGATTGGGCTGAGTAAAGCCAAGCTGATCGCCATCCCCACCACC
>Ga0209398_1000883_pt1 | contig 16892 bp, 16 predicted proteins | sample AshMeaBigSpring_FD_184125 | JGI IMG/M metagenome (GOLD analysis project Ga0209398, IMG submission 184125) | Groundwater microbial communities from Big Spring, Nevada to study Microbial Dark Matter (Phase II) - Ash Meadows Big Spring (SPAdes)... | ecosystem: Environmental > Aquatic > Deep... | reverse complement strand
CCGCCTTCAGTGCCGCCAAACCTGCCTCGGCCTCGGCGGAAAGCGCCGCAGGCAGCGGGCCGAGCTTCCAAAATTGAGGGCCAAAGGAATTCGTCACCTTCTGCCACTGCGAGTCATCGAAGCCCGGCTTTTCCCATCCGGGGGAAGGAGCCGACTCGTCCGCATACCGGAAGTGACGAGCCTCCGCGCCGATCATCGTGTTGGTGGCGGGCAGGCGAAAGTCGCCGAACCGGTTGTCCGTCGTCGGAACCAGCTCAAACTCCCAGAGCCCGTCAAGCTTGACTACCGCAGGCACCTGGGGCACTGCCGCCTTCAGGGTGAACGACTTCTTCCCCTCCTCAACAGTCGCCCATTTTTCACCGGCGGATTTTGCGAGGCCCTGCACAACGGTCTTGTCTCCCATGCCGGTGAGGGCGGTGATCTCATCAAGATTTGTTGAAGGAATCGTGGCGACCGGACGGCCCGGGTTGAAAACGATGATCTGCGCTTCGCTCTCCGTGAGCGGCATGCGGAGTTGGGTGCCTTCCGGGATGATCTTTGAGGCGAAAAGCGGCTGCGTCCGGCCAGTCCAAGGATCCCAGAGTTCGGGAATCCCATGCGCGCGGAAAAAGAGGGTCGAGCCCTTCGCTGCACCATAGACCATGTAAACGTGGCGCGGTCCGATCTTCCGATGCAGGAACATATTGGGCTGGGCGGCCCCATCGACACCGGCCACATCGCGGGGAAAGCTCTTGTCTATCGCGGCAACAATCGCCGAGGGCTCTTTCGACCAGATCCCAAGGCCTCCGCTGGGGCTCTTGTTAATCAAGGGCTCGGCTGGCGGCGCCGATTGGGCGGTGGCCCCGAAGAGTTCTTTCACCATCGCATCCAGCTTGGGATCATCCCGCCCGGCCCGGTCGCTCGCCGAGGGCAGCGGCCCCAGCGCCACGACAATCCCGCCAGCCCTCTGGAATTCCAGTGCCTTCAGAAGGGTCTCAAAGCGCAGCGCCTGCATCGCAGGAATCACCAGCACGCGGTAGCGCTCGCCGGCAACCTGCAGTTCCTTATCGGCAATTTTCGCCCGCGATAGCGACTCGAAATCCATAAAATCGAAATCCACCCCCTGCTTGTGAAGGTGGTTCGCCGCGCCGAATGCGGTTGCGACGGACACCCGGCCAGGTGTGTTCGTGGGCGCATTTTTCGGATTCAGGACATCGCCGTCCGCCTCCATCGCCGCCACCGGATAGAGGACCGCGACATCGCATTGGTGCACGCCCTGGCTGAGCAAGTAGGAAAGCCTCTCGGACATTTCCAGATGCTTTTTCATGTGATCCCAATACGGCATCCGGAAATGGTTGCACGGCGGCGCCCATTCCCAGTAGCCGCCGTAGGTGGTGTAATAGAGCCCGTGGAGGGTGAGCAGGTTGTGGCCCATGGCCATGTTCCGATAAAGAGCGTGCACAAGGTCTGCCGTGCTCGTCCCCCACCCGCTGCTGTAGTAGCCCTCATTCCAGACGCGCTCGCGCTCATAGAGGTGCGCCATTGAGCTCGACACTTTGTTTTTAATCAGATCGGCGCTGAGATGAGGCGAATCGTTCCCCGGACCGGTGTTCCACCGCTGGGTGCGGAAGTAGTCGCCAAACTCGGTCACATCCCGCCCGCGGCCACCGTGGTCGCAACCGTAGATCATCCCGCGCTCGTAGTTCCATAGGAAGAGCGGTTTGAAATAACTTTCCTCCGAGAGCGACGCGATCACGTCGTAGTAATCGAGCCGGACCTTCGGCGTGCGCGGGCCGATGTCGCCAAAGATCGCCGGCAGCTCCGGAACGATGTCGTAGCCTTTGCGCTGGCGGAATTCCTCAGCAAACCGGTCGTTCCAAAGATTCCCTCGGACCCCGAATCCCAGCTCGTCAGAGAAGAAAAAATTCAGGCTCTTCCCTGCCTCGCCCGGAAAGCGGTCCTCAAAGCGTTTGAAAAGCTTTTCGATCGTGCCGGAGCCGGAGAGCGGATTCATTGGATCGATCGAGACCGGGTTCAGGATGGAAACTGTCGCACTGATCTTCCAGTCTCCGGAGCCCGCCGGCGCCGTCCACTTCAACTTGCCGTCTGCCACATTCTTACGCAAATCCACCCCGCTGCCGGGGACAACCTTTCCATTGGAGACCCGGTAGGCGGTCGCGCCGATCACCTCCAGGCGCTTGCGCTCGGACGCCTTCTTGCCTGTGAAATACCCGCCGCCGGTTCCGGCGATTTGTGCCTGGCTGTCCAGCAGATCCAGCTCGACCGTGCCTCCAGCAGCGATCGAAGCCTCCACGTTTTCCAATGTCACCCCGCGAACACCGGGATGCTCGGCAATGACCTCGTCCGTCCATTGTCCGTGTCCGGGGATGCCGAGCGTGTAGTCGCTGAGACTCACCGCCATGCCCTGCTCCTTCGCCTTCTGCATGAACCACTTTGTGAGATCCCACCACTCCGGTGAGAACAATGCGGGGTCGCTCGGCACACTCGGCCAGCCGGGAGCGTCGCTGTGCATGTAGTTAATCTGGAGCCCATCGATGCGGTAGCCCTTGAGCTTGTCGAGCTGCCAGGCCATCCGTTCCTTGATCAGGGGCTCGCCAACCCACCAGTAAAAGGCCACCTCCCCATAGCCCGGCGGCGGGTTAATAAAGCCAGGAAGTGCATCGAAATTCGCGTCGCGGCTCGGGAAGCCAACGGCTTCCTTCGGGTGCGGCGGCAGCTTTGATGGATCGCTGAGATCAAGGTCGGATGCGGGCAGGCAACCCGCCGCAGCAAACAGCGGTGCAAAGCGTGGGATTCGAATGCGGAAAGGCAGTTTCATAGATGGGCGTTTCGTGGGACGGTTTTCGGGAGAGTGAGCGATTGTACTGTGCTTTTCAGCACAAAGGCGACAATCGGTGCGGGCTCTTCCACGGGCTTCGAAGGGAGCAGCAGCAGCCAGGCCCGCGAGGCGACGGAAAACTGCAACTGGTTGTCGCCGCTCCATTCGCCGCCCTCCTTCGGATCCCCTTTCTGAAATCGCCAGCCGTCGGTGAAAAGGATTCGCTGGCGAGGAGAATCAGAGGTCCCCGCGGCAAATAGGGAATGCGATAAAACCATGGTAGAAGCGGCGAGCAGCGCGCCGAAATGCAGCAGTATGGGGAGTTTCAAGAAGAGCCTAAATGGGGTAATTCGCTTAAGGCGGTCCGCGGAAGGACGCAGACCTACTCATCCTACCCGACCTGCACAACCATAGCAGTGCTGTTGTCGCGTCCGGATGAGATAACTGCTTCGCGGACGAGGCATTCAGCGGGATTCCCTGTCCCACTGTCAAGAATATCGCGCAGCTGATTGTCGTAAATCCCGTCAACGACCCCGTCGGTGCACAAAAGAAACCTGTCCCCGCACTCGTAGGCAACCGCCCCCACCTGCGGGTCGACAAACTGGTTGCCAGCCCCGAGCGCTCGCTGAAGGACGTTCCGCCGCGGATGGGTCTTGGCCTCGCGCTCGTTCAACTTTCCATTCCGGAACAGCCATCCGACATACGTGTCGTCATGACTGAGCTGCCGAATCCCTCCGCCTGCAGGCAGGTAGTAGATCCGGCTGTCACCGATATGGCCGAAATACATCCAGCCCGGACTGAACCAGCAAAGGCTCAGCGTCGCTCCCATCCCGGAGCATTCCTCGTAACAAGATCCCAGGTAGAGCAGCGACTTGTGAATTTCAGAAAAAAGCTCGGGCAGCACATCCTCAAACCCCGCGGAAAGCCCGCCCGCCGCCTGCTTGAAAAGCGGCGGAAGCATCCGCGTGATCTTCTCAACCGCAATTCGGCTCGCAAACTCACCAGCCATCGCCCCCCCCATCCCGTCGCTCACCGCAAAGATCAGGTCGGCATGCGAGCAGTCGGAGCTCCCGATCTTGCCCAGGAACCGCGCCTCGCGGGCGTCGATGGCCAACCCCAAAAACGAATCCTCGTTGTTCTTCCGTACCCTGCCCCGGTCGGTGTGGCCGAACCATTCCAGCGGAGGATATGCCCCTTCAGCCCCCATGCTGCTCGCCCGCCTCCAGTATCGTCGCAAATTCGAAGTCGATCAGACAGAACCGGCCGTCCGACTGCCGGTAGGTCACATTCCGCATCTCCGCATCATCGTGCCGGACGCCGAACGTCTCCAACTCCGCAAAAAGTTCCTTCAGGCGCTCATCGTCAAGGTGGTCGACCCGGCTCCCGCAGTTCGTTGTGACAATCTTCAGCGCGTCCTCGTCCGCCTCCAGCAAGCGAGGGACAAACGGGCACCCGCGCTCCTCAAGAAATTTCAGGACACGGACCTCGGTAGCAAACCGCTCCGGCGCGTTAGGCCCTCGGAACTGCTTGTGAACCTTCCCGTCGAAACCGATGCGCACCGTCGCGCGCAGTGTGTCCTTGACCTGTTGCATCCCGCCGCCAGCATGACGCCGCCCCGCCGTCTGACAAGTCAGGAAACAGGGCTCCGATTGAGCAATTTTCACCGGTAGCGAATTCTTTTTTAGACAACTGGCATCAGACTTGCTTACCTCTTCACCCGCCGGATGGATATCAGGGCAAAAACCAACATCAAACGGTCCCCACCGGCGTGGACCGCTCAATAACAGACACTGCAAACAACAAATATGGCGAAATATAAACTGGAATACATCTGGCTGGACGGCTACGAACCCGTCGCGAACCTCCGTGGCAAGACTCAGGTCAAGGACTTCGACAGCTTCCCAACACTTGAGGAACTTCCGCTTTGGGGTTTTGATGGCAGTTCGACGCGCCAGGCCGAGGGGCACAGCTCGGACTGCGTTCTCAAGCCGGTAGCCGTCTATCCGGATCCGACCAAGGACAATGGAGCTCTGGTCATGTGCGAAGTCATGCTTCCGGACGGTTCGCCGCATCCGACGAACGCCCGCGCCACGATCCTCGACGACCCGGGTGCCTGGTTCGGATTTGAGCAGGAATATTTCCTCTACCGCGATGGGGTGCCGCTCGGCTTCCCGGAAGGCGGGGGGTTCCCGCCTCCCCAAGGCAAATACTATACCGGTGTTGGATACGAGAACGTTGGCGACGTGGCCCGCGAGATAGTGGACACCCACCTCGATCTCTGTCTGGCCGCCGGCATCAACCACGAGGGTATCAATGCCGAAGTGGCCAAAGGCCAGTGGGAATTCCAGATCTTCGGCAAAGGCTCTAAGACCGCCGCAGATCAGGTCTGGATGGCCCGCTACCTCCTCCTTCGCCTCACCGAATCCTACGGCGTCGTGGTGAACTGGCACTGCAAGCCGCTCGGCATGGAGGTCGACTGGAATGGCTCGGGCATGCACTCGAACTTCTCCACCACCTACATGCGCGAGGTCGGCGGGAAGGATTACTTCGAAGCCCTCATGGCCGCTTTCGACAAGTACAAGAACGAGCACATCGCCGTCTATGGACCGGACAACCACATGCGCCTCACCGGACTGCATGAGACCCAGTCGATCGACAAGTTCAACTACGGCCTCGCCAACCGCGGCGCCTCGATCCGCGTCCCGCATAGCTTCGTGAACAACGGCTACAAGGGCTACCTCGAAGACCGCCGTCCGAACTCGCAGGGAGATCCCTACAAAATCGCCAGCCGCATCCTTCAGACGATCGCGACTGTGCCGACCAAGTAAGGCCCGGCTCAGAATAAATTCAGCAGAACGCCGCCCGCGCAAACGGGCGGCGTTCTTTTTTTACCCGACTCAGCGCTTGCGGAAGAGGTAGTGGCTAACGAGCCACTCGTTCCCCTCGCGGTAGCCCCAGAGTTCTGCGCAGGACATGAAGAAGACTCGCCAGTAGGCACGCCACTTGGCGGCCTGTTCGACCCCGTAGGTCTGCTCCAGAATCGGGCGGATCGCCGCCTCGTTGGCATCCATCGTCTGCAGCCAGGCCTCCGCGGTACGCTGGTAGTGGGTCCCGCTGACTCGCCAGTGGTGTTCGATCGAGAGGTCGTCCTGAAAATAGAGCAGGAGGTCGTCGGAAGGCATCGTTCCTCCCTCGAAAAAATACCGGGTGATCCAATCCGAGGGATCGGTCCCCTCGAAGTGGTAGGCAAACTCCCGGTGGGTGAAGATGTGGACAAAGAGGCGACCGCCGGCGCGCAGCCACCGTGCGACCTTCGCCAGCAGGAGTTGGTAGTTCTTCATGTGTTCGAACATCTCAACCGAAACCACCCGGTCGAACGAGCTATCGCCCGCCTCGAAGACGTTCATATCGGCCGTGACGATCCGGATATTGCCAAGCCCCCTCGCTGCAGCCTCGGCCTCGATGTGAACTTTTTGTGTCGCGGAATTCGACACCCCGGTGATGCGGGAGCCCGGGTAGTGCTCGGCCATCCAGAGTGTCAGGCTCCCCCAGCCGCAACCGAGCTCAAGCACGTCTTGTCCATCCTCGAGCGCAGCGCGCCCGCAGGTCAACTCGAGCATCGCCTCCTCGGATTCCGCAAATGTCGTGCCCTCCTCGGGCCAGTATCCGCTGCTGTATTTCATGCGGGGTCCAAGGCAGAGCTGAAAAAAACCGGTCGGCACTTCGTAGTGCTGGTCGTTGGCGGCCCGGGTTTTGATGGCGATCGGGCTGGCCTTGAGTCCGGCGATGAATGCGGCGAGCGCCTCGCTGCGGGCCTCGACTCCAGCATGTGTCTCCTCGCGCAGCTTTTTGCCAAGGAGATTGCGGATGCCGATGCGGATCGCCGCGTCGGGCAGGAGGTTGCGGGCAAGAAGGTCGTCGAGTGAGATCATGAGTTATTCGTGTTTGGGAAACCAGGGAAGAAACGCGCTCGTGCGCTTCTGGTAGGCACGGTAGGCGTCGCCTCGGGACTTGAGGGAATGAGCCTCGGAGGGCGGAATGCCGGTCATGCAGGTCAGAAAATAGAGCATCAGGAGCGGGCTGACAATTCCGGTCCAGCCCCATGGAGAACCGAGCGCATACACAAAAAATGAAACCCAGATCAGCCATTCGAAGAAGTAGTTCGGATGACGGGAATAGTTCCAGAGCCCTGCGTCGCACACCCGTCCGCGGTTCTCCGGCCTACTCCGGAAAGCGGCCAGCTGCCGGTCGGCGATCGACTCACCACAGATCGCAACCAGCCAGAGGCCAAAACCGGCCACCTCGAATACGCCGGGAGGACCGGAGAGGTCCGAGCACGCCAGCGCCACCGGCACGCTGAGAAGCCCAATCAGCACGGCCTGAAGCTGGAAAAATCCGAAGAACATCAGCCAGGTGCGGTTCGGAAACTGGGTTCGAAGCTCGGCGTAGCGCGGATCTTCGGCCGGGTGGTGCGACATGACGCGGCGGTGGAGATGACTGCCCAGGCGGAGGCTCCAGAGGCACACCATCGCAGCAACGACTGCCTTTCTCACGGGGTCGCCGGCCCCGAAGACCGCGCAATAGACGGCGACAGGGGCAAACCCGAACGACCACCAAATGTCGACAATGCCCGCATTGTTCATGCGCTTCGCAAATGCCCAGACCACCACCATCATCAGCATCGGGATGAGCGTCCCGCCCGCCATGAGCAACCAGAAACTCATGCCCTCAGAGCAGGCTGTAGACCGGCGAGGTCAGCTTCAGGTTGTCCGGTCGCGAGTAAACCGCCTGCGCGACCGTGATGTGGCGCGTCCCGAACGCAGCCTCGCAGTAGCAGAGGTAGAGGCGCCACTTCCTAACGAAGGTCTCGTCAAACCCAAGCGCCCGCACCTCATCAATCCGGGCCTCGAAATTCTCCCTCCAGATCCGCAGCGTCTTCGCGTAGTGGGGCGCCATGTCCTCGTAGTCGAAGAGGTTCAGGTCGCCGCCCGCAATCATCGCGGACGCGATCCGCGCGTTGCACATCAGCAGGGATCCGGGAAAAACGTGCTTCTGAATAAAGTCCACACCGTCGCGAAGGATCGGGTATTGCCTGTCCGGACACAGGATCGCTTGCAGCGCGAGAAGACCGTTCGGCTTCAGCAGGTCATGGATCTTGGCAAAATACGCGTCAACGTATTGGTCGCCCACCGCCTCCAGCATCTCGATGGATACGATCTTGTCGTAGCGCCCGGTCAGTTTTCGGTAGTCGCAGAGCAGGATCTCAATCCGGTCGCCGAGACCGGCCGCCTGGATCCTCGCCGAGGCCTCGACAAACTGCTCCTCGGAGATCGTGACCGTCGTAATCCTGCATCCGTAAACGCTCGCGGCATGCAGGCTGAACCCGCCCCAGCCGCTCCCGATCTCCAGCACTTCGTCCGACGGGGTCAGGCGCAGCTTGCGGCAGAGGAGGTCGTATTTCCGGATCTGGGCGTCATGGAGAGGGATTTCGGGCGGCTCAAAGTAGGCGCTCGAGTAGGTCATCGTTGGATCCAGCCAGAGCTTGAAGAAGTCGTTGCTCAGGTCGTAATGGTCGCTGATATTCCTGCGGCTGGTGCCGAGGCTGTTCGGGCGCCGCTTGTGGATCCTGCGGTTGATGATGTTGAGAATGTTGAATACCCCGGTCCCGCGCGAATTGCCGGTTTCGAGGGCGGCTGCGCTGTCGGCGTTCAGGATGAACCACGCGATCACCCGCGTCAGGTCGGACGTTTCCCACTCGCCCGCCATGTAGCTTTCGGAGAACCCGATTGCCCCGAAGAGAACGCAGCGCCGGAAAAAACCCTCGTTGAGAATTTTGATCTCGGCCTGAAGACCCTTGTAAAGACCTCCGTAGATCAGCCGGGTGGAATCCGGCAGCACAACGGTCAGGGAGCCGTGCTTAAGCTTGGAAAAACTGTTGAGGACGAGCCGGCGGAAAATCATGCTTGGTGAGTGTTGTTACGAACCGGGAAGCAATCCGGTTTCATCGGATCACCTCGGAGGGAGCACGGATCGGCCTGTCTAACGGGCCAGATCAAGCAGCACCTTCCCGGCGCGCATTTCGAGCGAAGCCTCCTCAACGGCCGCGAGAGCCTGCTCAAGGGGAAACACCCTGTGAACAGGCGTTGCAAGCGTGCCGTCCTTCAGGTGACCAGCCAAAGCGCCATAGGTTTCCTGCAAAGCCGCTGGCACGGCTTTCTCGCGCCAGCGCTTGAGCCAGAAGCCGCGGAACGAGATGTTTTGAAAGATCAGGAGGCCGTTGGGAATTTTGAGCGCCTGCTTGCTCATGGCACCGAATGTGACAACCGTCCCGCCGGAAGCCAGCGCACTTGCGATGTTGAGAGCGCTCGCCCCGCCGACGGCGTTGAGGGCCAGCCTCGGCTTCTTGCCGCCACAGAGGGCCTTCACCTCCTTGCGGAGTTCGGTCTCCTCGGTCACGACGACGTCGGCTCCGATCGCCTTGAGCTCATCCACAAGCTCGGGACGCCTCACCACGTTCAGTGACTTGAAGCCGAGAGCGCGCGCCAGCTGGATTGCGCTCCGGCCGACACCGGAATTCGCCGCGTTCTGGACAATCCAGTCACCGGGCTCGAGCGTCACAAAGTCATGCAGGATCCGCCATGCGGTCGCCGGATTGACCGTGAGCATCGCGGCTTGGAAAGGATCCAGTCCTTCCGGCAACGGAACGACACCGGCCGCAGGCACGACCATCTCGCGTGTCCAGGTCCCGAAGCCCATCGGCAAAACCATCCGGCCAACCGCGAGGCCGGTCACTCCGGCCCCGATCCGGGCGACGCGTCCGACCCCCTCGTTGCCGATCGTCGCGGGCAGGTCGGGCAGGTCCCCGTATTTTCCCTCGATGACGTTGATGTCCGCCGGATTAACAGGGGCCGCAAGCATCTCAATCAGCACTTCGCCAGCAGCGGGCTCCCGGGTGGCAATTTCCTGGATGCTGAGCGATTCGCTGGCCGGACCAAATTGAGTGAGTCTGGTGGTGAGTGGCATAAGAAATTCTTAACTCTACACCACCGCCGTCCGCTCGGCAATACCGGCGATTGCAAAGCCAACGCCGCCCGCATATCGTCAAGGCAGTGAAATTTCCTTCGCTGCTTGTCTCCCTGGTCCCGATCGCCTGCCTGCTCGCGGCCTGTGAAAAGCCTCCCGCTCCGGCCAAGCCTCCGACCACCACCCCGATCCCGACCCCCGTGCCGGAACCGGATGATCCGCTCGCCATCCGCATGGGGGTTTTTCTGCCGCTCACCGGCAACCAGGCGACGTTCGGGCAGACCGCTCTCAACGGTGCAGCGCTCGCGGTGGCCCAGATCAATGCCGCCGGCGGGGTTCTTGGCCACCCGATCCGACTAATCGTGCGTGACACCCGCTCGGAAGCCGGCATCTCCGCCGGCGAAGTCCGGGATCTGATCACCCGGGAGCGCGTGTCCGCCCTGATTGGCGAGATGACCTCCGACCGCTCGATGGAGGCTGCCCCCGTCGCAGGCGAACTCCGAATCCCGATGGTCTCGCCTGCATCCACCCACTCCGACCTCACCAAGGACAGTCCCTGGGTCTTCCGGGTTTGCTTCGTCGACACGTTTCAAGGAAAGGTCATGTCAAAGTTTGCCCGCTCGATTGGAGTCACACGGGCGGCCATCCTTTCCGACGAAGCGAGTGCCTACAGCACGGGACTGGCCGAGGCATTTGAAAAGGATTTTACAGCCCAGCCCGGGGCAGTCGTGATCCGCGAATCCTACCCGCACGGCACCACCGACTTCACCGCTCAGCTGAAGGCGCTCGGGGAAAAAAAACCCGAAGTCATCTTCCTGCCGGCCTACTATGTCGAGGCGGCTGCAATTATCCGCCAGGCCCGCCCACTCGGGCTGGACATCCCGTTTATCGGAACCGACGGCTGGGAGTCTCCCGACTTCCTCAAGGCCGGCGGCGATGCGGTCGGGAATAGCTATTTTGCGACCCACTTCTCGACAGGAGAAAAATCTGCACGGACGACCGGATTCACTAATGCCTACCGCGAGAAATTTCAGTCGGAACCCTCGGCGCTCTCCGCGCTCGCCTACGATGCCGTCGGCTTCGTCGCCGATGCGATCGTCCGTGCGGGAACCACCGACGCGGAGCCTCTCCGGGCGGCCATGGCCGGCACCACCTCGTATCCGGGCGTAACCGGGGACATCGACCTCGACGCCGAAAGGAACCCCTCCAAACCCGCAATCGTCATCCGTGTCGAGGAAGGCAAATTTACCTACCTTGAGACCGTCAAGCCCTGATTAGAGCTCTTTTTCCATGCGCTCGCTGAGCCACTGCTTGATCATGCTCTGGTAGTTGAGGTAGCGCGAGCGCGCCAGCCGCTTGATCCTCGCCAGCATGCGCGGATCAAATCTCAATGTGATCGTTGTGGATTCCCGGTTGTCCGCCTTCAGCATCGACGCGTTCATCAGCCGGGGTTCGATCGTCGTCTGCTTCCAGAATTCCACCTCCTCGTCCTCTGAGCTGAAATCCGGCAGGTCCTTCCATTTGGTGAGAATTGTCATCGTCAGTTGATCTCGGAATTTTTCCTGTCGTAGAAGGCTTCCTCCTCGGCGGTCATCAGGCGGGAGTAAATCACCCGGTAGCGCTTGCCGTCGGTCCAGAAGACCGTGAAAATCGAGCGGTTGGAAATCGCCCGCCCGAGGCAGAAGTAGCGCGCCTCCCTTCCGCCCGCCTCGATGTCCGGCATCAACCGGATGCTGAATGGATCCTCGAACGATTCCTCGATCTCTTTCTTGGAAATATCCATCGGTTCGAACCCCCGTCCTGTCCAATCAAAATCCATCAGTTGGCTTTCGCGTGCTGGATCAACTCGACCTCGTACCCCTCGGGCGCGTCAACAAATGCGATGACCGAACCGTTCGAGGACTTGTGCGGGCCGTCGCTGAGCGGATACCCGAGCGCGGCTGCATGCGCTGCAAAGGCCTCCAAGTCATCGACCTCGAAGGCCAGATGCGTGAGGTCCGGCCCCACCCTCACCGGCCCGCTGGCGTCGAACTTGCAAATCTCGATGAGCTCCTCACTGCCGGGCGCCTTGAAGAAGACAAGCTGAGAGCCGCGTCCGCTCGTGCTTCGCCGCACTTCCTCGAGCCCCAGAACATCCCGGTAGAAAGAAACCGTCCTCTCGAGATCCTCAACCCGGTAGCGTGTGTGGAGAAGTTTGCTGACCATGAACGCTATCTAATCAAGAGGGCGCCCACGTGTCGAAGAGGAAATTATTTCTGACGGCTCGAAGTTTTCCGCTGGCCATAAATGAACGTTCCTGCATGATCTTTGTCTCTTTATCCAATGACACGCCCATCACTCCCAGCTATTATCGCAGTCCCAGTCGCCGTTGCCGCCCTTGCCGTGCTGCCATCGTGCAAGCCCGCTGCGCCCCCCTCCGAACAATCTGCCTCTCCTGCGGCCACCCCGGCCTCCCAAGTTTCCGCCACTCCGGCTCCTGCGGCACCCGCCACAGCGACCACCCAGCCTGTCTCTGTCGAGACGCCCGCAGCCCCATCGGTTGCGGTGACGGCCCCGGACGCGGTCGCTCCGGCTGCGGCAGCTCCGGCCACTCCGGCCGTCGAACTCAAGGACCCCGTTGCGAAAGTCAATGGTGAAGCGATCACCAAGGCGCAGCTCGACGAGGCATTCAATGCCGCCGTCGAGAGCTCGGGAGCCAAGGCTGCCGACCTCACACCCGACCAAAAACTCAGCGGCTACCGCCAACTTCTCGACGAGCTCATCATGGACAAGCTCGTCTCCAAGGCAGCCGCCGGCGTCGAGGTCAGCGATGACGAGGTTAATGCCGAAATCGCCAAAATCAAAAAGCAGTTCCCCTCGGAGGAAGCCTTTGCCGCCCAGCTCAAGGAGGCCGGCCAGACACCTGAGAAGCTCACCTCCTCGCTCCGTACGATGCTCCAGCAACAGCGCTGGATGAAATCCCAGGTCAAGGAGCAGGCGATCGGCGACGACGATGCCAAAAAGTTCTACGACTCAAACCAGACGGAATTCCAGAACCCCGACACCGTCAAGGCCAGCCACATCCTCTTCCTCGTCAACAAGGAGGACTCCGAAGACGTCGTCAAGCAGAAGCAGGCCGCCGCAGTGAAGGCCGCCGAGCGCGCCAAGAAGGGCGAGGACTTCACCAAGCTTGCCAAGGAACTCTCCGAAGAGCCCGGCGCCAAGGAGTCCGGCGGCGACCTCGGCTTCTTCTCCAAGGACCGCATGGTTCCGGAATTCGCAGAGGCCTCGTTCAAGATGGCCCCCGGCGACATCAGCGAACCGGTCCGCACGCAGTTCGGCTGGCATATCATCAAAGTCACCGATAAGAAGCCGGCCGGTACCGTTCCGTTCGACCAGGTCAAGGAGCAGATCACATCCTACCTCAAAGGAACGAAGCAGCGCGAAGCCGTGCAGGGCGTGCTGAAGAACCTCAAAGACTCTGCTACGATCGAGAACACCCTGCCCCCGGCCAAGTAATCGGCGGCATGGCTAGAGCCGGCAAACCCAGCTGCGGAGTCATCGGCCTCGGCATCATCGGCAGCCGGGTTGTCTCCTGCCTGCGAAGAAACGGATATCAGGTCTGGCTCTGGAACCGGTCGCCGCGGCCAGAGGCCAACTTCCTGAGCTCCGCGACGGAGGTGGCGGAGTCGACCCGGCACATCCAGATTTTCGTCTCCGATGGACCGGCTCTTCTCTCGGTGGTGAACGCACTCGCGCCTGCACTTACCGCGGAACACGTGGTAATGAACCACGCAACCGTGTCGCCCCACGAGACCTTAGCGGCTGCCGAGGTGGTCTCCGCGCGGCACGCACGTTTCCTCGACGCTCCGTTCACCGGGAGCCGCGATGCCGCCGAGCGCGGCGAGCTGGTCTACTACATCGGCGGCGACTCCGACGTCCTCGCGGCCGTCCGAGCCCAGCTCGAGGCCTCTTCGAAGGAGATCCTCGAGATCGGTGAGATTGGTCAGGCCTCAGTCGTGAAAATCGCAACCAACTTGATTTCCGCCTCGATCGTCGAGGCCCTATCCGAGGCCCATGCGCTCCTCGATAGTAACGGCATCGAGCTGCGCAAGCTCGCCCAGGCACTCCATTCAAATGCCGCCCGGTCCCCGGTCGGCGACATGAAGATCCCGGGAATGCTCTCCGGCGATTTTGAGCCGCGCTTCTCGCTGAAAAATATGTTCAAGGACGTACAGCTCGCGCTGTCGCTTGCGGAAGAGCGCGGCCTGGAGCTTCCCGCCGCCGCCGCGTTTGCAGGAGCGGCCATGGCAGGGATCCAGCAAGGATGGGGCGACTCCGACTTTTCTGTCATCTCGCGGTTCTACGGCTTCCCCGGACAGGGCCACGCGCTTCCCGAGTCGCTCCTTGTCGAACCGGCCGGGCCCGATACCCCCGCGGAAAAATCCAATCCGGTCTGGAACATCTTCCGCGGGAAAAAGTGACCGCTCCCACGGATCCCACCCTCCGCCTCAGGCAGCTGCGGATGCATGGCGGCTGGATGCGCCCCGGCGAGCGGGCCCTCTTCACCCTCGAAGGCCCCGATGCCGCCAGATATCTTAATGGCCAGCTGAGTTGCAATATCCTGCGCGTCCCGCCGGGAACCGCCCGGACCGGATGCCTCCTCACGGCGAAGGGCAAACTCTGCGCACATGTTCACGTCTGGGCCGGTCCCTCCTCGTTCTTCCTTGAGTGCGAGTCCATACTCCTCGACGACGTGCAGGCACGCCTCGAAAAATACCTTATCGCGGACGATGTCTCGGTCACCGCAGAGCTCACCGCCGATCCGCCGGTTCATGTATTCGGCCAACCGGCTCCCGATGGCTATCTCCGAATCGCCAGATTGGGCGTTGAAGGCTATGATTGCTCCGCGCCACCGGACGGCGTCCCGGAAGCCTCCCCGCAAGAAATCGAACTCTTGCGCATTGAGCGTGGTCTGCCGGTCTGGGGACGTGAGCTCGCCCCAGAAACACTGGTTCAGGAAGCACGACTTGAGGAATCCGCCGTCGATTTCGACAAGGGCTGCTATGTCGGCCAGGAAGTCGTCTCCCGCCTCAAGAGCGTCGGTCGCGTTAACAGCCGCCTCTTCGGGTTCGTTGGCGCGCTCGGCGAACCACCCGCCTCCGGTCTTGTCCTCCATCCTCTGGAGCATCCCGAAATGGTCGCCGGCCGGATCACCAGCCATGCTCTGCATTTTGAGTTGGCACAAACCGTTGCGCTCGGCTATCTCCATCGGCAGTTCGATCAACTCGGCCGATTCACCGTGACTGATTCCTCCGGGCTCCCGCTCGGCGAGGTCGAAAAGCGCGAATTTCCCATCATATGAAATCTCTCATTGCCCTCCTTTTTGCCGCCTGCCTCGCTCTCGCCCCGGCCGCGGCCGCCACCCTTGGCCCGGACGTCGCCGTCCTGGAAATCCGCTTCGGCAAGGAGAAGCAGCCCCGGCGCGTCGTGATCGCACTCTACGACGAAGCAGCCCCGCTCACGGTTGCCAACTTCAAAGAACTTATCCGCCGGAAATTTTACAACGGCCTCCGCTTCCACCGGGTCTTCCCCGCCTCATTCGTGCAAACCGGCGATCCCAAAAGCCGCCACGGACAGGCCGAACGTACCGGCACAGGCGGCCCGGGCTACACCATCCCGGCGGAAATCCGCCTCCCCCATGCAAAAGGTGCCGTAGCCATGGCCAGGCTCCCGGACAATGTCAACCCCTCGAAAAACTCCAACGGCAGCCAGTTCTATGCCTGCCTCGAACCGCTTCCCAAGCTCGACGGAAAATACACTGTCTTCGGAGAGGTGCTTGAAGGCCTCGACGTGCTTGAGGCCATCAGCAAACTGCCCACCAACAGCAACGACTTTCCGCTCCCGAAGGTCGTCATCAAATCGATAAAACTCGAATCAAGGCTTGCCCCGGACTCACCCCTCCGGTAATCTCTCTCCCCTCACAAACTTTCCGGGTAGGTACCGAAGTGGCCAAACGGGGCGGACTGTAAATCCGCTGGCTTACGCCTTCAGTGGTTCGAATCCACTCCTGCCCATTTTTTTAATAATCAAGGAGTTACGCGGCTGCCTTTTCCCGCTTTTCCTGATTTTTCCGCCCATCATGTGGAGGAATGTTTTCTTTCCACGGGTTTCCACGGGTTTTGTTTTCCTATTTCGCCCTTTCCCAGCCGCTTCCCCAGTTAAATGCGGAAAGCCCGGCTTGTCGGATTTTTTCTTTTTTTCTGCGGCGGCTGCGGTTTCTGCGGGGCTTCTGCGGTTTCTGCGGCGGCGAAGTCGGCCGGAACGGTTGGAATGCAGCGGAGCGGAATGCAGGCCGGGCCGGTTGGCTTGGCCGCTTCTTCGGGGCGGGCTGGCAGTCTGCCGCGTAGCCCGGCGCTTTTGGTCGGGCTGCCCGGCAGTCTGCGCCCGCAGGGGTTTCCTTCTTCCTTCCCGTTTGTTTTCCTCCGGCTCGGGTTCCCCCAGCGTCTGCGGTTGCTGCCGGTTTGTTTTCCTCCGGCTGTTTCCCTGAGGTTCCCCGGAGCCTGTAGGAGGGGAACGGCCCGCGAGAATGGGCGGCCCCCCAGCTCGTCGCAGCGGGCCGGAAAACCCCTAGTTTTTGATGTTGGAAATTCCCCCTCTTTGGACATCATCTGGTCATGATTCCCCTTTACAATTTCATGAATTTGAAACTAGCACGAATCCTCCGCTACAGAGCACGCAAGATCGCGACAATGCCTGCGCTGTGGCGCATCCGGCCCACGGTTGCGGTCGGAGCACTCTCGATCGTGACCTCGGTTTGGAGCATGGCCGGAACAGACGCGACCCGCACACAGGACGCTTTCGTCCGCGCCCTGCAGCAATACCAAGCAGCAGAGCTGCAGGAAAAAAGCGGGCAGACGGCCAAAGCCGTCAGCCACTACGAATCAGCTACAAAACTGCTGGAAGAAGTCGCCAAATCCAACCCGGATTGGCAACATGACATTGTGGAGTTCCGCCTCCGCAAAACGAGAGAAAACCTCGCCCGCCTTGGAAAGGCTGGGGAGGCCGCACC
>Ga0209398_1000881_pt1 | contig 16900 bp, 11 predicted proteins | sample AshMeaBigSpring_FD_184125 | JGI IMG/M metagenome (GOLD analysis project Ga0209398, IMG submission 184125) | Groundwater microbial communities from Big Spring, Nevada to study Microbial Dark Matter (Phase II) - Ash Meadows Big Spring (SPAdes)... | ecosystem: Environmental > Aquatic > Deep... | reverse complement strand
ATAACGACGTCGCTGAGCACCAGCGCAAAGGCATCATCGGCGGCCAGGCGCTCCAGCGCCTCACTCCCATTTGCCACATCGACGACGGTGTAGTTCAGCGACGCCAGCAAGTCCGCCATCGCCACGCGCAGCGCGGGATTATCCTCAACGAGTAGTAAGCGTTCGCCGTGTCCACCCTGTGCGACATTTGTTGCCGGCGCTATAGCGGTGATCTGGGTCGCGGGCAGAGCAGGGAGATAAATCGCAAACTCAGCGCCCTGTCCAACCGCAGTGGCGACGGTAATGTGGCCGCCGTGCTGTGTAACGATGCCATGCACCTGCGCCAGCCCCAGCCCAGTGCCTTTGCCAGGCGCCTTCGTCGTGAAAAATGGATCGAAGATGTGCGGCTGCACGTCGGGCGAGATGCCCATGCCGGTGTCGGTCACCGTCAGACGCACCCAATCGCCGGGCGTTACTCCAGGCGCTGGTATGGGTGTGGTTGGCGTCACTGTGAGATAGGCAAGCTCAAAGCGGAGCGCCCCACCATCGGGCATGGCGTCACGCGCATTGATTGCCAGGTTCATCACCGCCTGGCGCAGACGCGTCGGGTCGGCGTTCACCATGTGGGCGCTGTCTTCGCAAGGGATTGCGTGATCCAGGCTGATACTGATCGACTCTGGCAGGGTGCGGCGCAGCAGTTTGACCTGGTCGTTGAGTAGCGCCAGCAGATCGACCGGGTGACGTTCTAAGACTGACTGCCGGCTGAAGTCAAGAATCTGGCGGATCAGATTCGTAGCGTTTTGCGCCTGATCGACGATGATCTCCATGCGGCGGCGATCCTCTGCCGTCGTCGCAGTGGAGAGGGCAGTGATCTGTGCGTGCAGCAAGATGATCTGAAGGATATTGTTGAAGTCGTGCGCAATGCCGGCGGCAAGCTGCCCAACTGTGGCGAGCCGCTCCTGCAGTTGCTCCTGCGCCCGCTTACGCCGCGACCACGTCACATCGTCGATCACGACCACCCACTGCTCCGGCGCGCCGTCGGCCAGCACTGGGCGAGCAATCAGCTCAAAAATGCGATTATCGGCATGCGCCTCATGCCACGGGTCAACAGACGGGACCGTCAGCAGTGCGGCAAGAGGTTGATCGCCAAGCTGTGTGATTATGTCGCCAACTTGAGCAGCGGCCAGGGTCATCAAGTCGCGTGCTCCCAGCGGATTTGCCATCAGCACGCGTCCGGCGGAACTCATCAAGATCAGCCCTTGCGGCGCCGTTTCCATGATCTGCGCCAACTGCCGCGCCTGCAGCCTGACTTCCTCGAATAGGCGCGCCCGCTCCAGCACCAGCGAGGCGGTCGCCGCAATGTTGGTGAAGACGCGCAGGTCGTGCTCGTCGAAGGCGGCTTTGCGCTCCGTGTTGTCGAGAGCCATCACCCCGATCACTTCGCCCGCCACAACCAGCGGGACGACAAGAGCGCTCTGCACGGCGGCCACCTCTTCGATCTCACCGACATAGGCGATCTCTGGATCGGCGCGCACGTCGTTGATCAACAGCGGGCGACGTTGGCGATAGGCGCGCCACCCGTAGCCAAACTCGCTGGGAAACTGCACCGTGAATGAGCGGGGGTCGTGATAGCCGCTCAGGGCACGGATATGCAAGCGCCCTGCCGCGTCCGCCAGCATGAGGGATCCCTTTTTCGCCGCGGCGACGGCATGGATACTCGCTTCCAAGATACGCGCCAGAAGATGATCCAGATCGTCCGTCTCGCTCAATGCCTGTGCCAGCAGCGCCTGCGCCTCCAACTCGAGCTGCCGGCGCACCCGGTCGGTGATGTCTTGCGCCAACACCTGCACCGCCGGGCGACCATCGACGGTAAAGGGAACGGCGACGACCTCGACCGGCACGCGTGAGCCATCACGCCGAACATAGGTATTCTGCGCTGGATACAGGCCAGGCTCGCCTTGAAGCATGCGGCTGATGCGCGCTTGAACTTGTAGCTGATCTTCAGGTGCGACAACCTGTTCCAGGGTAGCGCCCAATAGATCTGCTGGCGCGTTGGCGCCTAGCAACTGCACTGCCGCGCGATTGACAAAGACAAGGCGAGCCTCTTGATAGATGCCGATGGCGTATGGCGAACTGTCCACCAGCAGCCGGTAGCGCGCCTCACTCTCGCGCAGCGCCTCTTCAACGCGTTTGCGCTCCGTCAGATCGGTGACGACCGCGATTGCGCCCTGATACTGCCCGCGCCGCACACGCGGCGTGCCGGAAACCAACACCGGCGTTGTCTGCCCGGCGCTGTGTTGCAGCCGAAGTTCGTACACAGACCGATTGCTCTGTCGCCGCCCTTCAACGACGCGCATCAAGACTTGGTAATCATCGTCAACCACGTAATCGGCGGGATTGCGCCCTAACATCGCCGCAGGTGTGCTCCCGACCATCTGCGCCAGCGCCGAGTTGACATAGGAGAGCCGACCGTTGGCGTCGGTAACGGAAAGCCCCTCGCCCATCGCATCCATCACCTGGCGGGCAAAGTCGCGTTCGGTGCGCAGCGCCTCCTCCTGGTGATGGCGCGTGACGGCGATGGCGGCGACCTGTATGGCTTGCTCGACCAACTTGAGGTGAAAGGCTGTGGGTGTGACCGGCTTGCGATAATAGAGAGCAAAGATACCGATGACATGCGACGCCGGGTCAAAGATCGGCGCCGACCAGCCGGCGCGCAAGCCGTGGGTGAGCACGATTTCACGAAGTCCCTCCCACTCGGGCGCAGTGGCGATGTTCCGGGTAATGACGCGCTGCCGCTGGCTGGCAGCGGCGTAAATCGCCTGCGTCGGGTTATCAACAAGGGCGGCGTCAACTGCGGCACAAAGCGCAGTGGGCAAACTGGGTGCGGCAACATGCTGCAACCGCTGGCGATCTTCATCGAACAGGAGCACCGATGCTGCCATTTCGGGCGCCTGTGCTTCAAGCTCATGCATCAGTGCGCTGAGGACAGTCGGCAGTGGCACGCGCGCCGCCACCATTTCCAAGACGCGATTATGCGCCGCCACCATCTTCTCCAGCGCACGCCGACGCTCGTTTTCCAAAAAGACGAGCGCCGCCACCATGAAACCCAGCGGGTAGAAGATCAGCACGCTTGGCGCGATCTGTGGCACAACCTGCCAACCTAAGCGACCAGGCAGTAGCAGTTGCAGCAGCAGCATCACGCTCTGCACAACAACGCCGAAGAGCCACAGCCAGACAGGGCGTTCCCAACGCGGGTTGCGCCGGCGCAGGTAATAGAAGGCCACGCCAAACAGCGCCGACTCGATGACGACCAACACCCCAACGACCGCCCCCGCCCCGCCCAGGTAGAGTCGGTACGCCGCACACATCAGCGCAGCCACTGTCGCCGTCACCGGCCCACCAATGAAGCCAGCCAGGCTGACGATGATCGAGCGCCCATCATAGATGACGCCAGGCACAAACTCAAGCGGCGTCATCATCGCCACCACGCCGACTGCACCAAAGAGCGCACCCGCCGCCAGCGGATAGAGCAGCCCAGGCCGGTCAATCCGCTGCGCCAGCAACTGGAGGCCAACCGATAAAGTGACCAACAGGGCAACATTTTGAAGTAATTCGAGGATCATGATGCTGTTATACCACTCTCTGGTACAGGTGGGACGGCAACTTATACTCGATACACCAGCACAAATACTTAGATACTACAAACAGGCTGCTTGAGTATTGTAAATGGGTGCAGATGATAGCAGAAAATCGTGATTGACAACCACTCCTGGCCGTGCTACAATCTGCGCATTAGCACAACAAACGTGCAATTGCACAAACTATTGATCGTTACCGCCATGCTTGACTACGCCGAACATGACCTGCTTGCTCAGGTCGCCGCCATGTACTATGTGGAAGAAATGACGCAGGATGCCATCGCTGCGCAGCTTGGGCTGTCCCGCGTCAAAATCTACCGGCTGCTCAAGCACGCACGGGCGGAACAGGTGATCCAGTTTACGGTGAACTGGCCGGTGCAGCGGGCGCCGGAGATGGAGGCGCTGCTTTGCGCACACTTTGGTCTGCGCGAGGCGCTCGTGCTCAAGCCGAGCAGCAGCGACCGCACGCATGCGCTGGCGCGCGTCGGGCAGCTTGGCGCGCGCTTCCTGGAACAGGCGCTGCGCGACAGCATGACGCTCACCGTCTGCCTGGGGCGCTCCACCTACGAAGTGATCCACGCCGTGCGCCCGGGTTTTCAGGGACACGTCAACGTTGTGCAGGCGGTAGGCAGCATCGCGCTGGCGACGCCAGAACTGGACAGCGCCTCGCTCACGCGCGAGCTGGCGGCAAAGCTGGGCGGCGCCGCACACTATCTCGCCGCGCCAATGGTGGTGGACAGCAGCGCCGCATCTGCGATGCTGCGCAGCCAGCGCGATATCCACCGTTCGCTGGAGATGGCGCGGCAAGCTGACGTGGCGCTAGTCGGCGTCGGCAATCTCGACCCGGCGGCCTCGGAGTTTGCCAAAGCCGGCTACCTCAGCGCCGACGACCTGGCGCAAATCAAGCAGTCGGGCGGCGTCGGCGATATGTCAGGGCAAATTTTCACCATCGACGGCGCGGCCTACACGGGCGGCTTCAACGCACGCGTGATCGGCCTGCGCCTGGAAGACCTGCGCACGATTCCGACCGTGATGTCGATTGCCATCGGCGCCGCCAAGACGCAGGCGATTCTCGGCGCACTGCACACCGGCGTAATCGACGTCTTCTGCACCGATCTGGACACAGCGACCGCAATTTTAGAACTGAACAATCGATCCGCAGATTTCGCAGATTACGCAGAGATTTTTTCTGCGTAATCTGCGAAATCTGCGGATGGTTAAATTCTCTATCTAGATTCTGAAGCATGGTGATGATGAACACTGAGTTGGTTCCAATTTTTCGTGGCAGCGGCGTCCTGGAATATGTCGAACGCCAACCGCCGCAGCTTGTCGCCGACGATGATGTGATCGTGCGCATCGAGGCGTGCGGCATCTGCGGCACCGATCTCAACATCCTGGCCACACCGCCCGCGCACAAGGCGACGCCGGGCATCGTCATCGGGCATGAGGGCGTCGGCATTGTCGCGGCGGTCGGGCCGGCGGTGAAGCACGTCCAGCCGGGCGACCGCGTCGTGATTGCCAACCGGCTCACCTGCGGCAAGTGCGACTATTGCCGCCGCGGCCTCGACAACCAGTGTACGAACTACCAGACCATCGGCACAACCATCGACGGCGCCTTTGCACCGACGCTGCGCGCACCGGCGCGTGCGCTGTGGAAGATCGATCCAGCCGTGCCGCGCGACGACGCCGCCCTCTTCGAGCCGCTTTCGTGTGCGGTCGGGTCGATCAAGCGTGCGCCCTTCCAGCCCGGCGACAACGTGGCGATCATCGGCGCAGGTCCCATGGGGCTGCTCTTTGCGCTGCTCTACCAGTCGATGGGGGCGGGCAAGGTGATCCTGCTCGACGTGGCGCCCTACCGCCTGGAGTTTGCACAGGAGATCGGCATGGACGCCGCGCTCAATGTCACGCAGGTCGATGCGCCCGCCGAGATCAAACAGCTGACCGGGCTGGGCGCCGACATTGTCGTCGATGCGGTGGGCAACCAGATCGACCAGGCGATCCATTTAGTGCGGCGCGGCGGGCACGTGATCCTGTTCGGATTGCGCCCACACGACAACCCGCCGGTCAACCAGTACACGATCACGCGTTACGATCTGACGCTGCACGGTGCCTTCGTCGGGCTGCACCCCTTTGCGCAGACGATCCAGTTGCTGGAAAGCCGCCGCGTGCAGCCGTCGATCCTGGTCACACACCGCCTGCCGCTGACGGAGCTAAGTCGCGGCGTTGAACTCATGCGCACGCAGCAGGCGATGAAGGTGTTGATTGAGATGTAGAGATTGGAGATTAGAGATTGGAGATTAGAGACTAGAGATTGGGAGATTAGGCGATTGACGGTCACCAATCTCCAATCTCTAATCTCCCAATCGCTTATTCAACCTATTTTCGGGAGAACCAAACCACATGGCAAACACAATCGGAACAGTCACACAAAAATGCAAAATTGCCGCCGGGTTGTTCTGGGCGGATTATGCGGTGCTCGGCGCACAGGTCAAGGATTTGGAGGAAGCCGGCGTCGACTGGCTGCACATCGAGGTGCGCGACGGCAAATATATGGACTTCGGCATGCCGCGCGGCGGCTTCGACATCATCGAGGCGACGGTCGCCAGCACCAGCCTGGAGGTCGAGGCGCAATTGCAGATGTACCGTCCGACCTTCGACGTCTTCGATCAGCTCAAAGACCTGGGCGTCAGCCTGATCAGCCTGCCCATCGAGACGACAGGCGAAATGATCTTCCAGCAGATCACCTACATCAAGGAGAAGTTGGAGTTGAAAGTCGGCGTGTGGGCGTGGCAGGGCGTGCCGACGAGCGCGTTCGAGCAGTTCATCCACCCCTACGTCGACATCATCGAGTATGAGAGCCGCGCGCCCTTCTGGGTCAAGCCCAAGCCGGGCCAAAGCCCGCACACGATGGATCCGATCATGGTCAAGACGATGCGCAAGCTCCACGACATGATCGCTGAGGCAGGCATGGAAGGGCAGATCGAGCTGATGGAGGACGGCGGCCTCAACGCCGGTAACGTCGCCGAGTTCATTGCCGCAGGCATGACCGTGGGCGAGTTCTCCTCACCGCTGCTCAAGGGGCCGAATGGCAAGCTCAAGCCCGGCACCGGCGACATTGCCGCCGCGGTGACAAAGCTGCGCGCCGTGATGGACGCAGCAAGCGACCAGTATCGGACAGAAGAGGGGAGATTGAGGGATTAGGCGATTGAGAGATTAGAAGATTGCCCATCGCCGAGACGAATCTCAAATCTCCTAATCTCCAATCTCCAAATCTCCCAGTCGCTCATCCAACAAAGGATTTTTCCAATGACCTTTCCCACCATCGGGCTGATTGGCTACGGCGGCATCGGGCGCGTGCATGGCATGGCGTACCGCTCGCTGCCTTTTCACTACGGGCTGCCCGCGGACGCGGTGCGCATCGGCGGCGTGGCGACGACACGGGCGGCGACCGCACAGGCGGCTGCGGCCGAGCTGGGCTGCGACTTCTGGACGGCGGATTATCGTGACTTGCTGGCGCGCCCGGAGATCGAGGCGGTCGACATCTGCGTCCCCAATCACATGCACGCGGAGATCGTCGAGGCGGCGGCCGCGGCGGGCAAGCACATCTACTGTGAGAAGCCGCTGGGGATGAATGTCGCCGAGGCGCAGCGCATGGTCGAGGTCGCCGCGCGCGCCGGCATCAAGACGCAGATGACCTTCAACTTCCGCTACTACCCGGCGGTGCTGCGTGCGCGGCAGCTTGTCGAGGCGGGCTTTCTCGGTCGCATCTTCTCCTTCCGCGGGCGCTACTACCGCTCCAGCTACATCGACCCCAACAAGCCGATCTCGTGGCGACAGCAGAAGGCGATTGCTGGCGGCGGCACGCTTTTCGACATCGGCTCGCACATCCTCGACATGCTTTACTACCTGTTGGACGAGTTCGGCGCGGTGCAAGCAACGCTCGACACGCTGATCAAGGAGCGGCCAGCCAGCGTCGGTGGGACGGAGCGCGTCGCTGTGGACGTGGACGATATTGCCCTGCTCACCCTGCGCACAAAGGACGGCATCCCTGGCGTGGTCGATGCCTCGCGCATGGGCACGGGGTTGACCAACGACATCGGCTTCGAGATTTTCGGTGAGAAGGGCGCGATCCGCTTCAACGGTCTCGACCCGGCGTGGCTGGAGGTCTACGACGTGCGCGATACGGACAAACCGACCGGCGGCATGCGCGGCTTCCGCAAGATCGAGACGGTGAACCGCTACGCCGGGCAGAAAGCGCCGGATTGGTCGATGGCGCCCGACTTCGTGCGCACCCACGCCGAGTGCCAATACCAGTTCTTGAAGGCAATCGCCGAAGAGACGCCGACGCACCCGACGCTGGCCGATGGCCTGCACATTCAGGCGGTGATGGCGGCGGCGGAGCGGTCGTCGGCGGAGGGGCGCTGGGTGGAGGTAAGGGAGGTGTTGGCGTAGGTGCGGTGGGGTAGCCACACGCTGCTGGTTGACGAAAGATGTGCGGTCTGAGACCGCACCTACCAATTTGCGGACCTGCGGGTCCGGCGTTGAGAGGGAGGCGGCAGCACAAACAGTCCTTGGCCGAGGTCGAATGCACTGCCGTCCTCCCGGCGTCGTCAGCGCCGATTCGCGTCGATAGAGAAGGAGAAGGTTCGGAACATTCACAGGAGGTGAACCGTCCAAGACAACTTGCTTCCCCTTGCTTCAACGTTGGATTCGTGCTTCAGACAACAAGAGTATAAGGAGACAGAACATGTTCGGCAAAAGTTTGCTCTTTGCGATGACGGTGCTGCTAATGGCGGCGCTGGTCTTCACCGGCTGTGCCGCGCCGGTTGCCGCGCCCAGCGGTGGTGAGGCGGCGGCCCCAGCAGGCGGCGAAGCTGCCGCCCCGGCCGGCGGTGAAAAACTCGAAGTCTTCTCGTGGTGGACCTCCGGCGGCGAGGCGGCAGCGCTGCAGGCGCTCTTCGATGCCTACGCGGCGCAGTATCCCGACGTTGAGATCGTCAACGCCACAGTGGCGGGCGGCGGCGGTTCGGCGGCGCGTGGCGTGCTGCAGACGCGGCTGGCCGGCGGCGACGTGCCCGACACCTGGCAGGTGCATCCCGGTTTCGAGCTAATCGGCCAATATGTCGAGCCTGGCTTTGTCGCACCGGTGACCGACCTCTACGCGTCCGAAGGGTGGAATGAGGTCGTGCCCCAGGCGCTGCGCGACATGATGACCGTGGATGGCGAAGTCTACCAGGTCACAGTCGGCGTGCATCGCGGCAACGGCTTCTGGTACAACAAGCAACTGCTGGCCGACAACGGCATCGAGATCGGCGAGACGCTGAGCGTGGACGAGTTCATCGCCATTGCGGATCAGCTTCAGGCCGCCGGTGTGACGCCGCTCTGCGTGGGCGACTCTGGCATCTGGGCGACGGCGCAGCTCTTCGAGAACACGCTGCTCGGCACGATTGGGCCGGAGGCGTACGATGGTCTGTGGGACGGCTCCACACGCTTCGACGACCCCGGTGTCAAGCAGGCGATGGAGACCTACGGCAAGATGCTCGAGTACCAGAACGAAGATCATTCGGCGCTGTCGTGGGATCAAGCGGTCAAAAAGCTGATGGAAGGTGGCTGCGCCTTCAACTCGATGGGCGACTGGGCCTACGGTGAGTTCGTCGCTGCTGGGTTGACCGACAACGAGGAATTCGGCTGGGTCAGCCATCCGGGTACGGCCGGCTCCTTCATGATCGTTGCCGACGGCTTCCCCATCGGCAACGGCTCGGCCAATCCAGAGAACGCCATGAACTGGCTCAAAGTGCTCGGCAGCAAGGAGGCGCAGGAAGCCTTCAACCCGCTCAAGGGGTCGATCTGCGCCCGCACCGACTGTGACCGCGCCAAGTTCGGCGTCTATCACAACTGGTCGATGGACTCCTTCGCCAATGACGCGCTGGTGCCCAGCGTGGTGCATGGCTCGGCGGCGCCAGCCGACTTCCAGCAGGGATTCAACGACGCGGTGACGGTCTTCGTCGTTGACAAGAATGTGGACGCCTTCGCCAACGCGCTCGTCGCTGCGGCGCAGAGCTCGGGGTTCGGGCAGTAAAGACCAATCTCCAATCTCCAATCTCGGTAAGTCGAGATTGGAGATTGGAGATTTAGAGTCCTTGTTCAGAAAGGTGCTTCCATGACCGTCTCCACCGATTCGGCTGCGCTCCATGCACGGCCGCGTGACCGCCGCCGCTGGCATCTGTCGGAACAGACGCAGACCGTGCTTTTGCTGTTGCCGTCGATTCTAGCGCTGACGGTCTTCATCTACGTCTTCATTAGCTTCACGTTCTGGGTGTCGCTCTCCAACTGGCGCACGCTCAAACCGGACCTCACGCTGCGCGAGCCGCTCTTTGCCACCTACGTCGAGATGTTCAACATGGTGCGCTGGCAGGCCGATCTGCGCAACACCTTCGTCTTCACAGTCTTCTTCATCGCCTTTGCCGTGACCCTCGGCCTGACACTGGCGATTCTGCTCGACCGTCACCTGGCCGGGCACAATGTCTTCCGCAACGTCTTCCTCTTTCCTTACGCACTCTCCTTCGTCGTGACCGGCGTCGTCTGGCGGTGGATTTTCAACCCAGAGACAGGCATCAACCTGCTGTTCGAGGTGTTGGGAATCAACTACTTGTTGGCGCAAGCGGGGATGGAGCCGCTGAAGCCAGGCTGGATCACCGACCCGACGGTGGTGGCGCAGGTCAACGGCATCCTGGCGACAGTGCTTCCCGGCGCCGATGCCTGGCAGGTGAAGTGGGGCATCCCGCTGGCGATGATACCGGTGGCAATCGCGGCGACCTGGCAGTTATCGGGCTTTGTGATGGCGCTCTACATTGGCGGCATGGCGACGATCTCCGACGAGGTGCGCGAGGCGGCGCGCATCGATGGCGCCAGCGAGTTCCAGGTCTACCGCAAGGTGATCATCCCCATGCTGCGTCCAGTCACCATCAGCGTCGTTGTGATTCTGCTGCACGTCTCGCTCAAGATTTTCGATCTCGTGTACACGATGGCCGGGGTCGGCCCTGGTTTTGCCACCGATGTGCCCGCCATCTTCGTCTTCGAGCAGATGTTCAAGGCGACGCGTTACAATCTCGGCTCGGCCGCGGCGATCATCATGCTCGTGCTCGTCGCGCTTGTCATCGTGCCGTATCTGGCCAGCACCCTGCGGGAGGACACATGACCGCTGCCACACTTTCTCAACCTAAGCCCCGCTACCGCCGTCAACGCCGCTGGGGAACCTACGCCGTCTGGCTCGTCATGTTCTTGATGGCGATCGTCTTCCTGACGCCGGTCTACGTGATGGTTGCCAATGGGCTAAAGGACGCACAGAGCGTCAGCCTGCAACGCATGTGGCTGCCGCCAGCACAGCTCTCAACCGACAACGGCTTTGCCGGCGCCTGGGTGCGACTCAGCCCGAACATGATGAACAGCCTGTTGATGGTCATCCCGGCCACGATCCTCTCGTCGCTGATCGGCGCTGTCAACGGCTATCTCTTCGCCAAGTGGAAATTCCGCGGCTCGGACATCATCTTCACGCTGCTGCTCTTCGGCTTCTTTATTCCCTACCAGAGCGTCTTGCTGCCGCTGGTGCGCACGCTGCAAATCCTGGGCGTCTACGGCACGATTCCAGGGCTGATCCTTGTCCACGTCATTTACGGCATCCCGATCACGACGCTGATCTTCCGCAACTACTTCGCCGGCGTGCCAACCGAACTGATGGACGCGGCGCGCGTCGATGGCGCCGGGCTGATCACTACTTTTACACGCGTGATGCTGCCGCTGTCGATCCCAGCCTTTGTCGTCGTCGGCATCTTCCAGTTCACCAACATCTGGAACGACTTTCTCTTCGGCGTCACCGTCGTGCCCAACCCGGCCGCGCAGCCGGTCACGATAGCGCTCAACAACCTGTCCGGCACCTTTTCGGTGGAATGGAATGTGGTGATGGCCGGCGCCGTCCTCGCCGCGCTGCCGACTGCGATCATCTACATCCTGCTTGGACGCTTCTTCATTCGCGGCATTCTGGCGGGGTCGGTGAAGGGGTAAGGTAGAACACGGATTAAGAGAATGGAACGGATAAACGCAGCGCCGATCCGTCTCATTCTCTTGTTCCGTGTTCTACGAGTTTCTACGTGCGGGTGCGACCGGCAAGGTAGTCCTCGACAAAGAGTTCGTCGTTGATGGCGCAGACATCCGGGTCCCAAATCAGCGCCTTGTGGTCGCGGCTGATCGTGAACTTCCGGCGCTCCGCTGGCGGAGCGTTGTGCAGCGTTGGAATCCACGCAAGCGGAATCGAGAGGATTCTGCCGTCAGTCAAGTCAAGGTGGATGTACTGCTGATCAAAGCGCACCTTGTGGATTAGCGCTTCAGTTGGAAAAGTATAGGTGCTGGAAGGATATGGAATATCATACCAGGTAGTTGACTCAGTGAGTGGTTCTACTTTTGTGAGCGTACCATGTCTCCTTCAGCCGAATGATATTCGCTTCAACGATACGTATCGCAGTTGCTAGTTCTGGTCGACTCGATGTGCGCCCTGGTCGAGCGATCTCGATTTCTGGCTCCAGCCAGATCGCTGCGTCTGCAACGTCGTTCTGCGAACCACGACCTACCTGCACACTGGCACGAGTTTCAACTTGAACATCGTAGCTATGGAACCAGAATACAAGATTGCCGTCTTTAAGAATTCTTGGACTCATTGTTCAATTCGTATAATCGTGATGCCGTAAAGCCATCTGTGATTATTGCATCTCATAGTAAAGTCTGCAAAGTCGACTTCTGGATGAAAGAAATGCAAATACTCAAACAAGACGAAGAACTCATCTACGCCAGCGCCGGCTTTCCCCAAGCCGACTGGAACACCACGCGCCCGACCGCGCGCGTCGCCGCCATCAAACAGCGGCTGCTCGATGAGCCGCGTTATCTCGACGTGGAGCGGGCGCGCTACACCACCGAGGCGTACCGCGCCACCGAGGGCCAGCCGATGGCGCTGCGCCGCGCGCGGATGCTGCTGCACCTGGTGCGCCAGCAGAGCATCACGATCCAGCCCGGCGAGTTGATCGTCGGCAACCGCTCACTGTTGCCGCGCATGGGCATCATCGCCCCCGAAGGCGCCGTTGAGTGGATCGACAAGGAACTGGACATCCTGCCCACGCGCCCGCAGGATCGCTTCAACACCACGCCGGAGGTCATCCGCGAACTGCGCGAGGAGATTTTCCCCTATTGGCGCGGACGCACGCTCGAGGATACCGTTGCGCAGCGCGTGCCGGATGACGTGCGCGTCGCCGTGAAAGGGCGCGCCTTCTCGCTCAACCAGACTGACCACGCACAGGGACACATCCTGCCCGACGTGGAAGCGTGGCTACGGCTGGGCATTGGCGGGCTGCGCGCACAGGTGCTGGCGGCGCGCTCACAGCCGCAAGTGCAAGATACTGCGCATCAGCTTTTCTACGACGCGGCGGTGATTGCGTTGCAGTCAGCGCAGGAATTCGTGCTACGCTACGCCAATCTAGCAACAGAACTGGCGCAAGACAACGTCGATTCACTGCAGATGCAGGAACTCGAGCGCATCGCCGCCAACTGCCGCTGGCTGGCCGAGCATCCGGCGCGCGATTTTCATGAGGCGCTGCAGGCGGTGTGGTTCCTCTTTGCGCTCTTACAGATCGAGTCTAACGCCAGCAGCTTTTCGCCGGGGCGCTTCGACCAGTACATGCTGCCCTACCTGGAAGCGGATTTGTCCTCCGGCAAGTTGACCCAGTCCGCGGCGCAGGAACTGCTCGAATGTCTGTGGCTCAAGTTCAACGAGATCGTGCTGCTGCGCTCCAGCAGCAGCGCACGCTACTTTGCCGGCTTCCCAATTGGCTTCAACATCATGCTCGGCGGGCAGCGCACCGACGGCGGCGACGCCACCAACCTGCTCTCCTTCATGTGTCTGCGCGCGCAGGCCGACCTCGGCATGACGCAGCCGAATCTGTCGATCCGCATTCACGAACACAGCCGGGACGACTTCCTGCGCGCAGCGTCCTTTGTGGTCGGCAAGGGCAGCGGGATGCCGCAGGTCTTCAACGACGCGGTGATCATCCCAGGTCAGATCGCGCGCGGGGTGACGAAGGAGGACGCGCGCAATTACGCCGTCGTCGGCTGCGTGGAGCTTTCGACGCCGGGCAAGGCGCTGGGCTGGAGCGACGCCTCGATGTTCAACCTGACGCGCGTGCTGGAGTTGACGCTCTTTGGTGGCAAGGATCCGCAGACGGGCGCGCAGATCGGCATCGAGACGCCGACGCTGAGCGAGATGAAGAGCATCGCCGAGTTGGAGGCGGCCTACGACGCCCAGCTCGCCCATTTCGTCCCGCTGATGGTCAGGGGCTGCAACGTCGTCGACCAGATTCACGCCGAACTGCTGCCCTCGCCTTTCCTCTCGCTCGTGATCCAGGATTGCATCGCACGTGGGCTGGACGTGACCGCGGGTGGCGCGCACTACAATTTCTCTGGCGTGCAGGGCGTGCAGATCGCCAACGTCGCCGACAGCCTGGCCGCAGTCGAACAGGCCGTCTTCCAGGAAAAATGGCTTTCCGGCCAGGAGTTGCTCGACGCACTGCGCACCAATTACGCCGGCGCCGAGGTGCTGCGCCAGCGGCTGATCAACCGGGCGCCCAAGTACGGCAACGACGACGCCCGCGTCGATCTCTACGCCGGCAAGTGGGGCGACCGCTACGCCGAACTGGTCGAGCAGCACGCCACGATTCGCGGCGGCGTCTATCAGCCCGGCTTCTACACTGTCTCGGCGCACGTGCCCATGGGCGCGCATGTCGGCGCCACGCCCGACGGCCGCCACGCCGGCACGCCGCTGGCCGACGGCGGGCTTTCGCCCACAGCCGGGCGCGACCGGCGCGGCGCCACCGCCGTGCTGCAATCGGTGAGCAAGCTCGACCTCAAGCTGGCCTCCAACGGTACGCTGCTCAACATGAAGTTCCTGCCGTCGTTCTTTGCGGGCGACCAGGCGCTCGACAAGTTCGTATTGCTGCTGCGCGGCTTCTGCCGGCTGCACATCCCGCACGTGCAGTTCAATGTCGTCTCGGCGGCGGTATTGCGCGCGGCGCAGACCAACCCGGCGGAATACCGTTCGCTCGTCGTGCGCGTGGCTGGCTACAGCGCCTACTTCACGGAACTCGACAAGGATTTGCAGAATGAGATCATTTCAAGAACAGAGTTTGGCGATGCAGCATAAAGCACAGTCAACTGAATCAATCTTGCGTCACGTCGTCCTGTTCGGCTTCACGCCACAGACTACGCCCGATCAACTGTGCGCCATCGAAGATGCCTTTGCCGGTCTGCCTGCGCAGATTCCCGAAATCATCGACTTCGAGTGGGGCACGGATGTCAGCGTGGAGAACGCGGCGTGCGGCTACACGCACTGCTTTCTGGTGACCTTCCGCGACGCAGCGGGTCGCGCCATTTACTTGCCGCACCCGGCGCACCAACGTTTTGTCGAACTAGCCAGGCCTCACATCGCGCAGGTGTTGGTGATCGATTATGTAACAAAGTAGTGCCCACCTCCATTTCGGTTGGGGCTGAGTTTTCATCCGCGTCTCTGAGAATTCTTTAACTTCAGATCACCGTTGCCCTGTGCTATAGTATCCCGCATTGTGGCGCAGCGGATTGTCGCGTGTGGCCGCTTTGAGCAAAACCGGGACAGCCAGCGCCACATCGTGGAAAGATGCCTGTCCATTTACCAATGAGGCTTGATAAAGGTGCAGGAATCTTCCATGAAAATTCGATTTCTCAGTTCATCTACGCGTGCTGGCGTTGTGCTCAGCGCGGTCATCGCGATCTTTCTGCTGGCGGCATGTACACAACTGCCGGTAGCGCCAGTCGCTGCCCCGGCGACCGAAGCAGCGGCTGAGTCGGCAGTCGAAGCCGCGCCGGCCGAGGCCACGACCGCTGCCCCGGCTGAACCACTGCCGATCCCGACCGAGACGCATAACGGCATCCCGGTTGGCTTCACGCCAGAGGGCTACCCATTCCGTGGCGATCCCAACGCGCCGGTGACGATGGTCGAGTACAGCGACTATGAATGTCCTTTCTGCGCACGTCATTTCGTGCAGACCGAGCCAGCAATCAACGATTCTTTCGTGCGCACCGGCCAGATGCAGGTGATCTTCCGCGACTTCCCGATTGAGGGATTGCACCCGAACGCACCCGCTGCGCACATTGCCAGCCTCTGCGTTGCCGACCAGGGCGCGCCGCGCTACTGGGAGATGCACGGCAAGCTATTCCAGACGCAATCGGAGTGGGGCAACAGCGCCGATCCACTGCCCGTGTTTGAACGCCTGGCATCAGAAGCTGGCGCCGACCTTGAAGCGTACACAGCTTGTATGGAGAATGACCAGGCAGCGAAACAAGCCTTCATCGACGCAGCAATGGCCGAGGGTCAGGCGGCAGGCGTCTCTGGCACGCCGAGCTTCAACTTCCTGGGCGGGCCGGACGGACAATACCTACTCGTCGGCGCGCAGCCCTACGAGCAGTTCGCCGCCTTCGTCGAAGCGATCGCCGCCGGTGAAGCGCCGATCGGCGCCGAACAGCAGGCGGAAAGCGGCGATCCCGCCGAGATTCCTGTTTGGGCCACTGCCGAAGGCTGGCAGCCCGACCCGGATCGCCCCGGCCTGAATATGGCGGGCGACTGGTATCGCGGCGACCTGGACGCCAAAGTGGTTGTCGTCGAGTTTTCCGATTTCCAGTGCCCTTTCTGTCGCAAGCATGTTGAAGAAACACAGCCCGCCCTCGACGAACAGTTCGTCGACACCGGCGACGTGATGTGGATCTTCAAGCACTTCCCGCTCCAGATTCACCCGCAGGCGCCGGCTGCTGGCGTCGCCGCTGAATGCGCCGGCGATCAGGGGAAATTCTGGGAGATGCATGAACTGCTCTTTGCCAACGTGGATGCCTGGTCGGTCAATGACCCAACTCCTATCTTCGCTGACCTGGCTGCCCAGTTGGAACTAGACGCCGACGCCTTTGCGGCCTGTTTTGAGGCCCCGGAGACCCTGGCCCGCGTCCGCAGTGACATGGATGAGGGCGCTCCCTTTGTGCAGGGTACACCAACCTTCATCGTGCTATTCAACGAGGAAGGTCGCATCATCCCTGGCGCGCTGCCGCTGGAGACCTTCTCGCAGGCGCTGCAGGAGATCATCGACCAGGTGCAGTAACACCGCCCGCCCACGTGTCACCGAAATAAAGCACAAAAAAGCGCACCGAGAACTCGGTGCGCTTTT
>Ga0209398_1000876_pt1 | contig 16953 bp, 10 predicted proteins | sample AshMeaBigSpring_FD_184125 | JGI IMG/M metagenome (GOLD analysis project Ga0209398, IMG submission 184125) | Groundwater microbial communities from Big Spring, Nevada to study Microbial Dark Matter (Phase II) - Ash Meadows Big Spring (SPAdes)... | ecosystem: Environmental > Aquatic > Deep... | reverse complement strand
TAAGTTACCGAAATCACTCATCAGCCGCCGGGCGCTAGCCCGCGGTTCATCCGCGAAAGACCGCGGGCTAGCGCCCCGCGGCTGATCCACAAAACCGGTAGGTAATTGTCGTGCAGCGCCTTACCGCAGTCGCCTCCCAACCCATGACGTGGGGCGATCTCCCAATTCATGCTGGGGGGCGGTCTCCCGACCGCCCCCCACTCAGAGATTCTGTTCTAGCGTCTCAATCCAATTTCAACTGCCAGTTGCCAAATCCTCTTCCCTGCCTTGAAATGCTCTCGTCTACAAATACAAACCGCAGGCTGCACCCGGCAGCAGCGGGTGCCCGTGCTTGCGTGCGCCCGCCAGATCGCCCTTTCTCTCTTTCGATCCCCTGCCGATCCTGCTACCCTTGCCGCCGCCTTCCGCCGGCGGAGTCGGCCGTCGGGGCCGATCGGCATTCGGGCTGCCCCTTCCGAGGTCCGCTGCGTGTCCGGATCACAAGCCAGGGAACAATCTCCGCGCGGTGGCCACGCCTGGCTTGCTCGTCGATCGGCAGCCGGCCGGCACTCGATGCGCCGGGCGCTGTTGGCCGGCGGCGGTTTGGCCCTCGCCGGACTGCTCGTCATGCCGGTCGATGTGCCGATCGCCCAGTTCTGCGCGGCGGATGGCTTGCCCGGTGAACTGGAGCGGCTGCTCCAGCGCGCCGAAACGTTTGGGCATGGCTACGGCGTCGTGCTGATCGTCGCCACGATCTTCGTCGTCCACCCGGCGTCGCGTCGACGCCTGCCCCAGGTGCTCGTCTGCAGTCTGGGCGCGGGACTGGCGGCCAATGTCGTGAAGCTGCTGGTCGCCCGTACCCGCCCGCGAGCGTTCAACCTGGCTCGGGGAGTCCTCGATTCGTTCCAGGGCCTGGTGCCGATCACCGGACCCGATGGCTGGAACAGTCTGCTGGATCACAACATCCATGCCTTTCCTTCCGCTCACGCGGCGACGGCGGCCGGACTGGCAGTGGCCCTCGGCCGGCTCTACCCGCTGGGGCGTTGGTGGTTTGCGGCGCTGGCGACGTTGGTCTGCTTCCAACGCATCGCCGTGGGGGCCCATTTTCCCAGCGATACCCTGTGTGGTGCCGCGCTCGGGCTGATCTTTTCCAGCTGGTGCCTGCGCCCCCGGCCCGCGGCGGACGCGGCGGCCAAGGCTTCGCAGGGGAACGAGGCCTCACTCGAGGCCGCGACGTCACCACATCTTCCCCGCGCCGCGTGACGGACTTTGCGATCCGCAAGCGGGCCGGGCGGAGTCGATTTCCCCACTTCTTCCGGGACTGCTTGCCGCGCATCGCCACGCGTCGTAGGATGCAGCGCGGGGGGCGTCGTATGCCGCGCGGAGGTGCCTGATGTATGCCCTGCTGCTGGTGGGTCTGGCATGTCTGACCGCCCCCGCGGGCGGTGAACCGCCCACGGCCGCCCCGGCCATACCAGCGGCGCAGGCCGCAGCCGCCAGACAGGCCGCAACGGTCCAGCTTCGACCACTGCATGAGTGGACCCGCACCGTGCACCTGGCCCTGGTGCGGGAGGCGCGCGCAGCGACGGATGCCGAGCGGGTGGAAGCAGTTGGCCAGTTGGTGCGGCTGTATAACGCACTGGGGTCCGACCCGCGGCTGGAGACGAGCGACACGCTGCGCCCCTTGCGCGTGCAGTTGTGGAACCGCTTGCGCCGTGTCCAGCGGCGGATGCAGGGCCCGACGAACCATTCGCCTGGAGAGGCGGTCGATGCCGGTGGTGCCGGCGGCGCGGCGGTGCGGGATCACGGCCCGGAACTGGTGGAGTTGATCGAGCGCACGATTGCGCCCCCCGTGTGGGAGGCCCAGGGCGGTCCCGCGTCGATTGCCTACTTCGAATCGCTCAGGGTACTCGTCGTCCGAGCCAGCTCGGAGGTCCATCGCCAGGCCGCCGCGCTCTTGGACAATCTCCGTGCCGCCGGCGGGCCTTGACGCCCGCGGAAGCGCATCCGGGGGGGCAGCTCCCGCGTTTTCGGCCAGCCCGTCTGGGGCAGCGTGGCGTTGATCGGCCAAGGCAGGGACCCGGCTCCGACCCGTGAATTCGATCCGCGCGGACGGCCCAGGACCGTGAGCGTTCCTGGTTTGGCCCCCTTGAATCCCCGGCGGGAAGCACGCAAACTGATTGGAATTGGAGGCTCCGCGGTCGCCGCGCGACCATTCGGTTTGCGGTCGGGTGCCGGTTTCGGGCCGGATGTCTCCGGCGCGTGCCCGTCTGACTTTCACGTCATTTCTTGGGGGCGACAGCGAGATGGCCAGGGAAAAAACGGTCGAGAAATCCGATCAGCCGCCGCCGACCGAGGAGGTCAAGACGGGCAAACGCATCCTGCTGGTCGACGACGATGCCGAGATCATCGAATCGCTCCGCTACGCCCTCAGCGCCAAGGGCTATGAAATCCTGGTCGCCCGCGACGGCAATCAGGGCCTGGTGATGGCCGAGCGGGAGAACCCGGACCTGGTAATTCTGGACATGATGATGCCCAAGCGGAGCGGGTTCCTGGTGCTGGAAAAGCTGCGGCGAACCCATGTCGTGCCAATGCGGGTGATCATGATCACGGCCAATGAGGGCAGCCGGCATAAGGCCTACGCCGAAATGCTCGGCGTGGACGACTACATCCGCAAGCCGTTCGCCATGGACCGTCTGGTCGAAAGCGTCCAGCGGCTTCTGGCCTGACCGGAACCGAGTTTCGTGATCCCGGGATGGCGCGGCTCGCGCCTTGCCGAGACGCCGCTGCACACGCCGGGTCGGCAGGAGCCTGGCCCTCCCAAGATCGCGCGACCCTGGTTCGCTCGTGCCGAATCGCCCAGGATCGCGCCAGGCGATTTGGAACCATCGCACCCGGATGGGCCACCTTCGCGGAAAGGACGCGGCCGGTGCAGCCGCGTCCGACGGCCGTTACCCCGCCCGGGCGTCTTGCACCTGGGCGGCCGGCGACCGAACCGGGGACGCTGACGCCTGCCGGCTCCTCTGTTCAGCGTTGCCAGCCATCGCGTAACCGTTCCCGGGGTGGACGCCAGATCTGCCGCACCCCAAGGGGTCAGGCACACTTTTCGGCGGCAGCGTCGCACGACGACGAGCGGTCTTCCCGCTGAAAAATAAGCCAGACCCCGGCCGGTGAACGGTTACGCCATCGTCCCCGCCCGGGGCAACCTCAGGAGAAGTGGCGCCTGACCCGCACCGAGCCACGCGTACGGCCCAGGTTCGTGAGACACTGGCGGATCGCTTGGATCGCCTGAAATGTGACCCCTGCCGGCGTGTCGATCGGCCACCTGCCGACTACCCGGGGAGAAGAACGCGGGAAGTACAGTCGGGGAGGGTGGTCCCCCATCGTCGGCCGTCGACCTGAAGCAAACGCGGAAATATCCGCAAAGTCGCTCTTGCCCCCGCTTGACATTCGAACGATACTTGAAGCTAGACGAGGTGGGACGAGTTTCATGGCCAGGGAGGGCTGACCTCACCGCTTCGACTCCGACGACTGGAATTGCCTGCCAGAATCCCCTCGTCGCCCATCGCGCGTTCTTTCCCAAGTCCTCCGCAGCGCCCCGCGCGAGTCGTCTCGTTGCCGGGCGACTTCTCTCACGCCACGGTCCCGTGGTTTCACTTGTCCTGGAGGGTCTCCAGGGGCCTCCACCTGCGGGCGTGTTCTGAAGCCGCTCCATGCCTTGCCCCGGCAACCAGGACCGCGCGGGTATGCGCTAACTGGAGAGTCTGGCGAAAGACGCGCCTGATCCGGCCGGCTCGGGGTGGCCGGCACGACGTACCGGGACGTGGTCCGAACTGGAAATCCCAGGAGCGGGTGACCGATCCCGCGGGGTCTCGGCGCCAGCCGGGGCCTGCGGGCAACGAGTTCACTCGACCGGAGAGGAGTGCGCTTATGAACACCGGTCGCGACATCATCTCGCTGGTCGCCACGCGTCAGGACCTCGAGCAGTTCCGCCGGAAGAACTGGATCGGGAACTTCGAGCAGTATCTGGATCTCGTGCGCGAGCGGCCGCAGGTCACGCGGAATGCCTTCCAGCGCGTCTACGACATGATCCTGTCGTACGGCACGACGACCTACGAGTCCTGTCGCGAAAAGCGGGTCCGGTACCGGTTCTTCGACGATCCGGACGATGGCGGGCGGGATGCGGTCTTCGGCCTGGATTCGGCGCTCGAGCACCTGGTCCACGCCTTCAAGAGCGCCGCCCAGGGGTACGGGATTGAGAAGCGTGTGCTGTTGTTGCACGGCCCGGTCGGCAGCAGTAAGAGCACGATCGCCCGGCTACTGAAGAAGGGGCTGGAGCGGTATTCCGCCACCGACGCGGGGGCTCTCTACGCCCTGGGCTGGATCGGCGCCAGCCCGGAGGATGTGCAATGGTGCCCGATGCACGAGGAGCCGCTGCACGTGATCTCGGAGCATTTCCGGCCGGAGGTCACGGCGCGGCTCAACGCTGCGCGCCACGACAACGAGTTCCAGGCGACGATTTCCGGCGAGCTCTGTCCCTATTGCCGCTTCCACTACAGCGACCGCCTGCAGCGCTATGGGGGCGACTGGACCCGGGTCATCCAGGACATCCGCGTGCGGCGGCTGTTGCTGAGCGAGAAGGACCGGATCGGCATCGGCACCTTCCAGCCCAAGGACGAGAAGAACCAGGACTCGACCGAGCTCACAGGCGACATCAATTACCGCAAGATCGCCGAGTTTGGCACCGACAGCGATCCGCGGGCCTTCAACTTCGACGGCGAGTTCAACGTGGCCAACCGCGGGATCGTGGAGTTCATCGAGGTGTTGAAGCTGGACGTGGCCTTCCTCTACGACCTGCTGGGGGCCAGCCAGGAGCACAAGGTCAAACCGAAGAAGTTCGCCCAGACCGATATCGACGAGGTGATCCTCGGCCACACCAACGAGCCGGAATACCGGCGGTTGCAGAACAACGAGTTCATGGAGGCCCTCCGTGATCGCACGGTCAAGATCGACATTCCCTACGTGACCCGGCTGGCGGACGAGATCCGCATCTACGAGAAGGACTACAACCGGGAGAAGGTCAAGGGGAAGCATATCGCGCCCCACACCATTGAAATGGCGGCGATGTGGGCCGTGCTGACCCGGCTGGAGCAACCCAAGAACGCCCACCTGACGCTGCTGCAGAAGCTGAAGCTCTACAACGGCAAGTCGCTGCCCGGGTTTACCGAGGAGAATATCAAGGAATTGCGGGACGAAGCGGCACACGAGGGCATGATCGGCATCTCGCCCCGCTACGTGCAGGACAAGATTTCCAATGCCCTGGTCGCCCATCCCGAGGCCCGCTCGATCAACCCGTTCATGGTGATCAACGAGCTGGAGTCCGGCCTGAAGCATCACAGCCTGATCACCAGCGACGAGCTCCGCAGCCGCTACCGCGAGCTGTTGGGCGTCGTCAAGGAGGAGTACGAGAACATCGTGAAGAACGAGGTCCAGCGGGCGATCGCGGCCGACGAGGACGCCCTCAAGCGGCTCTGCGGCAACTACATCGACAACATCAAGGCCTACACCCAGCGGGAGCGGGTGAAGAACAAGTTCACCGGTCAGTACGAAGAACCGGACGAACGGCTGATGCGGTCGATCGAGGAAAAGATCGACATCCCGGAGAGCCGCAAGGACGATTTCCGCCGCGAGATCATGAATTACATCGGGGCCCTTTCGATCGACGGCAAGACATTCGACTACAAGACGAACGAGCGGCTCTACAAGGCGCTCGAACTGAAGCTGTTCGAGGACCAGAAGGACACGATCAAGCTGACCAGCCTGGTGTCCAACGTGGTGGACGCCGCGACGCAGGCCAAGATCGACGTGGTCAAGGACCGGCTGATTCGGAACTACGGCTACGACGAGGAGAGCGCCACCGACGTGTTGAACTTCGTGGCCAGCATCTTTGCCCGGGGAGACACCCGGGAGGGTTCCTGATCGTCTACCCGCGCGTGAGGGGCAGGCGGCCAGGTCGCGATGTTCGGCCAGGGCGGCGGGGATTCCAGGGGGTCAGGTCCATGTTTTCGGCCAGGACGCATCTGCGAGGTCGAGTTGATCGGCCGAAAAATGGACCAGACCTCACCCGTGAACGGTTACCGCCGAGCCGCCGGGGCGATGGCTCCGCCAGAGCTCCGCCCTCCCCAGAGCGGGCAGCGTTCTGACTCAGTTTCCCCGGCACCCACCCGCACCCGCTGGAGTGTTGCCCGGCCATGGTCCTGAAAATCGACCGCGATCAGACCCGCTTTCGCGAGATTGTCCGCGGCAAGATCCGGCAGAATCTGCGCAAGTACGTGACTCACGGCGAGATGATCGGCCGCCAGGGGCCGGACCTGGTCAGCATCCCGCTGCCCCAGCTGGACGTGCCCCATTTCCGCTATGGCCGCAACGGCGCCGCCGGCGTCGGGCAGGGCGATGGCGAGGAGGGCGACCCGGTCGGCCGGGCCGAGGGCGACGGCGGCACCGGCGCGGCGGGCAGCGAACCCGGGATGCACATCCTGGAGGTGGAGGTCACCCTCGAGGAACTGGCCAGGATCCTCGGCGACGAGCTGGAACTTCCCCGTATTGAGCCGCGGGGGCGGGCCAATATCTCCCAGGAAAAGGCCCGCTACACCAGCATCCGCCGCAGCGGCCCGGAGTCGCTGCGGCACTTCAAGCGGACCTACGTCCAGGCCCTGCGGCGGCAAATCTCCACCGGCAACTACGACCTGAGCCGCCCCCGCGTGATCCCGGTCGGCGAGGACAAACGCTACCGCTCCTGGTCGCCGGTGCGGGAGCCCCAGGCCAGCGCGGCGGTGATCTACCTGATGGATGTCTCCGGCTCGATGACCGACGACCAGAAAGAGATCGTCCGCACCGAGGCCTTCTGGATCGATACCTGGCTGAAAAGCCAATACCGCGGCATCGACCGCCGATTCATCATCCACGACGCCACCGCCAGGGAGGTCGATGAGCACACCTTTTACCACACCCGCGAGAGCGGCGGCACCCGGATCAGTTCGGCCTACCAGGTCTGTGCGCAGCTGATCGACCGCTGCTTTCCGCCCGCGGACTGGAACGTCTACTGCTTTCAGTTCTCCGACGGAGACAACTGGGGCGAGGACAACCGGCAAAGCCTGCAGCTGCTGAGCGACAACCTGCTGCCGCGCTGCAACCTGTTCTGCTACGGGCAAGTCGAGAGTCCCTACGGCAGTGGGGAATACCTGCGTGCCCTGCAGGCCCGCTTCGGCGACGATCAAGAAAACCTGATCCTGTCCGAAATTGAAAACAAGGACGCAATCTACGATTCCATCAAGGCGTTTCTCGGCACCGGCAGGTGACCATGCGACCGTCAGCGCCGCTCCGGACGTCCCCGCCGGTGACATCCGGGCCGGGCGGTCGCGACGGCCGGCGGCGCCGCGTGCGCAGCCCCTCCGGCCGCGGGGCCGGAGCGGCAGTCGTGCCGCGTCCGGCGGGCAGAACGCGAGCCGCTGGCAGGTGCGGGCCTGCCAGGCCGGTCGGCTCCAGGTGCCGACAACCGCCCCGCGACGAGGTGCGATCCCATGATCCGGTACCTTCCCGAACCGCCGGCCGCCTACTACGAGGTGCGTCTGGGTCACGCCAGCGTGGTCGTGGTCGGGCATTCCGAGGCCGAGGCGATTCGCGCGGCCCGCCTCCGGCTGAGCGACGAGATGCCGCGGTTGTGGGACCTGATACATCGCCTGGATGCGAGCCGCTTTCACGTGCAACGACAGACTTGACGCGGCCCACCCGCCGCGCCGTGGTTCCAGGGGATTCCAGGGCGTCAGCTCCATGTTTTCGGCCAGCGCGTGTCCGCGAGGTGTAACCGTTCACGGGGTGGCCGCCAGACCTGCTGCACCCTGGTGTTCTGCCCATTTCAAATGTTCGGCTTTTGCCAATTAGCCGGAGGGCGCTAGCCCCCGGTTTTTCCCGGATGAACGGCGGGCTAGCGCCCGGCGGCTGATCCGAAAATTGAACGTGGACAGGGCACTACGGGGGCTGACTCATTTTTCGGCGGGACGCCCGTTCGTCGTCATGCGACGCAGCCGCCGAAAAATGACCCCGGGGCGCAGCCAGATCTGGCGGCCAGCGCGTGTCCGCGAGGTCGAGTTGATCGGCCGAAACATGGAGCAGACCCCGACGCGTGAACGGTTACCGCGGAGCGCAAGGGCTGCCAGGCTCTGCCCACGGCGGACCGCGATATCAGCATAAGCGTGTGATGCGGAGGCGGTCCCCGGGCGGCGTCCTGTCGCGCCCGCCCCGGCCCGACCGTTCGACCTGAAACCCCGGTCTGCGCTCGGCCGACTGCCAGGAACCAGGACCACTCGTCGACAAGGCCCCTCGCCTATGGCCCTCACCAAGCCCGAATCCTTGCCCGCGGAACTGGTCGAAGTCCAGCTGCAGATGGAGCAGCATGCCCGCCACTACGGCCTGGACTTCTTCCCCACCATCTTCGAGGTCGTGGACGTGGACCAGCTGAACGCGGTCGCCGCCTATGGCGGGTTTCCCACCCGCTATCCCCACTGGCGGTTCGGGATGGAGTTCGAGCGGCTGTCCCGCGGCTACGCCTACGGGCTGCAAAAGATTTACGAGCTGGTGATCAACAACGATCCCTGCTACGCCTACCTCCTGGACAGCAACTCGCTGACCGATCACAAACTGGTGATCGCCCACGTCCACGGCCACTGCGATTTCTTCAAGCAGAACTACTGGTTCAGCCAGACCAGCCGCAAGATGATCGACGAGATGGCGAACCACGGCAACCGGATTCGCCGCTACATGGATCGCTTTGGCGTGGAGGAGGTGGAGGACTTCATCGATGCCTGCCTGAGCGTCGAGGACCTGATCGACATCCATGCTCCCTTCATCAAGCGGCGCGCGGACCGCAGCCGCTACGAGTTCCGCGATCACGTCGAGGACGGCGAGGCGGAGCCCGCGGCGCCCGCCCGCTTCCGGGCCAAGGACTACATGGACCCGTACATCAATCCGCCGGAGGTGCTGGCCCGGCAGAAGGAGCAGCAGCGGCGGCCGGCCGAGCAGAGGCCGGTCTTGCCGGCAGCCCCCCAGCAGGACGTGCTCCTGCTGCTGCTGGAGCACGCCCCGCTCCGTCCCTGGCAGCTCGACGTGCTGTCGATCATCCGCGACGAGGCGTACTACTTCGCTCCGCAGGCCCAGACCAAGATCATGAACGAAGGCTGGGCCACCTACTGGCACTCCACGATCATGACACGTCACGGACTGGAAGCGGGCGACGTGATCCAGTACGCCGACCATGCCGCGGGCACCCTCGCCAGCTCACCGACGCAGCTGAACCCCTACAAACTCGGGGTCGAGCTGTTTCGCGACATCGAAGACCGCTGGAACCGCGGCTGCTTCGGCCGCGACTACGAGGAGTGCGACGACCTCGTGCAGCGGGCGCGGTGGAACACCGCGCCCGGCCTGGGACGGCAGAAGATCTTCGAGGTTCGCCGCATCCATAACGATCTGACCTTCGTCGACGAGTTCCTCACGCTCGACTTCTGCCGCCGCCAGAAGCTGTTCTCCTTCGGCTTCAACGCGCAGTCCGGCTGCTACGAGGTCGAAAGCCGCGAGTTTGCCAAGGTCAAGCAGCAGTTGCTGTTCCAGCTGACCAACCTGGGCCGGCCCATCATCCGGGTGCGGGACGGCAACTACAAGAACCGTGGCGAGCTGTTCCTGGAACATGCCTATAACGGGCCGGAACTGAAGATTTCGCAGGCGCAAGACACGCTCCAGAACCTGTACCGCCTGTGGCAGCGCCCGGTACACCTGGAAACGGTGCTGGACCAACACGTCACCCAACTTTCCTTCGACGGCACGGAGCGGAAGGTGCACAAGACCGAGAAGACCGTCGAGTAACCGTTCACAGGCCGGGGTCTGCCTTATTTTTCGGCGGGAAGACCGCTCGGCGTCGTGGGACGCTGCCGCCGGAGAATGTGCCTGACCCCCTGGGGTGCACGAAGTGAGGTTGCCATGAGTCTTTCGCAAGAGATCGAACAGCAATGGAAGCAGCTATTGTCCGGCAAGGACCGCGGCGGCCCGCTGGGACCGCTATCCGCCGATACGCCCCACGGCCGGCTGGACTGCGAGTTGCTCGAGATCGACGCGCTCGGCTGCTCTCTGGCCCGTCTCCGCCTGCGCACCGACCGACTGGACGCGGCCCAGGCCGAGGACCTGCGGCGGCTGGGCACGGCCCTGGGCCAGCGCCTGCGCTATCTGCTGGAGCCGATCGGGGTCGTGGAACTGGACGGTGAAGCGGCCACGCTGCAAATGCGCTCCTGCCCGCCGCAAGCGAACGAGCAGGGGCATACCTACTACGAGCTGACCGCCCGGCGGGGCGAGCTGTGCCTCTGCCGGTACCACAAGCCGCCGGGCGGACCCCGCCAGGTCATTCCCGCCACGGTCACGCGCGAGGTCCTGGCGCGCCTGGCCCACGACTTCGACCAGGCGCTGGAATGAACCTGCTGACGATCGCGGGAGAATCGTCGCCTCACCACCGGGGTCCATCGGGGGCAGGGGTCCATCGGGGGCAGGGGTCCATCGTTCATCGGGGTCGGGTCTTGACATTTAACTTTTCAAGTTACCGCCTCCATCGGGGTCACGCCTCCATCGGGGTCAGGTCTTGACATTTAACTTTTCGAGTTACCGCTGTTTTCCGGCACTTGCGTTCCAGGTCTTCCAGCAGGCCATTCCAGCTCCGATCTGCCTCGCGCCGCAACTCGGCGCGACTCAACAATTGGGAGATGGCCGCGACGCTAACGTCTCCGAACGGTTTGGCCAAGGTGGTTACCCTTTCGTCTGTCAACCGGCGAACCAAATAGACGGCTGCAACACGGGCCTCATTGCCGTGACGACGAACCTGCGTCAGGTCCAAGAAGTCCGCGCGGAAGTGGTCCTGCACCTGACGAACGATTTCCGCTCGTGTGGGACGCCCAGTGAGCCGTTTTCGTTGCGGAACGTTGACATCTTCGGGCTCGTCAGCCAGCCGCTTTCGCATTGGGTCGACCCACGAGGCGCGGCCGAGAAACAGGCCCCCGACCGCTAACCTTTCCGGCGACGCCGGTGGATACTCAATCCCCGCCTCGACGAATCGTTGGTAGGCGCGTCGAGCTTTGCGAAGGTCCTTGGAGTGCTCCGCCAGCACCGTCTCCCAGTCGAGCCAAGGCGGCGCACCCGCTGCCTCACGGGCCAATCGATAGGCCGCATAGCTGCTCCAGTGGTACTGCTGAGGAAGCTGAACCAGCTTGGCTCGCACCGGATTGAGATGCACGTAGCGGCTCAACTCCCAAAAGTGGGTCTGATCCTCGACAAGGATTGCCTTAAAACGACGTTGAAACAGCGCTCCTGAGCGGTGACAACGACGATTTGACAGACGGGCGCAACCCGAATTCAAATCGTGCATCCCGGCTGACAAGTTAGGCTCCGGCGTGCGCAGAAAGAGATGAAAATGGTTGCTCATCAAGACCCAAGAGAAAACCCGCCAGTTCGAGCGCGTAGCCAATCGATCAAGCAACCGCAGCCAGTCTTCACGATCCCGATCGGCGCCTACAATCACGCGCCGCGGCCAACCGCGTGTGGTTACATGATAGAGACCGTTCTCCATCTCGATGCGTAGAGGTCGTGCCAAAAAACACAGCCCAGCAACCAAAAGTTAAAAGTCAAGACCTGACCCCATCGTCTCACGGAGCCCACGCCCTGCGACTCGGCAGCCAAGAAGAGAAACAGGCCGGCGACAGGAGTCGCCGGCCTGTGGGTTGCGTGGCAACACAGCAGGAGCTAGATCACGAGGCTCGCGATGTTGCTGGCGGCGGAGTCGCCATTGGCGTTATAGCTGGTCACCTTGAAGTACCAGAGACCCCTGGCCAGGTTGCTGCTGGTGTAGGTCTTGACTCCCGCGCCAACCGTCGTCATCAGCAACCAGTTCACACCGTCACGGCTGGACCAGACATGGAAGCCGGTCTCATTGCTGGAGTTGTCCGCCCAGGTGAGCTTGGCCTTCAGCTTCGTCTTCACCGCCGTCAGATTGCTCGGAGCGGCCGGAACGACCGGCGCCACGATCGTGACTGCCGCCGTATCCGACACGCCGCCGCTGACCGCCTGCACCGTGGCCGAACCGGCCGATGCCGCAGCCGTGTACAGACCCGAGGCATTGATCGAGCCACCGCCGGAGATCACGCTCCAGACCACGCTCGCCGTCATCGCCTGGCCGAACTGGTCCACGCCCGCCGCACTGAACTGCTGCGTGGCGTTCACGTTGATCGAGGCGGTGGCCGGGGTGACGTTGATCGCGGTCAGCGCCTGGTTCACCGTCACATTCACGCTGCTGGCGACCGAGAGGCCGCCGGCATCCATGATGGTGCAGGTGAAACTGTAAGCGCCCGCCTGGGAGAAGGTCGCCACCGCGTTCCTGGCGGCGTTGGTGCCGTTGGCGGAGTAGCTGACTACGCCCGGGCCGCTGGCCGACCAGGTGTAGGTCAGAGCGGCTTCGCCGGCGTCATCCGCGCCCAGGACGCTCAGGGCGGTGGTCGTCGCGGTCACCGTGCCCGGTGAAGCGGCGGCCGCCGTGGCAACGGTCGGAGCGGCGTTCGAGGAACTGCCAACCTGCACAAACCGCACCGCGTCTACCGTCACGAAACCATTCGTACCGGTGGTGCGGAAGACGACCGTGCCGGCGGTTCCGACGCCGAAGCTGTAGGTTCCCAACAGCACCCAGACACCGTTGTTCAGGGTCTGATTGACGATGGTAGTGCTGGTCCCGCCGAGGTGATTGACATCAATGGGGGTGACGGTCGAGCGGCCGGCGTTGCCCGACCAGCGGGCGTAGACCTCGTAGTCGCCGGCCTCGGACAGGTTGGGCCGGAAGGTCGCGCTCTTGTTGCCCTTGTCGGTGTTGCCGTCATGGATGTAGTTGGCTCCGTAGTAACCCGGGGTGTAGGTGCTGGTGGTCCAGGTCCCAACGAGCGTCACGCCAGCATCGGTATTGTCCATGACCACGGGGATGGTCACGGCTGCCGTGTCGGATACAACGCCATTGGTGGCCCGGATGGTTGCGGCGCCAGGGGTTGCCGGGGCAGTGTACAAACCGGTGGAGTCGATGGAGCCACCGCCGCTGAGCACTGACCAGGTGAGTCCTGAGAGGGCTCCCATGCTGTCGCCGAACTGGTCGAGGCCCGCCGCAGTGAACTGCGTTGCGGCACCGGGAGCAACCACCGCGGACTCAGGCGCGATGGCCAGGTCTGCAAGCGTCGGAACGACGTTGACGGTAACGCTGCTCGTGGCCGACAGCCCTGCGGCATCGCGAATAGTGCAGGTGAAGACGTAGGTGCCGGCCTTTTCAAAGGCGACGGTGGTGTTCCTGGCCGCGTTGCTGAAGTTGGCGGTGTAGCTGACCCGTGTCGGTCCGTCGGCGAACCAGCTGTAGGTCAAGCCCGATTCGCCTGAGTTGTCGTTGCCCAGCACACTCAGTGCGACGCTTGTTCCCGTCACGGTGGTGTCGCTGGCGGCCGCCGGCGTCACGATGGTGGGGGCCTGACCGTCGGCTTTCTCAAACATCACGGCGTCGGCAATGACATATCCGTTGGTGTTGGTGGTCCGAATCAGCACTTTCCCGCTCGTGCCGGCGTTGAAGGTGTAGGTGCCCAGCAGGTACCACATGCTTCCGTCGGCCTGCTGATTCACCGTCACTGTCGTGGTTCCACCGGCGTGCGTGATGTCGATCGGCACATTGGTAGCTCGGTTGGTGGACGCCGTCCAACGGGCATAGACGTTGTACTGGGCCGTCTGGCTGATGGTCGGCGTATACTGGACGCTCTTGGTTCCCTTGCCGGTGTTGCCGTCGTGGATGAAGTCAGAGCCGACATAACCGGGATAGTAGGTGGAGGAGGTCCAGGCGCCCGTAATGGTCACACCGCTGGCATCCGTGTTGTCCAGCGTGGCGGCATCGGCGATGATCGGACCGCCGATGTCGCCAAAGAGCACGCCGCGGTGCTGGCTGGCGAGGTAAATGCGGCCATAGACGTCCGGGTCGCCTGAGATGTCGTTGATGTTGCCGAACTTGTGTTCGGGGTCGTCAATGAGGACCCAGCTGGCCCCGCCATCATCCGATCGGCTGATGCCACTGAGCCCATTGGCCACGCCGCGCAGGAACAGAGCGGGATAGCTTCGGCCCGGGGCGGCCTTGCCCATGGTAACGCGAATGGCCGCCGAGGTTGTCGCCAACTTCACGAAGGTCGCGCCGGAATCGGTCGAATGATAGAGACCGGCGTTGTTGGCCAGCCAAATGTCGCCCTCGATGCCCTGCGTAGTAGCGATGTTGCCGCCGTTGGCCGGCAGCGTTGCGGTCGCCTGGGCGAAGCTCGTGCCGCCGTTCGTGCTGATCCAGAAGGTCCCGGCGCTCGCGTTGTATACGTAGAACTTCAGTGGGTTCGCGGCGTCAGCGACGGGCGTGCCGGCCGTGATGCCGGTGGTGGCGGACCAGGTAGCGCCGTTGTCGGAGGAGTAGTACACACCGACGCTGGTGGACCAGACGATTCGGCTGCCATCGGCCGACATGGCGACCTTGCCACTGGCGGCGCCGGCCGGCACGTTCTGGAAGCCGGTCCAGGTCAAACCACCATCGCTGGAGACCACGCCATAGGGTGCCCCCGGGCCGACGCGCACGACATGGCTGGGGTCCAGCCTCGCGAAATCCAGACTGGTGGCCGAGCCGAGCGAGGGCGACATCACACCCTCAGGATAGTTGTCCACGTCGGTGTGACGGAAGCCGCTGTAGTCGAAGATCGTGCTGTAGACCTCGACTTCACCCGCCGGGGCATCCACTTCCTGGGCGACGGCCTCTTCCAGTCCCTTGCTGTTCAGACGCCAGTGAGTCGGCTGGGCATTGTCGGCGGAACTCAGGTCATCAATGGACCAGGCGCCAAAGCCCGTGATGAAATATGCCTTGTCGGAGTCGTACGGATCAACCTCGATGTCGCCGATCCAGTGCGGGGTGGTGGCGCCGGCCCAGACTCCAGAATCAACAACGGCCTTGTCCACCGCGTCATTGCCGCGGAGTTCCACCCACGTCGCCCCGCCATCGCGGGAGCGGAACACATCATCACGGCGGTACCAGCGGTCCATGGTGCTGACGATGAGGGTCTGGGGATTCTGCTTGTCCACCGACACGCCGCCCAGGCCGCATCCCGCGGAGGCCGAGGGGGTGACATCGGTCCAGGCGTCGTTGCTCAGATTGAGCTTGGCGAGCTTGCCAGAATAGGAGTCGTTGGGGCCGGGGCCGTCGTTGTAGACCAGGTACATGCTGCCCAGGCCATCCTGGGCGGCATGGCAGGGCATCTTGTCGGCCGGAGTGCCGGAGACAACCGACCAGGTCGTTCCGCCGTTGGTGCTCTTGTAGAGATTGTCGGTCGTCTGGGCGACGCCGACATAAAGGGTGGGGGTGGGGTTGCCGGCGGCGCCGCTGCTCTTGATGACCTCCACCACGTTGAGGCCGACGCCGTTGGTGGTGGTGGTCACGGGGAAACTGGCGACCTGAGCCCACGTGGCGCCGTAGTCGGTGCTCTTCCACAGGCCGTTCTTACGCGTACCCAGGAACAGGACATTGTTGCTGTTGGGGTCCACGACCAGGCGTTCGCCGGTGCTGCGACCGGCCTCGTTACCGCCGAACTTAAAGGGCATGTTCGTGCGGCTCCAGGTCTTGCCATAGTCGCTGGAGCGCATGATGGCGCCGTTGCCTGACCAATTATTGGTGTACGTGCCACAGGCCATGTACACGCGGTTGGGTTCCACCGGGTCCGTCGCGAGACTCTCGATGCCGGTGAGCGTCCAGTCGGCGCCGGTGATCCAGTCGGTCATCGGATCCCATTCCTGGTTGACCGCATCCCAGCGGTAGGCTCCGCCGATGTCGGTGCGGGCATACATCACATCGCCCCGGTTCGGGTTGGTGATGATGCCGGTGACGAACCCGGCGCCACCCATGGTGACGTTCTCCCAGTCGTAGGCCTGACTGGCCATCAGCAGGCGGTTCTCCAGGGATTCGATGACGCCGCGAATTGCTGCAGATGCGGCCTGGCGGCCGGACGACCGGGGCGAGCGAAGCATTGGACGACTCCTCTCCAGATGCGCGGCGATGGCGGCGAGCAATCGTGCGTACGCCAGACATGGCCATCACGCGCAAGTTAACGAATACCGAGAAAAGACGAAAAGGGGACATTCTACTTTTCGTAACACTTTAGCCGTCTGAAGTAGTTTCTAAATATCAGCCGTTTTGGCGTTGGCCACGGTTGACTGATAACTTCTTCTTGTGCAAAGCGGAGACGCCCACTTCACCGCGGCACCGCGGGAATGACTTGCTGGTTTGGAGCCGCCCCCGTGTAGACGATGTTTGGTGATTGTTCCAGCGGACTAACTTAACTATCACCAGCGCAATAACCGGCAGGTGTGGCAAAATCGCTAAAGTCCGCCCAACTTGACGCCGAAATAGGAGATGTGGCACTGGGCGAGTCCTCAAACACAATGAACTCAGATTGAACTCTGTCGTGCCGTTTCGCGGCAACCGGGTCACCGCTTCGGGTTTCTCGGGCTTCCGCACTCGATCTCCAGGTGAGCGAACTGAGATGCAGCAAATAACCACGGTGGGTCTTGTCCTTCTCAGCATGGTCGCGGTGACCATGGCGGAAGAACCTATCGCCGGCGGCACCAGATCACGGCTGTCCGGTAGTCAGCAGGTCCCGTCGAACAGTGCTGAGGCAATTGTTCTATCACAGATCGGCGTGACGATCAAGCCTGATCTCTGGGAGCTATAACCCAAAGTTGTGGACAAGGAGGTAGTTGAAAGAGGCGGTGTGCTTGGCGAGAAAGGTGTTTTCACGAACGTCCTTTTTCTCCAGGAGCACACCACCATGCAGGAAGTTACCGCATCGA
>Ga0209398_1000873_pt1 | contig 17014 bp, 16 predicted proteins | sample AshMeaBigSpring_FD_184125 | JGI IMG/M metagenome (GOLD analysis project Ga0209398, IMG submission 184125) | Groundwater microbial communities from Big Spring, Nevada to study Microbial Dark Matter (Phase II) - Ash Meadows Big Spring (SPAdes)... | ecosystem: Environmental > Aquatic > Deep... | reverse complement strand
CCTCGCCCTCCCAGAATCGGGAGCCTCGCCCTCCCAGAATCGGGAGCCTCGCCCTCCCAGAATCGGGAGCCTCGCCCTCCCAGAATCGGGAGCCTCGCCCTCCCAGAAACGGGAGCCTCGCCCTCCCAGAATCAACAAGACCTATTTTGAGGCTATCCCACGACTGCTTTCTCTCCCAATGGGCGAGGGGTCTCGGATCGTCTCTCACCTGGCCCGCGGGTAGGTCGCTGTCCGTTCAAACTGTCGCCCTGCCAGGTCCACTCCGAAGCCCTGCAGCAGGTTCGGCGCCAACTGGGGTCCCTCCACGTAGACGGTGACCCGGACGTACGGACCGGTCGCGGGGGGCGGAAGGTCACTGGCGGGCAGCGGGTCGAGCGTGCCTGAGTGCAGCACGAACGTTTTCTCGTCCCACGGCGCCTGGTGGCTCCCGGCCCCATGCTCCAGCCGGATATGGCTGGCCGTGATGCCCGCGAACTGCAGCTGGCGGGCGACCGCAAGCTGCACCTCCTGGGGCACCGGCCCTTCGGTGGCCAAGGCGATTTGCGCGGCGCGCAGGGCCCCCGCGCGGCTGGCGTCGACCAGATGCTGCTGCCGGGCGACCAGCAGGCCGAACTGGACCACGGCCATCGTTACCAGCACGAGAACCGGTAAAGTCAGGATCACCTCGGCCGCCCCGGCCCCGCCTCGCTTCCGCCGCGGACCGCGGCGCGCGAGTGGGCACGCGGGCCGTCCCTGCCCGGCCATGGAAGGCGTACCCTGCATTTCACGTCCTTGTGAGAACTCGATGATGCGGTGCGACCGGAACAACCCGCACGCGCCGAAGAATAATGCCTTGCTGCAACAACGGGTGCGATTCGAACCGAAACGGAAACTGCGGGTTGTCGGCGGCCGCTGGTCGCCCCTGGGCGGTTGGAGCTGCCCCCGGCAACCCGTCGTAGCGGCAGCGGGCACGTGCCCGCGGCATCGCATCCCCTGCCCTGCGTAGTTTCGATCTCGCGAGGTTCCTCACATGAAGCGAATTTGTCACACCCTGAGAAGTCTGTGGCAAGCCACGGATGGCGGTGTCTTCGTCGAGTACCTGCTGTTGTTGACGATCGTGGGGATCGGCGTCATTACCGGGCTGACGGCGGTGCGGGCCGCCTTGCTGGCCGAGTTGATGGACCTGGCCGCGGCGATGGCCGCGATGCCCTGATCGGCGTACCCACCCCCGGCCCACTCCCGCGGGAGTGGGCCGAACGGAATGAAGGGCAGGGACGGCATGAGGCCGCAAGCCACACCACCTGGGCCGCGCGCCGGCACGCAGACGCTGGAAATGGTCGTGCTGTTTCCCGCCGCCGTGCTGGCGGCCGCGACGATGCTCCAGCTGGGCATGTCGGTTTCCGTCCAGCAGGCGGTCAGCGCCGCGGCCAGCCGCGGCGCGCGGGAAGCGGCCCATGGAGCTCCCGCGGACGATGTCGCGCAACTGGTCGAGGCCCTGCTCGCCCCGCACGGACTGAGCACCGCGAGCGGCGTCTGCGTGCAGCTGGCCGACCAGCACGGGCTGGTCGACACCTTCGGCCGGAAAGAACTGGCGGCGCACCGCAAGCCGCCGCCGCTTGCCCCAGGCGAACTGTCGGTGACCGTGCTGGTCGACCCGCAGGCCACCCGAGTTCCTGACTTGCTGGGCCGCTACCGGCTGCGGCCCATCCGTGACAGCTACGAGGCGACCTCGGTCTCCGTGCAGCCGTAACGGACCGACCAGCGTAAGGCGCTGCACGACAATTACCTACCGGTTTTGTGGATCAGCCGCGGGGCGCTAGCCCGCGGTCTTTCGCGGATGAACCGCGGGCTAGCGCCCGGCGGCTGATGAGTGATTTCGGCAACTTATTGTTGAACAGCGCGTAACCGTTCACAACCCGGTGGAAGATTTTCCCTGATTCCAGGGGGTCAGGTCCATGTTTTCGGCCAGCGCGCGTCCGCGAGGTCGAGTTTATCGGCCGAAAATGGACCAGACCCCGGCCCGTGAACGGTTACCCGACCCGCTGACCGGCCCGCGGCGGGACCCGACCGTCAACCGCGACGAACCCGACACCATGGCGCATCCCATGCAGCGGCACACGACGCGAATGCCTGTCCGCCGACAGGTCGTGACCGACGGCGGCAGACCCTGCCTGTGGCGCGATGAGCAGGGGGCCGTGGTGTCCAGCGAGCTGATCCTGATGGCCACCGTGATGGTCATTGGGACCCTTGTCGGCCTGGTGACGTATCGGAATGCCATCGTCCAGGAGATGGCCGACGTGGCCGCGGCCGTATCGCAGCTGAACCAGAGTTACCAGTACGACAGCATCACGATGGCAGGCAGTTTCAACGGCGTCGATTACGACCTGACGCTGGCGGGCAGCGTCTATGTCGACCAGGCGGACGCGGGGGTGCCCGCGGACGTCGACCCGGTGGGGTCTGCCGCCCTGGGAATTGACCTGACGGTCGACCCGACCGAGGAAGGCGAGCCTCTGGGCGGCGGCTGGGGTGGCGGCGGCGGAGGCGGTGGCAACAATCCACCCGTGGCCGGGGACGATGACCACACCACCGACTATGGCACCGACCTGAACGTCCCGGGTCCGGGCGTCCTGGATAACGACTCCGACCCGGATCTGGACCCGCTGACGGTGGTGGGCCACGACAACCCCAGCGCCAACGGCGGCACGGTGGTGGTCAACCCGGACGGCAGCTTCAGCTACTCACCGCCCAGCGGCTTCTCCGGCACCGACACCTTTGATTACACAATCGACGACGGCAACGGGGGTACGGCCACGGGCACGGTGACGGTGGTCGTTAATCCGTCCGTTCCCCCGACCGCCGTCAATGACGCGGCCTCGACCGTGCGGCACGTGGACATCGTGATCGATATCCTGGGCAACGACAGTTCGGCCGGAGGTGCCCCGCTGAACCCGGCCTCCGTGGTCCTGAGCGCCGCCCCCTCCCTGATGGCGCGCCTGTCGCTCAACCCGGTGACAGGGGCCGTGACGTACGACGCCACCGGCACCACGGGCACGTTCACCTTTACGTACACCGTGCAGAACACGCTGGGCCAGACGTCCAACTCGGCGACCGTCACGATCGTCGTGACGCCATGACCGGCCGTTGAGGGCCAGGCAACGCATCCTGGAGGGTAACCATGAACCTGCTCTACAAGCTCTGGTCCGACGAGGGCGGCGCGGCGTCGCCGGCCTCCGCGATCCTGATGACCACGGTCGTGGCGATCGGCTCGGTCGTTGGTTTAGTGGCGATCCGCGACCATGTCGTGCAGCAGCTGGGCGACCTGGCCGTGGCCTTGGACAACTTGGACCAGTCGTATTCGGTCGACCTTCAGCGGGATTTGAACGACGACGGGGACTATGACGACGACTGCGAATTCCGCCTGGTTGGCGGCTACGTGGACACGCCAACGCTCACCGACCCGCCGGACGCGGCACCGGCGGGGATCGACCTGACGGTGGCAGCCAGCGATGAGGGGAGCTGAGTTCAATGGGATGACCGCGGCAGCGGTCTCCTGTCTGGCGCATCGTGGAACGGTGGATGGGCTGTGACGCCACGGCATGAATCTGCTGGGATGCAAGGAACAGACCGCACCCGCTGAGGATTGTTGCCTTTCGCTCGGCGAAAGTACGCTCTTTCGCGGAGCGAAAGACGACGATGATGTGACAAAGTTGACCGGCAGCAGCATAGGCAGGTCTCGATTTGCTGGGTGCCTCCGCGGGAGCCAAGGTAACCGTTCACAGCCCAGTGGAGGATTCTGCCTGATTCCAGGGGGTCAGGTCCATGTTTTCGGCCAGCGCGTATCTGCGAGGTTGAGTTTGTCGGCCGAAAAATGGACCAGACCCCGACCCGTGAACGGTTACGAGCCAAGAGCGGTGTTCGGGAAACCCTGCCTGCATTCCAGCATTGTCGCAAAGGGTTAGGTTGCCTTGCGTGATCCTGGGAGGTACGGGACGAGCAAACCAGAGTGGCACGATCTGGGGAAGGCGAGGCTCCTGCCGAGCCGCTGCGTTGAGCGGACTTTCAGCTCGGTGGGAGCCTCGCCCTTGAATCACGAAACCCTGTTCACGTTATCCGCTGCCGTCACCAGCGGATGACGTGGGCCGCAGCTGTGTGGCGGGGGCGACGAAGGAGCGTCTGGCACGGATGGATCAGGTGCTGCTGACACGGGCAGTGCTGGTGGCGGCGTTCACAGGCGCGGCGATGGTGCTGGACCTGCGCACGCGGCGGCTGCCCAACTGGCTGACCGTGTCCGGGCTTACGACGGGACTTGGTTTTCACCTGGTCACGGAAGGCTGGCCGGGGCTGCAGCAGTCGCTGAGCGGGCTGGCGATTGGCCTTGGCGCCCTGCTGGTCCTGTGGCTGCTGGGAGGGGGTGGCGGAGGTGATGTGAAGCTGATGGGCGCCGTGGGCGCGTGGCTCGGTCCCGCACTGACGGTGATCGTGCTGGTGCTGAGCGGCATGCTGACGGTCCTGGGCCATCTGGGGCTGCTCGTCGCGGGTCGGGTGCAGTCGCCGGCCGAGCGGGTAGATGGTGGGGCCGAGCCACCCGACGGGCGGCGGCCGGCCACCGCGTCTGCAGCCGCCAGCCCGGAGGATGTCGGCCGGTCGCCTGCGGAGGCAACCACCTCCGGGGTCAACCGCCCGAAGGTGCCCTACGCCTTCCCCGTCGCCTTGGCGACCTGGACCGTACTGCTGTTGAAACTGTGGGCAGCGCACGCCCGTGCGACCGCGCCGTGACGATCACGACGATTTCGCGTCCGAGGACGCGGGGAGAGGATTCCAATGTCTCGCATCAGTCCCGGTACCTTGCTGCTGGGCTTCGTGGCGGTACTTTGCGGCCTGCTGGGTGCTTACGTCGTGCGGCAGAGCCTGCGGCCTGCGCCGCCCGTGGCGGAGCCGGCCGTGGAACAGGTCACGGTGCCGATGGCCAGCATCGACTTGCCGGCGGGCCGCCAGGTAACGCTGGGCGATATCACCTTGATCCGGATGACGCGGGAAGAGATGAAGAAGAAGGATGTCCGCCAGCCGTTCATGAGCAGGACGCAGCACATCATCGGACGGGTGTTGCGGACCGACCTGGAGCGGGGATCGACCTTCGACACCACCATGTTCTACCCCGAGGGGACCGGGCCGCAGATCGGCGAGCGGCTGGCGGATGGCCTGCGGGCGATCACGATTCCTGTCCCGGCCGACGACGCGCTGCTCGGATTGGCCGGCGCGGGCTCCTGGGTCGACGTGCTGTTTCGATCGCACCCCAATCCCACGGAGGATTTTCCCGAGACGACGGTGACGCTGCTGGAGCGGGTGCAGGTGCTGGCCCTGGACCGGGAGACGTTCGAGGGCACGCGGCCCCGGGGCGAGACGAACCGGCTGGACCACCCGCTCGCGGTCACCCTGGCGGTGTCTCCCGAGCAGGCAGCGGCGCTGCGGGTCGTCGACGGGCGAGGCACGCTGTCGCTGGCGCTCCGCGCGCCCGGCGACGTCCAGACCTCGTCGCGGCGTCCACCCCGCACCCTGGACGAGGTCTTGCAGCGGCCGCGCACGAGCCGCTCGCTGGAGGTCTACCGCGGGCGGAAGTTCTCGCGATTGCGGTTCAGCACCCCCCTGGCAGAAGACGACTGGACCGACGACCTCGGGCGCGTCGAGCAGACGGACGACGCGGCTGAGCGGACCGCCGACACGCGGGCGGCGAGCGATGTCCCGCGCGCGGAACCACAAACTCAACGATAAGGCGCTGCACGACAATTGCCTACCGGTTTTGTGGATCAGCCGCGGGGCGCTAGCCCGCGGCCTTTCGCGGATGAACCGCGGGCTAGCGCCCGGCGGCTGATGAGTGATTTCGGTAACTTATTGTTGAACAGCGCCTAAGGACCTGACCGATGATTGCCCCCACCACGCCGGCCCTGCGGCGGCGGCCCGTTGACCCCAGCCAACTCGCCTTCCAGCGGATGAAGACGGCCGTGCACCAGGAGCTGGTCGAGTCGCTGGACCTGGCCCAGGTCGCCCCGATCGAGAGCGAGCCGATGCGACGCGAGATTCGCGCCCTGGCCGCGACGCTGGTCGCCGCGCGGTGCGGGCCGCTGGATGCCGCCGCGCGCCAGCGGATGCTGGCCGAACTGGAGGACGAGGTCTACGGGCTGGGGCCGCTGGAGCCGCTGCTGCGGGACCCGGCCATCAGCGATGTGCTGGTCAACCACGCCCACGAGGTGTATGTCGAGCGTCACGGTCGGCTGGAGCTGAGTGACGTGGTGTTTGCCGACGACCAGCACGTGCTGCGGATCGTCCAGCGGATCGTGGGCCGCGTGGGGCGCCGCATCGACGAGGTCAGCCCGATGGTCGATGCCCGGCTGGAGGACGGCTCGCGGGTCAATGCCGTGGTGCCCCCGCTGGTGCTGGACGGCCCCAAGCTGTCGATCCGCCGGTTCGGGGCAAAACACCTGCAGCTGGAAAACCTGCTGGCCAACGGTTCGCTCACGGCCGAGATGGCGGAGTTCCTGCAGGCCGCGGTGGCGGCCCGCATCAGTTTCCTGATCTCCGGAGGCACGGGCGCCGGCAAGACCACCCTCCTGGACGCCCTCTCGGCCTCGATCCCCGCCGACGAACGGTTGATCACGATCGAGGACTCCGCCGAGCTGATCCTGCAGCACGAGCACGTGGTGCGGATGGAGACGCGCCCGCCGAACACCGAAGGCGCGGGTGAATTCACGCAGCGCGACCTGGTCCGCAACAGCCTCCGCATGCGGCCCGACCGGATCCTGGTAGGCGAGGTGCGGGGCGGCGAGGCGCTGGACATGCTGCAGGCGATGAACACCGGCCACCAGGGCTCCCTGACCACGATTCACGCCAACGACACGCATGACGCGCTGGCCCGCCTGGAGATGATGGTCGCGATGACCGGCCTGGAACTGCCGATTCATGTAGTAAGGCAGTACATCGCCGCCGGCATCAAGCTGGTCGTCCACCTGACCCGGCTGAAGGGCGGCATGCGACGCGTGACGCGCATCACCGAGGTGCTGGGGGTGCGCGACGGCCAGTACGAACTGGCCGACCTGTTCGGTTATCACCAGACCGGCCTGAGCAGCAACGGGATGGCCGTGGGCGAGTATTACGTTACGGGACACCCGCCCCGCTGTGGGCGGCAGATCGAAGAGAGCGGTGTTTCCCTAAGGGAGGAGCTGTTCCGGCCGCGGTGACCTTGGGCGGACCGACGCTGGTGATCGCCGCCTGATCATGCGTGGAGGGCGCGAACGGGACGGGCAGGAAGGAGCGTTACACGTACTGGGGAGGGCGAAGCGCCGGCGGAGCCGGGGGCACGGCGGCTCGGCGGGAGCCTCGCCCTCCCATAATCAATCACGGCGGCTCGGCGGGAGCCTGGCCCACCCATAATCAATCACGGCGGCTCGGCGGGAGCCTGGCCCACCCATAATCAATCACGGCGGCTCGGCGGGAGCCTCGCCCTCCAATAATCAATCACGGCGGCTCGGCGGGAGCCTGGCCCACCCATAATCAAGCAACCCTGTTTCGACGGTAGGGAGTTTTCGACCAGTGCACAACAGTCTGACCGCACTCCTATCGTTTACCGCGATCACGGCCGCCGCGGGAGCCGTGTTGCTGGGGCTGCGCGAGCTGACGGTGCGCGGCCGCGCGCCCGCGGTCGAGCCGTCCTTGCTGCGGCATCTGCCCCGATCCCACGCGGACAGTCCCTCGCCGATCGCGCGCTTCGATCACTGGCTGCAGCGGACGTTGTACCTGTCCGGGACCGAGATGACGGTGGCCACGGCCACGCTGTTGATGCTGCTGGCGGGTACGACCCTGGCGGCTGGCCTCTTCGTGGCCTTCGAGGATCCCCTGTTCACGCTGCTGGGCGGGGTGCTGGGAACTGCCGGGGCGTTGGCCGGCATTGCCTGGTCGCACCGGCGGCGCGTCCAGCGGGCGCGGGCGCAGTTTCCCGCCGCGCTCGACCTGCTGGCCCGCGCCGTACGGGCCGGGGAGAGCTTTGACCAGTCGATTCAGCTGCTGGGCCAGTCCACGGCCGAGCCGCTGGCCACGGAGTTTCGCCGCTGCGCCCGGCAGATGGAGCTGGGGTTGCCCGTGGCTGCCACCATGCAGGCCCTGAACGATCGCCTGCGGCTGGTCGATGTGCGCATTTTCAGTGCCACGGTCGCCGTGCACCGCGAAGCGGGCGGCAACCTGGTGGAGACCCTGGAGCGGCTGGCCCGCGTGATCCGGGACCGCAGCGACTATCACCGGCAGCTGCGCAGCATCACCGGGGCGGGCCGCATGTCGGTCATGCTGATTGCGGCCCTGGGGCCGATCCTGTTCGCATACCTGTTCCTGTTTCAACCGGAGTATGGGCGGAAGTTGTGGGAGGACCCGCTCGGCAGAACCTTTCTGATGTTCGCCGTGGTATCGCAGGCACTGGGTCTGCTCTGGGTCTGGCAGCTTCTGCGGGCCGACTATTGACCGCCCGGACGGCGCCGCGGCCCGGCCGCGCTCACCGCCGCAGCGGGTCGGTCGGCGGCTTCAGGACAAGGATGGAAAACCACCGATGCCCCTGTCACCGCTCACGGTCGCCTCGTTCACGGCCATTGCGCTCGCGGTCTTCCTGCTGGGTCGGCGGTTCACCGGCCGGGGGCGCCCGCGCGACGATCAACTCGGCAGCCAGCGGACGCCGGCCTGCGGAGCGCTGACCGGCCCGCTGGCCGCCATGTTTCCCACATCCGACAAGAAACGGAGGATGCTCCGGCAGGACTTGCTGCGGGCGGGCCACTATCACCGCGGGGCCCTGGACGATTTTCTGGCGACCCGCAACCTGGCCTTGATGATCTGGGCGGTGTTCGTAGCCGCCCTGCTGGTCGCACTGGTCGACGCCCACGCGGCCTGGACGCGCACGATCCTGGCCTGCGGCGGATTGGGGCTGGCCCTGATCTACAGCCTGCCCACGCTGGTCCTCGGTGCGCGGGCTGGGGCCCGCTCGCAGCGCATCCAGTATGCCTTGCCCGACGCGCTCGACATGATCACGATGACGATGGCGGGCGGGTTGCCGATGCAGGCGGCGCTGGCCCGCGTCAGCCGCGAGCTGTCGGGACCGCACCCGGATTTGGCGTGCGAGCTGGCGATTCTCGCCCGGCAGACCGACGCCGGTTCGTTGGAACAGGCGCTGCGGCAGTTTTCCGAGCGGATGGAGCTGCCCGAGATCGTCGGCCTGACCACCCTGGTGCGGCACGCGGAGCGGCTGGGCGGAAACGTCGCGGGGGCGTTTCGCGATTTCGCCGACAGCGTGCGCCGCGAGCGCCGGCTGCGCGCCGAGGAGCGGGGCAACAAGGCGACCGTCAAGATGCTCTTCCCGCTGGTCTTCCTGCTCTCGCCGCCGATCTACATCCTGCTGCTCGGACCCGCCGTGCTGGAGCTGCGCAGCTTCGTGAACCGCGAGAACCAACCCGGCGGCGTTCTGCGGCAGGAACTCGAAGTCGCACCGCCGCCTGGTCTGCCGGCGGCGGACGAGGATCTCGCGTCCGCCGAGTAGACAAGTCTCAGGGCGTGAACGGGCCGTCCGCGGAGTAGGGCAACTGCATCAGGTCGAGCGGCTCCGGCGCGTGGTTCGACGGGACGCACTGGTCGCGCGGGTCCCCCAGCGGTCGTCCGAGCGGAACAGGCGCGGCGTTCAGGGAGACGGCCGCGGGAGCGCTCTCCTGCGGGGTCCGCGGCGGCGCGGACGAATCCCAGCTGGACTCAAGACCGCGATCCGGCACCGGCTCCGAGGCGGAGTCCGGCACCGCGTGCGGCGGCCCGGCGTAGCTCGTTTGCGAGATCGCCTCCAGCGCCGCAGGCGGGTGGTCGCCGTCGTTCCACCGGCCGGCGCGGGCGACGGCTGCGGGCACCCGGACCGGCTGGCCGACCTGGGCCAGGTCCGGGGCTGATTCCTGACGCGCATGGTCGGCCGGAAGCGCGTGACTGCTGAGGATCACGCCCTCCGGAGCCGCAACCGGCAACGTCGCCCCGGCCATTTGCACCGGCGCCGCCGCGGCCGGCGATGCGTACGGTTGTGCACCCCGAGCCAGGCCGCTGTGCGTCTCGTGGAACTCCTGTCCCGAGGGCCATGTCTGCGGCGACGCCGGGTGTTGGGCGAGCACCGGACGCGCCGGGTTCCGCAGGCGCGGAGCGCTGGTCGGGGCCCGCTGGTTCAGGGCGATCAGCGCCTCGGCGGCCGACTTCAGGGTCGGGTCGAGGTCGAGTGCCGCGTGGTAGCTGGCGGTGGCGGCGGCCAGGTCGCCGACCTGCGATTGGACGTACGCCAGGTTGGCCAGGGCGCGCGGCTCGGTCGTGACCTCCCGGAACTTCGCCAGCCCCTCGGCGTAGCGGCCCTGAGCCGCCAGCACGATACCCAGGTTGTTGATCGCCGTCTTGTTGCCGCGATCCATGGCCACCGCGTCCTGCAGGCGTGACTGGGCCGTTTCAAAGTCGCCTTTCAGGAAATGGACATAGCCGACGTCGCCGCTCAGCCCCGAACTGGACGGCCCCATCGACTCTGCCTTGGTCAGCAGGGTGAGGGCCTCGTCCAGTCGACCCTGTTGCGCCGCGATCACGCCCAGGCGATGGTGGCAGAGCTGGTTGGTCGGCTCGCGCTTCAGCACACTCTCGTAGAGCGCACGGGCCTGGTCGACCTTGCCGTGTCGTTCGCTGAGCCGCGCCAGGCTCAGATCGCCCTCGAGATCGCCCTTGGCCGGCGCGGAGCGGGTCAGCAGCGCAGGAAGCTTCGGCCGAGACCAGGCGCAACCCGGCGGCCCCCCGATCACGAGACCCACGACGAGCAGCGCCAGACAACGGCCGGCGACGGTGATGTCCGCCGGGGTGCGGGGCGCTCCGTCCCGCCCGAGGGACGAGCCGGCCGCTTGCGCCGCGGCGCGCTGATTCAACCTGCAACGGCGATCCATGCTCAGTACCCTCCGAATCCGCCGAACCCTCCGAATCCGCCGGGCGATACACCGCCCAGGCCCGCGCCAAAGCCAAGGCCCCGGCCCTGGCCCTGGCTGCCGGCGCCGTAGGCGCGAGCTGCCTCGTCCGAGGTCAGCCCGTGCGAGAACGACGGCGCGACGACCACCCGCGGCTCCGCATCCGGCACGCCCAGCGCGGTCAGCACCTGCACCACCACCTGGCGGCGCTGCTGGTCCAGCTGGTCGTTGAAATGGATGGGATAACCGAACTCCGTGCCCGGCTGGGCACTGGTTTCGCTGCGTTCCACGATCACCTGCGGACCAAACGCCGGCACGCCCTGGCCGGTCTTCAGGTTCTCGGCAATCCGGCGGACATGGTCCTGCCCATAGGGCGTCAGTCGGTACCCGAGGACGCGCCCGTCGTGGCCCGTTCCGTTCAGCTCAAACTCGTGCATGTAGATCACGAACTTGGCCAGTTCGGCGTTGTCCTCCTGGATCCTCATCAATTCATCCACCGGCGTCCCCAGGGTTGCCGGCGGAGGCGGATAGACGATCCGTTCCAGCCGGTAGCAGGCCGGCAGGCACGCCACGGACGCGGCCGCCGCGAGCACGAGCAGCCGGGGAAGTCTTCGCTGGGCCATATGGGTTGATCCTGGGGGCAGGCCGGTTCAGTCGGTGAAACCGCTGGGTCCGTGGATGTAATAGTCGGGGGCCATGGGCGGCTGATCGTCCGCCCGTTGCACGTGGTGGCGCGTCCACCACTCGGCAAAATGGGCCTTGTGCAGCTTGGCCTTGTACTCGGGCCAGATCGTACTGCGGTGATGGATGCCCACATCGCCCTCCAGCTGCAGGTGCAAGTAGAACGCGTGATCCGTGGGGTCGGTGACCGCGGTCCCGGGCAGGTCGAGCGGAACCTGCTCGGGCTCGCACGGATGGACCAATTCGGGGCTGACCAGGATCACCATTTCGGTCTCCTGCCGCGAGACTAGCTGCGAGCTGAACGCCGCCCCCAGGACCGGCACCTGGCCCAGCAGCGGGATGTAGTCGCGGCGTCCTCCCTGCTTGTCCTGGACCAGGCCCGCGATGGCCAGCCACTGGCCCTCGCGGAGATCGACCGTGGTGGTCACGCTGCGCGAGTCGAGTCCGGGGATGCCGCCCACCGCGATGTCCTGGTTCAGCGAGCTCAGGGTCGGCGCCACCTGCAGCCGGATGCGGTCCTTGTCCAGCACCGTGGGGACGAACTGCAGTTGTGTGCCGAACCCCTGGAACGTGGTGGACGCCGCTCCGATGCCGTCCACGCCGACCGCCGTGGGGACCGCGAACTGGCCGCCCACCAGGAACGTGGCCGGCTGGCCGCTGATCGCCACCAGCGTCGGCTCGGCGAGTATCTTGCCATAGCCGTGACTGGCGAAGGCACGAATGAACAACTCCACATCGCCGCTGTCCAGGATCGCCGTAATGTTGCCCGCGCCGCCGATGATGTTCGAGATCTCAAACGACCCGTCCTGGATGTTGAAATCCATCCCCAGTTCGCGGTTCGAGTCGCGGACGATCTCGGCCACGCGGACCTTGAGCATCACCTGCTGCTCGCCGGGCACCCGCAGCAGGTTGATGACTGTCGGTCCCTGGGCGTCGACCAGGGCGTTGCCCCCCGACGGCTGACCGCCACCGTCACCGCCTCCGAAGGAACCGCCCCGCGCCTCCGTGATGTCCTCCCCCAGGACGGCCATGATGTCGGCCGCCTCCTTGGCATCGTGGGCCTGCCCGCGGACGATCAGCTTGTCACCCACGGGGATCAGCTGCACCTGGCTGTTGGGGAACAGCTCGCGCAGGCGCCGCTGCAGCCGGCTGTACTCCGCCTCGGCACGCTCCTGCACCGCCTGATTGGCCTGCACCCGGACCAGGTAACGGAGCACCGTCGGTTCGGCGTTGGGCTGCTCGAACCACAGCGACAGCGTCGTCGAGCCGGTCTGCCTTCCGATCAGCTCGATCTCGTCGGTGCTGAACTCGTTCACCTCGACGATGTCCGGGTTGGTCACGGCGATCCGCGTGATCGGGCGGTTCGTCCGCACAATCCGCGACTTCATCGGCTCGACCTCGAACACCGTCTCCGGATCAAGAACCTCGCGAATCAGCCGCCGCTCCTTGACGCTCGTGTCCGGTGGCGGCAAAGGCAGCCCGCGTTGGTCCGCGGGACGGGCCGGCGGGACCGGCACCTGGGCGTGCCCCGGCATCCCGGAACACACAAGTCCGACCACGAGCAGGGCCGCCAGACATGCCGGCCGCGTCGCGCGGCAATGAATCAGGGTGTGATGTTGCATGAGCCGCGTCCGTGCGAGTCCAAAACCCGGGTGGTTCACGTCAGGGGGTAACCGTTCGCGCTCTGGGTGAATGCCTGCCGTGTTTCCAGGGGAACAGGTTCGCGGTGTCAGCCAGCGCGTCTCGACAGGGTGCCGTTTGTCGGACGAAAGATGAACCTGCTCTCCACCTGGGAACGCGTGCGTGGACGGAGTCTGGATGGCGGTGATCGTGGTTCGAGGCAGCCAGTTCAATGGACTCTCCACTCTCACAGGCGACGCAGGCGTGCCGCCACGTCCCGCGGATCCGCTCGCGCGCCGGGCTTGGAACACGGACACGACCGCCGGCAACCTTTGGGCGCTGGCTTGTCGTTTTCTGGATCCGTGCAGAAGCCGGTGAATACCGTGAGACGCAAGGACCGGGCGCGAAGCCGTGTCGCGTCAAAGGATAGGGTCGACTTGACGGGCTGTCCCAATTAAGCCAGTCGGACCCGATTTTCCGTTTGTGGCAGGTGACAGCAGCCCTACGACCGTCACATTGCGCAGGGTTGTCCTGGAGTGCCCACCCCATCCGTCCGTCGCAGACTTTCACTTTGGCAGGCTGGGCGGAGAGTTCGGCGACTGCAAGATGCACCGGTCGTTCGGCGCTCGACTGTTCCACTGGTTGACGCGGTGAAGACTGGTCGAAACGCAATTACGGCCTGGAGCCCTTCCCGGACGAGGTGGCCGGCCGTTCGCACGGGACCGGCGTGGGACACCCCGACGCACCCGCGCCGAGGACTCATCGGTGTGGGGGGCTGGTCGGTCCGCCGGTAACCGTTCACAGCCCGGTGGAAGTTTTTCCCTGATATTCCAGGGGGTCAGGTCCATGTTTTCGGCCGGCGCGTATCCGCGAGGTCGAGTTGATCGGCCGAAAAACGGACCAGACCCCGACCCGTGAACGCTTACGTCCGCCGTATCGTTCCTGCCAGCACGCGGAGTAACCGAGCTTGATGGCGGCGGGTGATCGACCTGCCGCGGACCGCGACAGCAGTGCCGGCGGTGCCGGCTCCAAGGTCTTGGCTCGTTGCCTCCCGACGCGTTGGTGCACCGGCCGGCCTGGCCCAGCCATCGCCAGCCAGCGACAGGCGCCCGCCCACCTTGCCCGCACGACCGACGCAGGCACAGCCGCCTGCGCGCCTTACCCCGGATTCCACCCCTGAGTGACTCTGGCTTCCATGAAAACATTCGCCCGCTGGTGCATGTCCGTTGTGCTGGGGCTGGGCCCCGCGATCGGCGTGGTCGCAGCCGAGCCGGTTCCCGGCCCGTTTCCCGCCGAGGATTGGCTGCGCGGCGTGCCGTGCGCCGCATCGCAGGGGCTCGAGCCGGTACCGTTCACCGGCCCAAGCGGTCTTACGGCCGCTGACGAGGTGGGGCCGTGCCTGGACTGCGGCGACTGCGGTCAGGGCTGCTGGCCCGGCGCGCCGCACGGGTCCGGATGTCTCCGCGGATGCCGCCACTGCGGTCACACCTGCGCCTGCTACCCACCGGGCGACATGGTGCCTCACACGCCGTACATCACCTGGAAGACGTACTACTACTTCCGACCGTACAACTTCCTGCACGTCGCCGAACACCAGCAGTTGTCGGTGGCTGCCGGCATCGACGCGGCACTGCCCTATTCCCAGGCGGTGTTCCAGTCCGTCTACGAGTCGATGCCGGAACTATCGATCCCGCCCGCGGAGGTCCCGGTGCCCGCCGAGTCGCTGTCGGCCGACGTGTGTTCTTGTTCCGTTGTAAGCCGTCCAAGGGGGGACGAGCCCATCGCAGGCTGGGCCGCCCCGCCGTCAAGCTGGACTGTGAAGCGCACCCGCCGAATCGAGGTCGCTGTCGGAACAGCGCAAACGCCTCGGTGGCCGCCTGCGGATGGCCAGGCCCCGCAGAGAGGTGTGGGGCCGGCGGAATTCAGGCCGGTTCCAGGCTGGTCCGCTGCGTCCGGCCAGCCGTGATCCGCATCAGGCGGGCTTCGGCGGGTCGTCGACTGCCTCGACACGGCTGGTGATCTGCCCGTCGACCAGCCGGGTCAGGATTTCCTCGCCGGGTGTTATCTGGTCCGCGGTGCGGACGATCTGGCCGTCGCGGCGGCGGAGCGTGAGGCTGTAGCCGCGCGCCAGCACGGCCAGAGGGCTGAGCGATTCGAGCCGCGAGGCCAGGGCCGCTGTCCGCTGCTCGGCACCGGACATCCGCACGCGGACGGCCCGCGCCATCCGCGACTCCAGATCGTCGACGCGTCGAGCCGACTGGCGGACCCGGTCCCAGGGACGGGTGAAGACCCGCCGCGTGGCCAGTCCCCGCAGTCGGGCGCGGCACTGATCGGCGCGAGCCCCCAGTCCCCCGCGCAGGCGGCGCTGCAGGTGGCCCAGCCGATTGGCGATTTCCTCCTCCGCCGGGACGACCCGTTGGGCCGCATCGGTCGGTGTCAGGCAGCGGACATCGGCCACCAGGTCGGCCAGCGTCACGTCGATCTCGTGTCCGATCGCGGAAACGACCGGAATCGTCGCCTGGAAGATCGCCCGCACGACGCTCTCCTCGTTGAAGCACCAGAGATCCTCCAGGCTGCCGCCCCCGCGTGTGACGACCAGCACGTCGGGAGCGGGTCGGAGACGCTGGGCCGTGCGGATGCCCGCGACGATCTCGGCGGCGGCCTCGGCCCCCTGCACCCGGGCCGGGATCACCAGGACGTGCACGCCCCGCCACCGCTGACGTACCACCTCGAGAAAATCGCGCAGCGCGGCGCCCGTGGGGCTCGTCACCACCGCGATCCGGCGCGGAAAGGCCGGCAGCGGCTTCTTGTGCTCTGCCTGGAACAGGCCCTCTGCCGCCAGAGTCGCCCGCAGTCGTTCCAGGGCCCGCTGCAAGGCGCCCACCCCACGCGGCTCCAACCGCCGGATCACCAGCTGGTAGGTACCGCGAACCGTGTAGACGTCCATCTCGCCCTGGCAGATCACCGCCATGCCGTCCTCCAGCGGGAACCGCAGCCGGGCGGCCGTGGCCCGCCAGATGACGGCCCGCACCTGGGCATTCTCATCCTTGAGCGTCAGGTAAACGTGTCCCGACTGGGGACGCGACAGGTCCGTGATCTCGCCCGTCACCCAGACCGCGCCGAAGCGTGACTGGAGGTACTCCTTCACCTGCGCGTTCAGCTGCGACACCGTCAGAACGCACCGGTCGTCGCCCGGTCCGCCCGCGTCGCCTGGCAGCCGGTTGAAACGCGACATGAGGTGCTCCGCCCGCGGACGGGCATCGATCGGTGACGGCCGCCCGGGGCCGCTGAGCTCGTCCCGCGCGACACGGGCGACAGGTCGATGGGCCACCGCCGCGGCCACACCGTCGGCTTGCGTCCTGACGATGGGTCCGCCAATTGTAGCCGGTGCGGGCACCCAGCCTACCCGGCGTTTGCCGGTTCGGCACCCGAGTTCATACCTCGTGTGGGCGTTTACGAGACGCTTCTTCTGGGCAATTGCACCCCACAGCCATCGGCGCTGGCCCAGTGCACCTACGTGAGCGGAACGTCGCCAAACAGGATTTCGTGATTCCGGGAAGGCGAGGCTCCGGCCGAGCCGAGAACCCGCTCCACGTACCGGCTCGGCAGGAGCCTCGCCCTCCCAAGATCGGGTGACGCTGGTTAGGCGCTGCACGACAATTACCTACCGGTCTTGTGGATCAGCCGCGGGGCGCTAGCCCGCGGTCTTTCGCGGATGAACCGCGGGCTAGCGCCCGGCGGCT
>Ga0209398_1000872_pt1 | contig 17039 bp, 14 predicted proteins | sample AshMeaBigSpring_FD_184125 | JGI IMG/M metagenome (GOLD analysis project Ga0209398, IMG submission 184125) | Groundwater microbial communities from Big Spring, Nevada to study Microbial Dark Matter (Phase II) - Ash Meadows Big Spring (SPAdes)... | ecosystem: Environmental > Aquatic > Deep... | reverse complement strand
ATGTTCGGGCGGCTTAAGGATTGGCGTCGCATTGCAACCCGATACGATCGCCGCGCCGACGTTTTTATGGCCGCAATCACAATCGCAGCAATCGTCATCTGGTGGATTCAATGAGTCCTGAGCCTAGGGCGTGTCGTCAGTTATCGGATTCCCAAATCATGAAATGCGTGATTCACAGGAAGCCTTCTTCATTTGAGGGCATTGATGATGGCACGTTATGGATTGCGCGACGATCAATGGAACAGGATCAAGGACTTCTTGCCTGGGAGAGAAGGCCATGTCGGTGGCACGGCTGCGGATAACCGGCTTTTCATTGAGGCCGTTTTATATCGTTATCGCGCTGGTATCCCATGGCGTGATCTCCCGGCGCGATTTGGTGATTGGAAGGTCGTTCACAGACGGTTGCGGCGCTGGTGCGAGAGCGGTGTTTTTGAACGTATTTTCAGACACTTGGCTTCAGATAGCGACAATGAATATATGATGATTGATTCAACGATTGTCCGTGCGCACCAGCATAGCGCCGGAGCGCGCAAAAAGGGGGGGCTGAACAAGCGATCGGACGCTCCAGAGGGGGATTGACCACCAATATCCACGCCATTGTTGATGCTTTGGGCAATCCGGTGGCTTTTTCTCTCACAGGCGGACAGGTTCACGATCTTGCTCAAGCTCAGCCTTTGCTGGCAAAAGTTGAACCCAAAGCCTTTCTTGCCGATAAGGCTTATGATGCAAATGCCCTGATCGAGGCGCTGGAAAAACGCCAGATCACGCCAGTGATTCCACCAAAATCCAACCGGATCCAACCCAGAGACACGGACTACGCCTTATATCGGGGGCGCAATCTCGTCGAACGCTTCTTCAATACAATCAAACACTTCAGAGCTATCGCAACGCGATATGATAAACTCGCAAACACGTTCCTTGGCGCAATACACCTCATTGCAACGCTCATTTGGCTTAACTGACGACACGCTCTAGTCTTCTTCACCCTCGATCAGCTTGCGATGGCGCGTCAGTTCATTGCCGAAAAACTCGAGAAACGCCCGCACCCGTGCGGCTTTCTTGAGATCTGGATGGGTGAGAACCCAAAGCCCGGATTCCGCCTTCGGCTCCAGCCCGCGAATGCGCACCAGTTCGGGCATGCGTTCGCCCATGAAACAGGGCAGAAGCCCGACGCCAAGCCCGGATTCCACCGCTGCCCCCAAAGTTGACACAGCATTGACCTTCACCGCAATGGCTTCGGGGTGGACATGGCCAATCATCCAGCGCCCGCCATCGGTGCTTTGAATGGGTTCGCCAAAACCGACCCAGCGCGTGCTGCGCGCCATGAACGCCTCGGGCATGGCGGGATCGAGGCTGTTTTCGGCCAGAAAACGCCCTGAGGCATAGGCCGCCCAGGCGATACTGGCAACGCGCCGCCCGACAAGCGTTTGCGGCGGGTCGATCGACGCACGGATCGCCACATCCGCATCGCGCCGCGAGAGATTGAGCGCGCGGTTATCGATCACGAAATCCAGCGTGATCTCGGGGTATTTCTGGCGGAAGCTGCAGAAGATCGGCGCAACGAGATGGCTGAAAATCGTATCCGTGGTTGTCACGCGCAATTCGCCGGAGGGGCGAACATCCTGCCCGGCGATACGACGCTCGAACTCGATGATGGAATCGGCCATGCGGGCGGCAAGCGTCACCATCTCCTCCCCCGCCGAGGTGAGGAGGTAGCCGCTGCGCGAACGCTCGAACAGGCGCACGCCAAGTTGTTCTTCCAGCGTGTTGAGCCGCCGGAAAACGGTGGAATTGTTCACAGCCAGAGCATCCGCCGCGCCCCCAAGCGAGCGGTGGTCGGCGATGGCCCTGACAAGCCTAAAATCATCCCAGGCAATTGAGTGCATCTTCAGGTATCCGCGATAATGGTGCCCCGCAGGGACGAATGGCAGATGACTACGCAGACGGTTCGGCCTGACCCCTTACAAAGGATCACCCTCAGCAGGGTTGGTCTGGCGTGGTGCGGCTGCGCGCTCGAGGCGATCCATGATCGCCTCACCGAGTCCTTCAGATGGAATTGGCATGACGCAAATAGAAGTTGTATTCAATCCGTCGAGAATACGTAGAAAATGATAGAGATTGGCCGCAGCTTCAACAAGATCACCCTTTTCCGAGAGATTGATCAAGGGAATATCGGTGGAAATCTGCACCGGAACCACGCCAAAAGCAAGGCAGGCCTCACCCGGTGCAACCGAGGTTGCATTGAGCCGTAACCTGGCACGCGGCGCGTAATGCGAAGCAAGCCTGCCGGGGGCAAGCGGGTTCTCCTCGCTCACCGTCTCGGGCTCGCGGAGCCGCCCGCCCGTGACGCGCTCGATGGCAGCACGCGCCAGCCCGCCGGGGCGCAGCAGCGTGATCCCGTCATCGAAGCAGGCGAGGATGGTTGATTCGACACCGATCGCAGCCGGGCCGCCATATACAATCGCGTCGATCCGTCCATCAAGCTCGTCATGCACATGCGCGCCGTCACTCGGTGAAAGCCGCCCGGAGCGATTGGCGCTTGGCGCGACAACCGGGCGCCCGGCATGGCGCAAAATCGCTTGCGCGAGCGGATGCGCCGGCACGCGGATGGCAATGCTGCCAAGCCCCGCGCGGGCGAGATCGCAAACCGGGCAATCCGCCATCGCCGGCACAACCAGCGTCAGCGGCCCCGGCCAGAAGGCGCGGGCAAGGCGTTCAGCCAAAGGAGAAAACACGCCCAGGCCGAAGGCTGCCTCGATATCGGCGACATGCGCGATGAGGGGGTTGAACTGCGGGCGGTTCTTCGCAGAAAAAATCCGCGCCACGGCCTTGGGGTTGGCCGCATCCGCGCCGAGCCCGTAAACCGTCTCCGTCGGGAAGGCGACCAGCCCGCCCTCCGCCAGCAAGCGCCCCGCCGTTTCAAGGTCTGGTGCGGCAGGTGTGAGATGCAGGGTCGCGGCATTGGGCGAAAGCAAGGGCTTCATCCTTTCGCCGTGATGCTGAACAGGCGCAGGGGCGGAGATTCTTCTTTTGCATTTCAGAGGGGCGAAGGACAACACGATATTTTTCGCTTTCTGCTCGGCTTTTGCTTATGCGCTCGAATGCCGGAGCTTTGACCGCATGCGACCGACCCCGCCCTTTTCCGGGCGGAGGCCAAACGCTTCCAGCCTGCCTTATAACCCTATTTTTCAGCGCAACTTACGGGTTTTTTTGCATTTTCTGCTTGCACCAATCCCCGGCGCCTCATATTGTTTATATATGAACCAAACTGGAATTGCAGGTGCTTCAGGGTTGCGTTCGGGTGTAACTTGCGCAAGATTTACGGCTGCACCATGACGATAAGGACCGGGCTGAACCCGCGCCGTGGCAGGAGGAAAACGAGATGACATACCGCGCCCCGGTCGAGGATATTCTTGATGCCATGCGCCATGTGGCGGGGCTCGATCAGCGCATCGCCGATGGGCTTTACGCCGACCTTGCCGATGGCGTGGCCGAGGCCGTGCTGGAGGAAGCGGCGAAATTCGCCGAAGCGCGCATCGCGCCCCTCAACCGCGTGGGTGACAGGGAAACCTCGAAGCTGGTGGACGGGCATGTCATCACCCCCACCGGCTTCAAGGAGGCTTATGCCGATTGGGCGGCGGGCGGCTGGGCCGGGGTTGCGGCCGATATCGATTATGGCGGGCAGGGCCTGCCGGTTCTTCTCAACATCGCCTGCACGGAAATCTGGAATTCCGCCAATCTCGCGTTTTCGCTCAACCCGCTCCTCACCATGGGCGCGGTGGAGGCTTTGAGCGCACATGGCTCGGATGATTTGAAGCGCATCTACCTCGAAAACATGATTTCCGGCCGCTGGACGGGGACGATGAACCTCACCGAGCCGCAGGCGGGCTCCGACCTCGCGCTTCTGACGAGCCGCGCCGAGCCTCTGGGCGACGGGCGCTATAAAATCACCGGCCAGAAAATCTACATCACCTATGGCGACCATGACATGACCGGGAATATCGTGCATCTCGTGCTCGCGCGCCTGCCGGACGCGCCACCCGGAACGCGCGGGATTTCGCTGTTTCTGGTGCCGAAATTCCTCGTCAATGCCGACGGAACGCTCGGGCCGCGCAACGACGTGCGCTGCCACGCGCTGGAGCACAAGCTCGGCATCCATGCCTCCCCCACCGCGACGATGATTTTCGGCGATGACGGCGGCGCGATCGGCTGGCTCGTGGGCGAGGAAAATCGCGGCCTCAACTGCATGTTCACGATGATGAACAATGCCCGCCTCGCGGTTGGCGTTCAGGGCGTCGCGGTGGCGGAACGCGCCTATCAGCAGGCTTTGCTTTACGCGCAGGAGCGTAAACAGGGCCGCGCGGTTGGTGCCGCTGCCGCCAGCCCCATCATCGAGCACCCGGATGTGAAGCGCATGCTGATGGAAATGCGCTCGAAAACCGCCGCCGCCCGCGCGCTCTGCCTCGCCACCGCCGCCGCGCTTGACAGAGCGCATCGGGAGAAAACGCCGGAGGCGCGATTGGCGGCAAACGAGGAAGCGAGCCTCCTTACCCCCATCGCGAAAGCCTTCTCAACCGATATCGGCACCGAGGTTGCTTCGCTCGGCGTGCAGATCCATGGCGGCATGGGGTTTGTGGAGGACACCGGCGCGGCGCAGCATTACCGCGATGCGCGGATTCTCGCGATTTATGAAGGCACCAACGGCATTCAGGCGATCGACCTCGTGCAGCGCAAGCTCCCGCTTTCGAACGGGGCCTGCGCCGAGGCGATGATCAACCGGTTCCGGGCCAGCGCCGAGGCGGCGCGCGCGGTGAATGACCCCGCCTTCGCGCGCATCGGCGCAAGATTGAGCGAGGCGGTGGAGGCTTTGAGCCGCGCAACGAGCTTCATGCATGATGCGCTCAAATCCGCGCCGAATGACGCGCTGGCGGGCGCAACGCCTTACCTTCGGCTCTTCGCGCTCGCGGGCGGGGGGGCGTTTCTTGTCGATCAGGCGCTTGCCGCCCATGCCGCTTTAGGGGCGGGAAAGGATGATCCGCGCCACCATGCCCGCATCCGCGATGCACGGTTTTTCGTTGAAAACCTCGTCACCGCCGCGCCGGGGCTGGAACAGACGGTGCTGGAAGGCGCGGCCTCCGTCAATGCCGCCTTCAGCACAGCGGCGGAGTGAAGCGATGAGTGCGATCGAGATCAGCCGTGAAGGCGCGGTGCTTGTGCTGCGCATGGCGCGGGCGGAGAAGAAGAACGCCCTGACCGGCGCGATGTATGACGCGCTGAGCGCGGGGCTTGCCGAGGCGAATAGGGATGCCGGGATTGGCGCGGTTGTGATCTTCGGCCAGAAGGGGATTTTCTGCGCCGGCAATGATATCAAGGATTTCATTGCTTTTGCGATGGGGGGCGGCATCGGCCAGCCGATCCTGAATTTTCTCAAAGCGCTGGTGGAGAATGAAAAACCGCTGATCGCAGGGGTGGATGGCGCGGCCATCGGTATCGGCACGACATTGATCCTGCATTGCGACTACGCGATTGCCTCCACGCGGGCGCAGTTTGCCACGCCCTTCGTTGATCTCGGGCTGGTGCCGGAGGCGGCCTCAAGCTTGCTGGTGCCGCACTTGATGGGCCAGCGCCTCGCGTTTGAAATGCTGGCCATGGGCGAAAAATTCAGCGCCGAACGTGCAGCGGCCACCGGGCTTGTCAACCGCGTGGTTGCGCCCGAAGCGCTCGAAGCGGAAACGCTGAGCGTCGCCAGCGCGATTGCCGCCAAACCACGCGAGGCGGTGGCGATTTCCCGCCGCCTGATGCGCCCGGATGCCAAAACCCTGCTCGATCGTATCGCGGAAGAGGCGAAACTCTTCTCCGAGCGGCTCAATTCCGCTGAAGCGCGCAAGGCGTTTGAAGCGTTTCTGAACAAGGGCAGCCAGAAATAGGCAGTGGGCAATAGGCAGTCGGCAGTCGAACACCTGCCTATTGCCCACTGCCCATTGCCGACTGCCCATCTCTCACAAAGGAACCCCGCCATGACCGATCTTGCCGGTAAAACAGTGTTCATCTCCGGGGCTTCGCGCGGCATCGGGCTTGCCATTGCGCTGCGCGCGGCGGAAGAGGGCGCGAAGATCATCGTTGCCGCCAAAACCGCCGAAGCGCATCCCAAGCTCGAAGGCACGATTTTTTCCGCCGCTGAGGCCATCGAAAAAGCGGGCGGCAAGGCCCTGCCGCTTCAGCTCGATATCCGCGAGGACGAGGCGGTGGAAGCCGCGCTGGCAAAAGCCGCGCAGCATTTCGGCGGCATCGATATCGTAGTGAACAATGCCAGCGCCATCAACCTCGCGCCGGTCGCGAAGCTGGAGATGAAGCGGTTTGACCTGATGCACCAGATCAACGCGCGCGGCACCTATCTCGTCTCGCGCTCAGCCCTGCCCTACCTTGCGAAGGCGCAGAACCCGCATATCCTCATGCTCTCACCCCCGCTCGATATGCAGGAAAAGTGGTTTTCCGGCCATACCGGCTATTCCATGGCGAAATTCGGCATGAGCCTTGTTGTGTTGGGCCTTGCCGGGGAAACACGCGGGAAAATCGGCGTCAACGCGCTCTGGCCGCGCACCACCATCGCCACCGCTGCGGTGAATAACCTCCTCGGCGGGGAGGCTTTGATGCGGGCGAGCCGCACGCCGCGCATTCTTGCTGATGCGGCGCACCGGATTTTCATGAAAGACGGCAAAAGCTTTTCCGGCCATTTCCTGATCGACGATACCTTCCTTGCCGGGGAAGGCGTGAGAGATTTCGACCCTTACCGGGTTGACCCGAGCCAGCCGCTCGCGCCGGATTTCTTCGTGCCCGAGAGCATCCCTGCCCCCTCATGCGCGAGTTACGGGCCGCTCAAATCCTGAAAAGCACGCCTTGCATTCCGGCCTCATGAGCGCGATAGGCTTCTTACGAAGGGCATGACGCAATTCTGTCATGCGGCCTGCTTATGGCAGCATATCGGTTTGTAACGGGGCGGGGGCGGCATGATCATCATCCACCAGCCGGGGGCGGCCTCGGCGCTGAATGACAGGCGCTGCACCTTCGGACGGCACGTGCTTCTGGCGGGCGAGCCGGTATCACCGGAGGCGATCTGGATCGACCTCATCGAACCCACGCGCGAGGAAGACCGGCGGGTGGAAGCCGCGCTCGGCATCGAAATCCCCACGCGTGAGGAAACGCAGAATATCGAACCCTCCGAGGTGCTTTATGTCGAAAACGGCGTGCGCTACATGAGCGCGCGCATCCTCTGCCAATCGGGCACCGAGGCACCCAAACTCGCGCCGATCTCCTTCATCCTGAAGGATAAACAGCTCATCACCGTGCGCTATGACGAGCCGCGCTCGTTCCAGATGTTCATCAACCGCATGGCGCGGCCCGGTGCCGCCGTGCCGCAGGGCGACCATCTCCTCATCGGATTGTTCGAAACCGTGATCGACCGCGCAGCGGAGATCCTGCGCCTGTCCGGTGAGCGGATCGATGAGGTGTCCAGCGTCATCTTCGAGCCGACGGCCTCGCAGAAAGCCGATGTCGATACGTTCCGCACCACCCTGCAAACCATGGGGATGGAGGGAAACCGCATCTCGAAAGTGCGTGAAAGCCTCGTTTCCATCGAACGGATGCTGCTGTTCCTCACCGCCAATACCGCAGGCGCGGCCCTGCCGGATGATCTGCGCGGCGAGGTGCGCACCACCTTGCGCGATCTGCAATCGCTCGAAGACCACGCGACGTTTCTTTCCTCGAAAATCCAGTTCCTGCTCGATGCTGTTCTGGGCCTCGTGAGCCTTGAGCAGAACAAGATCATCAAGATTTTTTCGGTGGCGGCGGTGGTCTTCATGCCGCCGACGCTCATCGCTTCGAGCTATGGCATGAATTTCAGGAATATGCCGGAGCTGGACTGGGCTTTGGGTTACCCGATGGCCCTGGTGATGATGGTGCTGGCAGCCAGCGGCACTTATCTCTTTTTCAAGTGGAAGCGCTGGCTTTAGAGCGTTTTTATTTCTGATTCCATCAAAAACAAAAACGCTCTATCCTCTTGTTTTATCGCATTTTTAGTGATTAACCGGCTTCCATCCCCGCCTTCGCTGGGACAGGCTTTAATCACAAAATGCTCTAGAGCATTTTCCGATCAAGTGGTTGCCGGTTGATCGAAGAAAATGCGATAAAAACAAGAAGATAGAGCGAATGAGGTGAATGCAAATTCACTGAAAATGCTCTAGCAGGCTGTTGAAAAACGCTGAGGCTGTCATTGCGAGGAGCGTAGCGACGTGGCAATCCAGATAAAAATGCTACCGCTGTTCGCAGCGGCGGCAAAAAAGCGGAAGAAAGTCTGGATTGCTTCCCGCCACGCTTCGCTCGCGGTCGCAATGACGGGGACAGCAATCGCCTTTTTCAACAGCCTGCTAGAGCGTTTCCGGCGAAGATTGAATCACCTGAAACGCTCTACTCTCAAGTTTTGACGCAATTCCGGACGCGAAACCGGTTCCCATCCCCGCCTTCGCGGGGACATGCTTTCGCTGGAATTGCTCTAGATATGATTTTGCGGCATCAAAGCTGCATCATGATCTTGAAATTCAGCCTTTTGTCAGGAGTAAACCTTGGCGGTCTTGACCCCCCTTCTGGATGACATCAATACGCCTGACGCCTTGCGTCGTCTTCAGCCAGGCCAGCTCCGGCAGGTGGCGGATGAATTGCGCGCGGAAACGATCGATGCCGTTTCAATCACCGGCGGGCATCTCGGCGCGGGGCTTGGCGTTGTCGAGCTGACGGTCGCCTTGCATTATGTGTTCGATACACCAAGGGATCGCCTGATCTGGGATGTCGGGCATCAGGCTTATCCGCATAAAATCCTCACCGGGCGCAGAAGCCGCATCCGCAGCCTGCGGCAGGGGGGCGGGCTTTCCGGCTTCACGCGGCGCAGCGAGAGCGCATACGACCCCTTTGGCGCGGCGCATTCCTCCACCTCGATTTCCGCCGGGCTTGGCATGGCGGTGGCGCGTGATCTTGCAGGCGGCACCAACCACGTGATCGCCGTGATCGGCGATGGCGCGATGAGCGCGGGCATGGCCTATGAAGCGCTGAACAATGCCGGCGCGATGCATTCCCGCCTCATCGTCATTCTCAACGACAATGACATGTCGATCGCGCCGCCCGTGGGGGCGATGTCCGCCTATCTCGCGCGGCTGGTTTCAGGCAAAACCTATCGCTCGCTGCGGGAAACGGCGAAGCAGCTTGCCAGGCGCATGCCGAAATTTTTCTATGAAAAAGCCCGCAAGACGGAGGAATTCGGGCGCGGCTTCTGGACAGGCGGCACCTTGTTCGAGGAGCTTGGCTTTTATTATGTCGGGCCGATTGACGGGCATAACCTCGACCATCTCCTCCCCGTTCTCACCAATGTGCGCGATCAGGATGTCGGGCCGGTTCTCATCCATGTCGTGACGCAGAAGGGCAAGGGTTACGCCCCGGCCGAGGCCAGCGCCGATAAATACCACGGTGTCGTCAAATTCGATGTCATCACCGGCCAGCAAGCCAAGGCGCCCACGAATGCGCCAAGCTATACGGGCGTTTTCGGCCAGTCCCTCATCGCGGAAGCCAGGGCGGATGCGCGCATCATTGCCGTAACAGCGGCGATGCCGAGCGGCACGGGGCTTGATCTGTTCGGGCAGGCCTTCCCCGAACGCTGTTTTGATGTCGGTATTGCCGAACAGCACGCCGTGACCTTCGCCGCCGGGCTGGCAAGTGAAGGCTACAAGCCGTTCTGCGCCATCTACTCCACCTTCCTCCAGCGCGGCTATGATCAACTGGTGCATGATGTCGCGATCCAGAACCTGCCCGTGCGCTTCGCGCTGGATCGCGCCGGGCTGGTGGGGGCCGATGGCGCGACCCATGCCGGGGCCTTCGACCTCGCCTATCTCTGCTGCCTGCCGAATATGGTGGTGATGGCGGCGGCGGATGAAGCCGAGCTGGTGCATATGGTGGCAACCGCTGCCAGCCATGATGCCGGGCCGATCGCCTTCCGCTACCCGCGTGGTGAAGGCGTTGGCGTCGAGATGCCGGAGCGCGGCGCGGTTCTCCCGATCGGCAAGGGGCGGATGATCCGCGAGACGAAACCGCAGGGCGAGAGGGCGCGTATCGCGCTGCTCTCCCTCGGAACGCGGCTTGCCGAGGCGCTCAAGGCGGCGGATCAGCTTGAAAAACTGGGGCTTTCCACCTCGGTTGCCGATGCGCGCTTCGCTAAGCCGCTCGATGGAGCGCTCATCACCCGGCTGGCACAAACGCATGATTGCCTCATCACCATCGAGGAAGGTTCCAGGGGTGGTTTTGGCGCTATGGTGCTGCATCATCTCAGCGCCGAGGGGCTTCTCGATCATGGCCTGAAAATCCGCACCCTGACCTTGCCGGATGTGTTTCAGGAGCATGACAAGCCCGCCGCGATGTATGCCGAAGCCGGGCTCGACGCGGCCGGCATCGTCGCTTGCGCCAAGGCCATGCTGGGGCCTTCAGCGCAGGGCATCACCATCGCGGGGTGAAGGCTGCCTTGGCGCAAGCCAGCCGCGCACCCTGCCGACCAGCACCCTCAGAAGCCCGATACGGGCAAGGCGGTTGCGTGCATGAAACAGAGCCGCTTTGGGCACACCGCGTAAAGAAAGGGGCAGCACAAGATCATGCAGCGTGATCGGCCCGGCACCGAATTTTTTCTTGTAGTCGTAATCCCCCATGGCAAAATCAAACAGGCCGCACCCGCGCGCCATGCTCTCCCGCATGGCATCACAGGTGACGAGAATGCCGAGGGAAAACGGATGCCATGCCCCCATTTTATTGGCGACACGCAGATAGGTCATGCTCGCCTGGTGTTGAACGGCGAAATTGACGGCAACAGGCCCTTCCTCCGCTTCAAGGGCGCAGACCAGCACCCGGCCTTCCGCGACGTATCTTTCGGCGAGGTGCCGGTAGAACCGCCTGATGTTTCCGTCATTCAGCGCATAGGGCAGGCCCTTGGCGCTGATGCGCTGCGCCTGCATCACCTCAAGCTCATCCATCAGGGCCAGCGCCTCTGCGCTCGATTGCGCGATGCGGTGGCGCGCTCCGGGCATACGCGCGAAACGACGCATCTTTTTGCCCAGAGTATCCCGCGTTCGGCTGGAAAGCCGTGCCAGATAGGCATCCCAATCCTGCGGCAAAGCCACGGGCCAGGCGGAGAGGCGGTTCTGCGTGGCGAGCGGGTGGTTCAGCAGCGGGTTTTTGAGGCCCCCGACCAGTGCGGGCATGCGGTGAAGCCGCAGCAGATCCGCCTTCGGAAGCGCTGAACGTATGGTTTTCCACAAAGCCGCAAAGGGAATATTGCCTGGCAGACCCGGTGAGAGCAAGGGCGCGTTATAATCACTCACCCCCAAATCCATGCCTTCCAGCACCGTGCAAGCCCCGATACGCCGCCGGATGAGCGGCATCGCCAGGAGAACGCGCTGATCTTCATCACTTACGTTCAGCCAGAAGCCCTCGACCTCACCGGAAAGCCAGACGCAGGCCCAGCTTTGCAGCCAATGGGCGCTTTGGAACACCGTGCCGTGGAGCCCTGCAAGCAGGTTTTCAAAATCCGTATCCGGGAAGACAGGCCTGATACTGGCCGTGATCTGACCGGGATGGCGTTCTGAAGGCTCTCTGTTGGGGATGGCAGCAATCGTCATTTCCGGCTCTGGAGTGTAACGCCTTCAGAGCATGCTGCGATGAAGTGCGTACTCATGCGGTTCCTGTTTTGCAGAGGGCTTGCGAACTGGAAGGCCGTGGAGCACATGCGCTGACACTCCGTCACAAACAACTATGGCAATATCCTTGTTTTAGAGCAATTCCAGCGAAAGTGGGAACCGGTTTCGCGTCCGGAATTGCGTCAAAACTTGAGAGTAGAGCGCTTCAGGTGACTCAATCTTCGCCGGAAACGCTCTAGATATTTTCGTTCCCTTCAATGGTCTTATGCGTCAGCATTCAAGGCCATTGGTATCAGGGGCTTCAAAGGCCCCATGCGTAACATCCGGGGCCTTTTGTATTATTGAAACAGTTCAACCATTTCATGATAATAAAATTTACAGTTTATAAATATAAAAACTTCCACGAAAATAAAGATTTTATAAATCATGATATGACAAATTTTTTTTACCCATAGCGTGTTCAGAGCTATTCCAGCGAAAGCATGCCCCCGCGAAGGCGGGATGGACACCGGTTTCGCGTCCGGAATTGCGTCAAAAGAAGGAGATGGAGCGTTTCGGGCGACTCAATCCTTGCCGGAAACGCTCCAGAGCATTTTCCGGCCAGACGGATGCCGATTGGCGGGAAGAAAATGCGCTAGAGCAATTCCAGCGAAAGTGGGAACCGGTTTCGCGTTAGGAATTGCGTCAAAACTTGAGAGTAGAGCGTTTCAGGTGACTCGGTCTTCGCTGGAAACGCTCTAGAGCGGTTTCCGACCTGATTGAATCAGGTCGGCCGCTCTATCTTCTTGTTTTTATCGCATTTTCTTCGATCAACCGGCAACCACTTGATCGGAAAACGCTCTAAAAGAGCATGGTTTTGTTGGCATCAAAACCAGACGTTCTCCAGTTTGCTGCGCAGCATCTTGCATTTTGTTCAGAACAGGTTGTCATGAGTCAGTCTTCGATCCGCCTCCCATCCGCCCAACCCGTATTCAAGGGTATGGAAACGCATGGCAATGCCGCCCATTCGGCCAGTGAGCCCGTTGATATAGTTGATCTGAATGACCTGATTGCAATTCTTGGACGGAGGAAGACGGTCTTTTTCGGCACAGCCATGCTGGTTATCCTGCTTGGCGTGGCTTTTTTGCTTACAACGCCGCCAACCTATACCTCATCGACCTCAATTTTCGTGGATCCGCGCAATAAAGCTTCATTTCAGATCGAGATGCAAGCCAATGGCGCATTCTATGACCCTGGCCTTGTTGAAACGCAGACTCTGCTGATTGTCTCCGACACGATTTTACAGCGCGTCATTGCGTCCGAGCGCTTGATGGAAGACGAGGAATTCAACATGCCCGACGAGGGGATGCCTGAAATTCTCAAGCGGCTCAAAAACGCAATCAAGGTGAAAAGAGCTGAAAAGAGCTATATCGTCGACATGGAGGTGAGCACGAAAAGCGCCGAAAAATCGGCGCGCCTCGCCAATGCCCTTGCGCAAGCCTATCTCGCTGACAACATGGATGCAAAGACAGAAAGCGCCAGGCGTGAAAGCGGCTGGCTGAGCACGACGCTCGAAACACTCGAAGCGCGCCTGCGGCAAGCCGAAGACCGGGTTGAAGCCTTCAAGGTGACAAACGGCCTTGTTGTGGATGCCACTGGAAAGGTTCTGGAAGAGCAGCGTATCACTGAATTCTCGCGGAGTATGGTTGAAACACAACGCAAGACGAGTGAAGCCAAGGCCAATCTTGAACAAATCGAACAGATTTTGAAGAGTGGCCACCTGCCGGACAGTTCAAACGATGCCCTCCGCTCCCCCGCAATCGAGCGTTTGCGGAGCCAGATGAGTGAAATTTCGCGTCTTGAAGCCAATTCTCGAACGACGTTGGGCCCCCGCCACCCAGCCGCCATGGAGATCAACGAGCAGCTCGTGCAAATGCGCCGCCTGCTGAATGAGGAATTGAAACGTGTCGCAGAAGGCGCGCGACAATCATATATCGTCGCGAAAAACAATGAAGAAGCATTGGAGCGCCGCCTGGCCAGCCTCAAGCGCGGCACCGGCCTGACAAACCAGACCCTGGTGGAACTGCGCGAGCTTGAACGGGCGGCAGAATCCCAGAAGGCGGTTTTTCTGAAATTTCTGGCTGACAAGGAACAAATCGCCCGCTTGACCTTGTCATCTCCCGCAGGGCGTATTGTCACGCCTGCAACTGTCTCGCCAAAGCCAGCATCACCAAAGCCGAAACTGGTCATGTCTCTCACTCTTGTGCTCGCTCTCTTCATGGCGACATTCATGGCGCTGGTCGTCGAGACCCTCTCCCGCCCGCAAACGCGACGGTCACGTTTGGTCCATGTTCCGCAAGGCCATGAGGCGGCAACAGCCACCCTTGTCAAACAGGAACATTTGACAGAAGAAAAGCCCGCAGCGCAAACTGGGGTAAATAGAGTACAGCAGAATTCGGATGCAGGAAAGATCACCTGTCTTGCGCATTTACCTCGAATGACGCATGCCAGATCAGGAGGGTTCAAAAATCGCCCAGACCTGAATGATGCTTACAGCCTTGCAGTCAACCAGCTTTGCGCATCCTTGCTGGAGACCATCGGAAGCTTGCGACCCGTTACATTATTGGTCATCGGGTTGAGAAATGGCGCAGGAGCATCAACCTTTGCGACCAGCCTCGCCTGGAGCTTTGCGGCGGCACGCAAAACCACGCTGCTGATCGACGCAAACCCAGGGCGCGGCAGCGTGTCATCCATGATCGAAACGGAAGATATGCCCGTTGCCATCCGTCTTTTCGGGAGAAGAAAATCTGTTCTGGTCTTGCGCGACGCATCCGCTGCCGGCCCGTTCTTCTTGCCATATGGCACTCTCGAATCAGAAAAAGAGGCTCATTCCACCGCATCGCCTATGTCATCCGACATACTTGTCGTGGATGGCCCGCCATTATCCTCACCGGCGCTTGACCGCGTCGGCGCACAGAAAAACATCGACGGCGTGATGGTTGTGATGAATAGCCACGACGAAATGAACGCTGCGCTTGAAGCGACGTTGATCGAGCAATTTGGCAAAACCCTCATCGGTTATGTAAAAAGCACATCCTGACAATGGAAAATTCATTGCAGAAATATGATTATATTTACGGCGCAGCCAGCATGGTTGCAATGAGAAAGAGGAATTTCGACGATATTATCGTCTATCTCTTTATTATACTTGTTGTTTCTACTATCTGTATGCCTTACTATTTTTTGAGCCGGATGGGCTGGATATACCATGCTGCTTCTGCGAATCCGCTCACAGCTATCCATCCCTCTACATATCTCGGAATTTTAATTTATGGCCTGATTGCGTTACGTCATGGAAACGCCCTGCAAAAAGTGATGGATGACTTGACGGCGCATTACGCGATCTTGATGTTTTTTCTGGCTTGCATTGTAGTGATAGCCCTATCATTCTATGCCAATAACGCATTTACAAATAGAAATATTTCTACAATTCTTGATACTCACTTATCAAACATATTTATTATTTTAATTTATCTCAACATCTCTCCGTCTCGGCGAAAAATACTGACAAATACATTGCATGTTATCATGATGATCAATGCTATCATCGGTATGCTTGAGCTCAAATTTGGCAGTTTGGCAAAGATCACAGACGGGGCACCCGGATTTCTGGCAGATGATGATTGGCGGTCAAGCGCCTTGATGGGGCACCCCCTCGCCAGTGCAACAATAACAGCTTGTTATATCATGGCTTTATTTTTAAAAGCGGATAAAAATTTAAATCTTATATACAGGGCATTTTTTATAATCATACAAATTCTGGCTATGATTTCCTTTGGCGGAAGAACGGCGGCGCTTGTAATTCTGTTGTTTATTATTTGTTTTTTGACCTTCAATTTTTATCTCATTTTATTAGGAAAAAAAATCCGTATACAAAATTTCTATTTTTATATGTTGTCATTCTGCATATTTTCATTTGCCATTTATATATTTTACAGCCTTAATATCATAGATTTATTCATTGAGCGTTTCATGGATGATCAAGGAAGCGCAGATGCTCGAATAAAGATGTTTAATTTATTTTCTACCCTCTCGGAATATGATATTTTGTTCGGGGCGTCTCCGGGCTATGTTTCTCAAGTTATTCGCCTCAATGGCCTTAATGCAGGCGTTGAAAATGCAGTTATCATGTTAATAGTTATGTATGGCATGCTAAATACATCAATATTATTGACTGGATTGTTTTTTTATATGTGCTTCATATATTCATTGTGCGAAAGAAGATCAATCATATTGCTTGGTTATTTCTTCACCATGAACATGGTAACTGTCGGGTTTGGCTCAAAAAATTCTATGTTCTGCACGTTCAATATTTTGTTGCTGGCATTGTTTTCAAAAGACAATGTGATGTTTGCCAAGTCGAGAGCATTTCGTGATCAGGTGGATACCGGTTCGCGTGAAGAAATCCGGTAAAACAAGAAGATAGAGCATGTTGCGCAAAAGTGTTCACCGGTTTCACGTCCCGAATTGGGACAAAACTTGAGAGTAGAGCGTTTCAGCTGACTCAATCTTTGCCGGAAACGCTCTGGGGCGGTTTCCGACCCGACTGAATCAGGTTGACCGCTCTATCTCTATGTTTTGCCGCATGTTTTTTCGATTAACCGGTTCCCACTTAATCGAAACATGCTCTAGCGCAGTGTTGCACCGGTCGCTTCGATGGCCTCACGAATGCCTTCGGCCTTGTGGGCTGAGAGGTTGTCCATGATGACGATGTTGCCCGGCGATAATGTCGGTGCCAGAACGTGCTCGACATAAGCTCGGAATGCATCGCCATTCATGGCGCCATCCAGAACCATGGGGGCGGTCATACCGGTCAAGCGCAGTGCACCGGTGAATGTCGTCGTCTTCCAATGCCCGTGCGGAATGCCCGCCCGGCAACGCTCACCCTTTCGGGAGCGGCCACGAATGCGAGCCATCTTCGTGTTCAAGCCCACGCTTCGCGCAATCCCTCCGGGATCATCAATAAAAACAAGCCTTCCCGGATCAAGGTCGCGTTGGGCATCGAACCATTCCTGGCGCTGTTTCATGAGGTCAGGACGTTCCTGCTCTAGAGCAATTCCAGCGAAGATTGAGTCACCTGAAACGCTCTCTCTCCTTGTTTTGACGCAGTTCCGGACGCGAAACCGGTTCCCACTTTCGCTGGAATTGCTCTAGGTCGTAGTGACGATTTAACTATTTGATCCAGATTGCGATAGCGGCGATTTTGACGAAGCCCATGAAGTTGGCAAGGAGTTTGTCGTATCGTGTTGCGACACGTCGGAACTGTTTGAGCTTGTT
>Ga0209398_1000871_pt1 | contig 17055 bp, 10 predicted proteins | sample AshMeaBigSpring_FD_184125 | JGI IMG/M metagenome (GOLD analysis project Ga0209398, IMG submission 184125) | Groundwater microbial communities from Big Spring, Nevada to study Microbial Dark Matter (Phase II) - Ash Meadows Big Spring (SPAdes)... | ecosystem: Environmental > Aquatic > Deep... | reverse complement strand
GTAGGTCATGGGAAAACGGTTGGTTCGTTGGAGCCGCCGTTGCGGCGGGGGATTGCTAGTCTCGGATATTTTTCAGCCGCGCGGCAAGCTCTTCGGCACCGAGCGTTTCCTCGGCGCGGGTGGCGAGCGTCTTGAATTTGACGAGCGGCCACTCGGCGCCGACGACCACAGCGGCCTTCGCCCCGAGCTGGCCGGCATCCTGGAACTGGCGGCCGACCTTCGCCGGCTTGAGGGGAAAGTCGGTCCTCAGCCCGTCATCGCGCGCGGACTGAACGATCCCGAGGGCCTCGGGCCGGCGGGCCTCGTCGGCAATGACAACATAGAGGTCGCAGGACGGGGCGGCCGCGGCGAGGAGCTGCTCGAGCGCGGCGGGCGTCGCCTCGATGAGGTGGCCGAGGACGACGTCGCCCATGCCGAAGCCGATGGCCGGAAGGTCGGCGGCCCCATCGCTGAGGCCTGCGATGAGGGCGTCGTAGCGCCCGCCACCTGCGAGCGCCCGCAGGTCCTTCGAGCGGTCGAAAATCTCGAACACGACGCCGGTGTAGTAGGCGAGGCCGCGGACGATCGAGAGGTCGGGCTGGACGAACCGGCCGAGCCCGCGGGAGTCCAAGGCGGTCAGGACGGGCGCGAACGATTCCGGGCTCCCCCCGGCAATGAACGCCTGCAGGTCGGCGACGCTGAGTCCGAGCGGGGCCAGCTTCGCGTTCAGGCTGGCGGCCGGCTCGCGCTCGAGCTTGTCGGCGCAGGCCAGCACGGCGCGCGCCTGCTCCCCGTCGCACCCGCGCGAGGCGAGAAAATCCATCCACGCCTTCCGGTCGCTAAGGCGCACGACAAAGTCGTCCACGCCGAAGCCGAACCCCCGCATGAGATCGATCGCGAGGGCGACCGCCTCGGCATCCGCCCCCGGCGAACTCTCGCCGATAATGTCGGCATTGAACTGCAGGAACTCGCGCAGCCGGCCCTTCTGCTGCCGCTCGTGGCGGAAGAAGTTCGACACGCAGAACCACTTCATCGGCTTGCGGAATTCTTTTTCGCGGGCGGCGACCATCCGGGCGAGCGTCGGCGTCATTTCCGGGCGCAGGGCGACCTCGCGTCCGCCGCGGTCCTCAAACGAGTAGAGCTGGTCGAGGATCTCGGCACCCTCCTCGTTTTTCTTCCGGTAGAGATCGGCGCTTTCCAGCGTCGGGCCGTCGAACTCGACGAACCCGTATTTGGTGGCGATGCTCCGCCAGACGCCGAGGACGTAGTTCCGCCGGGCGCAGTCGTCGGGATAAAAGTCCCGGAATCCAGGCAGCGCGGGCATCAGCGGGCGGCCTCCGCAGGGAATCCCGCGCTGCGGCCGGCCGGCTTGCGGGACGTTTCGGCTTCACATCTCATGCCGAAACGATGCCTGCGATGAGGCGGCCTGAAAAGACATTTGCGTGGCGGACCACGGAGGAGCGCTGGTCGATCCCGCGAATTCGGTCTTCCCAAAGCCGCGCGGTTGGTGGCACGATTCCGCATATGATGTTTGCCCTCCGGCGCCTGCTGATCGCTGTGGTGTTGGCGGTTACCGTCTATTGCCTGTGGCCCCGCACGCCCTCGCTGACGGGATTCTACCCGGACCGGATCGCCGAGTTGCAGGTCACCGCCTGGAGAAAAACCCGCTCCGGCCAGGGATGGGATCTTACCCGTGTGCTCTACTCGACCTATGCCGGCCAATATGGCGTTGGGCCCGTTTCCGCGCTGATGATGGCCAACGACGAATCGAAAGCCCTGAGGATTTTCCAGGCCGCCCCCGACGCGGCCGACCAGGAAAAAGCCCTCGATCCGCTCGTTAAAGTTTACGTCGCGCTCAAGTCGCAGGTGAGGGGCTCGTTCGACGCGATTGCCGCCGCCCAGATGGAGTTCCAAATCTGGGGACTCCGCGCGGGCAACCGGTCGGCCGAACTGGCCTCAGCGATCTCGGAAAAGCTCGCTCTGCTCTACGGGATGTCTCCAGACGAACTCCTCCCCGCTGCAAAAAAGTTCGCCCTGTCAATGAAGGCGGCCGATGCCGGCCGTTGGCTGGAATCCCGTCAGCTTTCCGAGGAAGCGTGGAAAACGCTCCAATCCCTGGCGAAGCCGCCAGCGCCGCTCAAGGAAGATGGCTCAGGATAACTGCCGCGACCTCCTCCGCCGGGGCTGATCCGTCGATCACCCGGATGCGTGCCGGCTCGCGGGCTGCCAGTTCAAGGTAGCCGCGCTGCACGTCCTCAAAAAACTTTTCGCTTTCGCCCTCGATCCGGTCGGCAGGACCTCCGCGCGCCGCGAGGCGGGCGCGCGCGGCCGCCCGGTCGAGGTCGATCAGGAACGTGATATCCGGCAAGCAGGACCCGACGGCGAAGCTGTTGATGAGCGCGGCGGCGTCCGGCGGAATCCGGCGGGCGACGCCCTGGTAAACCGTCGTCGAGTCGAGGAAGCGGTCGCAGAGGACCGTGCGGCCGGCGTCAAGAGCCGGGCGGATCACCTCCCGGACGAGCTGGGCGCGGCTCGCTGCGAAGAGCAGGAGCTCGGCCTCCGGGACGAGGGCCGAGCCCTCCGGAGAATGCTGGAGGAGGTTCCGGATCGATTCGCCGGCAGCCGTCCCTCCCGGCTCGCGGAGCACGAGGGGCTCGCAGCCCCGGCTGGCCAGGGCCCCGGCCAGAAGCCGGATCTGCGTGGATTTGCCGCACCCCTCGGAACCTTCGAATGTGATGAACAGACCGGACATGCTTGTGTTTGTGGAATGTTCGCCCATAGTGATCACTCTTCGCCCCATGCAAAGAAGGAAAATCTGTTTCGTATCGACCGAGCCCGAGGAGGCCGCATTTTTCGCTGAACGCTTTGAACGGCATGACCCGGCCTTCTGCGCGACCATCGCCGATGTGCCGCAGGATGCCGAGATCCTCTCGATTTTTATCAACGACCGGATCGACGCGCGGTTCCTGGATGGGCACCCGCGCCTGAGGCTGATCACAACGCGCTCGACCGGCATCGACCATGTGGACGCCGAGGCGTGCGAGGCCCGCGAGATCCGCGTCGCCAACGTCTCCGGCTACGGCGAGAACACGGTCGCCGAGCACACGTTTGCCCTGATGCTTGGCATCTCGCGCCGCCTGCGCGAATCGACCGAAGCCTCGGTGTCCGGACGGGTCTCTCACGAAAAGCTGCGCGGGATCGACCTGCGTGGCCGCACGCTCGGCGTGGTCGGCGCGGGCCGCGTCGGTTTGCACGTGATCCGCATGTCTGCGGCGTTCGGCCTGAACGTGCTGGCCTATGATGCCAGCCCGAACCCGCTCTACACTGAACTGCTCGACTTCCGCTACACCTCGTTCGACGACCTGCTTCGGAACTCCGACATCATCACTCTGCACGTCCCGCTCAATGAGCAGACCTACCACATGATCAATCGGGAGACGCTTGCCAAATGCCGGCGGGGCGTCCTGATCGTCAACACCGCACGCGGGCGCCTCATCGAATCCGAGGCCTTGCTTGAGGCAATCAACAGCGGACAGGTTGCAGGCGCCGGTCTCGACGTGCTCGAGGAGGAAAAGGTGTTCCGCGGCGGGGCGACCTCCCACCTTGGCGCCCAGATCGCCGACCGCGTGCGCGAGTCCGGCGGCGAGCGGATCGCCCTGCCGGCCGCCCGCATGAAGGAAATTTCGCGCTTCCTTGCCAGCAATGCCCTCCTGCGGAAGCCCCAGGTTACTTTCACCCCTCACAACGCCTACAACAGCGAGGAATCCCGCGAATACATCAGCCGCACGACCGCCGAGAACATCGAAAAATTCCTTTCCAGGACCCGGCGGTCCACCTCCAAAAAGTGAATCGTTGGCTCGTCAAGCAGGAACCCACCGCCTACTCGTGGGACGACTTTGTCCGGGACGGAAAAACCGTATGGACCGGTGTCCGGAATTTCCAGGCGCGCAACCATCTGCGGGCGATGGCGGTTGGCGACCTTGTCCTCTTCTACCACAGCGTCGTCGGAAAGTGCATCGTTGGCGTCGCGGTGGTCGAGCGGGCTGCCTACCCGGACCCCACTGCGACCGGCGGCGACTGGTCGAGTGTCGACCTGCGCCCGCTCCGGCCGCTTGCCAGGCCGGTCACCCTCGACCAGATCAAGGCCGACCCGCGGCTGAAAAATATCGGCCTTCTCCGGCAGTCGCGGCTGAGCGTCATGCCTCTCACCAAGGAAGAATTCGCCACCATCGAAAGCCTGGCCTGAACCGGGTCCGGCTGCAGGAAGCCAGGCAAGGATCGGCGATCGCCCACCGGCCAATTTTGGCCATACCCGGAAGCTGTAGGTTGGGTTAGACTGGAGCAATGTGGAATTCTATCGCCCTCTTTCAGACCGCACGTAACATCAAGGCCCTCACGGCATTTGCCGGCCTGTGCTTTGCCCTGCCGGCTGTTGCCCAGCCTCCAGAGGCCAATCCAGCGGCGGCGCCGGCGTTTGGAGAGATGACAAAGCTCGAGGACTTCGGGGGGCCGTCATCGGGCACTTATCATCCCAGCGAGGCGGAGAAAAAGCGGATTGCCTGGTGGCGGGACGCGAAGTTCGGCCTGTTCATGCACTGGGGGCTTTACTCAAAGATGGCCGGATATTGGAAGGGGCAGAAAGTCAGCGGCGGCGAGTGGGCAGTGAAGCTGCAGAAGCTCCCGATCGAGGAATACCGGGCGCTGGCCAAGGAGTTCAATCCGGTGAAATTTAATGCCGACGAGTGGGTGCTCCTGGCCAAGGAGGCCGGCATGAAATATATCGTGATCACCTCCAAACACCACGACGGCTTCGCGATGTTCCGCTCCAAAGTGAGTCCCTACAACATCGTGGATGCCACCCCGTTCAAACGCGACCCGATGAAGGAGCTCAAGGAAGCCTGCGACCGGCACGGCCTGAAATTCGGGCTCTATTATTCCCATGCCCAGGACTGGAATGAGCCAGACGGCTACGGCAACAACTGGTCGTGGCCCGGATATCCGCGGAACATGGACAAATATCTCGACGAAAAGTCGATCCCGCAGATCCGCGAGCTCTGCGAGCAATATCATCCCGCGATCCTGTGGTTCGACACCGCCGGAGATATCACGCCCGCCCGGGCCGAGCAGATCGCCGCGATGGCGCGGGAGCTGGTTCCCGGCATCCTCATCAACAGCAGGATCCAGCTCGGCAAGCCGCGCGGGCTGCCGGTCACCGACTTTGACGGGAGCGGAGACAACGAGGCCTTCCACCAATACCACAAGGTCCCGTGGGAGCTCTGCGGCACACTTAACAAAAGCTGGGCGTATAAGGAATGGGACAAAGCGTTCCGACCGGTCAGCGAGTTGCTCACCCACCTCATCGATGCGGTATCCAAGAACGGCAACTACCTCCTGAATGTCGGCCCGACCGCCGAGGGGGTCATTATTGAGGACTATGCTTCCCGCCTGCGTGCGATGGGCTCATGGCTCAAGATCAACGGCGAGGCGATCTACGGCTGCGGCGGCACGCCGTGGGGGAACGAGTTCGGCGACTACGGCATGGTGGACGGCAAGCGGAAATTCATCCCCGCCCCTGTCGTCTGGCGCGCCACGACGAAGCCCGGAAAAGTATTCATCCACGTCCTCCAATGGCCGCAGGACGGAAAGCTCGAACTGCCCGCGCTGAAGCGGAAAATCCGGAGAGCAAGCCTGATCGCGGACCCGGCCGCGACGGTCAAGGTCGGGCAGGAACCGGACAAGATCACGCTCACCCTCCCCGCAAAGGCCCCCGATCCGATCGCGTCGGTGGTGTGCCTGGATTTGTAGGACCACTTGCTCAATTCAAGAGAATGCTAAAATGGAGCGTCCATGTTGAACTTTGGCTCACCGCCATGGCTCGACTCAACCGGGCGATCTGCCTCGCCATTGCAACATCTGCGATGATTCCGCCCGTCTTGTCCGCCGCGCCTGCGCCGCCGACTGTCGTCTGGACCACCCCGAGCACCAATGCGCTCGGCTCGATGCCACTGGGCAACGGCGACATCTCGATGAACGCATGGGTCGAGTCCTCCGGCGACCTGATTTTTTATCTGGGAAAGTCGGATAGCTGGGAGGACAACTCCCGTCTCGCCAAGCTCGGCCGCGTGCGCGTGAAGCTCAATCCGGCACTCCCCACAGCCACCGGGTTCACCCAGACGCTGGACCCCGCACGGGGGGAAATTGCGATCACCGGCGGCAGCGGCTCCACCGCCGTGACGCTGCGGTTGTGGGTGGATGCCAACCAGCCGGTGGCGCACGTCAGCGTGGACAGCGCGAGTCCTGTCACCGCCACCGCATCCTTCGAGCTCTGGCGCACCGCCCAGACGACAATCGCCTCGGAGGCGAGCGACATCAATTATGGCAACCCTGCCGGCACCACCCAGGTCGTGGAGCCCGACGCCGTGCTCGCCGGCATCGCCGATGGCGTCGGATGGTATCACCGCAACAACCGCTCGCTCGGCCCGAATGAAACGATGCAGTTCCAGGATCTCCAGGACGCGCCGACCTTCACCGACATCATCCTCGGCCGGACATTCGGAGCGCTCATCCGCTCCGAGGGGGCCACGCGCGCTGACGACCAAACGCTCGCCCGTCCCGCCGGAACCAGCCACCGGTTCGATGTCTATGTGCTGACCAAACATCCGGCCACCGCGGCCGAATGGCTCGCGGCGATGCGATCCACCTACTCAGCGGTCGAGGCCATACCGTTCGCCACCCGCCAGGCCGCGCACCTTTCGTGGTGGGCGGATTTTTGGAACCGCAGCCATATCTCCATCACGCCGTCCGCCGCCACTGCGGACCAGACCGCTCCGGCGGATGTCACCCGGGGCTATGCCCTGCAGCGCTTCATCACCGCCTGCGCCGGACGTGGCGCCTTTCCGATCAAGTTCAACGGCTCGACCATCACGATGCCCTACGGCACCAATCCCGGCGATGCCGACTACCGCCGGTGGGGCCTCGGCTACTGGTGGCAGAACACCCGGCTGCCCTATGCCGGACTGTGCACCACCGGCGACTTCGACATGATGCCGTCGCTTTTCCGGATGTATTTTGATGACGTGCTGCCCGTCGCCCGCTACCGCGCCAGCCACTACTACACCGATCCGAAATTTGCCGACACCTGCTTCATGTCGGAGGTTACCTACCCCTGGGGCGCTGTGTTCAGCACGTCGTATGGCTGGACGACCACGGCGGCCAACCGGACGCCTGGCGACGGAAAGCTGCAGACCGGCGGATATCACAAGCGCGAGTGGGTCGGCGGTCTGGAGCTCCTGTTCATGGCCCTCGAATACTACGAGCACACCGGCGACACCGCATTTCTCACCGGAAAGCTGCTCCCGTCCGCGCTGCCGATCATCCGCTGGTTCGACAAATACTATGCCACCGATGCCAACGGAAAGCTGGTGATGAACCCGTCACAGGCGCTCGAGACGTGGTGGGTCACGACGAACCCGATGCCCGAGGTGGCCGGACTGCTCGCGGTAGTCGACCGGCTGCTCGCTTTGCCCGGCGGCCTGCTCCCCGCCGCAGATCGCGCGTACCTGACAACCTTCCAGGCAAAAATCCCGCCGCTGCCCACCCGGACCGTCAGCGGGACGAACATGCTGGCTGCAGCCCAGACGTACTCGAGCTACAACAACAGCGAGCTCCCGGAGATGTATGCGGTCTTTCCCTTCCGCCAGGTTTCCTTTGAAAAAAGCAACGCCGCCCTCGGAACCGCCGCCTATGCCAACGCCGGTTCCGGAGTCAAAGGCAGTAACGGCTGGCGGCAGGATGACATTTTCCAAGCCTACCTCGGCCAGGCCGCCGCGGCGCGCAGCGGCGTCGTCACCCGCGCCCGCAGCAAGGACGCCAACTGCCGGTTCCCCGCATTCTGGGGACCGAATTTCGACTGGACCCCCGACCAATGCCACGGCGGCGTTTTGCTGAAAGCCACTCAGGCGATGCTGCTTCAGTCGGAAGGCGACCGGATCTTCGTTCTGCCTGCCTGGCCGTCCGATTGGAATGTGGACTTCAAGCTGCGCGCGCCCAAGCAGACAACCGTTGAGGGCGTGGTGGAAAATGGCGTGCTCACCAGCCTCACCGTCACCCCAGCCTCCCGCCTCGGCGATATCGTGTTCGGTTCCGGCTTCACCGATCCGAATTTGCCCAGAGTCTCGGCCAGCATCACCAGCCCGGCAACTGATCCGGCGTTCCTTGCAAACACGTCGATGGACCTGTACCTGGCCGCCAGCGCGAGCGTTGTCAATTCCACCGAAACACCAGACTTCGTGTGGTCGAAAGTTTCCGGCCCCGGCAATGTGACGTTTTCCGATCCGACTACCAGCACCACCCGCGCCCGGTTTTCCGCGTCCGGCAGCTATCAGCTCCAAGCCACGGCGATGCTCGCCAACAACGGCAGCCCGGTCACAGGCACCGCCAACCTCACCGTGGTGGTCTCTCCGCAGATGGCTGTGGCCACCGCGTTCCGCCAGGGAGAAAACGGCTACTCCCACGTCGCCACCTTCCTGCGGGCCGACCAGCCGTCATGGAACTCCGGCCAGCGCGATCAGCTCCTCATCGGAAAACTCAGCGGCGGGCAGGCGATGCGTGCGGTCTTCTCCTACGACCTATCCGCCATCCCGCCCGCGTCAGCCGGCAATATCACCTCGGTCACGCTGGATGTCTGGACGCTCAGCACCAGCTCGCCCGGCACGGTCGGCCAGCTCCAGCTCCGCCCGTTGCTCGGCGCTCCCGTGGAAGGCAGTGGCATGTCGGGCAGTGCCACCGGCGACGGGGCCACCTGGACCAGCCGCACCGGCATGGTGAACTGGACCACCGCCGGCGGGGATTTCGCGGCCTCCGCCCTCAGCACGGTGGAAGGCTACCTCGCCGCCGTTGATGCGCAAAAAACCTTTCCGTCCACCACCGCGCTGCTCGATGCCGTGAAGGCCGCCATCGCCAATGGCACCCCCTTGGATTTGGCAATCCTCTCGCCCTCCACCGAGAGCGGCACAGCGAACACATACACCCGCCTCCACTCGGACGAAGCCAGCGACACCGCCAAGCGCCCCAGGCTCACGATCACCTACGGTGCCGATCCCAACCTTCCAACCGTCTCCGCTGGAACCGCGCCGCCCGGCGCGACCAGCGCGGTGGCCGCCACCCTCAACGGCACGGTTTCCAACGCCACAACCACCCTCTGGACCAAGGTGAGCGGCCCCGGTTCCGTCACCTTCGGTAACGCCTCATCCGCCAGCACGCAGGCCACGTTCAGCCAGGCCGGCGAATACATCCTCCGCCTCGCCGCCGGAAATGCCTCCGGACAAACCTCCGGAGATCTGGCCGTCACCGTGGTTCCCAACCCCGGCGTCTTCATCGATTGGCAGGAAATCCAGTGGCCGGGTGTCGGCGATCCCGCCGTCACCGGACCGCAGGCCGACCCGGACCGGGACGGGCTGAGCAATCTGGCAGAATTTGCGCTGGGTCTCCCGCCCGGCACGCCATCCGTCCAACCCGTTTCCCTGGCCGAAACCCAGCAGGAAATTGTCGTCACGTATGCCATATCCCGGCGCGCAACCGGCGTGAACACATCCGTTGAGTGGAGCGATCTGCTCACCCCTGGATCTTGGAGCACGACCGGCATATCCGCTCCCGAAGTCGTCCCGCCGGATGCCGATCCGAATTTCATCTTCCTTCGGGTCACGGTCCCGGCCGCCTCGGACCGGCGATTTGTCCGGCTGAAAGTCACAAGCCAGCTGTGAACTATTTCCTCTCGTCCGCAATCGCTCTTCTTACAACACAGGTTGCCCTTCCCTCGGACCTTTACGTTTCCGCCTCAGGAAAAGACATGAATCCGGGCACAAAGACCGCGCCGTTCCAGTCGCCTGCGGCGGCCAGAGACGCGGCCCGTAAATTTGCCGGCAAGGAACCGGTCACCATCCATGTGGCCGATGGAATTTATTACCTCCACGAAACGCTCGTCTTCACTCCGGCGGACTCCGGAACCGAACAATGTCCGGTTGTTTACCGGGCGGAGCCCGAGGGCGAAGCGATTCTCAGCGGCGGTCAGCGGCTGGCGTTGAAGTGGGCGGAATACAAGGACGGCATCTACCGGGCGGACACACCGTCCGGTCTCGCGGTGGACCAGCTTTTCATCAACGGCAAGTGCCAGCGGATGGCTCGCTATCCGAATTTCGACGCCGCCAACACGACCGCCGCCTATCAGGGGTTCGCGGCGGATGCCATCTCAAAGGAGCGCGCCGCGCGCTGGGCGGATCCGACCGGCGGCTACATCCACGCGATGCACAAGTTCCGCTGGGGAGGGTTCGATTACCGGATCACCGGCAAGGACCCGGACGGCAACGTCACCTATGAGGGAGGCTGGCAAAACAACCGCCCGAGCCCGATGCATGAGCAGTTCAGGATGGTGGAAAACATCTTCGAGGAACTTGACGCGCCCGGCGAGTGGTTCCACGACGCAAAGACCAACACGCTCTACCACATGCCGGAGCCGGGCGTGGACCTGAACAAAGCGACGGTCGAAGTCGTCCGCCTGCGCCACCTCGTTGAGTTTCGTGGGGCGGCGGAGAATCCGGTTCGCGGAATCACCCTCTCGGGGTTCGTCTTCCGCCATGCGGCGCGCACGTTCATGGATACCAAGGAACCGCTGCTGCGCTCGGACTGGACGATCTACCGGGGCGGCGCGGTTGTGCTGACAGGGACCGAGGGGATCCGCATCTTGGATTGCGAGTTCGACCAGCCCGGGGGCAACGCGGTTTTTGTGAGCGGCTTCAACCGCCGCGTGCTCGTCAAGGGCTGCCACATCCACGACACCGGCGCGAGCGGCGTGGCCTTTGTCGGGCTCCCCTCCGCAGTGCGCAACGCGCTCCTGGATTGCAGCAACCGGCTGGCCCCGTCGAAGCTCGACCGAACGCCCGGACCGAAGTCGTCCGACTACCCGGCCGACTGCGCGGTCGAGGACTGCCTCATCAACGGCATCGGCCGGGTCGAGCGCCAGCCGGCGGGCGTCCAGATCTCGATGTCACAAGGCATCGCCGTGCGCGACTGCTCGATCTACGACTGCGTGCGGGCCGGCATCAATGTGAGCGAGGGAACGTGGGGCGGCCACCTCATCGAGCGCTGCGACGTCTTCGACACCGTGCTTGAAACCAGCGACCACGGGTCGTTTAATTCGTGGGGCCGCGACCGGTTCTGGCCGGCCGCCCGCCGGAAGCCATCCGACCCGCCGCTCAAGGCCGATCCGGAGCTCCCGTTCCTCGATGCGATGAAGACGACGGTGATCCGCGACAGCCGCTGGCGGTGCGACCATGGCTGGGACATCGATCTCGATGACGGATCGAGCAACTACGATATCACCAACAACCTCCTGCTCAAAGGCGGGCTCAAACTCCGCGAGGGCTACCGCCGGAAGGCCTGGAACAACATTTGCGTCAACGGCCGGCTCCACCCGCACGTCTGGTATGAGGGCAGCGGGGACATCGTCACCGGAAACATTTTCATGATGCCGCCCGCCGGAGTCGATACGCCGTCCGAGCTGGCCAAGGGAAAACTCGTGGACAGGAATTTCTATTACTCTTCCGATCCGAAGATCAAGGAGCGCTACGCCGCGTTCGGGTGGGACCGTAACTCGGTCGTCGGCGATCCGCTCTTCATCAATCCGGCCAAAGGCGACTTCCGCGTCAAACCCGGCTCGCCCGCATTCCAGGTCGGGTTCAAAAATTTCCCGATGGACCAGTTCGGCGTGAAAAAGCCGGCGCTCAAGGCGATCGCGAAAACCCCGGTGATCCCGGAACTGAAGATCTTCAGCACCTCAAACCAGAAACCGAAATCCGATGTCTGGCTGGGCGCCACCGTCCGCGGCATCGAGGGCGAGGAATTTTCCGCCTTCGGCACGCTCAAGGATGACGGCGGAATCCAGCTCGCCGAGGTGCCGGCGAACTCGCCCGCCGCCATGGCCGGTCTCCGGCGCAACGATCTCGTCCAGTCGATCAACGGCAGGAAAACCAGGTCCCTGGCCGACTTTCAGGCCATCCTGCGCGCGGCCGGAACCGGGCCATTGACGGTCCGGATCGTTCGCTCCCAGCAGGAACAAACACTCGAAATCAAAAAATAATTCCTTATGCGCTCACTCATACAATCATCTCACACAATCGCTGTTGCTGGCATGGCTGTTCTGGGGTCGGCCCTGACCGCATTCGCCCAAAGCTCGGTGCGCGGCCCGCTGCAACCGGAGCACAAACCACCCCACAAGTTCCAGTCGTTCTCCCCGGAGCGCTGGGACGCCAGTTCGCTTGCGCCGAAAGACGCCGCAAAATGGTGGCAGGACGCCCGGTTCGGCATGTTCATCCACTTCGGCGTCGCCAGCCTGAAGGGTGTCGACCTGGGCTGGGGCCGCGGCACACGCATTAAACCCGATGGTGGCATCGGTCCCGTTCCCGCCGCGATCTACGACAACCTCTACAAGGAATTCAAAATCGAGAAATTCGACGCCGCCAAGTGGGTGGAGCTGGCGAGGCTGACCGGCATGAAATACATCGTCGTGATCACCAAGCACCACGACGGCTTCCACATGTGGGACACGGCGTTCTCCGATTACAAGATCACCAAGGCGCCGTTCGGTCGCGACTACCTCAAGGAACTCGTGGATGCCGCCCATGCCGCAAAAATGCCCATCGGCGTCTATTTCTCCCAACGCGATTGGTATCATCCCGACTACGACCCGCGCGGAGCCCATCCCGGACGCGACCACCAGAAATACATCGAATACCAAATCAACGCCGTGCGCGAGTTGCTCACCAAATACGGCAAAATCGACACCCTCTGGTTCGACGCCGCCTGGTGGGGCGGAATGTTCAAGGAAGAAGACTGGGATTCGGAGCGGCTCTACCGCGTGGCCCGCGAATGCCAGCCGAACATCCTCATCAACAACCGCGCGTCCATCCCGGGCGACTTCGACACGACAGAACAACATGTCGGGGCTTTCCAGACCAACCGGCTCTGGGAATCGTGCGTCACGCTCACCTACAGCTGGGGTTACCAACCCTCGTCGCCCGTTAAATCCGCAGGGTCCATCATGAATCTTCTCGTTCAGTGTGCGACTGGCGATGGCAACCTGCTGTTGAATGTCGGTCCGATGCCCACGGGAGAGGTGGCGCCAAAGGAAATCGAGGTGCTCAAGATCGTCGGCGACTGGATGGCGAAATACGGCGAAAGCGTTTATCAGACGCGGGGCGGCCCGCTGCGCAACGCCGCCTGGGGCGGCACGACCTACCGCGGCGATACCGTCTTTGTCCATGTGCTGCGCTGGCCTGGCGAAACGCTGAAATTGCAGCCGATTGAGGAAAAGATCGTTTCCGCAAAGGCCCTCACCGGCGGCGAGGTGAAGCTCGAGCAGACCGACAAGGTCATCGCGCTCACGCTTCCGGAAAAGGACCGCAACCCGCTCGACACCGTCATCGCGCTCCAACTCGATCGCCCGGTATCTAAAATCTACCCCGGCCGGGGCACCGTCTCGATTTTCGACGGTCCGGGTTATGGCGAACCGATCACGGGCAACGCCACGTTTGAGATCAGTTCCTCGCAAACCGGAAAACCCATCGACCCTTCCAACCGCACTCTGTTCGCCGGCTCAAACCCTCCCTACGCCTTTCAAACCAAGCCCGAAAACACCCCTTGGGTCATCATTGATCTGGGCTCGTCCAAAAACATCAAAGGCCTCCGCATCACCAACGGCCCGGGCATGACGCACACCGATGGCTTGGAGGTGCTCGTTTCCGACGACAAGACCCGCTGGACCTCCGTTTGGAAGGCCGCTGCCACCGAGTCGGTCTGGGAGGTGCCGGTCACCCGCTTTGATGCAGGCGCTCACATCCCCGGTGTGCCCGCCCGCTATCTCAAGATTCAACTCAATTCGCCGCACAAATTCCCGCTCGCCCTCAAGCAGGTCGAGGTCTTTGGCGATCCATCCCCCTCAAAGTAACTTCGATTCCTCTCGAACGTGATAAAGCCTTTGGCCTCACGGTTGCCACTCCGGCCTGCAAGATGAAACGGGCACTTTTCCTTTTCTTAGCCCTGATGCTCTGCCTGGCACCGGGTGCCTTAGCCGCGGAAAAGCGGCTGGTTATCCGTGACAACCTGCCGGCACCGCTGGATCTCAAAGGTTGGGAAAAACACTCGTATCCGCTGGGCAACGGCTATTTCGGCGTGAGTTTTTTTGGCGGAATCAACGAGGAACTCTGGCAGTTCACCGAGAAGAGCCTGCACGTCCGGGATCCGGAAACCCCGGAGACCAGCTACAGCATCATCGGACTCTCCAGCCTGTGCGAACTGCGGCTCATCCAGGATCACGATCCTTCAAAGGTCAAAAATTACCTCCGCGAGCTGGATCTCCAGAATGCCATGGGCACCGTCACTTATGAGTTGGATGGCACGTGTTTCACCCGCGAAACATTCACCAGCTATCCCGACCGGTGTTTTGCCGCGCGCCTGACCGCGTCCGGCTCCGGCAAACTCGCGTTCCGCCTCAAGGCGTTGCATGCGTATCTCAATGCCTACCGAGATGGCACGGTCGAGGCGGATGGCAGCTCGCTGATCCTGCGCGGAGTCACCCGGCCGTATGGCGTGAAATACGAGGTGCGCATCGCGGTGGAAACCAAGGGCGGAACGGTGCGCGCCACTGCCTCGGGAGCCGAAGGAGAGCTCGTGGTGGAGGGGAGTGAAGAAGCGGTCGTCCTGGTGACGCTGGGGACCAATTACCGGCTGGATCCCAAAGTGTTTCTCACCAAAAAGAACGAGGACAAGCTCGCCGGAAACGAGGTGCCATCGGAGGAGATCAAGCAGACGCTGGATGCCGCAAAGAAACCGGGATGGGACAAGCTGCTGGATCGCCACCATGCCGATGCCGCCCGCCTGCTCGGGCGATGCGCCATCGATCTCGGGGGACGGGATCCTGGCATTCCCACGCGGCTCTTGCTAACCGACAAGAAACGCTCGCCTGAAGCCACGCGTTACCTGGAGGAACTCTACTTCCAGTTCGGTCGCTACCTGCTGGTTTCCTCGTCACGCAAAGGAACGCTCCCCGCAAACCTGCAAGGGACTTGGAACATGCTCCGCAAAGCGCCTTGGATGGCAGGCTACTGGGCGAACATCAACTTGCAGATGAACTATTGGCCGGCATTTTCCACAGGCCTGGAGGAAACCTTCGAACCTTACCATGACTTGTTCAAAGCTGTTTTCCCGGCGCATCAGGGCATCGCCACGGAAATCCTGAAGAAATGGAAGCGGCAACCGGTGGAAGGTACCTGGACGCTTGGCACCAGCCTCACCCCGTTCCGGATCTCTTCTCCGGGAGCGACCTCGGGCGCGGGCACCGGACCGTTTGTCCTGCTGCCGATGTGGGATTGGTATCGTTTCACCGGCAACCGGGAGGTGCTGGAAAAGATCTGGCCGTTCGCGCTCGCCTCCAGCCGCTTCATGGTCGCCGCCCTGCAGGAGCAGCCGGATGGAACCTTCCTCTGCGACCCCTCGTTTTCTCCTGAAAACAGACCGTCCAAGGAAATCGAAAGCCTGCCCGGAACCGCCTACGACCAGCAGCTTGCCTACGAAAACCACCGCATCACGCTGGAGATCGCCCGGTTGCTCAACAAGTCCGACCCCATCCTCCCGGTGCTGGAAAATCAGCTTCCCAAACTTTCCCCCGTGCTCATCGGAACCTCCGGTCAACTCAAGGAATTCCGTCAGGAGAACGCCTACGGCGAATTCGGCGAGGCCAAACACCGGCATCTCAGCCATCTCATCGGCTTGGTTCCCGGCACACTCATCACAGAAAAGAAGGAATGGCTGGAGGCGGCCCGCATCTCGCTCGATTTGCGCGGCGACAAGAGCAACGGCTGGGCCATGGCCCATCGGCTCAACGCCTGGGCCCGGCTGAAGGACGGCAACCGCTGCCATGTTCTCCTAACCAATCTCCTGCAGCATGGAACCTTGCCCAACCTTTGGGATACCTGTCCGCCCTTCCAGATTGATGGAAACTTCGGCGGCACCGCCGGCATCGCCGAGATGCTCCTTCAGAGTCACGAAGGATTTATCGACCTCCTTCCGGCCCTGCCATCCGTCTGGGAAACCGGCTCCTTCTCGGGACTCCGCGCCAGGGGGGCGCTGAGCGTCTCCGCGAATTGGAAATCCGGAAAGCTGGAAAAAGCTTCCGTGCTTTCCGAGGGGGGGACAACCTGCCGGATCCGGATGGCAGGCGTTCCGGGCTGGAAGGTCACCACAAAAGACGGAATCCCCATTCCCTCCACGTTCGACAGGAGGAACGAAGTCTTGGAGTTCCAAACGGTGCCCGGCGAAACCTACCGCCTGTATCCGGAAAGCAAGGCTCCCTCCCAACCCAATCCATCCACAGTAACTCCCGAGTCCAAATGACCCCCATCCTTCGTTCCCTTTTCCTGATTGCAGGACTATCCGTTCCCCTGGCCGCTCAGACCAGCCAGAATGCCCCCGTCCTCCCGAAAGCCTACAACGTCGTCTGGGACTCGCCGTCGCCCGATGCCTGGGAGTCAATGCCGCTCTCCGGACGGCTGGGAGCGGGCGCCAACGTCTGGGTGCAGGACGGCTCGCTCTGGCTTTATCTCGCCCACAATGCCGCTTACGACGAGGACGGTCGCCTGATGAAGCTCGGCTGCCTGCGGATCACCCCGGCCAACGGCGCGCTGAAGGACCCCTCATCGTTCAAGCAGGAACTCGATCCGGCATCCGGCTCGATCTCGATCGAGGCCTCCTCGAAGGGTGGACAGTCAATCAAGCTGAAGCTTTGGTTCGCCGGGGAAAACCTGATCGTCCAGTCGGCAGCGAACGAGGCAACCGCGCTCGACATCCGCTTCGGATCGTGGAGAGACGTGCTCCGCGAAAAGATGTTTTTGGACATGGGCAAGCGGGAGCACACGCTCCACCCGGACCATGTGAGCATGAGTGACACTGGGCTCTCTTGGTTTCACAGGAATTCCGAATATCCCTCGGCGCTGGATGGCGAACTAAAAATCCAGCCGTTCGCCGCGG
>Ga0209398_1000869_pt1 | contig 17089 bp, 15 predicted proteins | sample AshMeaBigSpring_FD_184125 | JGI IMG/M metagenome (GOLD analysis project Ga0209398, IMG submission 184125) | Groundwater microbial communities from Big Spring, Nevada to study Microbial Dark Matter (Phase II) - Ash Meadows Big Spring (SPAdes)... | ecosystem: Environmental > Aquatic > Deep... | reverse complement strand
CGACATGATACCGCCGTACCCCGCGATCAACGATCCGGTAGCCACGGATGCGCAGGAATTCCGGCACGTCGCCAGATCCCATCTCGTCGTCCGTGAGGCGGACGATCTCAAATCCGGCACCGGCCGGAATGCGGAGGTCCCGGACGGTCACGCGGGCGCCGGGTGCGGCAGAGATGACGAGCGCAGCCCCCTCGGCCAAGGTGACGTTTTCCATGTGGATGTCGCCGCTGAGAATGAGCGTCGCCTCTCCGGCGACCGATCCCCCGCGGATCCGCCCGTCAACGTCAGCGGTTATCAGGGCGAAGTTCGGACGGAGGATCACACGGGGTCCAGGCGTGACCGGGACACCACAAATGGTGACCTGTGGGGCATCGCTAACCTCCATCCCGGCCATACGAAGCTTCATGCGGCCGGCCAGGTAAAAGTCGCTCTCGGCGCTGGAGGCGCTCTCCGGCGGACCGTTTTTTGCCACCTTGTCGGCCGCGTCGGCGAGGTTGTTTTTGCAGGCGCTGAATGCCCACGCGCGGTCGAAGACCGTGACGCCAACCTTCTCGCCAGATGTGAACAGCTTCGGCAGGTCCTGCATCATCGTCTCGAGGCGGGTCGGCTTTTTAAAGCCCGTGCGGGATGCGTCCGAGAACTTCGGGTTCACAAACTCCGCGATGATCCCCTGCGAGGACTCAAGGACTTTCAGATAGGGAGCCAGGCGGATCACGAGGAGGTTGATATTCCCGGGAAAGCAGGAGAACCCGCGCTCGTCGGGCACATCGCCATCCGGGCTCACCGTCGCGCGCAGAAGCGGGTCGAGCTGGTTGTATTCCACATTGAGCGTGAGGCTGGGAGAACCTTCCTTGACGAGGGTTGCCAGCGCGCCAACTGCTTCGCCCGGAATCCGGTTCACCGCGATCGAGTTGAAATCGTATCCCTCGCGCTCGGAGACGCCGATAGCGGCGATCCCGGCATTGAACGCCTGGCCGTTCGTATCCTGGATAAAGAGAAGATATCTCACGCCGGCGGCCGCGAGTTTTTTTGCCGTGCCGGTCGTGTGCATGAGCATGTGGATGTCGCCATGCCCGTGCGGCTTCATGACCAGCTCATAGGGCTGGTCAATCGCGAGATGACCGTCGAGGTCGGCCACGGCCGGCACGAGTTCCTGGAGCAGGACCGTGATCTGGCCGTCTGCAAGACCGAAGTTCTTATTCGCGGTCAGCGTTGCCAGCGTACCGGCATTGGTGTCGCGGCTGGTCATGATCACAAGCGGAATCTGCCGGCCGAGCCGTGCTGATGCCGCGCCGATCACGGCCGCATAATGCGAGAGGTAGCTCGTCGATTCCGTGACTTCGACGGGAATGTCCAGCTTGATCCCATGGTAGCCGAGCCGCTCGCCGAGGCCTCCTGCCACGAGGACGACAGCGGTTTCCGCAAAAGCTTTGAGCCCGACCGCCTCAGCCTCACGGAATTCCGTCCCGAAGCCGGAGAGATCGACCAGCCCCGGCTGTCCGGGGACATAGCCTTCAAAGGGATTGCGCCCGGTCGCGGCGTCGGCAAGCAACACACGCGCGTTCCGGATGTAGGCGGGAATCCCGCCGGGATACGACCGGTGGGCGTTCAGCAAAGTCGCAAGGAATACCTGCTTCTTCTCATCGTTGACACCCGGTGCATCCCAGTCGGAAAAAATGTGCTCCTGCCCCTCGGCGATCAGCATCCCGGCAAGCTCCGCATCCCCGTCTGAAAGAAATGGAATATTGGCTGCAAACCCTGACAGGGCGGGCCGGCCGGCCACGAGAGAAGCGAGATTTTGCGTCATCGATTCCGATAATGCGAAAACGCCTCCTGAGCGTCAAGGAGGAGCACCGCGATCCACGGCGCATCTCTGATGACATGTCCTCTAGGATTCCTGGGAAGGGGCACGACAGGTTCCGACGCAGTCGTGAAAGGCTGGCCCGCCGCGCTCAGACCACCGATCCCGCAGACCGCAGGATCGGGGCCACGCGGGCTCCGATGAGTTCGATCGATCGGAGAAGCTTTTCCTGCGGCAGCGCGGCGACGTCCATCTGGAAGGTGATTCGCGAGATGCCTCCCAGCGCCGCCGCATGCAGGAGGATTTTATCGGCCACCTCTTCGGGATCTCCGACCAGGAGCGCCCCCTGAGGCTGCAGCAGAGCATCGAAGTGAGTGCGTGTCACAGCTGGCCATCCGCGCTCCCGGCCGATCTTGGTAAAGGCGCTGGCGTATCCGGGAAAGAAGTCCTCAACCGCCTCAGCGGTGGTGGGTGCGACGTAGCCGAGCGCATGAACGCCAACCCTGAGTTGTCCGGCGGGGTGTCCGGCCTGCCGGCCCATCTCGCGGTAAAGATCAATGTGTGGACGGAATCTCCGCGACTCGCCGCCGATGATGGCCACCATCAGCGGCAGTCCAAGCGTTCCCGCGCGGGCGAAGGATTCCGGGGATCCTCCAACCCCGAGCCAAACAGGCAGAGGATTCTGGACCGGTCGCGGGTAGACGCACTGGCCGGTCAACGGGGCGCGGTGCTTGCCCGACCAAGTCACCATCTCGTTCGCGCGGATGTTGAGGAGCAGGTCCAGCTTCTCGGCAAAAAGGGAGTCGTAGTCTTCGAGCCGGTAGCCGAACAACGGAAACGACTCGACAAATGACCCCCGGCCGGCAACGAGCTCGGCGCGGCCCTGTGAGAGCAGGTCGAGCGTCGCAAATTGCTGAAACACGCGCACGGGATCGGCTGCGCTCAGCACGGTGACGGCGCTGGTCAGACGAATGCGGCTGGTCCGTGCGGCCGCTGCCGCAAGGATGACCGGCGGAGCCGAGTCGAGAAAGTCCTTCCGATGGTGCTCGCCAATCCCGAAGACGTCCAAGCCGGCCCGCTCTGCATACTCGATCCGGTCAACAAGCTGGCGCAGGGCGTCCGATGGAGTGCTGGCGGCACCGGCAGGGTCGTTGGTGAATGCCGTTGCGAAACTGTCTATGCCGACCTGCATTGATCCATTCTCCATATCGCTCATCCGCCCTGGCCTCAGTCTGCAAACTCCCGCTCAAGCAACGCGTTTTTCCTGGCGGCCCCCCAGCGATAGCCACGCGTCGAGCCGTTGGCATGAACCACACGGTGACAAGGAATGAGATAAGCCACGCGATTCGCCCCGCAGGCGGCCCCCACGGCACGGGCGGCATGGGGAGCTCCGATCGCGCGGGCAACCACGCCGTAGGTTGCGACATGTCCTCGAGGGATCTGCAGCAAGCTCCGCCAGACGTCCAGCTGGAACGGAGTGCCCTGGACCACGACCTTCAGCGGCTTTCCCGCAGAACGGCCGCCCGCAAAGACAATCTCGGCCAGCCGGCACGCAGCGGTATCGTCACGTTGAAGGACCACGTACGGCCAGGCCGCCTGCAGCGAACCGGGCAAACCCGCCTGCTTCCCCTCAAATGCCAGATGGCAGATTCCCCGGCTGCACCATCCGATACTGCAGAAACCGACCGGCCCCGGCGCATATCCCCAGCCGACCTCCAGCGCCCCTGCAGGCTCCAGACCGGCGGCAGCCGCCTCGACCAACTCCACAGGTGCGCGGCGCGTCCGGGCCACCAGGGCCGCAGGAACCTCGGAGAGCATCCTCTCCCGAAGCATCGAATTGAAGTTGCGCATGAAAAAGTCTAGCCGGATTCCAACGTTCCCCCAACCCGATTTTTCAGCCCCTTGCAAAACAGGATTTCCATCGTAGGTTGCCGGCCTATGAAACGAATACTCGCTCTCGTCTGCACCTTGGGCTTTGCCGTCAGTGCCTATGCCGGATCGTTTCCGGACATCAGCCTCGACAGCCTGAAAGCCGCCATCGCCAACAAATCTGTCACGATCATCGACGTCAACGGAACGGCCTCCTACAAGGACGGCCATATTCCCGGCGCGATCAATTTCGCGGCCGATCAGAAGGACCTTGCCGCCAAGCTGCCCGCCGACAAATCTGCGCTCATCGTCGCTTATTGCGGCAGCGAGCGCTGTGGCGCCTACGCACGCGCCGCACAGGCGGCGAAGGATCTCGGCTACACCAATGTCCAGCACTTCAAGCCGGGACTTGCCGGATGGAAGGCATCGGGCGAACCGCTGCAAAAGGCCGAGTAACCATCCCGACCAGCTTCGAACGCCACCCGGCTGCCAGATGGCAGACCGGGTGGTTTCGTTTTTGCCAATCTTCTTCCTGCCATTTCCGGGACCCGTATGCTAGCCTCCCCCGGACATGAGCGAAGAAACGACATCCCAACCTGATCTGGCCAGCCTTGGAATGGATCTGGCCCAGAGCTTCCAACCGGCGTGGGTCAAGGAATCCTCGGCACCCGGCCAGATTTCGCGCATGGTCGAGCGTTTCGGGGAGGGTGACCGCCCGGAGCGATCCGGCAACCGGCGGGACGGCCGTGGACAAGACCGGCGGCCCGGGCGCGGGAACGGCGGCAGCCGTCCGGAGGGTGCCAGGAGACCTGCAAGGAAGGATGACCGCAGAAACGGTCCCCCACAGGATCGCCGGCCGGAACGGGAGGAGCGGCCGGCCCCGACGCTCGGAGGGTGGAAGGTTCAGTTCATCTGCGACCCGCGAGGCGTTGAGGGGCTTGCCAGGCAGATCAAAACCGGGGGCAAGGCGTTTCCCCTCTTCGATCTTGCACGACTGGTTCTCGATAAATCCGAGCGCTACCAGGTGGAATTCCGGCGGGAGTCCGGTCCCGCACTATTCCAAGTGCTCTCGGATGGGACGGTCTGGCTGAATGAGAACGAAGCGGTCGCACACATCCTCGCCCACCATTTGGAGAAATTTTACCGTCGGGAGCAAGTCACCGTCGAGGCGCCGAAGGGGGCTTTCTCCTGCGTCGCGGAGTGCGGGTTGAGCGGCACACTTCTTGGCCCGCCGAACCACCACGATTACCAGACGAAGCTCCGCAAACTCCACGCCGAACGCTTCGGCAACATGCCGTTCGAAGCCTACAAAAACCGTGTCCGCATGGTCCGGGACGAAGCCGCCATCCAGAAATGGAAGGACTCCCAGACCCAGCAGGACGAATTTTATCCGCTTCTGGCCGGTGAGGGGGAGGAGCCGCTTAAGCTGCCCAACATGGCCGCGGTCGAGCGGCACTTCCGCCAGCATTTCGTCGCGAGGGAGATCGCCCCGGCGGGCGATCATGCGGTGGTTCCGGGCCCCGCCGCCGTGAACGACTCCAACGGCAGCATTGTGGACATGGTCCGGGTCGCCCTGGATGTTCTGATCCGGTTCCCTCTGCCGCTGGCGCATGTGCTCGGGCAGGAACTTGCGGCCCGCGGACTCCAGATCTTCAAGGCCCACGAAAACATCACCTACGTCTCGGTGGCCCGGCCGAAATTTCTCGACCGTACGGCCAATCCGGTCTCCGAGGCCCTGAGCGGGATTCTGGAATATCTGGAGTCCCACCCGTCTGTCCCACGCGCCGAGCAGTGGAAGGCCCTGACGGCCCTCAGGCCGCTGGGCAGCGATGGCGACGAGGCGAAACGCGAGGCTGCGGTTGCTGCGGATCTTTCCTGGCTGATCCACCAGGGCCACGTCGTCGACTATGCCAAACGCGGGCTGGAAGCGGCCCGGAAATCCTCGCCCGGCACGCCAGGACCACGAGAGGCACACCCGAAACGGAGTACAGCCCGGGGAGCCGGCACGGCGGAGCCAGCCGGCTAGTTCCCGCCAACCGCCTTGCCAACCGCCTTCTCGAGGGCGTCCCCGCGCAGGTCACTGGCGAGGATCACGCCATTTTTGTCGAGCAGGTAGGTGGCAGGAATGCTCGAGATCCCGAATTGGACCGCCAGCTTGTTCTTCCAACCCTGGCCGTCAAAGAATTGCGGCCACGGAATTTTTTTCGAAGACAGAAAGCCGGTAAGGGCCTCTTTGTCCTTGTCGAGGCTGATGCCAATGACATCGAAGCCCTTGGCGTGAAACTTTTCGTAGGTGGCGAGAACGTTCGGCAGTTCGGCCACGCACGGCCCGCACCATGTCGCCCAAAAATCGATGAGCACAACCTTGCCCTTGAGGGCGGAAACCGAAAGCGGCTTGCCCTCAAGGTCCGTCACGGCGAAGTCCGGAAATGGTGCACCAGGCTTGAGGGCGTCACGAACCTTGTTCGCTTCGGCCTGCTTCTTGATGGAATCCAGAATCGTATCGACCTGGGCGGCTACGCGGGTTCCCGCAAACTTGGTTTTGAGCTGGTCGAGGATTTCGGTGCCCTTGGTGGTATCGTCAAACACCTGGAGGTAAAGCATCGCCTTCATCAAAAGCACGGCCGCCACCTCGTCCGTTTTTTCGGAGGCGTGCTTGGCCACGAGCGCATCAAACTCATTGATTTCGGTGATCAGTTCCTTTTCCGAGCGCTTGCCGTCTTTGAGTTTCGTTTGGATTTTCGCGACGATCGCCTTGGCTTCGGTCTGAACATCGCTGCCGTCGGCGGCGGCCGCGGGAGCAAGGGTCAACGCAAGGGCGCATGCGGCAATAAGGAGGGGTTTCATAAGGATGGAAGAGCTAAATGGATTTCCTCCGGCAGGCAAGCCCGGGATTCAAGAGCCCAAGGCACCGGAGGAAACAAGCGCAGCGCCTTTGATGATCCGACAGAATTCCTTCTTGCTGCACTGGTGGTGCCTTCCATGCTTGGTGGCCGGATTGGACATCTCCTTGAACTCGACCGACAACCGCTCGAGCCGGACGATGCGGAAGAAGAGTTCCCCCTGCTGCCAGATCTGGTTCTGCTCCAGCTTCACCGGTCGATCGCTCCCGGCAATCGGTTAAATCCGGGAATGGCTACCATCGCAGAGCGCTCCCTTGCCGCTGTGCTTGCAGCCACAGAAGTAGACCGTGCCATCCTTGTCGGCAGTGAACGGCGTGGGGGCGAACCCGCTGCCCTTGTGCGAGCCGTCGCAAAATGGCTGGCCGCCGCTGAGCCCGCATGAGCACCAGTAGTAGGTTTTGCCAGCCTCGACCGCGACCGGATAGGGGGCTTTCTGTGGAGTCGTTGGGTTGTTCATAAAGTGAGCGGGGTGAGATGAGATGGTGAAGCGCGGCCGGAATTTCACCACCAGGCGTCCGCGCTCATCAATCCCGATAGTCCGTTTCGGCCCGCATGTCAAAGCGCGTTCACGGTCGACGCGGCCGGAAAGCTGCTCTCAAAAGACAAAACCGATGAGCAGCGGCCGTACCGGTCGCTTGGTCAGCGGGACAGGAGATTAGCCGGGCGCTTGTCCTCGGTGGGTTCTTTCTTTCCGGGTCCTGGCAGAGGAACCGGGCGGTCGGAGAGGGCCGGGAGCGTCTGCTCGGGCGGCGGAGCGGTCGGATCGTAGATCTTCCCGCCAACAACGTGGACGGACCCATCGCCGGCACGCTGTAGCGTCGGCTTTGTTGACTCCTGGCTGAATGACTTACGGTCAAGCACTTCGCCATTCAGGCCGATGCTGGAGTAAAGGAAAACCTTCGGCGCCACATTTTGCAGCACGTGCACCTGGTTCCTGTCGTCCAGCTGGATTTCCGGTGTGGTAAAAGAGAGGAGGCGTCCGAGCTTGTGCATGCACTTGCGGATCCCTTCCTGCCTGTCTTCGATCCGCAGGTAAAGTTGGGTACTCTGCGGAAGCCGGTGGATCAGGGCCGTGGCGGTGCGTGTCCCTCCTGCGCCCGGCACCCCCTCGGGCACGCCGACGGTCTTCTGCCAGATCTGGCGGCCCTCGGTGACATCGAAATTCAGGGGCGAGGACTTGGAAAACCGGTTTCCCTGAGCAAGGAATATTGTGGCGCGAACGCGGTACCCGCCGAACTCATCGACCGGAAAGAGCGGGGTGAGGTTCACCGTCCGCGTGATCTTCTGACCCGCACCCAGCAGAACCGGCGGGTTGGAATAGTCGCCGCCGCGCGGGGGGATCGGCCGCCCGTCGGCCGTCTCGATCTCGAAGCCGAACCACTTATTGATCCCGCTGTCCTCAAGGTTGAGATCGTTACCGGTCAGGTTTGTCACCGTCACCGTCACAGGGATCACCTCGCCGAGAATGAAGAGCGTGCGGTCGAGCGAGATGTCCACTTGGACTTGGGCCCGCAGAGGGACGACGCAGACGAGCAGCAGCAGGAGAACGGCCGCCGCACGGGTGAAAAACCGGCCAACACCTTTCGGCAGGCCGCATCCGACATGCGGATGGGGTAAAATCAAAGCGCCTTTCATTCCTTGGGAGGGGTATCAGACGCGGTCCGGAACCCGAGCGTGTCGGCTTGCTGGAGGTCCATTTTACTCAAGATGCGGCGTGTCACCGAAGGATCCGGGCTGAACCAGTTTCCACCGCGGATCACGGGAACCATCTCGCCGCCCAGCTCCGGGCTGGGCGCGTAGGTGGCCGTCCACTCCGAGACGTTGCCCGCGGCCCCGAGCATCCCATACGGGCTCCGGTCTCCTTTTTTTGCATCAACGGGATTCCAGCGTTTGAAGCCGTCTTTTTCTCCACCCTTTTTCGGATCCGGGTTAAAATCAATTCCGGTATTGGCAAGTGTGACGTCTCCCTTGTCCCACGGCAGCTTCCGGCCATCGGTTCCCCGCGCGGCCTTTTCCCATTCCTCCTCGGTGGGAAGCCGCCTTCCTTTCCAGGCCGCGTAGGCGTAGGCATCGAACCAGTCAACCCCGAAGACCGGGGAGTTCACATCCAGCGGCGCCCCCTGATAGCTCCCGTAACGCTTGGCGCGCGTGTAGTAGCCCTCCATTGGAGGCACCAGTTCCTTCATGTCTGCCCAGCCGACCGGCAGATGCTTCTTTCCTTTCGGCTGCTTCGGGTGCGCGAATTTCGAAGCCGCGCCGGGGTTCTTCTCAAGAAACTCCAAAAACTCCGCATACTGGCCGATCGTCACTTCGTTCTGATCGATATAGTAGGTCGGCAGCAGGATTTTGTTGCCATCCTGAAAAGTGAATTCCCCCGGGTCCACGCGAACCATTTTGTCGAGTTTGCGGACGCCGGCTCCACCGAAAGTGAAGCGGATGCCGAAGTAGATAGCCGCGAGGGTGGCGACCAAGAGGGCGGCATAGATTGCCGCGTTGATGAGAAGCCCCCGCCGCTGGCGCTGTTTCGACTCCTCCATGATGCGGACCGCCGCTCGCTCGCGGGCGTCGAGTTTGTAGGCGTCGGCCAGCGCAATTTTCGGCTCGCTAACGGTGACGGCCTGCAGGAAGACGTCCCACTGCTCGTGGAGGGCCGCCGGATCCAGGAGGCGCGAGGCAAGCCGGCGGGCGGGATCGGCCTGGGACAGGCCCGGCGTGGCCAGAAGCACAATTTCTCCGAGGCGCTTTCTTTCGGCGCCGAGGTTGAACGGGCGGATCGGAGCATCGCAGGCGATGTTGGCGATGCGCACGCGTTTGTTCGGGCTGAGCAAAACCGCGTTCGCGGTGATCAGGTCATGGGCGATCTTGCCGCGGGCAAAATAGTCGAGCGCCGCAGCGCCCGCCTTGAGAACCTGGAGCGCGGTCGCCTCGTCGAGCGTTCCATCGCGCTCCAGCACTTGCTGCAGCGAGCAGGAGGGGATGTATTCGCACGAGTAAAAATGAATGCCGCCGGCCTCGCCGGCCTCGTAAACCGGGATGAGAACCGGGTTGGAGGCTTTCGCCTTGGCGCTGGCATTCGCGATGAACCTCCGGAGCGCTTCGGGGTTCGATTCCTCCGCGCGATCGAGCGTGTAGAGGCGGACTTTCCGGCCGATGTTGGTCTGGGTCGCGCGGTAGATCGGTCCCATCGGCCCCCTGCCGATCAAAGCCTCAATTTTGTAGTTACCGACATCCTTGCCGACCAGATCGTCCGGAGGAAACTCGATCTCGGCAAAAGTGAACGCGGGCGCAGGTTCCGTCGCATATTCCTCCGGCTGCGGTGATTCCTCCGGTTTGCCTGTGATCGAGCGGATGACGTCGTCGAGCTGCCGGGCAGAGACCGGTTTCGGCAGGAACTCGCATCCCTGCATCCGGTCCGCATAGGCCGAGACATCCTGCGAAGAGATAAAAACCGTCTTGAGGTCTGGAATATGTGGAAGAATCGCCTCGCGGAGGGTGAGCCCGTCGGCGGGTTCAAGAAAAACGTTTGCGATGAGGACGTCGCATCCCCCGCGTGCGTTCATCCAATCCACCGCCTCGTCGGAAGTGGTTCCTGCCCCGACGTCCTCCCGGCCGAGGCCAGCGAGTTCCTGCGACAACCTGGCAGCAGCCCCGGGTTCGCCATCGACGATCAGAATGTTCATTGCGCTTCCTGTTTCAGGTAAAGCGGGAGCGGGAACTTCTTCACGAGCGGTCCGGGATCGGAGCGCGTGTCCTGCAGTTCCGCGTTGTAGTAGATGCCGACGATGTAGCCGACAAACTGCCGGCCGCCCTGCGAGGCATCGGGAAGCGTGTAGGTCACGTCCAGAAGCTCCGGTTCGTTATCCTGCCAGTTGACGGGCGGGCTGATCCACTGGGAGACAACCTTCGAATCGGTGAGTTGGGTTTCGCCGGTCTCGTCCTTTTCGTAGAAAAAGACATGGAGCTTCATCTGGCGGGTGTCGACGCTCGTGCCGGGCCGCGACTTGATCGCGATCCGGAGGACCTTTGTTCCCGGGTTGCCATCGCGCAGGCGGGAGTCGACAATGCCGAGGCTGGAGCCCGGTTGGAGGCCGATTTCGTCGCGAACGTCCGCACCGCCCGCATTCTCGGCGAATGTCTGCTCGGGCTTCGCCGCCGGCTTGGCGGCGGGCGCCCCACCGAGCGCGCTCAGCTTCTTCTCGGCCTGGGAGCGGAGTTCCGGGCTGAGCCCGGGCAGTGCAGCCACGCGCTCGTAGACAGCCGCCGCCTCGGCGGGAAGCTGCATCCCCTCCAGCAGCCTCGCCCGACGGAGGAGGATGCCGGGATCATCGGGAAGGAGGGCATCCGCCTCGTCGATTCCCTTCATGGCCGTCTCGAAGTCCCCCACCCTGTAGGCCCGGTCCGAATCGGCCACCAGCTTGCTGATGCGCAACACCATCTCCTGGTCCTGCTGAGGCTGCACGGCGGACGCCTGGGCGGATCCGTTCTGGGTGGCCGGCTGAGCGCTCGCAGAACCGGCAGCGGGCTGGACGTTGGAGACCGTGGCACTTTCGACCACCGCCTGCCGGAGCTTGGGAAGAAAATACCACACGACGGCAAGAAACTGGAGGATCAGAAAAAACCCGAGGACGCACATGGCGACAACAAATGTTGCGCCGATCGGCTGCTTGGGGATCGGGGTGGTGCTAGGGGCGGACGGTGTCACAGGGATGAAGTCTTACCGTGTCGGATCAAAAAAAAAAGTCCTATTCGCCGGGTTGTTTCTCCACGACCGCCTGGAGCGGAACCTCGCGGCCTGCGCGCCTGACGACGACGCGGACCTCTTTTCCGGGCTCGATTTCAGCGACGCGGTTGCGCAGGTCGATCCAGTCGACGACCGGCCGGCCGTTGAAGGAGACAATTACGTCGCCGGGCTGCACCCCCGCGCGCGCCGCCGGAGAGTTTTCGACAACGGCACCGACGAGCGCGCCCTTCGCGTCTCCCAGCTGCAGCTGTACGGCGAGCGCCGGGGTCAAGGGAATCATGTTCACCCCGAACCACGGTCGGATGAACCGCCCGTGGTCGCGGATGCTCTCAAAAATCCTCCTCACGGTGTTTGACGGAATCGCAAAGCCGATGCCGTCGGTGCGCAGCAGGACGGAGTTGTTGAGGCCGATCAGGCGGCCGGTCAGATCGACAAGCGGTCCGCCCGAATTGCCCGGGTTGATCGGCGCATCGGTCTGAAAAAACTCATTGGCGGCTTCGCTCATCGTCCGGCGCCCCCTGGCACTGATGATCCCCTGGGTGACCGACTCCTGGAGCCCGAACGGGTTCCCGACGGCAAAGACCGACTGGCCGACGAGGACGGCGTCGGAATCCCCGAATGGCAGCGGCTTGAGATCGCGCGCGTCGATTTTTAAAATCGCGACGTCCGACGGCACGTCCGCCCCGATAAACTTTGCGGGAAGCGTGCGGCCATCGTTGAGTTGGACCTCGACCGCCCCGGCCTTGCTGATGACATGCCAGTTGGTGACAACAAACCCGTCCTTGGAGAGGATCGCCCCCGAGCCAAGCTGGGGTGGCGCCTCGACGCCCGGAGAACCGCCCAGCAACAACTGCAGCTGCCTCACGCGCGGATCGATCGGGTTGGCGGGGATCGCATTGATGCTCACGACCGATGGAACGACCGAAGCAACCAGCGACGTGAATTCCCGGTCCAGCGCGGCAAGACCGGGCAGCCGCGGGGCGTCCGCATTCGCGGGGGCGTTCCGCCAGATATAAAGGCCGCTCACAGCAGCAATCACCACGACGATAAACAGGATGAAGCGGAGGATGCTTTTCATTTTGAGGGCCGGCGGGTTAGAGCGCCGGGTCGAACCTGGCCGAAGTCAGGATCTTTTCGCGCACCGCCTCATACTCGACCGGTTCGTTCACCGGCGACTGCCAGGCAAAAAAGTAAAGCGTCCCGGTCTTCGGGTTGGCGAGCGCGACGTTGACGGAGTGGATTTTGCCGGAGTCGAGATCGATGTCGTATTCCGAGCGGATCGATTGGAGCCCGTTAATCTCGCCTTTGACGAGCGTTGCGCCCTCGTCCAGGAGGGCCGTGACATAGGCCTCGGGCGTCTGTCCGGTCCGCTCCGGCACCTTGGGGGTGATGCTGAGGGTCATCGATGGCTGTTCAGCCCCGCCCTGGGCCGCCGCCCTGGAGAGCCGGTAGACAATGATGCCCTCCTCGTCGCTCTCTTTTTTGGATTCCCAGTCGGAGGGAATTTTGACCGTCGCCTTGATGTCGGGCAGCGGCTGGTCGCGGAGGGCGGCCTCCCCGGCAATCGCCGTCAGGGAGCCAAGGATGAAGATCGCAAGGATCGGCTTCATATATTGTCTGGCTTGGAGTTTTTTTGAAAATCGGGAAACCTCTGCTGGAGTTCGGCGAGGGCCTTGTCCGCCTCCGCCTTGTTGTTGGCGCGCCGGTAGGCACCGGCGGCCAGCTGCAGCGCCCGCGGTGCTACAACCGGGTCGTTCGTCAAGACGGACACCGTCATGTAGGCGCGGGCCGCCCCGTCGAAGTCGGATTTTTCCACGAGGACGTCGCCCGAAGCCAGCCGGGCCTCGGCGTTGAGGCGGCCCTCGGGTTGCAGCAGCATGGCCTCCTCGATCTGCTGCGACGCCTCGTCGAGTTCGTTTTCTCCCAGGCATACGCGCGCGCTCGCGATCAGCGCCCGGGCTCGGGTGGCCGGATCGCGGGCCGCCTCGAGAAAGCGGTCGGCCGGCCCCCGCGCCTGCTTGAACTTTCCGAGGCGGATCTGCGCCTCAGCAAGATTGATCCAAACATCGGGCGAGACAGCTCCTGGAGATTTTGTCAGGGGAAGCAGGACGGCTTCCGCCTTGTCGTATTTTCCCTCCGCAGCCCATCCGGCAGCCAGCCAGAGGGAAATTTCTGCAGGGAGATTCCCTCCCTTGTAGGCTGCTGCCTCGCGCACCACGGCCGCGCGGTCCTCGAGGTAGTAGTGCGCCAGGATGATTCGGAGCCCTGCCCGCTCGCCGTATTGGGCGGCATCGAGGGACCGTGCTTTTTCCAGCAGCCCGAGCGCCGTCTTGTAATCCTTCTGCTCGAAGGCGGCCCAGCCGAGCCAAAAGTTGGCCTGCGCTGCGGCTGCGGTTTTCGGATATTCCTTCAGGAGCTGGTTGAATGACTCCGCCATGGCGTCATACTTTTTCTGCTGCCCGTAGATCAGCGCCTTCTGCAGCAGCGCCAGCTCCCGCTCCTTGCTTTCCGGGTATTTACTGATGAGCAAATCAAAATCCTGAATGGCCGCTTCAAATTCCTTGCATTGCTGCTTGGACTGGGCCCGCCTCGCCAGCGCTGAAGCCGCAAGCGCGTGCGTGGGGTATTTGTCCAAAAACCCGGAGTAGGCGCCCATCGCCTCCTTGTGCTTTTCCACAGCCGCGAGGCACCAGGCGGCCTTGTAAAGCACATCCGCGTTCTGCTCATCGGGAAGGTTGCGCTCCAAGAGCCCGGCATAGGCTTTCCCGGCTCCGACATAGTCCGCCTGCTTGAAGAGCGTCTCGGCCTTCAGGCGCATGGCCTGCGTGCGTTCTTTCGGGTCGGTTGTCTTATCCAAAAACGCATCGATCTCGGCAACGAGGCCTTTGTCTTTCAAGGCATAGAGGCTCACCAGCCGCTGAAAGGCGGCATCCCGCGCCGGTGCGGCATCAGGATAATCCTTCAGCAGACGCTCGTAGAGCTGGCGGGCCTGCTGGTTGTTTCCCTGCTGCCGCTGTGCGGTCGCAAGGATCTGCAGCACCTCTGGCCGGGTCTCCGGCGGAACTTTCTCCAAGATCTCAATTCCATTTTTTGCAATCCCCTTGAAGTCTGCGGCCTGATATCTCATGCGCAGTGCGCCGACAACGGCAATCGGAATCCACTCGGGCGCGGATGTCTCATCCGCGGCTTGCTGAAAGAGTGCCAGGGCCTTGTCATTGTGGTGCAATTCCGCGGCGAGCGAGGCGGCTTTGACAGAGGCTTCAGCGACAACCGCCGGATCCTTAGCTTCCTTTGCGAGCGATTCGAGTGCGGCGAAAGCTTCCGTTTTCTTTCCCTCCTGCACATCGAGATCGGCGAGCGCCATGCGGGCATTGTTGCGGTAGGGGTTTTTTCCGGTGACGGCGACGACGGCCTGGTAAGCCTCTCGGGCATCGGCGGGACGCTTGAGGTAGTCGAGGCTGCGGGCGAGAAAATAGCGGGCGGCGAGACGGACTTCCGGTTCCTTGGCCTCGGTGGCGGCGGTTGCAAACTGGGAGGCGGAAGCCTCGTAGAGTTTCTCGGCGAAGAGAACTTCTCCGAGCCGGTAAGCCCCGGCCCCGGCAAACTCGCCTTTGCGGAATTCGGAGACGAGCTTTTCATACCCGGACCGCGCGGACGCGGAATTTCCGAGCATCCGGTGGCACTCAGCCAGACGGAAAAGCGCCGCGTCGCGGGCCTTGTCAGGGGCCGAAGCGACGAGGGCCATCTCAAACTCCGGAATCGCCAGGTCATACATTTTGCGGGCGTAGAGGCTGTTTGCGCGATCGAGCGCGCCACCCGCCTGCCCCGCCCCGGAGGGGCCGAGGCGGATGGTTCCGGCCTCATCAGCCGGAGCCGCAGGTGGGGCGGCGGGAGGGGCTGGCTGATCTGCGGGAAGAGGGGAAAGAGTGCCCTGAATGCCAGGATCCGTCCGGAAAGAGGGCGCATCCGGTGTCCGGCGTTCGGGCCGGAACGGGACCTGCGAGCCCTCTTTGGATCGATCAAACGGAATGGGGGTTGCAACCGGGATGGGAGTGGACACGGGGGTGGAAGACGCCGCGGGAGCGGGAGGCACCCGGCGCACCCAGTCGGGGTTCTGGTAGTTGGAGGGATCCGGCGCGCTCCGGTCGACGGGCAGGGCACGCCTCACCTCCGGCTCCGCTCTTTCCTGCGCGATTACGAACATCGCCGGCGCGGACGCGAGCAGGAAACAGAAGGCAGCCCGTGAGCTCATTCCGGGCGGCTTGTGGCGAAGGCCACATTCCAGATATTCACCTTCCTGCAAATATCAAGCACATCCACGACGTGGCGGTAGTCGACATTCTCGTCCCCCCGCAGCACAACGGCCTGGTCGGGGTAGAGCTTGGAGATCCGGGAGAGCGTGTTGGCTAGCGCCTCGGGCGATAATTTCTGTCGGTTCAGGATCACGGTTCCATCGGATTTGACATTGAGGATGACCTCTCCCGCCATGCGGTTGCTGTTCTTGCCCTCCTTGGCGGTCGGCACCTTCACATCGAGTTCGGTCTCGTTCTTGGCGAGCGTCCAGGTCACGATAAAAAAGATGAGCAGAACCAGAAAGATGTCTACAAGCGGAGCGATCTGGAAACCGACCGGGGCGGTGTTGAACCTGCTGCGGAAGTTCATTTCTCGAGGTTCTGGAAGTCAGTAGCAGATCCGGACTTGTATTGAGTGGAAAGCAGGACGAGGAGGCGGGCGGTCGCGGCTTCGAGGTCGCCTGTCAGGCCGTTGAGGCGGCCACGGAAAAACGCATAGGCGGCCATGGCCGGGATCCCGATCAGGAGACCGCCGGCCGTGTTCAGAAGGGCCTCGGAAACACCCGCCGCCAGCATGACCGGGCGGGTGGCCGCAAAGTCGCCGGAAAACGCGGTGAACGACTTGATCATGCCGAGCGCCGTTCCAAAGAGTCCGACCATCGGGGCCAGCGTTGCGATATCGGCGAGATAGGAAACCCGCTGGTGCATCGCGCTTGCCTGCCGGACACCTTCGGTCTGGGCAATCTCCCGGATGTTCGCCGCCGTGGCCCTGGGATGCTTGGTCAGGAAATCGAGCGTGTGCTGCATGACCTTGGCGACCGCCTCGCCATGGCGGTTCGAGACGGCGAGGAGCCCGAGGTAGTCGCCTTTGCGCAGGAGCGCGTCGGCCGTCTGCATGTAGCGCCCGGTAACAACGCTCCTGCGGGTGAGCGTGAAGAGGCAACCAAGGATCAACGTGATTGTAAGGACGGAAAGCGCCCCGAGCACAATCATAACAGGCCCGCCGGTCATCAGAACCTGCCACAGGCTCATTACCGCCGCTGCGGGTGTCTTGCCGGAATCCTGGGCAAAAGCAGCAGGTCCGCTCCCCATCGCGAGCGCCAACAAAAGTGGTTTTTTCATATCCTTGAACGAGGGATCATACCCCAGCGCCCTGCTCTTGCAAGCCACACTGTTGCCCCACACGCAAACGCGAACGCGGCCCCCGCTCAGGAGAGGCGAAAACGCCTCCAGACCAGAAGGCCGATAGTGCCCGCGGCCAGGAGGCCAAGCGTTCCGGCCTCCGGAACCGCCACAAAACCCATATCAACCAGCACGCCGAGCTCGGGCGCCGTCCAGTTTTTCCGCGTGCCAACGGTCAGGTTCGGGTCCATGAGAAACTCGGCCCCCAGATAGCTTGTGCCGTAATCGAAGTGCGAGTCGTCAGGGATCAGCGGAATCAGGCCCCCGTAAATCGACGTGCCGAGCGATCCCGTGTATTTTG
>Ga0209398_1000868_pt1 | contig 17095 bp, 9 predicted proteins | sample AshMeaBigSpring_FD_184125 | JGI IMG/M metagenome (GOLD analysis project Ga0209398, IMG submission 184125) | Groundwater microbial communities from Big Spring, Nevada to study Microbial Dark Matter (Phase II) - Ash Meadows Big Spring (SPAdes)... | ecosystem: Environmental > Aquatic > Deep... | reverse complement strand
AATTTATTTTGGGTATTTCGTAGTAGTAACTAGCATCAGTTACAGTTGTTACACCTGTAATAGCTTTGTTAATAGGTGCTGCGGTGGTATTGGAAGTAGCCGTTTGTGTTTCGGTATGTTGTGCAGCAATTGGTGCGGTACTATCTTGTGCAAACACATCTTTAGCCATTGCTACCCCTCCGGAGGAATAAGTTTCTACTATTGGGATATTCTTAAGGTTTAAAAAATTTCTTAGTCCCTCATAAGCATCGGTGGTTATCCATCTAAATTTCCATCCCCAAGTTACATCTGGGTTTATAAGTGCTTTAGTTAAAAAATCAAATTCAGCTCTAAAATCACTTCCGTCCCATACAATTTTTCCTGTTTGTTTACTCCTTCTAGATTCTTTTTGCTGTACTAATTTATTGTCTAAAGTATAACAACAATGACCGTCGGATCCATCAAAATACTTACCGGGATAAGCAGCCTTGCCATACGCGTAAGGAGTTCTTGCATCGGGTACTGCGTTAAAAATGCCCAACTTATAACTTTGGCTAGCTAAATCTGCTATGTCTGCATACTTGGCTCTGTTTGGATTACTTCTATCTTCACCGTAACCACCTTGTTTAACATCTACTTCCTCCGTAAAAAACCAAGGTCTACTTTTGAATAATTTGTTAGCAGTACTAAATGGAATTTTATAGGCTTGGTTGGTAGTAAACATAGGCACAATATTTACACGTTCTATTTCGAAATAATAAATAGGAAGACCTAAGATAGTATAGGGACTCTTCCATTTTTGAAATTTCATTGCTTGTTCAAAACGCCAAACAGCTGATTTTCCCTTTGGTGGTTTTTTATCGTAAATAGCATCTGCATTGAATTTAAAAATTACCCAATTCCATGCTTTATTATTTCTCACAATGTCCAAACAACGTTTGCCAGCCGCAACACTTTTAATATCTAGTGCTATAACCATGTGAGATTTAGCCTTTATTACATACTTAAGAACATCATCTAATGTACACATGTTATAATCGCTAGCATTGTAATAACGGGGATAACTACCAGCCGCAAGCTTTCTGAAATTGTTATCATCATCGCCTCTCAGCCAAACATTGCAGGGCTTACCTTTTAACTGAGATGCTCTGTAATAATTTACATACCTATTGCCGGGTTTACCTTTTTTTGGAGGATCGTATGGATTGAAATCTCTATTGGTTAACCGCCCAATTGTCCAATCGTGGCTTAATACGGGCACATCGTCATACGAAAGTTTGATATCCACTTCTACCATTGGTGCGTGTCTACGGTCGGCCTCTTTAATAGCGGCTAAAGTATTTTCAGGAAAGTAATAGGTATCGTCTTTTATAAATTTACCAAAGCCATCGTGCATACCCCTATGTGCACAAATTACCACATGTTTTTCGGTATTGTTTGCATTCCAACAAGCTAAATAGCCCATTGTTCTTTTCTGTTTAAAATCATTCGTTTTAGCATCAGCCCATTGAGTATTCCAAGCCCAGAAACCATCCTTCCTTTTGGTAGTTTGCGCTTGTGAAGCAATGCTCATAAATTGTAGCGATACTATACCAAGCAGCAGTAAATAATTAATTTTTGTTTTCATTGTTTTGTTTTAAGTTGTTAAAAGCGGTGTATGCATAGGTTATTGATTTTACTACAAGTGAGTTGTTTTTTTTTGCATAATTGTGGCACTACCTCCTTTTGTGCGTGTTTTGGGGGTTACATGTTAAGGTGTATTTTCTATATTATGAGTGATAAGTACTTTTTTTAAAATAGGGTTATTACAAGTTGCATAAAACTTTGAGGCCTTCTTATCCGTAAATAAATACAAAGGATTGTTAAAAAAAGGGGGGGTTACTGATGTTAACTAATCATTATCAAGCACTTATAGAGAAGTAAAACCCAAAAAGGAAGAATGGAAAAAGGGTGTTAATAGCCACGACACATATGTGTGTAAATGTTGCAACATTATTTGAATGGCAAAAGCAAAAAAAATAGTAGGCACAAAACATGCTTCATTTTGTATAGAATAATCAGTACAAACGGCTCGTTTATAGGAATATATTGCCCCATTTGTATATAGAATTACACCAACAAAAAAGGAGCACTTATGCAAGTGCCCCTTTGTACGTAACCAAAACAAACCCCACTTATGAAAAAGATATTTAATAGTGAATAAATATTTATTCGGCTGGTAATAGCTTTTGTTTTTTGGTTTGCTTTAAGCCCAAACCTACAGCTGCCGATAGTAACACACAACTGAGTCCACCATCTAATGGTACTACCGGTCCATCGCCAAAACTACCATTACCATCGCCGCCAATTTCGCCACCGGGCGTGCTCTCTAATGCCGCCGGCGTTTGGGCATAGCTTATACCACCTAGAGTAAGTAATCCGGTTACTATAGTGGTTATTAGTATTTTTTTCATTGCTTCTATTTTTTACTTGTCTATGTATTAAATACCTGTTTGTCCGATTCAATCCACTTCCTCGAACAAACAGGCGATATGGTTGACGGTTATTCTACCACCAATTTACCTTGGTACAATGGTGTTGATGTGGCGCCCAATACACTTACTGTGTAGCTACCGGATGACAACTTGCTCGATAACTTGATACTTAACTGTCCGTTGCCGCCCACATGTGCTACTACCGCTCTGTGTACTTCTTGACCCAACATGTTGCGTAAACTAACTGTGTATTTACCTGCTGATACGCCTGTAAGTTGTACACCTACTTGGCTACCATTGCTTGGATTTGGATACAATGCGTATTTAGCTGCACCGCTGCCTACTTTCACTACTACTACTTTGCTGTAAGTGCTAGCTTCGTTTAAGCCATTTACTTTTACTCGGTAGTAATTGTTGCCGCTTACGGCTTTGCTGTCGGTTACACTGTAACTAGCAGTAGCGGTGTTCTTAGCAGCTACGGTGGCTATTGCGCTGTAGGCTACTCCATCGGTAGATTTTTCTACGCTATAAGTACCTATGTTGCTTTCGCCTACGGTGTTGATGCTCAATACCACATCGCTACCTTGTTGAACGCCTTGTACATCGATGCTGCTGATAGGCAATACACTTGGTTTGAATACCAGACTGAAGCGATTGTTGAAGCTTGCAGATACAGCATTGTCGATAGTGAAATCAACTACTGACTCACCTCCTACTTTTACCAAAGTTTCGGTTTGTTTGTACGCATCTTTTACATACACATCAAAACCGTTGCTGTTGTAACCGCTTGCATCTACTTTCAATTGGTAGTTGGTACCGTTGCTGAGTTTACTTAAACCTACAGGCAATACGTCGTTAATACTTGTTGCACTGCGTGCGTCAACCGTCAAGTTGTCGGAGGCATTGATAATAAACAAGTTATCTTCATCATTCTCCATTTTGTGCGCATCATTTCTGTCTAATTTGTTACTAAAAGATGCGTTAAATACTACTGCGGCTTCATCCACCATTTCATTCACAATTGCATCTACGGGTTTGTATAAACCTATACGTAAGGTATTGGAGGAAGTAGTACCAAACACATCGGCAGCATTAGCAGCAGTTCCCTTATCTGATTCCATTATACTAAGTGCAGGTGTTCCAGAAGATGTTCTTACAAAAAACGCCTGACCAGGTTGTATGTATTGACCCAAGTTGGTGCCGGTACCATTGAGTGTGCCTCCTTCTTGACTGTAAGTTACATATTTGCCATTTTTAGGGCTTAATACCCAATAGTTAGTATACAAGGTAGTATTTCGTGTAGCAATAGTATTCCAATTGATGGGCGCCCAATACGGATTGGCAACCAAACTAAATCCCAAACGGTTGTTGGTAGCACCTGATGTGCTTGCATTTAAGGTAAATGCATTTTGTGTGCCCGTAAGTAACGTACCCGTAAGACGCAAAGTGGTAGCATTGATCATGTTAGCTGCTTGAGGTACTAAGTACATGCTCCAATTTCTATCGCCACGTACCAATAACCTGTAACCTTTTAATGCTTCTAGAGTAAGTGTTTTTGTATTTAATACCGAATCCCAAGTACCATTACTGCTGTTGTAAGTAAACATAGATTTGGCGCCTTTAGCAGTAAGATCTAACCCCGCAGTAGCATCTACAAATCCAATAGCCACTTTAGCTTCTGTAAATGTTTTAGTAGCAGCAATACCGGTAATATAGGTACCCAAACCTGCGGTAAAAGCACCACCTTCTTGCCAACTATTGAATACGGTTTGACTAGGCGTTAAACCGGGTGCCAAATCGCGGAAGGCACGTAAGCCTTTGGGAATGTAGCGTTCAATTTTTACATTAGCACTGGTTGATAAACTACCATTTACTGGCCCTAGAACGGCCGTACCAACAGCTGAAGACTTAAATGTAAGTGAACCGGTGCTATTGATGGTTACCGCTGCGGCATTGGGGGTAAATGTTTTTCCTGCTGCTACAACCAACGCACCACCATTATTTACTGTTAGTGTATTTTTAGTATCTGAACCTAAGTCAAAATCTGAATTTAAAGTGAGGGTTGAGCTACTTTGTATGTTAACATTCGTTCTATAACTAGCATTTGAACTTGCAGAACGAATACTTAGAGTGCCACTATTATTGATAGATGGTGTAGTCCCAGTAAAATTCAAATTCAAACTGCCACTATTCGACCCCGAATTATTGCCAATAATTAAAGTAGCTCCAGATGCAACTGAAATTCCTTTAGCAACATTAATATTTGCTATTCCATTACCGGTTGTAAATTGCCAAGAACCAGCAACAACCCTAATACTATCAAAAGTAGTTGTATTTGCATTTCCAGAAAGTGTACGGACTGCTGAAGCATTATTTAACACTAACGTAGGTAATGACCTACCAACATAAGGCATATTTGCGTTAACCAAATAATTAAACGTACATCCAGATTGAAATTGTACAAAAGGGCCATTACCAATCGTTCCAAAAGGATTTACCCCTCCTTGTACGTTATAAGTAGAACCAGATTCAAATGTGATACCATTGGTTGTTCCAGAGTTTCCTGCTGTACTTAATGGTGTGTTGGAGGTAGAATTTGTACCAGATGATGCTCCAGTTGTAAAACTGGAACCACTTTTGAATAATATTGCACCGCTTGAATTGGATATCAACTTATGGTTTTGTGTAGTTCCACCTGCATCAGCAAATATGATATTACCAAAAATATTAGCTGTATATCCGGATACCACGCTCAGAAAAATACCAGCAGATCCAACTTCGGAAGGGGTTTGCAATTTTAATGTTTTACCTGCTACAACAATAAAATGTGGTCCCATAGGAAAACTGGCAGAACCAATATTAAGCGTTGTGGTTGTACTTCCCGAACTAGTTGAAACAAAAATCACATCGGCATTAATAACCAATTTTCCAATAGTTGTACCAGTTGAAAAATCGCATGTTACAGTTGTGGGGGTATTAAAAATTACAGAATCAGCACTTCCTGGTGTGCCGTTCGGACTCCAATTGGTGGTGGTAGCCCAGCTTCCGCTACTGCCTCCATTCCAAACATAGGTTGCTGCTTTTGCTTTTATTGCAAAAATCAAAAGCATAAATAAGACCGTTTTTCTCATGATTGTTGTTTTTTATTAGTAAATAGGGGTTGTTTGATTATTGTTTAATGATTGTTTGCTTTAGAATGGTATTGTTTTGATTATCGGTCACTACCAAATGATACGTACCGGTAGCAATACCCAAACCATCTACAGACAAATTATTCTGACCCGCTTGTATACGGAATTGTTTAATAAACAGTCTTTGTCCGGAGGTGCTATAAATAGAAAGACTTACTGATTCTGTGTTTAAATCGGAGATACGTACACTGAAATTATTTTTGAAGGGGTTGGGATAAACAAGCGCGCTTGCCGATTTTAATGAAGCAATTGAAAGGATGGGCGAATACGTTTTGTTACCTGCCATATTGATGGCAACTATTCTAAAATAAGATTCTGTAACAATGCTATTGGCAACACCAAAACTGTATTGACGAGAACCTTTAGCTGCTAGCTTTGTCCACTCACTAAAACGTTTTCCATCAACTGATTTTTCTAGAATATAAGATGCAATATTGGTTTCGTTACCAACAGTCCAATTGATGCGCAACATACCACTTGCCTGCTGAACCCCTGAATTGATAAAGGCAAAAGGCAACACCAAAATGCCCGAAGGTTGTAATTTGCTAGCATAAATTTCGCTTCCAGCGTTTCTTGCATCTCTCCAAGAAATAATGATGTTTTTTTCTATATCAATTGTTACATTGGGTGATGTTTGGTTATTGGCCGCATTGGCAACTACATTTCCGTTAGCTGCCCATCCATTCACAAAAGCACCTGTAGAATCGAGTCGTGCGGCATATATATCGTAATTAGAAGAAGTAAGTCGGCCATCATCCCATATTACATATACACCTTCTTTCCCATCTCCAAGCAATTTTATACCGGTATTTACTGTACTGCCAGGCTGATTGCCTGTGGCAGTAACAATTGCATTTCCACCACCAGTAACGGATGTCCAAAGCGGATTGCCATTAGTATCAATTCTTTGGGCATAAATGTTTCTATCGGATGTGCCGTTCCGTTGATCGCTCCACGCAATTATGAAACCATTGCCACTTTTAACTATGTAAGGATTGCTTTGATTACCTGTAAAATCGCATATCAAAACACCGTTTACAGCCCACGACGCTATTCCATTTTGGTTGATTCGTTGGGCATAAATATTTCCATTGGCTACAGCCGCTCGCTGATCGCTCCAAGTAATCACATATCCGCCACTACCATCACTAACTATTTGTGGGGTTAATTGCTGATTGGCTTCTGTACAAATGGGCAAGCCATTAGCATCCCATAATATTTTACCCGTATTATCAATTCGTTGGGCATAAATGTCTGCATCGGCTGTGTTTTTTCGCGGGTCTTGCCATATAACCACTACCCCACCTACACCATCGGCAAGTGCTAAAGGCACCGATTGCACATTGGGTTGCGCACCATGCAATGAAGGTTCTGTTGCCCAAAGTGTAGCACCTGTAGATAAATCAATTTTTTGAGCATATAAATCGCTGCTTCCGGCTTTGTTGTCTCCAAAAATGAAAAACAAATCATTTTTAGTAGCCATTACTGGTAAAGCATTGATTTTATTTGATACGGTGTTATCGGTAAGGGTTAATCGTACGCCATCTTTAGCCCATAAGGTATTGCCATTTCCATCAATTCTTTGTCCATATAAGTCGGTACTACTTAATATAGCTGTTGTATTTCTTGAATCTTGCCAAACACAGATAGCACCACCTGCACTATCAGAAATTATTGCCAAATTGGCTTTACTAGAGGAAGTTGCGCCTGCTGCATTGCTCACTATCACTTCGGAGGAAAATTTTAGTGAGCCATCGGCTAAAATTCTTTGGGCATAAATAGTTTTAGAGGCCGCTTCTCTAGAATCTATCCAAGCCAAGATTTGTCCACCTTGTCCGTCGGAAGTGGCAACCAAACTTGATTTGGCAGTTGCTGCTGATGCGTTGGTAATTAGATTATTTAGTGTTGTAACATTTGTCCACTGCGCATATGTAGGAATTGCAATTGTGGCAAATAGATAAATAAAAAGTGATTTTAAATTTAATTTCATAATGTAGTAGGTTGGTTTATTGAGGAAAATCGGTAGGCGCATTTAATCTTCGTGGTGTGGTAGTAATACTTTGTAAAAATGCTACCAATTGCTTTCTTTCATCATCGTTCAAATTCAAACGTTTTAAAATAGGCGATGTAACCGGTAACAAACTATCGCGGCTCGTGCCCATGTATTTTTTTTGAACAACGGCAGGATTGCCAAGATTATAAAAATGTATTACATCCATAATAGTTGGAAAGTTTCCATGGTGCATCCATGGACCTGTATTCATGGTTTCGCGCAGCGAAGGTGTTTTGAATTTGCCCACATCGGCTTTGTTTTTGGTTACATTATATAGTCCCAAATCTTCATTAACACTGCCCCAAAGCGTTTGACCATCGTTGTGAAATTGGTTATCGCTAAATAGGGGGCTGTTGTGACAATTGATGCAGCCTGCCTTGGTACGAAATAGGTTCAATCCCAATACTTCATCGTCTTTCAATGCATCGGCATTGCCTTTTACAAACAAATCGAAGCGGCTTGGTGGACTTACAATCGTGCGTTCGAAAGTGGCAATCGCTTTTAATATGCGCGACAAATCAATTTTATCATCCCCAAATGCCTTTTGAAAAAGGGGCTTGTAACCTTTGAACTGACTAACTTTTTTGGCCATTACATTAGCATCTAAATTCATTTCCAAATGATCGCCCACCGGAAATCTTGCTTGATCTTCTAAACTGTTGGCCCTGCCATCCCAAAACAATTTTTTATAAAATGCCGTATTTAAAATGGTCATTGCATTCCGCTTACCCGTTTTGCGGTCGTGACCAAAAGCTATACGTTTACCATCGCCCCAACCCAATTGTGGATCGTGGCAGGATGCACAAGCAATTTGATTGGATACGGATAAACGAGGATCGTAGAAAAGCATTTTGCCCAACTCCTTTTTAGCATCGTTTGGTTGGTTATCGGCGGGGTAAGGTACACTACTAAGAGGGCCAATATCTACAAAATTGGTAACCGACGAATGCAAAACAGGTTTGGGCCACTTTGCAGTATCACCGCTACTGTACATTTTTCTTAAATGCGCTACATCTTCCGAAACATTGGTCATGGGCCTAAATGCTAGCGAACCTGCTAATACTAAACAGGTTAATCCACCGAATACAATTGTTTTTTTATCCATAAATAACATGTTTAATTATTATGACTTAAATCTGTACCTTCTTTTTACGGCGCTATTGCCGCCAATGCTGCTTTCATCAAATACGACTTCAATTTCAAAAACACCTGTTTCGGTATTGTAAGTACCCGGTTGGTCGGAAGGCATGATTTTTATTACAAACTGTGTTTTGTCTCTGCGTGTCAAGGTTACGTCTTGTGGTAGTACAACCACCGTTCCTTGTGTAACAGTGTCTTTACTCTTAGGAATGAATTGAAAGCATTTGGGTATGATGGTATTATAAGTACCTGAATCTTGACTAATATTAGTGCCAAGTTTGGTATATATAGCATTAGAATAAATGGAATTCATGTACAAGGCATTGGTACCCTTTCCGGCTACATATGGGTTTTGAAAGCCAATTTTATCAGGCTCAGCGTCAGAAGTGAAAGCAAAACTTGTGAACTTCCTCCACGTACCTATGGAATCCAAATAAATTTCAGGCTTTGGTGAATAGTATTGTTCGGTTTTAGCCCAAGTAATGGCTACCCCTACTTTTGCATAAGTGGGCGTAACATTGTAGTCTTTTTTGCAAGCAAACAAAAGAGCAATTGCAAATACACAACTAAAAAATATTTTTTTATACATCATGCTTATTGGTTTTTAGGAATGGTACAGGCATATTTAGGATTGGGATAATTAAAAGAAGCATTTTCACTTGTGCAGTCTATCCGAACGAGGTTTTTTTTGCGTCGCGCTACATCGAAAAACAAATTGCCTTCAAAACAAAATTCGCGCCTTCTTTCATTCAATACCTCGTCTATTAATGCGTCTTTTGACGTAGCTGTAAAAGTGATTGCTGTGGGGTTTGCCCTTTTTCTGATGGTATTCAAATAATTGGCTCCCTCATCAAGATTGCCCAATTCAGCCGCTGCCTCGGCAGCAATTAGGTACAACTCTGAGCTTCTGATGACTTTGATGTTATTGGCACTATCATTTGTACCATAATATTTTTTTGAAAAAGAAGCGGGTCTATTATCAAAAACAGTGTCTTTAAACATGGCTACATCCATTCGTATGTCGTTTTTATCATACATAGACAATAAGTCACTCGTAGTAGCAAATTGGATATAATTACTACCGCTGATAGTAGGATTAAAAAAATCGCCCAGCGAGCCTCCTGGATTAGTACCATAAGCAACCTCGAAAATGCTTTCGCTACTAATATTTTTTTTAGACCAAGAACTAGCATATTGGGCATTTGAAATGAGCGGATACACTTTAGAATCGATTAAAGCAGTAGCCAATTGTAAAGCCCTATTCCAATCTCCCTTATACAAACACACTTTTGATAAAAAAGCCTTTGCGGCATCAATACTCAGCCATGTTTTGGCATTTCCGGCAGTATAAATAGGCACACTATTACCATAGAACACAATAGAGGAATCGAAATCAGCTACAATTTGGTCGTATACTTGCTTAACAGATGATGGATTGGGAGAAGGATCTCCCACTTCTGCATTTACATTTTTAATGACAATACCGGTATGACTAGCATCGGTTGTTAAATTATACGGCTGTGCAAATACCCTTACCAAATCGAAATGAATGAGCGCGCGTAAAGCGTATGCATCTGCCAAAAAACGATTTCTTTGTTGTATTGTTATATTTGGTATTTTATTTACATATTTTATTACAGTATTGATTGAGTAAATGGTTGCGTAGGCGGTTTTATAAAAAGCAGCCATGTCATTAAAGTCTGTAGAGTTGGAATTGGTAAAATTGTAGTTGTTGTTTAAAACAGGATTTCTTGTTTTGGAATAGCGAATATTACCTCCTGTTAAATCAGGATAGATATAAAAATCGCGCATATAATAATCATACGAGCGAAGATTATCGTAGCAGCCTACCATTGTAGTTCTTGCTCCTTCAAAGTCGGTGAATATTTCGTCAATTGCAATTCTATTGGTCACAGGTGTTTCTAAAAATTTGCTACAGCTAACCGATGAAAAAACTAGCAGCACCACTATGATATAATATGTATATTTTTTAGCCATTTCTTTCTTTTTTAAATACCTAGTTTAAAGCCCCAAGTAAAAGTTTGTGCCTCAGGAAAATTGAACTTATACTCTTTAATGCCGTTACGATTGGCGGGAGTTTTTTGTTTGTACCAATAAATCAAATTGGTAGCATTACCAAATACGGTTAAGGAATATAAATTATACCGTCTAGCAATTGATGACGGTAAACTATAACCTAATGAAACATTACTCAATTTGATATAAGTATCGTCATATATATAACGAGAAGAGTTGCTAACAATAGGATTACCCAAACCACTTACACCGGTTGATAATTTTGGAATAGAGGCAATATCACCGGGTTTTTGCCATCGGTCGAGCAAATTCACGCTTTGATTACGGTTTTGCAAGTTGCGACCATTATTTTCATTGAGATAGTTAATCAGTTTTTTAGCACCAAACGAATACACCATTGTAATGGTAGCGGTAAAACCTTTAAAAGAGAATGTATTTATGAAACCACCCTGCAATTTGGGTAATCGGTCACCCAAATAATAAGCACTGCGTAGGTTACGGTCTAGGCTTGATGCTGTAACTACTTTACCGGTATTGTCATAATACAACTCCTTACCCGTGTTTACATCCACACCCGCATATTGAAAACCCCAAATAGCCGAAGTACTTATACCCCCTTTCATCAAGGCTGCCAAAGCATTGTCCGAAGCGTATTGAACGGCTCCGCCGTACACAATCAATACTTTATTTTTGTTATATCCCATATTTAGGGTACTCGTCCACTTGAACTTTCCGGTTGCAATTTGAGCGGAAAAACTTGCGTCCATTCCTTTGTTTTCCATATCGGCGGTATTCGCTAATCGATAAGCAAATCCACTTTCGAGAGGAGCATTTACCGGATTAATGGCTCTGATAACCAAATTTCGATAGAACTCAATCGTTATATTGAATCTTTTCTTAAACCCAATATCAATGCCCATATTCCTTTTAATGTTTTTTTCCCATGTCAAATTAGCATTAGGAGCCGTTTCAATATATGAGGAAACCATATTGTTGTATCCTTCGGCATAAAAAGTGTACAAGCCTCTAGCTTCGTTACTACCTATTCTGCTATTCCCGGTAGCACCATAGCTATATCTAAACCTAAATAAATCAAGGTGTTTGATTTGAGGAAACCATTTTTCTTTATTCATTACCCAGCCCAATCCAACACCTGTATTAATGGTTTTATTAACGTTAGTGCCAAAATTACCCGCTGCATCTTGGCGAGATGAAACACTTATAAAATAACGTGCTTTGTAGTTATACAAAAGTTGGCTGTAAATAGATGCCGACTTAACAAATTGTGTTGAAGATGCAGTATTGACGCTTTCAGCTGTACTCAACTCTATCAAACGAGAATATGGAAAACCCGTTCCGGAACCCGTTAACAAACGAGTGGTTTGGCTTTGCAATTCTATACCCCCTGTAATGTCGATCTTATGATGTATTTTAATGATTGGTTGCCAGTTAATTTGGGTTGAATTGATCCAACCAAAATTGGTACGATCAAAAATCTGAGCAAAGCCATTTTTACTTTCCCCGGTGGCATTTTTAGGACTATCAAAAATTGTAAGCTTGTTAACTAATACATCTGCACCAATGTTGGTACTCATTCGTAAGTTTTGGGCAAAGGCATATTCAAGACGTACATTTCCATTAAAAGTTCCGCCGGTGGCCTTATTAATATTCTGATCTATTACAGCTAAAGGATTCGGCACACCCAATGTGCTTAACTTGTAAAAAGTACCGTCCGCATTATAGGCCGGAACATTTGGAACAATGGGAACAATACCGTACACATTTACCCCATTTTTGTTTGTAATGGTAGGTGAGAAAGAAAACCCAATATTGAACTTTTTTGATACGGTATGATCTATGCGCATGCGCACATACACTTTCTCAAAATCGTTGCCCCTTTGTATTGCTTCCTGCTTTAAATAAGATCCTGATAAGCGAAACTGTGTTACATCATTTCCTCCAGAAAAATCTACATCAATATTATTGTAAGTACTGTAACGATTGGTTAACTCAAACCAAGGGGTATTCATATCGCTTGATCCTGCCAATAACTCGGCATCTGCGGGACTGCGCCTATCATTCATGTACGTTTCTTTCAATAATTCTTGGTATTGTGTACCATTCAGCCATTTGATACGATTGATAGATTGCGCCCAACCATTATTATAGCCAATATTCAAACGACTTTTACCCGCTTTTCCTTTTTTTGTCGTAATAACAATTACGCCATTTCCGGCATTTGCACCATAAATGGCTGCAGCTGCTGCATCTTTTAACACCGAAATAGTTTCAATATCATCAGGATTGATACCCGCTAACGGATTCAGTAATTGTTCGTTGTTAATAAACGCCAAGGGCTCATCGGTACGGCGTTGCTCAACAATTGGTACTCCATCAATTACATACAAAGGCTGCGATGAAGTAGTGAGCGTAGTTCTATTAGCACCATACAAGTTGGTTAAGGCATTCTGCCCACGAATATTGATTTTAACAGGCGTACCCAATTCGGTATTGGGCTCTACCTGTACACCTGCGGCTAACCCTTCCAGCATTTTATCAAAGCTTTCAATAGGGCGCGACGTTTGTAATTCTTGTGCTGTTACGGTAGCAATACTACCAATCACCTCTTCTTTGCGTTTGGGTTTGCTGTAACTATTGGTAACTACCACATCGTTCAATGCATCAATATTTTTACTGAGTGTTACTTCTACCTGTTTGTGTCCACTAATCCTGTATTCATATTTACTATACCCCACATACGAAAAAATCAGGTAAGCATTTTCTGCTTCCCTATGCGTTAGCGTAATAGCAAACTCTCCGTTTAAAGTGGTAATGGCAACGCGCTTGGTGCCTTTTAAAATTACATAGGCTCCATTTATGGGCTCGCCAAAATCGTTGTACACATGTCCTTTAATGACCAATTCTCCTGGAATTGTTTGGTTTTTGATTGGTACTCGAGCAGCCGAACTACTTTTCCTTATTACAACCGTTTTATCTTCTATACTATAGGTTAAATCGGTGTTTTTTAACAAAATATCTAGCACCTCTTTGATAGAAGCTTCTTTTACATTGATAGTGATTGGCTTTAACTGCTGCACCAAATCGTATTCGTAAAAAAACAAGTATCCAGTTTGCTTTTTAATAATGTGCAAAGCTTTGTCTACCGTCATGTTCTGGGTAGACAAGGTAATTTTTTGTGCTGCTACACTTTCTACATTGAGCATCCAAATTAGCCCAACTAGCCACACACACAATAGATGTTTACCACATTTTAGTAATGCTATATTGTTTGGTGTAGGTATCATTTGGTTATTATCAATTTTTTAAAAAACTAATACTGTTGTTTGGTCGGGCTATTTGTTCAGTACGGTTATTTTGTTTCCTTCTAATGTAAAATGTAATCCGCTGAGTTCCAATATTTTCAAGGTTTGTGCTAGTGTTGCGGTTCTATCTATTTCACCTACATATCGCGAGGTAGGTGCATTGCGCTCATATACCACTTCGGCATTGTACCAACGGGCTATTTGGCGCATCATGGTTGCTACATCGGCTTTATAAAAGTTAAAAAAACCGCTTTTCCAAGCCAAATCCATATCTACATTGGCTGCGTTTATTTCAAATTGGTTGTTTCGATAGGTGGCCTTATTTCCGGGTGTGAGTAATTCTGAATGCTGTTTGTCCGAAACTTTTACGGAACCTTCTACCAACGTTGTTTGAATAGCTTGTTCATCGGTGTAGGCATTTACATTAAAATGGGTACCCAAAACAGTTACTTTGGTATCGCCAACCGATACTACAAAAGGCTTATGAGCATTTTTGGCTACTTCAAAATAAGCTTCACCAGTTAGGCTTACTTCGCGCTCATTACCGGAAAACGCCACTGGAAAACGCATCTGACTTGCTGTGTTTAGCCAAACCTTGGTGCCATCCGACAGTACAATTTGGTATTGACCACCTTTTGGTGTGGTAAGGGTATTGTATACCATTTTAGTAGTTGGCACGTGCTTGTAATTGGATTGGTACTGCACCGTATTTTGTTGGTTGGTAATCTCTAGTCCATCCTGTTTGGCCAATGCTACTTCATGGGTTGTGGCAGAGGGTTGCAAAACAATCTTTTTTCCATCATCAAGGGTCAAAATGGCCTTATTGGCACCGGCCGGCAAGTCGTTTTTATACCGTTCGGCAACGGGTGCTAACGTAGTTGTATTGCGCGAACTCCAAAGCAATGCGGTGGTAATCAGGGCAACAATTACCGCTGCTGCTGCGGCTGTTCGCAAAGTGAAGATGCGAGCATGCCACTGGCGTTGCACATTTGTATTTGCCCCATCCGCCGATTTTTCCAAAGTATCAATTTGTTGTTCTATTTGGCGATGTAGCTGTTGGGGATCAAACGCAGTGGGCATTTGACTTGTTTGGGCTAATAACAATTGTTGATCTCGGTATTTGTCCAAAATATACACAACGGCTGCTGCGTCGGCCTGCGATAACCATTGTTCAAAGGCAGCCACCTGTGCATCGGTGGCGGTGCCTTGTATCAATTGGGGTATCAAAAATTCTATGGTGGTTACTGTCATAACTAGGTATGTTAGCTATTAGACAGTTGTAGCAGTCAAAAGGACACCCCCTATTTTAAATATTTTTATTTAAAATGTATTTTTGCAACAAGTATACTGCTTAAAAACAGCTTCAACAGGCACAACAACCTCAAATTGCTCTAATCGCTATTTGTGCCACAGAAATACAACAACCGTTAACCACTCGGCATGGTGAGCCATATAGGATTTGATAAAGTTTTTGGCTTTCAGCAACTGTTGTTTTACCCTTGATTTAGATACTTGCATTTGGGCAGCAATTTCATCGAGCGAAAGCTCGTATTGTGTACTCAGCAAAAATATTTGCTTACGCTTTTCGGGCAATTGTGCTATTGCGCGCAATGCCGACGAATGGTAATCGGCATACACCAATCCTTTTTCGGTACTAGCATCGTATTGCGGCTGTAAACTAGCCAATTGTTCATGCATTTTTTGCGTGCTTACTTCTTTTTTTAAGCTATTGAGTAGTTTGTTTTTGGCAATTTTATAAGCATAAGCACTAAACGATTGTATGCCTATCAAGGTTTCTTTTTTTTCCCAAATAGTAATAAATACTTCTTGCACAATTTCGTCGGTGGTGGTTTTTGATTGTTTGCTAAACCTGTAAACGTATTGGTACAAAATGGGCAAATGTTGTTGGTACAATGTTGCAAAAGCTGCCCTATCGCCATCGGCCACACGCAATAGCAACTGCCGTTCGCTGTGCTGCTGTCTATTACCAATGGGCTGTTTATGGAGCATAAAAAGAGCTAATCGTTTATTTAAAATTGACTGTTTGTACGTGCTTTGGGGATGAGTGTAACTTTGCATAGACTGCAAAATAGCCTCCACTCAAAATGAATATACTTCTTAATCGGGAAAAACTATTTACGAAAACAATAAAAGTTTTGCGTATTTACTACAAGAAGAATACTTTTTTTCTTCATATAATGGCTTTACATATTGTGTTGTTAAACAGAGAGAAAGCATTTTTGAAGTCGCATTGTATGTTGCTAATTAAAAATAAACTATTTGTTAAACACTCAAAATAAGCGCTTGTTGAAGCATTTTTTTAATTAGGGCGTGCCCCTTCGGGTCGGGCTTTTTGCTCATACTCCTCGCCCCCAACCTTCACAGGATTGGCGGCTGTGGGGTAACCGCTTCAATCCATCACGCATACAACCACTTAAACAACTATTGTGCATATATTAACCAATACTGTGCGGAAGCATACCAATTTGCTTTCAAACAAGGTATTAACACCCTTTGAGGACCATCCATGTTCAATAACAATAGCTTGCCCACCCACGGCTTTCTTACAGGCAAGCCCAAGTACCAATACTTAGGCTTGATGAATACCCTATTAACATTTTATATTGTTCGTTCCTCCCATATACCTATAAGTATAGTCCCATAAACACACCTACCTCATTTCTGTTTTTTAATACATCAGCAAATAGCTGCAAAATGGGATAAAATATATGCCTGTCGGAGGGAAAATTACCATTATTGGGGTATAAAACCAATAGCGTCCTAAACGATTAAAAAAGAGAGAAAGTTATTTGTAACTCAAATTAGCTTTGAGGTTGCAGAACAAAGAAAACTTTCTCTCATGTCAAAAATAACTTTGTTTGCCCAGATTATAGGCAA
>Ga0209398_1000866_pt1 | contig 17126 bp, 14 predicted proteins | sample AshMeaBigSpring_FD_184125 | JGI IMG/M metagenome (GOLD analysis project Ga0209398, IMG submission 184125) | Groundwater microbial communities from Big Spring, Nevada to study Microbial Dark Matter (Phase II) - Ash Meadows Big Spring (SPAdes)... | ecosystem: Environmental > Aquatic > Deep... | reverse complement strand
CCAGTCTCCTCGATCTGCTTCGAATGGACAACCTATGGAAAGCTCACAGCTAGAGCGTTTTCGACAAAGATCGAGTCACCTGAAACGCTCTACTCTCACGTTTTGATGCAATTCCGAGCGCGAAACCGGTTCCCACCCCCGCCTTCGCGGGGGCATGCTTTCGCTGGAATTGCTCTGGAGCATTTCCATCCCCGGATCAGGCCGGGGAGCATGCCAGCGCGAAACATGCCCCTACCCCAGAAGATGCGAGACCAGCGCGCGCAGCTCGGCTGGTCTTGCGGGTTTGTTCATCAGCTCGCAGCGTGCCTCGCGGATGATCTCGGCCACGGGCTGGGAACGGTCCGCCGTGAGAATGATGGCGGGAATATCCGGGCCGAACCTGTCGCGCAGCAAGGCCACCGCCTGAGTTCCAAGCTCCCCGCGATCGAGATGGAAATCGGCAATGATGAGATCGGGCGTGGGTTCAGATGCGGCACAGGCGGCAACGGACTCAAGGTCGGCGGCGATGCGCGGCGTGCAGTTCCAGCGCCGCAGCAACTCGGCCAGCGCCAGCAGCGACGCCTCGTCGTTGTCAACGACGACAATCAGGGCCTTGAGCATGCCATAGGTCGCGGGCGAGGCGCTGCGGGCAGGCGAATCCTCGCCGCTCTCCTCGGGCGAGGCGAGCGGCACCGAGATGTGGAAGCAGGAGCCCCGCCCCAGCCGCGACATCATCCCCAACGGATGATCCAGCACATTGGCCATGCGCTGGACGATGGACAATCCCAGCCCCAGCCCCGGATCGCCGCCCACCGCCTCGATCTCTCCCCCGCGCTGGAACTCGTTGAAGATGATGCGCTTGTCCTCCGGGCGCACGCCGATGCCGCTATCCCAGACCTCGATGCGCAGGAATTCGCCGCGCACCTTGGTCAGCACGCGAATGCGCCCCGTCTTGGTATAGCGCACGGCGTTGGCGACCAGGTTTTGCAGGATGCGCCGGAGCATCAGAACATCCGACACCACCGTGAGATCAGAGGGGAACACGGTGAAGACGAGGCCTTTGTGGTTGGCGAGGGGTTCGAAATCGGCGTGCAGATGGTCCAGAAACTCCCCAAGCCCGATCAATGTGCGCTTGGGTGTCATCACGCCCGCTTCGAGCCTTGCGATATCCAGCACCGTCTTGATAATTTCCTCGATCGAGGAGAGCGAGTGGTCGATCTGGCCGATCAGCGCGCGCTGGGGCTTCTGCGCCGTCATTTCACCCAAGGTGGAAAGCGAAAGCCGCGCTGCGTGCAGCGGTTGAAGCGCATCATGCCCCACGGCGGTGAAGAAGCGCGTCTTCATACGGTTGGCGGCGGTAAGGGTCTCATGGGCAATCGCCAGCTCGCGATTGCTGTGTTCCAGCGCGTCGAGCGCCGCATTCAGCTCGGAGGTGCGGGCGAGAATTTCCGCCTCCAGCGTGATCGCGGCCTCGAATAACGCATAAGGGTTTGATTCCTGATGGAGCGGACGCTCGACGCGGTTGATCAAAGCCTCGTTGATGCGGTGAAGCTTGCGGATGGTCTCATCGGGGTTCGCGCCGACGAGGTCGATTTCCGGAGGCGTTGCCGAAGGGAAAAACGCCCTGTTCTCCTGTTTCCGGGTGTCGGGATGCGCCTCATCACTCGGCATCTTCCCACCTCCGACCCAATGCCAGCCCCGTCAGCGTCTGGTTGAGATGCATGCCGTTGAACTGCTCGCCATAGGTGTTGAAACCGTTGATGTTGTAGTGCCGGTAAACCGTCTCCATGCCCTTGCGCACCTGGCGGTTGTCGATTTCCACCTTGCGCCACAGGCAATCAAAGCCAAGCACGCTTTCAATACCGCCAATGGCAGCATCGATATCCGCAAGCGCGGCGCGGGTGACGCTTACCATATCCTGCTGACGGGCCAGCGAAAGGACCATGCCCTCATCGATGGCGCAGAAAAACGAGATGCCGCCATCATCCAGAACCTGCCGGATGGCACGGCAGAAATAGTCATTCCCGGCGCGCACGATGAAGGGATAGGCCGCGAAATGGGCGGGCGAGAGATCACGCGCCTGAAGCCCGAGAGCGCGGGCATATTCCTCGGCAGCGGGGGCCGCATTCAGCTCGTGCACCACGCGGTGTTCGGTATCCGCTGCCGTCACGACATAGCGGCGCGGGGTGGGTTCAAAATTCTGGATGCGGAAGGTCTGGAAGGGGATTTCGGTTTCCAGCAGCAGCAAGATCGCGGCATCGCGCACGACATGGCCGTTGAAGATCAGGGTCGCCTCGTGGAAAAGCTGGTAATCACCGGCTGATCCGCCAATGAGCGGTATTTCGCCAACGGCGCAGCGTGCGGCCGTGACAACCAGTTCCTCGCGGTTGGAGAGGCCATCCACCAGCATGACGGCAAAGCTTTTGCCGCGTGGCGGGTTTCCACGGCGGATTTCCGCAAAGCGACCGCGCAACTGACGTCCGGCTTCGAACGCACGATGAAGCGTGAGCTGCTGGATATCCTGCACCAGATCGGCGATGATACGGAAATCGCTGCTCCGGAACGCCATCAAGGTGATGGAGCCTTCGAGCAGGACGCCCGCCTGAATTTCCCCGGCCGTGGAACAGCCCGCGACCGGAACATCCGGAAATGCTTCGGCAATGGCTTTTGCTACGCCCGCCGGATCACGATCCGATGAGAAGAAGGCCAGCAACAAGCCGTAATCGAACCCCTCCAGTTGCAGCCGCAGGTCGCGCATCGCGGCTTCGGCATTGGCAAGGTTGCTCACGGCGCTCACAATCCCGCCCCGGTGTCCAATGGATGAGAGCATGGTGTTTTACCCCCAACGATACATTGATACCGCAGGCATCGTGCCGAAGGCAGCATCCCTTTGTCAAAGGTTAAAAAGCAAAAATGGCATCCGGCCCGACAATCGGAGCGGTTTTTTCGTATGTTTTTGCGATCAAGTGGTTGCCGGTTGATCGCAACATGCTCTATCGACCGGAAATGACGCGGCTTTTGTGTTTTCAAGCCTGCCATCCCTCCCCCCTTTGTCAATGCGAGGGTTGGCACCTGCCTGCACATGGCATAAACATGGGAATGGCGCAGGACACTGCGTGTCACACAAAAGGCGTGAAGCCTTTTCATGAAACGATCCGTGCACCCGATCCGAGAACACAAGACGGCATGTTCAACTCATCCTACCGCCATTTGCCGCATGACCTTGGCCTGGAGCCCCCCGTGACAACGGAAGGCATGCGGCCGGAGGCCATGACGGGGCATCGCACCAACTGGCGCTGGCTTGGCGGTATTCTTCTGACAACGCTGATCGGCTGCCTGTTGATGGTGTTTTCCGTGATGGGGGCGCTTGGCCCGCTCAATGACATCATCAGCCCGGCGCAGCTTGCCAAGGGGCGGGATGAGCGGATGGTTGCCGGTGGCACGCTGATCATCGCGCGCAAGGGCGACAAACTGATCCGCCGCGCCAACCTGATCGCGGCGCGGCAGGATTTCAAGGTGCCGGTTCAGGTGAAAGCCGGTGGGGCGGAGGTAACGCGGCAGGCGGCCTTCACCCGGCTGGCGACCCCTCTTGCAACGGAATCGCTCGGCTTTGCCGATTCGGTTCCCCCCTTCAATCTCGCGCGCCTCGTCTCGCTCGCCAGCGAGGACAAGGCCGCGAGCGAGCAGGAGATTGCCGTAACGCAGGATAACGAGGTTTCCCTCTCGCTGCGCCCCATCGGCAATGACCCGCGCCCCGACAGCGGCAGCGTGATGCGCGATGAGGATGCGCTCTCGCAGGTTCATGACATGCTGACGGAGCGGCGGCGTGACAATGTGCGCAGCCTGGCACAGGCGCAGATCGGCGCATCCCCGCTCGGGCAATCCCAGCTTGCCAAGGTGATGCGCGCGCCGAATGAGGGTTCGGTGCTCTCCACCCTCACCACGGGGGTGGGTGATCCGTTCTCGAAGCTGGTGGTGCGCATGGTGCCGGAGAATGTGTCACTCCTGCCCCGCCAGGATGTAGTTCTGAGCCCCTTCTCCATCGAAGAGCGGATCATCGTTTCGAAAAACAACGCAGCGACGCTGCAAAGTCTCAAGGCCGCCGGTGCCAATGCCAGACAGGCAGCGGAAATCATCGCCACCCTCACGCGCAATGGCCGCGCGAATACGCTCGAAGGCAACCGGATTTTGAAGCTCACCCTGCAAAGTCCGGAGGCAGGCCAGCCGAAGGAACTGATGCGGGTGGAGTTGTTTTTCGACGAGCAGCTTGTTGCCTCCACCGGGCGGCGGGATGACGGCACCTTCTGGCCGGTGGAGGCGCGCGACATTCCGGTGCAGGCCGCAGCGTCGGAAACATCTGCGGCAAACGAAGAGGAAGAAGACCCGGATGCCAATTCCGGCCGCCTGACGCTCTATAACAGCATTTACGAGACAGCGCGACGCTATGACATCGCGCCGGGCGTGATCGAGGATATCATCCGCGCGGTGTTTTTCGATGTCGACCTGCAAAGGCGGGTGACGCCGGGGGATTCGCTGGAAATCCTGATGGCGAACAGCGAGAGCGATGCCAGCCGACAGGACCTGCTCTTCGTTTCGCTCAATGCGGCAGGCACCAAAAGGCGGCTTTACCGCTTCAAGCTGCCCGAGGATGAGGTGGTGGATTTTTTTGATGATCAGGGCCGCTCGGTGAAGCAGTTCCTGCTCAGGAAGCCGATCGATGGCGGCGAATTGCGCTCGCGCTTCGGCATGCGCCGCCACCCGATCTTGCGCTATTATCGCCTGCATGCCGGGGTGGACTGGGCAGACCGGGTCGGCACGCCCATCCGCGCGGCGGGCAATGGCACGGTGCGGCTGGCGGAATGGGATTCCGGCTATGGTCGGCGTGTCGAGATCGAGCATAATTTCGGCTATGTCACCACCTATAACCACATGTCGGCCTTCGCGCCCGGCATCAAGGAGGGCGTGAAGGTGCGCCAGGGGCAGATCATCGGGCGGCTCGGTTCCTCCGGCCTCTCCACCGGGCCGCATCTGCATTACGAGGTGATGATCAATGAGCGGCTGGTTGATCCGCTCGCGATCAAGTTGCCGCGCGGGCGCGAGCTTGCAGGCCAGCAGCTCAATGAGTTCAAGCGCGAGCGCGACATGATGGAGGGCGTTCTGAAAAAGGCGCCCGGCCAGTCGCCGCTCGTGGCGCAGAACTAGAGCGGTTTCCGACCTGATTGAATCAGGTCGGCCGCTCTATCTTCTTGTTTTTATCGCATTTTCTTCGATCAACCGGCAACCACTTGATCGGAAAATGCTCTAGAGCAATTCCAGCGAAAGCATGCCCCCGCGAAGGCGGGGGTGGGAACCGGTTTCGCGTCTGGAATTGCCTAAAAACTTGAGAGTAGAGCGTTTCAGGCGATTCAACCTTCGCCGGAAATGCTCTAGAGCGCTTTTGTTTTTGATGGAATCAAAAACGCGCTCTATCTTATTGTTTTATCTCATTTTGTTTCGATTAACCGGCTTCCACTTAATCGCAAAATGCTCTAGAGCATTTTCAAGCATCGTTGATACCGGTTCGCGTGAAGAACCGTAGGTCCGCGAAGCGAAACTGCGATAAAACAGGAAGATAGAAAATTTTAAATTCAGGCATGTTCTTTTTTCGAAAGCGAATATGATCACGCAATCCTTTGCCGTTGTTGCGCCGTTGTTTCTGCTCATCGCGCTGGGTGCGCTTGTGCAGAAGCTGGGGTTTGTCTCGGAGAAGGCTGATGCGGGGTTGAGCGAATTCGTCTTCGTGCTGGCGATCCCCGCCCTGCTGTTCCGCACCGTTGCAACGGCTGAACTGCCCGATATCAACCCCGGTTTTTACTGGGCGAGCTATTTCATCAGCCTCGCGCTGTGCTGGGGCATCGCCTCCTTTGCCGCAAAACGTGCGGGGCGCGATAGCCGCGAGGCGGCGATCATCGGCTTTGCCGCCGCGCAATCCAATACGGTTCTCATCGGCATCCCCATTATTCTCGCGAGTTTCGGTGATGAGGGTAAAGTGCCGGTCGTGCTCCTGATCGGTATTCACCTCCCCATCACCATGACGGTTGTCACGGTTCTGATCGCACGCGGCGAGGCAGAGAAGGGCGCGATGGGCAACCTGCTGCGCGCGCTCATCACGCACCCGATTCTCATCGGCATTTTTGCCGGTGGATTATGGCGCGTCACCGGCCTGCCCCTGCCCATGATCATCGCCAGGCTGATGGATTTTCTTGCCGGAGCCGCCGCGCCCTGTGCGCTTGTCTCGCTGGGCATGTCGATGAACCGGATCTCGCTCAGCGGCAGCCTCAAGCTTCTCACCTTGGTTTGCGGGCTGAAACTCGTTGTGCATCCTGTGCTGGTCTGGGTTCTGGCGACAAAGGTTTTCGCGCTCCCGCCCGTCTGGGCTGCCTCCGCGCTGCTCTTTGCCGCCTGCCCCACGGGGGTCAACGCCTATCTCGTCTCGGAACGCTATAAAAGCGGGCAGGCCATTACCTCCGGCGCGATCACCATCACCACGCTTGCCGCCATCATCACCATGACGATTGCGCTCGCAGTGGCGTTTGCGATCACGGGGGGATGAAGCCCAGGCTTTGGCGGATCGCCGCCGCGCTCACGCCCTCCGCCCGCATGGCGCGGAGGCTGCGTGAAGCGATGGATTTACCGAGCTTGCGCCCCGCCTCATCTTCAATCAGCGCGTGATGGTGATAGATGGGCGCGGACAGCCCCAGCACCCCCTGCAAGGCGCGGTGAATGCCGGTTGCGGCGTAAAGGTCGCGCCCGCGCACCACATGGCTCACGCCCTGCATCGCGTCATCGAGCACCACGGCGAGGTGATAGCTCGCCGGGCAATCCTTCCGCACCAGCACCACATCGCCCCAGCGTTCCGGCGCGGCCCTGATCACAGCCTCCTGACCACTCCCCTGCTCCACCCAATCACAAGACAAGCCGGAAGCGCCGAGCCTTTTCAAAGCCTTCCCCATATCAAGCCGCAGGGCATGCGCATCACCCCGCGCCAAACGCTGTGCCACCTCGCCCGGTGCAAGCGCGCGGCAGGTGCCGGGGTAGAACGGTGCGCCATCGGGGTCTCGCTTCTGTCCTTTTTGCCCCTGTCCTGCCCGCACGAGATCGGTGCGCGTGCAGAAACACGGATAGAGCAGGCCCTGCGCCTGCAAGGACTCCGCCGCAGCGCAATAGCGCGGGAACTGCGTCGATTGCTGGAGGACAGGCCCATGCCATTCGATCCCCAGCCAGGCGAGATCCTCAAGGCAGGCGGCAACAAGGCTTTGCGTGCAGCGCGCGGTATCGATATCCTCGATGCGCAGCAGCAATATGCCTCCTGCCTCACGCGCAAGCTTCGCGTTCAGCAAGGCCGAAAACGCATGGCCGAGGTGCAAAAAGCCATTCGGGCTGGGGGCAAAGCGGAAAACAGGTTGCATGCGGCATTAATTTCATGAGGATAATGTTCCGGTTAGAGCATGTTGCTTTTAGACGGAATCGATAGACAGTCTTAAAAGAAAGACTGGATTCCCGCTCGCGGCTCCGCATCAGGATGCTTCGCCGCGTCGGGAATGACACGGGGTGGCTTCACCTGTCATTCCCGACGCCTCGAAGAGGCGAGCGGGAATCCATTTTACAACAGGGGGAACGCAATGGTTTGAGGCAGCGTTGCTTCCGTCAAAAACAAAATTGCTCTGGCATTTGCTTCATTCTGTCCTGATGCATACCAGAGACATGAAGCGTTTGTTGCAGGAAAAATCGGCTTTGGGCAGGAACGGGCGATGGATTTCGGAATAAGGGGGCGCGTGGCGCTCATCACCGCCGCGAGCAGCGGGCTCGGCGCGGGCATCGCAAAAGCGCTAGCGGCGGAGGGCGTGACGGTTGCCATTACCGGCACGAAGCAGGATAAGCTCGAAGCGGTCGCCGCCGGCATCCGGGCTGAGGGCGGCATTGCCGTGCCTCTCGTCTGGGATCTCGCGGATCTGAACCTCATTGCCCCCTCCATCGCGCGCATCGAATCAGATCTCGGGCCGGTCGATATTCTTGTCAACAATACCGGCGGCCCGCCGCCTTCACCTGCCGCAGGGCAGGCGCAGGCGCTGTGGCAGGCGCATTTCAACGCCATGGTGCTGAGCGTCATCGCCATCACCGATGCCGTTCTTCCCGGCATGAAGGCGCGCGGCTGGGGCCGCATCATCACCTCGACCTCGATGGGGGTGATCGCGCCGATCCCCAATCTCGGGTTATCGAACACCTTGCGCGCCTCGCTCGTCGGCTGGTCGAAGACGCTTTCACGCGAGGTCGCGAAGGACGGGATTACCGTGAACGTGCTCGCGCCGGGGCGGATCGACACAGACCGCGTGCGCAGCATCGATGCCGGGCAGGCACGCCGCGAGGGGCGCGACATTGCCGCCGTGAAAGCCGCGAGCGAGGCTGCCATTCCCGTTGGCCGCTATGGAAGGGTCGAGGAATTTGCCGATGTCGCGACGTTTCTTGCGAGCACGCGCGCCTCTTATGTCACGGGTTCCGTCATCCGGGTCGATGGCGGGGTGATCCCCAATGTGTGAAGGATAGAAATGATGAACACCGTGCCGTTCCAGCCGCTCGATGCCGCGCTCAAAGCCGCTTTGCTTGGCATCACCACCGCTACGGTGACGACGATTTTGTTGAAAAAGGGCCTGCGCAATGTCTGGGTGCGCGGGGCGTTTCCGCTCAAGACTGATCAGCTGAGGCTCGTTGGCCCCGCCTTCACCTTGCGCTTCGTGCCGGGGCGTGAAGACCGCGCAACACCTGAAAGCTGGGGCGCGCCGATCTCCACCCGCGCCGCCATCGAGGCGATGCCGGAAGGCTGCATCGTGGTCGCGGATGCGCTTGGCATGGCAGATTGCGGCATTTTCGGCGATATTCTCTCCGCCCGCATGGTGAAACGCGGCGTAAGCGCGCTCGTGAGTGATGGCGCGATGCGCGACAAGGCGGGCGTTCTTGCAACCGGCCTGCCTGTCTGGTGCCAGGGCGTCGCTGCACCGCCTTCAGTAGCAGGCCTCACCTTTGTCGGCTGGCAGGAACCTGTTGGCTGCGGCGGGGTGGCGGTGTTCCCCAATGACATCATCCTCGCGGATCAGGATGGCGCGGTGGTCATTCCGCGCGCCATGCTGGAAGAGGTGGTGGCGCTGGGCATCGAGCAGGAGCGCATGGAAGGCTGGATCATGCAGGAGGTCGAGAAGGGACTTTCGCTGCCCGGCCTTTACCCGATGAATGGTGAAACCAAGGCGCGTTATGAAGCGTGGAAAGCGCAATCATGAGGCTGACGACCAGAGCCGCCGGGGTTTTCCCCATCGCGCCAACGCCGTTTTTGCCCGATGGCGCGGTGGATTGGGCAAGCGCGGAGCGGCTTTTCGCGTTTTATGAAAAAATCGGCGCGGATGGCGTCACCGTGCTCGGCATCATGGGCGAAGCGCCCAAGCTCGAACCGGCGGAGGCGCTCAGGCTTCTCGCGCTTGCCGTCAAAGCCATGCCGGAAAAACCGGTGATCGTCGGCGTTTCCGCCCCCGGTTTTGCCGCGATGCGCGCGCTCTCGCGTGAGGCGATGAGCGCGGGCGCGGCGGGGGTGATGATCGCGCCGCCGCATCATCTGCGCATGGATGACCAGATCACCGGCTATTACGCGGGCGCGATTGAAGCGATCGGCGCGGATATCCCCGTCGTGGTGCAGGATTATCCGCTCATCACCGGGGTGCAGATGAGCGTGGGCGTGATCAAACGCCTCGTTCAGGAGAACCCTTCCATCGTCATGCTGAAGGCGGAGGATTGGCCGGGGCTTGAGAAAATCTCGCAGCTTCGGCGCGCACAAGGCGAGGGCAGCCTGCGGGATCTCTCGATCATGGTGGCGAATGGCGGGCTGTTCCTCGATTTCGAGATGGAACGCGGCGCCGATGGCTCGAATACCGGTTACGCCTTCCCGGAAATGCTGATCGAGGTGGTGCGCCTCGCGCGCGCGGGGGAGCGCGATGCCGCGCATGACCTTTTTGATGCGCATCTGCCGCTTCTGCGCTATGAGCAGCAACCGAATATCGGGCTTGGCGTGAGGAAATATGTGTTGATGAAACGCGGCATTCTTGACCATGATGCGCAAAGAAAGCCGTCATCAAACCTTTCCGCTGTTGCCAGGACAGAAATTGATTATCTTGTTGCGCGGATTGAACGTTTTTCACGCATTGGCGCTGTATGACCATGTTTTGCCGTTTGAGGCTGATGGGCACAGATTTGGAGCATTTTGCAATGAGAGTATTTTCAAGCGAAGCATGCCTCTAGAGCATGATGCGTTCACACGGAATCGCATTCATGCTCTCATCTTATTATTTTCACACGCTTTTTTGCGATAAACCGGTATCCATCCCCGCCTGCGCGGGGACAGGCTTTTATCGCAGCATGCTCTAAAACCGGGGTCTTGATGAGCCGAGCACGACGAAAATTCCTATTTTACACGAATAGTCTATCCGGTGGCGGTGCAGAGCGCGTCTGGGCCTTGCTGGCGTCGGAGTTTTGTCGGCGAGGCCATAGCGTTGTTTTTGCCGTTGATTACGAGGCAAGCCATAATCGTCGCTTTCTCGCGCCCGGCATTCGCTATGTGGTGCTTGCGCGCGGGCAAATCCGTTCATCGATAGCGCTTTTCAAGCTGATCCGGCGGGAGAAGCCTGACGTCACTCTCTCGGCGATGGAACCTTCCAATGTTAAAATCGTGCTCGCCACGCTTCTGGCCCTGCGACACCGGCGGACTTTGATCAGCTATCATGGCTTTTTTGGTGGGGAGCGCGGGTTTCTTTCACGGCTTTGCAACATGGTTTCGCCTCTCACCACCCGTCTTTGCGGGCGGGCGGTTGCCGTGTCGCAAGGGCTTCGGCACGATATCATTCATCGGCATAATGGCAGCCCGAAGCGGGTAGGTTTCATTCATAACCCTGTTTATTACCAGAGTGCCCCCCTTGCCGTGAGTGAAGCTGATCTGCGCGCGCGCGTGCCGCGCATTGTGTTTGTGGGGCGTTTTTCATCAGATAAGGATTGCGTCACGCTTTTGCGCGCCTTTGCGCGCGTTGAAACGCCGCAGGCCGAATTGCTGCTGGTCGGAGAAGGCCCGGAACGCCGCATGATTGAAGCGGAGATCGACGCTCTCAACCTCTCTGATCGTGTCACGCTGACCGGCTATCTGGACAATCCTTCCCCGGCTTACAACAGCGCGCGCTGCCTTGCGTTGAGCTCGCGGCATGAAGGGTTTGGCAATGTCATTGCGGAGGCTCTCGGGCATGGTCTTGCTGTTGTTTCAACGGATGCCGCCGGGCCGAGTGAAATTCTGGCCCATGGCCAATATGGCACATTGGTGCCGATCGGCGATGCGGCCGCCCTTGCTCAGGCGCTCGACGCCGCGCTCGCAAACCCTGGCGACCCGGCTCCGAGGCAGGCGCGCGCGGCGCATTTCTCCGTCGAATACGCAGGCGACGCTTACATGGCCTTGTGCGAAACCATTATTGCTGAAGCAGAGGGCAGCTGACCACAATACCCCCGTCTCGATCACGAGAGAGCAGGATGCGTTCACATGGAATCGCATTCTGCTCTCATCTTCTTCTTTTCGTATGCTTTTTTGCGATAAACCGGTATCTATCCCCGCCTTCGCGGGGGCATGCTTTTGCGCAACATGCTCTAGAGCGTTTTCGACAAAGATCGAGTCACTTGAAACGCTCTATCTCTTTGTTTTTACGCAATTCCTAACGCGAAACCGGTTCCCACTTTCGCTGGAATTGCTCTAGACCACGTTTGGTATAAGGGAAGCGCGTCAACCATCAAACACGCCCAATATCATCCCTCATAACCCCATCACACTATCATGGATCAGCTTGATATTGAGGCTGATGAGCAGGGCTGCGATCAAACCCGCAGCGCCCACGAGCCAGCGCGGCGCGACGAGCGGCCCCATCTTGCCGCGTGAGGCGGTGATGAGAACCAGCGGCACCACGGCGAAGGGCAGTTGCAGGCCTAAAATCACCTGCGAGAGAATGAGAAGCTTCGCGGTTTCGCCCGAGCCATAAAGCAGTGTGACGCCAATCGCAGGAATGATGGCGATGAGGCGGGTAATGAGCCGCCTGAGCCAGGCGGGCAAGCGAATGTGCAAAAACCCTTCCATCACCACCTGCCCGGCCATGGTGGCGGTGACGGTGGAATTGAGCCCGCAACATAAAAGTGCGATGGCAAAGAGCGTCGGGGCAACCGATGAGCCGATGAGCGGAGCAAGCAATTCATGCACCCGCTCGATCTCCTGCACATCCTGCTGGCCTGCGGCATGAAAGGTCGCGGCGGCGAGAATGAGGATCGCGGCGTTGATGACGAGCGCGAACATCAGCGCAAAGGTTGAATCCAGCGTGGCATAGGTCAAAGCCTCGCGCTTTTCCGGCAAAGTGTCGCCATAAGCGCGGGTCTGGACAATGGCGGAGTGAAGGTAAAGGTTATGCGGCATCACCGTTGCGCCGATGATCCCCATCGCGAGATAGAGCATGGCCGGGTTGTTGATGATCTCGCGCGTGGGCGCGAAGCCAGCGATCACGCCTGCCCAATCGGGCCTCGCGAGCGCGATCTGCACCGCAAAACACAAGGCAATGACGCCTAAAAGCGTGATGATGAAGGCCTCGATGCGGCGAAACCCCTTGTTCTGCAAATAGAGGATGAGAAACACATCGAAAGCCGTGATCAGAACGCCGATTTCGAGCGGAATGCCGAAAAGCAGGTTAAGCGCAATCGCGGTGCCGATCACCTCCGCAAGATCGGTGGCGCAAATGGCGATTTCGGCAAAAAGCCACAAGGGATAGGCGATAAAACGCGGAAAAGCATCGCGGCAGGCCTGCGCGAGGTCGCGCCCGCTGGCAATGGCCAGCCTTGCGCAAAGCCCTTGCAGGATGATCGCCATGATATTCGAGAGCAAGGCAACGAAGAGCAAGGCATAGCCGAATTGCGCCCCGCCCGCGAGCGAGGTCGCCCAATTGCCGGGGTCCATATAGCCCACCGCGACAAGATAGCCGGGGCCGAGAAAGGCGAGAAACTTCCGCCAGCGCGAGGCATCGGGCTTGAGCGCGATAGAGCGGAACACCTCCGTCAGCGGCGGTTCACCCGGCGCGCGGCGCCAGGCGGAAACTGTGGGGTCAGCAGCCATGGTTCTGCCCTTTCATCAACCGCGCTCCAGCAATTTGCCCATGATTTTGGCGGTATAATCCACCATCGGCACGATGCGCGCGTAATTCAGCCGCGTCGGCCCGATAATGCCGACAACGCCGACGATGTTCTTCTGCCCGTCGCGGAACGGCGCGGCGATCATCGAGGAGCCGGAGAGCGAGAAGAGCTTGTTTTCCGAGCCGATGAAAATCCGCACCCCATCCCCCGCTTCGGCGCGGTTCAGAAGCTCGATCACGTCCTTTTCGCGTTCGAGATCGGCAAAAAGTCGCCACATGCGCTCAAGATCAGCGAGGGCGGTGAGGTCTTCGAGAAGGTTCGCCTGCCCCCTCACAATGAGCCGCGTCTCGCCCGCATCGCTTGAGGCGCTGGCAAGCCCGCTTTCCACGAGCCGCGCGGTGAGTTCGGAAACCTCCCGCTCCATCGCGGCGCGGTTTCTGGCGATATCGGCTTTCAACTCGGCAAGGCTGCGGCCGGAAAGGCGGTGGTTGAGGTAATTCGTCGCCTCCACCAAGGCGGAGGCCGGAAGGCCAGGGGGGAGCGCAAGAAGGCGGTTTTCGATGCTGCCATCATCCGCGACAAGCACAACCAAAGCCTGCAAGGGCCCGAGCCGCACGAATTCGATATGTTTGAGCCTTTTGTTGGATTTCGACGTCACCACCACCCCCGCGCCGCGCGAGACGCCGGAAAGCAGGCTGGTGGCCTCGGACAAAGCGTCATCAAAGCTGCGCGCCTGCCCGCTCGCGCTCAACTGCGCCTCGATCGCCGCGCGATCCTCCTGCCCGACATCGCCGATTTCGAGGATGGAATCGACAAAAAGCCGCAAGCCCTGCTCGGTGGGAAGCCGCCCGGCGCTGATATGGGGCGCATAGATCAGGCCAAGGTCTTCCAGATCCTGCATCACGTTGCGCACGGTGGCGGCAGAGAGCGACACGGGCAGGATTTTAGCCAGATTGCGCGAGCCCATCGGCTCACCTGAGTCAAGATAGCCCTCGACAATGCGGCGGAAAATATCGCGCGAGCGCAGATCAAGCTCGTGAAACGCGCTTCCATTCGGGAGCATCTCACCATTCATGATCGCCTTGTCTCCATTTTGTCATCGCACTCTTTTTCCAATGTAGTTGATGCTGTGCAACATGAAAGGGGGAATGCGAAACAGGGCCTTGAGATAACGCGCGAAGAGGCCTAAAAGCTAGTTCCTGTTCAGATATGGAGCCCTCATGCGCCCCTCGAAACGCGCGGCGGATAGCCTGCGCAATGTGACCCTCGAACGCGGTGTCGCGCGTTATGCCGAAGGCTCCTGCCTTGTCAAATTCGGGGAAACCCATGTGCTCTGCACCGCTTCCCTTGAAGAGCGCGGGCCCCCTTGGCTGCGCGGCACCGGCAAGGGCTGGGTAACGGCGGAATATGCCATGCTGCCCCGCGCCACTCTGGAGCGCACGCGGCGCGAGGTCACGTCCGGCAAGCCTTCCGGCCGCACGCAGGAAATCCAGCGCCTCATCGGCCGCTCCTTGCGCGCGGTGGTGGATATGCAGGCGCTTGGCGAAAAGCAGATCACGCTCGATTGCGATGTTCTTCAGGCTGATGGCGGCACCCGCACCGCGTCCATCACCGGCGCATGGGTTGCGTTGCATGATTGTTTCAAGTGGATGATGGCGCGCAACATGCTCACCACCATGCCGCTGAAGGATCATATAGCCGCCGTTTCCTGCGGGATTTATCGCGGCAACCCGGTGCTTGATCTTGATTACGCGGAAGATTCGGCGGCTGAAACCGATGCGAATTTCGTCCTCACCGGCAAGGGCGGCATCGTCGAAATTCAGGGCACGGCGGAAGGCGCGCCCTTCTCGGAGGCCGAGTTTCTCGCGCTGATGGCGCTTGCGCGCAAGGGCATCGGCGAATTGGTCGCCTTGCAGAAGGCCGCCATTTCTTGATGAGCGCGCCGCGCCCCCTCCATGATCTGGTGATTGCCACGCATAATGCGGGCAAGCTCAGCGAAATGTCTGCGCTGCTCGCGCCCTATGGCATCAAAACCCTATCGGCTGGTTCACTTGGCCTAACTGAGCCGGTCGAGAATGGCACGATGTTCGCCGAAAACGCCGCGATCAAGGCGCTCGTCGCCGCGCGCGCCACCAAGCTGCCCGCCTTTGCCGATGATTCCGGCCTTGTCGTGCCCGCGCTTGATTGTGCGCCGGGGCTTTTCACCGCCGATTGGGCGGGACAGCCACGCGATTTCAACGCCGCCATGGCGCGCGTGGCGCGGGAACTCACCTCACGCGGGGTGGAGACAAACGGCGCGAAAGCGCATTTCGTCTCCGCGCTCATCATCGCCTGGCCGGATGGCGAAACGCTTCTCGCCGAGGGTCGGGTTTTCGGCACGCTCACCTTTCCGCCGCGCGGCGATCAAGGCTTTGGCTATGACGGCATGTTCATCCCCGACGGCGAAACCCGCAGCTTTGGCGAGATGAGCGCGGAGGAAAAGCACGGCATCCGCGAGGAAAACGGCACCCTCACCGGGCTCTCGCATCGCGCGCGGGCCTTCATCACGCTGGTGGAAAAAGCCGGCTTGAAACGGCAGGCCAAAGCATGAGCGCCCCCGCCATCCCCCCCGGCATGCCACCCTTTGATGCCGGGTTTGGCGTTTACGTGCATTGGCCCTTCTGTCAGGCGAAATGCCCCTATTGCGATTTCAACTCGCATGTGCGGCGCACGCCGATTGATGAAGCGCGCTATGTCGCGGCTTTTTCGCGCGAGCTTGAGCATATGGCGAGCCTTGCGCCGAACCGCGTCGTCAGCTCGATTTTCTTCGGCGGCGGCACGCCCTCGCTGATGAAGCCCGAGACGGTGGGCGGCATTCTCGATGCCATCGGTAAGGTCTGGACGGTTCAGCCCGATTGCGAGATCACGCTCGAAGCCAACCCGACCAGCGTGGAGGCGGGTCGGTTTCGCGGCTATCGCGCGGCGGGGGTCAACCGGGTCTCGCTCGGCGTTCAATCGCTCGATGGCGGTGATCTCAAGGCGCTCGGGCGGCTTCACAGCGTGGGCGAGGCGTTGATCGCCGTTTCAACCGCCACCGCGATTTTCGAGCGTGTCTCCTTCGACCTCATCTATGCACGGCCCGACCAGAGCCTGGAGGCGTGGAAAAACGAACTCGTGGAGGCTTTGGCGCATGCGCCCAATCACCTCTCGCTGTATCAGCTCACCATCGAGCAGGGCACGCCCTATCAGGCGCTCTATGACGCGGGCAAATTGATCATGCCGACGCATGAGCATGCCCGCGCCCTCTATGACCTGACGCAGGAGATTTGCGACAGGCACGGCCTTCCCGCCTATGAGGTCTCGAACCACGCGCGGCCGGGCGAGGAATGCAAGCATAACCTGCTCTATTGGCGCTATGGCGAATATGCCGGCATTGGCCCCGGCGCGCATGGCCGCCTCGTGACAACGCGCGGGCGGCGCGGGCTTGCAACCGAAAAGCGGCCCGAAACCTGGCTCGATTACGTCGAGCGCGACGCGCATGGCATCATCAATGATGAAGCTTTGGCCAGCGAAGCGGAGGGGGATGAGTTTCTTCTCATGGGGCTTCGCCTCAAGGAAGGGATCGACCCCGCGCGGTTCAAGCTGTTGCGCGGGCGCGGCTTTGACCAGGCCCGTATTGATGCGCTGCTGGCCGAAGACATGATCGAGTTTTGCGCGGATAATCGCCTGCGTGTCACGAAAGCCGGGTTTCCGGTGCTGGATGCGATTGTGGCCGATCTTGCAGCTTAGGGCGTTTTTGTTTTTGATTCCATCAAAACTAAACATGCTCTAGCTGTGAGCTTTCAGGAGGTTGTCCATTCGGAGCAGATTTGTCAGACTGGAGTTACCACACCTCAGTTTTTCAGGATCGCTCCGAATGAACATCCATAAGAATGCCAGATTGACCC
>Ga0209398_1000861_pt1 | contig 17161 bp, 13 predicted proteins | sample AshMeaBigSpring_FD_184125 | JGI IMG/M metagenome (GOLD analysis project Ga0209398, IMG submission 184125) | Groundwater microbial communities from Big Spring, Nevada to study Microbial Dark Matter (Phase II) - Ash Meadows Big Spring (SPAdes)... | ecosystem: Environmental > Aquatic > Deep... | reverse complement strand
TTTCTTCATGAGGATGGGCAGGGAGATGTGGTCGGAGTACTTGCCGATGATGTTCTTGATCTTCCAGCCGTTGAGGTACTCGTCGGCGTCGTCACGCAGGTGCAGGATGACGCTGGTGCCGCGCTCGGGCCGGGTGATGGCTTCAACCTCAAAATCACCGGTGCCGCCGCTGGTCCAGCGCACACCCTCGTCGGCCTTCAGGCCGGCGCGGCGGGATTCGACCGTGATCTTGTCGGCCACGATGAAACCCGAGTAGAAGCCGACGCCGAACTGGCCGATCAGCTGACCTTGCTCCTTGGCATTGGCCTGCTTGTCGGCTTCCAGCCGGCTCATGAAATCGCGCGTGCCGCTCTTGGCAATCGTGCCCAGGTGGTCAATCGCCTCCTGCGTGCTCATGCCGATGCCGTTGTCGGTGATGGTCAGCGTGCGGGCGGCCTTGTCGAAGGTCACGCGCACCTGCAGGTCGGGGGCGTCTTCGTACAGCGCGGTGTTGTTCAGCGCCTCGAAGCGCAGCTTGTCGCAGGCGTCCGAGGCATTGGAGATCAGCTCGCGCAGGAAGATCTCTTTGTTGGAGTACAGCGAGTGGGTGACCAGGTGCAGCAGCTGGGCCACTTCGGCCTGGAAGGCATGGGTTTTCTTGCTCATGGGTAGGACAACAGTTTGAGTTCAAACAGGGTGGCACACCAAGAAGGTGGTGCGCGCAAAACCCCGAATTATGGGCGCCTCGACCTGTTTCAAGGCCCCGGTTGAGCGGTGGCGGAAAGCCCCGCGGGCGAGGGGAAATCAGAACTTCTCGTGCGGTGCCAGGTAGCGCCATTGGCCCACCGGCAGGTGGCCGAGCATGACACGCCCGATGCGCACGCGCTTGAGGCCCACCACCTTCAGGCCCACCAGCTCGCACATGCGGCGGATCTGGCGCTTCTTGCCTTCGGTCAGCACAAAGCGCAGCTGCTCGGGGTTCTGCCACTCCACCTTGGCGGGCTTGAGCGGCTGGCCGTCCAGGCTCAGGCCGTGGCGCAGCAGGGCCAGCTTCTCGGCCGGGAAGACGGACTGCACGTCGGCGCTGACCGGGTCGTCCTCGTCGATGCGGCTGAGCTGGGTGGCGGGTGCGGGGCGGGCCGCGGGTTTGGCGCCGTAGGTGGCGGCGGCGGACGTGGCGGCCGCCGCGTTTTCCACCCCGGTGTAGACCACGCGCACCAGGTATTCCTTTTCCATCACCGAGTCTTCGCCGATGAGCTGGCGTGCTACGCGGCCGTCCTGCGTGAGCACCATCAGGCCGGTGGAGTCGATGTCCAGCCGCCCGGCCGGTGCCAGGCCGCGCAGCTGCGAGGGATGGAAGAAAAAGCGGGCGTTGTCGTCACGCCAGCGGTTCTTGGGCTGGATCAGCACGGCCGCCGGTTCATGCCCGTCCTCGGCCTGGCCGCTGACGTAGCCGATCGGCTTGTTGAGCAGGATGGTGACCTGGTTGGCTTGCTTGTTCTGCGCCTGCTTGTCGATTTCGATGCGTACGTCCGGCGCCACCTGCATGCCCATCTCGGCCACCTGGCCGTTCACCTTGACCCAGCCCTTGGCGATCCAGTCGTCGGCCTCGCGGCGCGAGGCCAGGCCCAGTTCCGCCATGCGCTTGTTCAGCCGCACCGTGCCGTTGGCGCCGTGCGCCGCGGTGTTGGTCTGGCCGGCAGGAATGGGGGCCTTGGCCGGCGGCGGGGCGCGGCGGAACATGCCGGGAGGGGAGTCGTTTTTCATGGGCCACCCATTCTAGACGTGAGCCCTTGCGCTAGCCCCCGCGCCGGCGCGGGCTGTTCAGCGCTGCGGGGTGAAGTGCGCGAGGAAGTGCGCCAGTTCGTCGAGCTGGGCGTCGCTCATGCCGCGCAGGGCATTGGTCATGACAGTGTCGCGACCCGGGCCGGGCTTGTCGCGGTATTCGAGCATGACCTCGCGCAGGTACACCTCGGGCTGGCCGGCCAGGCGCGGCACCTGGTCGCGGCCGCTGTAGTGGGGCAGGTGGCAGCTGCCGCAGAGGCTGGCGCTCGCCAGTTCGCGGCCCCGCTGGTAACGCGCGGCATCGGAGGCGGCCGCCACGGGCGTGGGCGTCTGGGCACTGAAGTGCTTGGCCAGTTCGATGAGGGCCGCATCGTCCAGGCCGTCGAGCGTGCCCCTCATGGCCGGGATATCGCGCAGGCCCTCGCGGATGAGGACTAGCTGGTTCTCCAGGAAGATGCGCGGCTGGCCGGCCAGCGAGGGGATTCGCGGGCTCTGCGAATTGCCCTGCGGGCCGTGGCAGTTCACGCAGACTTCCAGCCGGGGCGCCTGCTGGGCGGGGGCCTGGAGGGTCGCGGCAAGCAGCAGCGCGCCGGCTGCGCAGCGCAGCCGACGGCGGGGGAGGGGGGCAAACATCATGGGGGCTCTCGGGCAAAAAAGCAGGGCCCGCGCGCGGGCCCTGCGTCACTGGTAGCGGGCGGCCTACTTCGCGTAGGAGACGCGGTAGATGGCGCCGGTCTGCTCGTCGGAGACCAGCAGCGAGCCGTCGGGCATCTGCAGGAAGTAGGTCGGGCGGCCCCAGAAGGTGTTGGCCGCGGGGTCGGCAAAACCGGTCATGAAGGGCGTGAGTCTGGCGTTCTTGCCATCGGCATCGGCCTTGACCACCACGACGTCGAAGCCGAACTTGGTGCTGCGGTTCCACGAACCCTTGCGTGCCAGGAAGATGGCGTTCTTGTACTCGGCCGGGAACATGCTGCCGGTATAGAAGTGCACGCCCATGGCCGCGGCATGCGGGCCCACGGTAGTGACGGGCAGGGTCACGCCGGCGCAGGGGTCGGTTTTCTTCACGTCGGGGTCGGCCACGCCGTTGGCATGGCAGTAGGGGAAGCCGAAGAAGGGTGTGCCGCCCAGGCCGAGCTTCCACCATGGCTTCGTGGGCAGGCGGTTGAGCTCGTCCTCGGGGCCTTCGTCGCCCATCCAGTCACGGCCATGGTCGGAGAACCAGAGCTCCTTGGTGACCGGGTGGAAGTCGAAACCCACGGTGTTGCGCACGCCGGTAGCAATCACCTCCATGCCCGAGCCGTCGGCGTTGTAGCGGCGGATCTGGGCGTATTCATCGCTGGGCAGGGTGCAGATGTTGCACGGCGCGCCGAATGGGACGTAGAGCTTGCCGTCCGGGCCGAAACGGATGTACTTCCAGTTGTGGTGCTCCAGCGGCGGCAGCTTGAAGGCGGCCGTCATGTCCACCGGGGCCACGCCGGGGTTCTTTTCGATGCCGTCGTAGCGCAGCACCTTGTCGATGGCCATCACGTAGAGGTTGCCGTTGTGGATGGTGGCGGCCGGCTGCTTGAGCTTGTCCACCACGACGCGGCTGCTACGGCTGCTGCCGTTGTCGGTGATCTCGTAGACCCGGCCCAGGCCGCGCGTGCCACCGTAGACCTTGCCGCTTTCGCCGCGGCTGATGGCGCGGATACCGGGCGTACCGGTGGACCAGACTTCGACCTTGAAGCCTGGCGGCAGCTTGAGCTTGTCCAGCGGGATCTCGGCAGCCGGCGTGACCGTGTTCTTGCCGGGCAGTGGCGCCAGCGTGGAGCTGGCCATGCTGGCAGGCATGCCCTGTTTCCAGCCGGGCTGGCCGGCCGGCGGCGCGGCCGAGAAGGTGGTGGCGGCGGACTGCGGCGGGGGCGACTGGCAGCCGGCCAGCAGGGCGGCGAGCAGCGCACCGGCCACGGGGATGAAGCGCTTCATGAGTGTCTCCTGAGTTTGTTGTGTATGCCCTTGGTAATCCTAGGGATGGTGTCGATTGGTCGACCTAGGGTTTCCACGGAAAAAATCCGCGCCCGACCAACTAAACGATATAAGCAATATTGATGATCCTTCTCGCGCGCTGCCTGCACAATCCGCGCACCTGAAAAAAGAGGAAGGCAATGAAGAAGCTCGAGGAGCAGGGGGCGCGGCGCGTGCGCGGCAGGCCGCTGGCGCTGGCCGGCCTGATGATGGCGGGCGCACCGGTCGCTTCACAGACGCTGGAGGACGTGGTGATCTCGGCCTCGCGTGCGCAGCAGCGAAGCTTCGATGCGCCGGCGGCCATTCAGACGGTGGAGCGCGAGACTCTTCTGGACGCGGGGCCGCAGGTCAACCTGTCGGAGTCGCTCAACCGCGTGCCCGGCCTGACGATCCTGAATCGACAGAACTATGCGCAGGACCTGCAACTGTCTATTCGCGGCTTTGGTGCGCGTGCAGCCTTCGGCATCCGCGGCATTCGCCTTCTGATCGACGGCATACCTGCCACCACGCCAGACGGCCAGGCGCAGGGCTCCTCCGTGGCGCTCACCTCTACGGAGCGCATCGAGGTGCTACGCGGCCCGCAGGCCCTGCTTTACGGCAACGCCTCGGGCGGCGTCATCCAGGCGTGGACGCGTGAGGCGCCCGAGGTGCCCGAATTTGGCCTGCAGTACTACACCGGCTCCTACGACATGCGCCGTACGGACTGGCAGTATGCCGGTCGCGTCGGCCAGGGCCTCGGCTTGGTGGCCGACTACAGCACCTTCGACACCGATGGGTTTCGCGACAACAGTCGCACCGAGCGCAAGCAGTTCAACGGCAAGCTGAGCTTCGGGTCGAGCGCGGCCACACGGGTGAACGTGGTGTTCAACCAGTTCGACATGCCCTTGGCGCAGGATCCGGCGGGCCTGACCGCCACGCAGATGGCTGCCGATGCCACGCAGGCTGGCAGCAACACGGCCGCACGGCGCGTGCGCAAAATCGTGCTCCAGAATCAGATCGGCAGTTCGCTCACGCATGAGCTTGACGGCCAGCGCTCACTGACCGCGCGCGCCTACTACGGCACGCGCGACAACCTCCAGTTCCAAGCCGGCATTCCCGGCGTCACGCCCACGGGCGCCTGGATCAGCCTGAACCGCGCCTACTACGGTGTCGGGTTGCAGTACAACGTGCAGTCGCAGTTGGGTGCCACGCCGGTGCGTTGGGTCGTGGGCTACGAGTTCGACCGTTCACGCGAGTATCGCCAGGGCGGCGCCGCTTCGATGGGCGACAAGACCACGACCACGCGCAGAGAGGACAACCAAGCCGAGAACAGCGATCTCTTTCTGCAGGGCACGGCCTTGTTGTCTGAGCGTTGGTCGCTCACCGGTGGCCTGCGCCATAGCACCGTGCGCTTCATCAGCGATGACTATTACCTTGCCGACGGCCGCGACGGCTCGGGCAGTGCTACCTACCAGGCGACCAGCCCGGTGCTGGGCCTGACCTGGCACGCAGCCGACACGCTCAACGTCTATGCCAATTACGGCAAGGGCTTCGAGACTCCGACGCTGGCCGAGGTGGCTTATACCAATGTCGGTACCAGCGTGCTGGCCGAGTTCAACCCGGGCTTGGCAGCGTCCAAAAGTCAGCACTATGAGCTGGGCGTCAAATGGGCGCCTGGCCCGTTCAGCCGCGTCGACTTGGCCACATTCCTGGTCGAAACCACGGACGAGATCGTGATCTCGCGCAGCAGCGGTGGGCAGACGGCTTTCAAGAACGCACCGGGCACGCGCCGCATGGGTTGGGAGCTCGCGGCCAGCACCCTGTTCAGCCCGCAGCTGCGCGGCGTGCTGGCGGCGACCACCATCGACGCGCAGTACACCGAGGACTTCACCTCGGTCAACGCCGGCACCCCGATCAATGTGGCTGCGGGCAAAAAGCTGCCGGGCATCCCTCAGCACTTCGTCTTTGCTGAACTGCTCTGGGCTAGCCAGGCACTGACGCCGGGCCGCAAGGGCCCGCGTCTGGGCAGCAGCGCTGGGGTCGAATGGGTGAGCGCGGGGCTGATCCACGTCAACGACACCAACTTCGATTCGGTGTCGGGCAGCACCAGCAAGGCTGACGGCTACAACGTGCTCAACCTCAAGGCCAGCCATGGCTGGGCCTTGCTGGGCAAGGGCCAGTTGACAGCCTACGTGCGGCTGGACAACGTGACCGACCAGCGTTATGCAGGCTCGGTGATCGTGAATCAGACCAACAACCAGTTCTATGAGCCCGCGCCGGGCTATAACTGGTCGCTGGGTGCAAGGCTGACCCTGCCCTTGTGAGGGGCCTACCCCGGGTGGCTGACTTCTCTCTCCCATGCCGCCGCATGGCGAGAGCGGGGGAGACGCGCGGCAGATCAGAAGGTGTGACCTTGTCCCGGGGGGCTTTTGCGTAGTCCTTCGAGATCGAGCACGCGCAGGCCGCCGTACTCGACCCGGATCGTGCCCTGCGCCTCCAGCCGGGCCAGGGCTTCGTTGACGCGCTGGCGCGACAGGCCCACCAGGTAGGCCAGTTCCTGCTGCGTGATGCGCAGCACCTCGCCCACGCCGGGGTAGAGCACCGGGTTGAACAGGGCCGCCAGGCTGCGCGCCACGCGCAGGTCGGGGCTGTTCATGCGGTCGATCTCGCGCGCGGCGATGAACTGGCCCAGCCGCTCGTTGAGCTGGTTCATGACGAAGCGGTTGAAGCCGATGGAGTGGTCGAGCAGGCGGTGGAAGGTCTCCACCGGCAGGCCGGCCACCAGGCTCTTGCGCAAGGTCTGCACGTTGTAGCGGTAGGCCTCGCGCTTGAGCGCCGTGCCCTCGCCGAACCAGCCGCCCGGCGGCAGGCCGGCAAAGGTGAGGGCCTGGCCGTCGGCGTTCTCGCCGCTCATCTTGAGCAGGCCGTCAACGACGCCGAACCAGTAGGTCACCGGGCGGCCCACGCGACAGATCAGATCGCCGGGCTGCGCCTCGCTGATGCGCAGCGCCGCGACGGCGATGTCGCGCTCTTCGGCGGTGAGCAGCGCCAGCCAGGGGATGCCGGCCAGTTCGGTCGGCGTGGGCGCGCGGCGGCGCTCGTGCAGGGAGGTGTCTCGGGACATGCGGTGCAGTGCCAGGCGGCAAGGGAAAGTACCACCTAGGGTCTACCCTGAATTGTCGTCGGAACGACAACCTGACGTCAAACCGAAGCCTACTATTCGCCGCATGACAGTTGCAGCCCGGCTTGGGCTGCCGATGGAACCACAAGGAATCGGGATGCAGACGACCTTTCCGCGACTTCTGCTCAAGCACGCAGCCGAGCGCCCGCAAGCGCCGGCCATGCGTGAAAAGGAGTACGGCATTTGGCAGACCTGGAGCTGGGCGCGCGCCGCCGAGGACGTGCGCCTCATGAGTTGCGGCCTCGCCGCGCTCGGCTTTCAGCCTGGGCAGAACCTGGCCATCATCGGCGACAACCGCCCCCACCTGTACCAGGCCTTCATCGCCGCGCAGAGCCTGCGCGGCGTGCCGGTGCCCATGTACCAGGACGCCGTGGCGGCCGAGATGGCCTTTGTGCTGCAGGACGCCGAGATCCAGTTCGTCATTGCCGAGAACCAGGAGCAGGTCGACAAGCTGCTGGAGCTGCGCGAGACGGTGCCCGGCCTGCAGCACATCATCTACGACGACCCGCGTGGCCTGCGCAACTACCGGCACGAGGGGTTGATCAGCGTCGAGCGCCTGTTCGAGCTGGGGCGCGAGTACGAGCAGGCCCACCCCGACTTCTATGCAAAGTCGGTGGCGCAGGGGCAGCCCGGCGATGTGTCGGTGATCCTCTACACCTCCGGCACCACCGGCCGGCCCAAGGGTGTGTGTCAGACGCATGCCAGCTTCATCCAGGCGGCGCAGGGCGGCGTTGAGGTGGACGGCCTCAACCCGTCGGACAACATCATTTCCTATCTGCCGCCGGCCTGGGTGGGTGACCATCTTTTCTCCATCGCCCAGTGGCTGGTGGCCGGCTTCACCATCAACTGCCCGGAGTCGGCCGGCACGGTGAGCATCGACCTGCGCGAGATCGGGCCGAGCTACTACTTCGCGCCGCCGCGCGTGTTCGAGGGCATGCTGACCTCGGTCTCCATCCGCATGGAAGACGCCGCCGCGCCGAAGCGCTGGCTGTACCGCAAGTTCATGGAGGTGGCGCGCCGCTGCGGCGCCGAGATCCTGGACGGGCATGCGGTGCCGTTCACCGACCGGCTGCTGTACGCGCTGGGCAATGTGCTGGTCTACGGGCCGCTGCGCAACGTGCTGGGCCTCTCACGTATCCGCGTCGCCTACACCGCCGGTGCGGCCATTGGCCCGGACCTGTTCCGCTTCTACCGCTCGATCGGCATCAACCTCAAGCAGCTCTACGGCCAGACCGAGACCTGCGCCTATGTGTGCATCCAGAAGAACGGCCGCGTCAAGCTCAACAGCGTGGGCGAGGCGGCGCCGGGCATCGAGATCAAGATTGCGGACAACGGCGAGGTGCTGGTCAAGGGCGTCTCGGTGCTCAAGGAGTACTACAAGCGTCCGGACGCCACCGCCGAGGTGATGGACGCGCAAGGCTACTTCCACACCGGTGACGCTGGCGTGATCGACCACGATGGCCACCTGCACATCATCGACCGCGCCAAGGACGTGGGCAAACTGGCCACCGGCGCCATGTTCGCACCCAACTACATCGAGAACAAGCTCAAGTTCTTCCCGCAGATCAAGGAGGCGGTGTGCTTCGGCCACGGCCGCAACGAGGTCTGCGCCTTCATCAACATCGACTTCGAAGCCGTGGGCAACTGGGCCGAGCGCCAGGCGCTGCCCTACAGCGGCTACGTGGACCTGGCCGGCAAGCCGCAGGTGCTGGACATGGTGGCCGAGTGCGTGGCCAAGGTCAACGCCGATCTGGCCGCCGAAGAGGGCATGAGCGACACCCAGATCGCCCGCTTCCTGGTGCTGCACAAGGAGCTGGACCCGGACGACGACGAGCTCACCCGTACCCGCAAGGTGCGGCGCGGCTTCATCGAGGACAAGTACGCGGTGCTGATCGACGCGCTCTACGGTGGGCGCGGCGAGCAGTTCATCGAAACGCAGGTGAAGTTCGAGGACGGCCGCACCGGCAAGGTCTCGGCCACCCTGCCCCTCCGCGACGCGCAACGCTACCCGGCCGTGGCGGCCGCTGCCTGAAAGACATAGCGCGATGAAAGAACGCAAGCTCGGCGACGTCATCCTCGACGTGCAGAACATTTCCCTGGCCTTCGGCGGCGTCAAGGCGCTGACCGACATCTCCTTCAACGTGCGCGAGCATGAGATCCGCTCCATCATCGGCCCCAACGGCGCCGGCAAGAGCTCCATGCTCAACTGCATCAATGGCGTTTACACGCCGCAGCACGGCACCATCACCTTCCGTGGCCAGACCTTCGACCACATGAACAGCCGTCAGGTGGCCGAGATGGGGGTGGCGCGTACCTTTCAGAACTTGGCGCTGTTCAAGGGCATGAGCGTGCTGGACAACATCATGTCCGGCCGCAACCTGAAGATCAAGAGCAACATCCTGCTGCAGGCGCTGCGTTTCGGCCCGGCCGAACGCGAGGAGATCCGCCACCGCGAGTTCGTCGAGCACATCATCGACTTTCTCGAAATCCAGGCCTACCGCAAGACGCCCGTGGGCCAGCTGCCCTACGGCCTGCAAAAGCGCGTGGATCTGGGTCGCGCCCTCGCCATGGAGCCGCAGGTGCTGCTGCTCGATGAGCCGATGGCCGGCATGAACGTGGAGGAGAAGCAGGACATGAGCCGCTTCATCCTGGACGTGAATGACGAGTTCGGCACCACCATCGTGCTGATCGAGCACGACATGGGCGTGGTCATGGACATCAGCGATCGCGTGGTGGTGCTGGACTACGGCAAGAAGATCGGCGACGGCACCCCCGACGAGGTGCGCAACAACGAAGACGTGATCCGCGCCTATCTGGGCACGAGCCACTGACGGAGCAATACGATGGGATTCTTTCTCGAAACGTTGTTCGGCGGCCTGATGGCGGGCATGCTGTATTCGCTCGTGGCCTTGGGCTTCGTGCTGATCTTCAAGGCCTCGGGCGTGTTCAACTTTGCCCAGGGCGCCATGGTGCTGTTCGCGGCCCTGGCAATGGCGCGCTTTGCCGAGTGGATACCGGCGTGGACCGGCATCGAGAGCCGGCTGGTCGCCAACGTGGCCGCCTTCGTGCTGGCCGGCGCCATCATGTTCGTGGTGGCCTGGCTGGTGGAGTTCCTGGTGTTGCGCCATCTGGTCAACCAGGAGGGCGCCACCCTGCTGATGGCCACCCTGGGCATCACCTACTTCATGGAAGGCCTGGGGCAGACCATCTTTGGCAGCGACATCTACAAGATCGATATCGGCATGCCCAAGGACCCGATTTTTGCCTTTGACACGGTGTTCGAGGGCGGCGTGCTGATCAACCAGGAGGACCTGATTGCTGCCGGCATCGCGGCCGTGTTGGTGGTGCTGCTGAGCCTGTTCTTCCAGAAGACGGCCACGGGCCGAGCCCTGCGCGCCGTGGCGGACGACCACCAGGCGGCGCAGTCCATCGGCATTCCGCTCAACCGCATCTGGGTCATCGTCTGGTGCGTGGCCGGGGTGGTGGCGCTGGTGGCCGGCATGATCTGGGGCTCCAAGCTGGGGGTGCAGTTCTCGCTGGCCACCGTCGCACTGCGCGCGCTGCCGGTGATCATTCTGGGCGGCTTGACGTCCGTGCCCGGCGCCATCATCGGCGGCCTGATCATCGGTGTGGGCGAGAAGCTGTCCGAGGTCTATCTGGGTCCCTATGTGGGCGGCGGCATCGAAATCTGGTTCGCCTATGTGCTGGCGCTGGTCTTCCTGTTGTTCCGGCCGCAGGGACTGTTCGGCGAAAAAATCATTGACCGCGTGTGAGGAACTGAGAGATGTTTTACAGAGAAAACGGTCAGTTCAAGACCTCGTACGCAGCCGATCAGCAGATTCTGCCCATCGCGCAGGATCGCTGGGCCATCCTGGCGCTGGTGGCGTTTGCCTTCATCGGCGTACCGCTGCTGGTGGATGAGTACCTGCTGCGCGCCATCCTGATTCCGTTCCTGATCCTGTCGCTGGCCGCCGTCGGGGTGAACATCCTGGTCGGTTACTGTGGTCAGATCTCGCTCGGCTCGGGGGCCTTCATGGCGGTGGGCGCCTATGCGGCCTACAACACCTTCGTGCGCATCGAAGGCATGCCGCTGATCGTGGCCCTGCTGTCCGGGGGCTTCTTCGCCACGCTGGTGGGCATGTTCTTCGGCATTCCCAGCCTGCGCGTCAAGGGCCTGTACCTGGCGGTGGCCACGCTGGCGGCGCAGTTCTTCTGCGACTGGGCCTTCCTGCGCATCGGCTGGTTCACCAACAACAATCCGTCCGGCTCGGTCTCGGTGTCCGACCTGCAGGTCTTTGGCTTGCCCGTGGACACGCCGCTGCAGAAGTACCTGTTCTGCCTGGCGGTGCTGGTGGTCTTCGCCCTGCTGGCCAAGAACCTGGTGCGCAGCGCCATTGGCCGCGAATGGATGGCGATCCGCGACATGGACGTGGCTGCCGCCGTGATCGGCATCCGGCCCATGTACGCCAAGCTGAGTGCCTTTGCGGTGAGCTCCTTCATCGTCGGTGTTGCCGGCGCCCTGTGGGGTTTCGTGCACCTTGGCTCCTGGGAGCCGGCGGCTTTCTCGGTGGACCGTTCGTTCCAGCTGCTGTTCATGGTGATCATCGGCGGCATGGGCTCCATCATGGGCAGCTTCTTCGGTGCGGCGTTCATCGTCATTCTTCCCATCGTGCTCAACCAGCTGTTGCCCGCCATCGGCCACCTGTTCGGTATCGAGATCTCCACGGCTGCCATCTCGCATGCCGAATTCATGGCGTTTGGCGCCCTGATCGTGTGGTTCCTGATCGTCGAGCCGCATGGTTTGGCCAAGCTGTGGTCCATCGGCAAGCAGAAGCTGCGCCTGTGGCCGTTCCCCCATTGAGCCGGCATTGATGCTCCTACGTTTTCCCGCGTGCTTCACCCATAAACCTACCTACAGGAGACCTACCATGAAGCTTCGTCAACTCGCCCTCGCCGCCTCGTTCGTGGCCGCTGCAGCCTCGGGCGCCCTCACCGCCCCGGCGGCCTTTGCCCAGGCCAAGGAGCAGTTCTTCCCGGTGCTGGTGTACCGCACCGGCGCCTACGCCCCCAACGGCGTGCCGTGGGCCAACGGCTTTGTCGACTACATCAAGCTCACCAACGCGCGTGGCGGCATCAACGGCGTCAAGCTCTCCTTCGAAGAGTGCGAGACCGGTTATGCCACCGACCGCGGCGTCGAGTGCTACGAGCGCCTCAAAGGCAAGAACGGCGGCGCCACCATGTTCCAGCCGCTGTCCACCGGCATTACCTTCGCCCTGACCGAAAAGGCGCCGGCCGACAAGATCCCGCTCATCACGGCCGGTTATGGCCGCAGCGAGTCGCAGGACGGCGGCGTCTTCAAGTGGAACTTCCCGCTGGCAGGCACCTACTGGGTGGCCGGTGACATCATCATCCAGGACATCGCGAAGAAGCTGGGCGGCGCGGCCAACCTCAAGGGCAAGCACATTGCGCTGATCTACCACGACAGCCCGTTCGGCAAGGAAGCCATTCCGATCCTGCAGGAGCGCGCGGCCATGCACGGCTACAAGCTCAGCCTGCTGCCCGTGACCCATCCGGGCGTGGAGCAGAAATCCACCTGGCTGCAGATCCGTCGTGACCGTCCCGATTACGTCGTGAACTGGGGCTGGGGCGTGATGAACTCCACCCTCATCAAGGAAGCCCAGGCCACCGGCTATCCGCGCGAGAAGATCTACGGCGTGTGGTGGGCCGGCGCCGAGCCGGATGTCAAGGACATCGGCGAAGGGGCCAAGGGTTACAACGCCATCACCATGCAGCACGGGGCCGAGCCGAATGCAGCCTTCGTCAAGGAAATCATGGACAAGGTGCACGCCAAGGGGCAGGGCACCGGTCCGAAGGACGAGGTGGGCCAGGTGCTGTACGTGCGTGGTGCCATGAGCGCCATGCTGGCGGTTGAAGGTGTGCGTCGTGCGCAGGAGCGTTTCGGCAAGGGCAAGGTCATGAACGGCGAGCAGGTGCGCTGGGGTCTGGAAAACCTGGATCTCACGCAGGCCAAGCTGGATGCACTGGGCTTCAAGGGCGTGATGCGCCCGATCTCCACCAGCTGCCAGGACCACATGGGAGCGGCCTGGGGTCGCATCCATACCTGGGACGGCAAGAAGTGGCAGTTCACCAGCGACTGGTATCAGGCCGACGAGCAGATCATCAAGCCGATGGTCAAGGCCGCTGCCGACAAGTACGCCGCTGAGAAGAAGCTGCAACGCCGCTCGGCCGCGGATTGCCAGAGCTAAGCGTACCCCCAGGCTGCTCGCGCAGCGTGTCGCTTCCCGCCCCTTCGCAGGGGCAACACCTGCGGCCCGGCCCGGCCGGTTCCGCGGTGTTCCAGAAGGGATGCGCCGTGTGAGCCAGCCGCGGCTCCGTCCGGAGCCGTCAGATGAAAGAGCCGCGTGCGGGTCTTTCATTTGGTCAGAAAGACGACTATGGAATCGAAAAACATCGTTTTGAACGTCAACGGCATCGAGGTGATCTACAACCACGTGATCCTCGTGCTCAAGGGCGTATCGCTGCAGGTGCCGGAGGGCGGCGTGGTCGCCTTGCTGGGCGGCAATGGCGCCGGCAAGACCACGACGCTGCGCGCCATCTCCAACCTGCTCAAGGGTGAGCGCGGCGAGGTCACCAAGGGCAGCATCGAGTTGCGCGGCGAGCGCATCGAGAACCTGTCGCCCGCCGACCTGGTGCAGCGTGGTGTGGTGCAGGTGATGGAAGGGCGTCACTGCTTCGCCCACCTGACGATCGAGGAGAACCTGCTGACAGGCGCCTATACCCGCAAGAACAAGGCGGAGATCGCGGCCAACCTGGAGAAGGTCTACGCCTATTTCCCGCGCCTGAAGACGCGCCGCACCTCGCAGGCGGCCTATACCTCGGGCGGCGAGCAGCAGATGTGCGCGATCGGCCGCGCGCTGATGGCCAACCCCAGCATGGTGCTGCTGGACGAGCCGTCCATGGGCCTGGCGCCGCAGATCGTGGAAGAGGTGTTCGAGATCGTGAAGGATCTGAACCAGAAGGAGCGTGTGACCTTCCTGCTGGCCGAGCAGAACACCAACATGGCGCTGAAGTACGCCGACTACGGCTACATCATGGAGTCGGGCCGCATCGTGATGGACGGCGCGGCGAGCGAGCTGGCCAGCAACGAGGACGTGAAGGAGTTCTACCTCGGCGTCGGTGGCGGCGAGCGCAAGAGCTTCAAGGACGTCAAGAGCTACAAGCGACGCAAGCGCTGGCTGGCATGAAACACCCCCAGGCTGCGCGCACTGCGTGTCGCTTCGCCACCCCCCTCAAGGGGGCGGACACCAGCAGCCCGGCTAAGCCGGTTCTGCGGTGTCCCCTGGATGGAGACACCTCTCGCGTTGCGTACAAGCAAACAGACAGGGATCGCTGAGATGACCAAACACTACGACGCACTGGAGACGCGCGATCCGGCGCAGCGGGAGGCGGCACTGATGGCGGCGCTGCCGGGCCACGTGGCGCGGGCGCAGCAGGCGGCGCCGGCGTTGGCGGAGATCCTGCGCGGGGTGGATGCGGCGGCGGTGAGCAGTCGTGCGGCGTTGGCCCAGTTGCCTGTGACGCGCAAGCATGAGCTGTTGGAGCGCCAGCAGGCGGCGCGGGCGCAGGCGCCGGGGCGCGACCCGTTTGGCGGTTTTGCGGCCATTGGCTGGCGTGGCTTGTTGCGCAACAGCGGTGCGCGCCGGGTCTACCAGTCGCCCGGCCCGATTTACGAGCCCGAGGGACATGCAGCGGACTACTGGCGCAGCGCACGTGCCTTTGCGGCGGCCGGCTTTGAGGCGGGCGATCTGGTGCACAACTGCTTCAGCTACCACCTCACGCCGGGCGCCTGGATCATGGAGGCCGGCGCTCAGGCGCTGGGCTGCACCGTGTTTCCGGGCGGTGTGGGCAACACCGAGCAGCAGCTGGCGGCGATTGCCGACCTGCAGCCGGTGGCCTATGCCGGTACACCGAGTTTTCTGAAGATCCTGGTCGAGAAGGCGCAGGAGACCGGCCAGAACCTACCCTTTACCAAGGCCATGGTCAGCGGCGAGGCATTTCCGCCCAGCCTGCGCGACTGGTTTGCCGAACGCGGCATCACCGGCTACCAGTGTTACGCCACGGCGGATGTGGGCCTGATTGCCTACGAGACGGCGGCCCGAGAGGGGTTGGTGCTCGACGAGGGCGTGATCCTGGAGATCGTGCGCCCGGGTACGGGCGACCCGGTGGTCGAAGGCGAGGTGGGCGAGGTGGTGGTGACGGTGCTCAACCCGGACTACCCGCTGATCCGCTTCGGCACCGGCGACCTGTCGGCCGTCCTGCCCGGCGCCTGCCCGAGCGGCCGGACCAACACGCGCATTCGCGGCTGGCTGGGCCGGGCCGACCAGACCACCAAGGTGCGTGGCATGTTCGTGCACCCGGGCCAGGTGGCCGAGATCGTCAAGCGCTTTCCGGAGGTGGCGCGTGCCCGCCTGGTCGTGACCGGCGAGATGGCCAACGACACCATGACGCTGAAGGTGGAGACAGCCTGCAGCGGCCCGGGTGAGCTGGCGGCGCGACTGGCCGAGACCATCCGCGACGTGACCAAGCTGCGCGGCGAGGTGGAGCTGCTGCTGCCCGGCACCCTGCCGAACGATGGCAAGGTGATCGAGGATGCACGGAGCTACAAGTAGTAGCCCCACAGGTAGTAGTCCCTACGTAGTTCCCGCTAGTGACAGCATACGGCTGCCCGGTAAACTTTCCCGCTTCTTCTGAGGAGATCCCATGAAACGTTTGCTGATTCTGGCCGCTGTGGCGGCTGCTTGGGCTGCCAATGCCCAGACTGCCTACCCGGGCAGCAAGTCCATCACCATCGTCGTGCCGTTTGCGGCCGGCGGCCCGACCGACCGCGTGGCGCGTGACCTTGCCGAAGCCATGCGCAAGCCGCTGGGCGGCGCCACGCTGGTGGTGGAAAACGTGGGCGCCGGCGGCACCATCGGTGCCAACAAGGTGGCCAAGGCCCCGGCCGACGGCTACACCCTGTTCCTGCACCACATCGGCATGGCCACCGCCCCGGCCCTGTACCGCAAGTTGCCCTACTCGGTCGAAAATGACTTCTCCTACGTGGGCATGGTGAACGAGGTGCCGATGACGCTGATCGGCCGCCCCAGCCTGCCGGCCAACAACTACAAGGAGTTGAGTGCCTGGATCAATGACAACAAGGGCAAGATCAACTTGGGTAACGCCGGTCTCGGTGCCGCCTCCCACCTGTGTGGTCTGATGTTCCAGAGTGCCCTGGGCGTGGACATGACCACCGTGCCGTACAAAGGCACCGCGCCGGCCATCACCGACCTGATCGGCGGCCAGATCGACCTGCTGTGCGACCAGACCACCAACACCACACCGCAGATCGAGGGCAAGAAGGTCAAGGCCTACGCCGTGACCACCGCCAAGCGCCTGAGCACGCCGGCCCTGAAGGATCTGCCGACGCTGCAGGAGTCCGGCCTGAAGGGCTTTGACGTCAGCATCTGGCACGGCTTGTACGCCCCGAAGGGCGTGCCGGCTGACGTGCTGGGTAAGCTCAACGAGGCGCTCAAGGTCGCCCTGAAAGATCCCGAATTCATCAAGAAGCAGGAAGGCCTGGGCGCCGTGGTCGTGACCGACAAGCGCGTCGATCCGGCTGAGCACAAGAAGTTCGTGGCGGCCGAGATTGCCAAGTGGGGTCCTGTCATCAAGGCGGCCGGCGTGTACGCCGACTGACACGAGTTACCGCATGCATATCAAGCCACCTTCGGGTGGCTTTTTTTCGTCCCGCTGGTGACAAACCCTAGGACACAAGCGGTGCGGCGGGCTCTAGACTGGGGCTTCCGAGTATCCTGGAGACACGTCATGTCGATGACCCGTAACTACAAACAATATCGGCGTTCTACCCTTGCTGCCATTGCGGTGGCCGCTCTGCTTTCGATAGCAGGCGGCGTCGCGGCGCAAACCGCCTGGCCCAACAAGCCGGTGCGCATCGTGGTGCCATTTGCACCCGGCGGCACCACGGACATCCTGGCGCGCGCGGTGGCGCCTGAACTTTCGAAAGCCTTCGGCCAGCAGTTCGTGGTCGACAACCGCGCCGGCGCCGGCGGCAACGTGGGTGCGGAGATCGTCGCCAAGTCGCCGGGTGACGGCTACACGCTGCTGATGGGCACGGTGGGGACGCACGGCATCAACAAGGCGCTGTACGCCAAG